>SCPO01000008.1_pt1:0-392500 | contig 570792 bp, 801 predicted proteins | sample 6106821 | NCBI WGS metagenome assembly SCPO01 (sample SAMN10720448, study PRJNA508395) | human gut metagenome | isolation source: Participant 2 stool, 0 month | host: Homo sapiens | collected 2017
ATTATTGTTAATAAACATAAGAAGAGCATATAACAATATGAATATTCCACTTACATATGCAATCTTGAATGAATAAGTACTTCCATCCGCCATAAATAACTGTTCAAAAAGAACAAGCAGACCGATTGAAATCCATAATGAAGTACCAATCTGTTTATTAGATAACTCTTTTATATTATATACAGCCTCAAAACACATAGTAAGAACAAAAAATATGTAGATAAAAGACTGTCTGCATGGAAGACTGTTTGGAAAATGCAGTCCGTGCCATATATAATTAGGTATATTGAGGTTAAATGCTGTTAAGAAAATTAGAAGAATTATACATTTTCCAATTTTTTCACGGGCATTGATTTTTTTGCACATAACATAGAGCGGAATAAGCAAAAATACAGCAACACCACAATATATGTTAGGAAAATGTTCAAGTCCGAGATGGACAGGAACATTAATAAGCTGCCTTGTAAGCATTGAAAGTATACTGAAATATGATTTTAACTGTGCAGGAAATGAAGTGTCACTTGATGCAGATAAAGAAAATGTATAAAATTCCGGAAGTAAAAGGCAGGCACCAAGTCCACCTGCGAGGAGTGAATATATACAGAAATTAATGAATTTCTTTACATATTGTAATATGCTTACCGGACCATTATATGAAATCATAAGTACGATAAAGTAAATAACAACAGAAATACATACCATGATTGAAATATAATAGTTGGTAAATATACATAATCCTAGTGTTATACAGTAGAAGATACATTTATTTTCATTAACAAGTCTTTCAAGACCAAGCATTATTAGTGGTAATAATATTACGCAGTCAAGCCACATGATGTTCCAGCTGTATGCTGCAATGAATCCGGACATTCCATAGAACATGCCAAACAGGGCAGCCACACAGTTTTTAGTATCGAAATGTCTGGTTATGTAATATGTTATTGCAAGACTGCTGCCGGCAATTTTTAATATGATAAGGGAATTCATAATTTCAATCATATATTTCTGCGGAAATAATACAATAAACCAGTTCGCAGGACTGGCAAGATAATACGCATATAATGATGTAAAGTTGGTTCCCATACCAATATCCCATGAATAGGTAAGACTTTCACCATTCCTTATCTTGTGCCACAATTCCGAAAAGAAAGGGGCATACTGGTGATACATGTCTGATCTTAGATAGCAGTCGCTTCCCCATGGAAATATTTCCCGGGTATAATAGAGTGCTGCCATCATAATTAAAGGAAGCACAAATGCTATTACATAAGTCAGATTAGAATTAAGAATTGATTTCTTTGAAGATGTCATGGCTTTCCTCCCTTAGCCGATAATAGTAACATTTTACCAAAGAACAAAAAATGTGTAAACATTTAAACTAAAATTAGGCTTGTATTCGTTGTAACAATTCTGTAAAATATAAAGGTACGCAAAGGGAATTTCCTTGACCTGTAAGTTAAGGAGATTGTACATGAATTATAAAAGAATATTTGTTAAACATAAAGAAACTGTTAAATACTGTATGTGCGCAGTTGTATTGCTGGTTACAGGAACTGTATATTTTTCTGCCGGACAGAAGAAGCGTGAGTATGGGAATGCAGTTATAATAACACAGGCAGACACAGAGAATGAAGAATGCACGGATGAAGTGCAGGCAGAGAATGATATATATGTATATGTATGTGGAGATGTGCTTGAACCAGGAGTTATAAAATGTGCTGCAGGAACAAGAATGTATGAGGCAGTTCAGATGGCAGGTGGTATGGCTGAATGCGCTGACACAGCAGCTCTTAATATGGCTGGTATTCTTTCTGATGGTGACAGGGTATATATACCCTGTGAAAGTGAACATATATCAGAAACTGATGGTACAGTGTCAACCTCAGGACTGGTTAATATTAACAGGGCAACGGAGAATGAGCTTATGACTCTTCCGGGAATTGGAAGTTCAAGAGCGGCAGACATAATTAATTACAGGAATACTAATGGCAGATTTGACAGGATTGAGGATATAATGAAGGTATCCGGGATAAAAGAGTCCGCATTTAATAAAATTAAGAATTATATAAGTGTATAAAAAGAAAAAGGAGAAGGATATGGCAGGCAGAGTATTGGTTGTTGATGATGAGAAAATGATAGTTAAGGGACTTAAATTCAGTCTTATGCAGGATTACAGTGAGGTTGACTGTGCATATGACGGGGAAGAGGCTCTTGAATATGTCAGAAACAACAAATATGACATTATCCTTCTCGATATTATGCTTCCTAAACTGGATGGATTATCAGTATGCCAGCAGATAAGGGAATTTTCTAATGTTCCTATCATTATGCTGACAGCAAAAGGTGATGACATGGATAAAATTCTGGGACTTGATTATGGAGCGGATGATTATATAACAAAGCCTTTTAATATTCTTGAAGTGAAAGCAAGAATGAAAGCTATTTTAAGGCGTAATTCATCAATAACCCAAAAGGAACAGAAAAGTAATGTGATAAAAGCAGGAGATATGAAAATTGACTGTGACAGCAGAAGTCTATATATTGCAGATAAGGAAATCAATCTTACTGCAAAAGAATTTGACTTGCTGGAGATACTTGCTGTTAATCCGGGAAAAGTGTATAGCCGTGACAACCTGTTAAAGGCTGTATGGGGACAGGATTATACAGGAGATGCAAGAACCGTGGATGTCCACATGAGAAGACTTAGGGAAAAGATTGAGAATAATCCAAGTGAACCTAAGTATGTTCATACAAAGTGGGGAGTAGGATATTACTTTAATGTTTAATAAAAATAAAAATAAAAAGGAAATTAATCGTAGAAAAATCGTATGGATAAGAATTTTTGATAATTTTCTGAAATTTATAAGAAGATATACAGTAATACAGTTTGTTGTAAGTGCAGTTATAATAACTGCAGCTGTTATAGGTACATTTGAAGGCTTTGAGTATATATATAAAGAGTCTGTAATAACACGACAGAAGGCGGTTGTACAGAATGAAGCAATTCTTATTGCGGCTGAGTATGCAGCTATGCAGGACTTCATGATGCTGAATTGTCTGGCATGGGAAGCAGCTTAACAGTTATTCAGCAATGAACCAGATAAGAATAAGAATCGTTGATTTGAATTATAATGTTTATGCAGATACTTATTCAACAGATTATGGGAAGACCATAATTAATTCAAAGGTTTTGATACTGTTGTCAGTCATAAAACCAGCACAGTGTATGATTATAAGTCTGGAGATATACAGGCTGTAACACCTGTATATAATGATGAAGGTGATTTTATTGCAGTACTTGTTGCAGACCTTGATTATACGGAAATTGATTCATTGTTTATGAATGTGAATAGTCAGAATAATAATATTAAGGTTATAATTATTACAATATGTCTTATAGCATTAATTGTTTTGTTACATTTTCTTAACAGACCGGTAAGAAGAATAATAGATATAATGGCCAATGTTAATGCAGTCATAATGATGAGCGTATTCCTCTGAAGGGATATACTGAAATCCGCGAGATAGCAGAGGATTTTAATGGAATTATGGACAAGGCTAATGAGACAGACCAGTCAAGAGCAGAATTTGTTTCAAATGTGTCACATGAACTTAAGACACCTATTACTTCGATAAAGGTCCTTGCGGAGTCTCTTAACACACAAGAGAATGTTCCGATTGAAGTATATCAGGAATTTATGCAGGATATTGTCACTGAAATTGACAGAGAAAGTAAGATTATTGAAGATCTGCTTACTCTGGTAAGGATGGATAAGACAACAGCAACACTTAATATTACCTCAGTTAATATGAATGAATTACTTGAGATGACACTTAAAAGACTTAAGCCTATAGCCCAGAAGAAGAATATTGAACTGCTGTTTGAGAGCTTCAGACCAGTTGTTGCACAGATAGATGAAGTTAAAATGACTCAGGTTATATCTAATCTTGTAGAGAATGCTATAAAATATAATGTAGATGATGGCTGGGTACATGTATCTTTAAATGCGGATTATCAGTATTTCTATATAAGAGTTGAAGATTCAGGAATAGGAATACCAGAGGAAAGCCAGAATAAGATATTTGAGAGATTCTACAGGGTTGATAAGGCAAGGTCAAGAGAAACAGGTGGAACAGGACTGGGACTTGCTATTGTGAGAAATATAATACTTTTACACCATGGAACAATAAAGTTCATAGTGAGGAAAATATAGGAACTACATTTACAATGAGAGTACCTCTTAATTATGTAGAAGTACAATAATGCTGTCAGGAAAGGAGAACTGTAAATATGCCTAAGAAAATATCATCAGCAATATTATGCGTGATTGCTATTATGGTTCCAATGTTTATGGTGTCTGCCTGTACCCAGAAGCAGCATGGGACAGCATATAAAGTTTATTATGCGAATAATCAGGGAACATCTCTGCTTGAAAATGTTATATTTATAGATGAAAATGACCAGTATGTTATAGCACAGCGTCTGCTGGATAGCATGAATTCTGAAAGTAGTAAGGAATGTAGTGTTATTAAGCCTGTTAATGTCAATTCTCCGACAGTTGAATTTGACAGTATATATGTTAATGTGTATTTTGACAGCAGTTATTATGATATGAAGCCTTCAACAGAGGTTCTGTACAGGGCTGCTGTTGTAAAAGAATTATGTCAGATAGAAGGCGTTACTTATGTAAGATTTTATGTTGATGGTAAGGATGCTGTATATGAGGACGGAAGCAATATAGGTAATATGAGCGCAGAAGATTTTATCGATTCCTCAGAAGGTGCTGTGGCTGATGTGAAGTGGGTTACAATTAATCTGTATTATGCAAATAAAACAGGTGATGCTCTGATAAAGACTAAGAAAAAATATGTTACAACAAAAATGTTTCTCTGGAAAGGTAGTTGTGGAACAGATTATCAGCGGACCGGAGGAGAGGATATTATCAGTCGGTACCATCAAGTACCAAGTTGTTAAGTATATCAGTTATAGACAGGATATGTTATGTGAATTTTAGTTCTGAATTTGCATCTGATATGGTTAATGCTAAGAGTAATGTTACTTTATATTCTTTAGTTGATTCACTTGTCGGGCTTGATGGAATTGATGGTGTAAAGATTCTTGTAAATGGTAATTCTAATCTTATGTATCGTGATGTTATAAGTCTTGATGGTATTTTTACATGAATAATGAAATTGTTGAAAAATAATTATATCTACGGTTATTTCCAGAAAGGAAATACTTGAAAAGACCTTTTGTTGCAGCAGTTATCGGACTGGCTGCTGCGTATTTGTCAATATATTCATCTGGATATATTGTATTGTCAGGGCGTTATAATTATTGCTTGCTATTTTATATTCTATAAATACAGTAAAACACCATTGTTTTACATTCTGTTTGTTTTGATTTTTCCAATTATGGTAATAAGAACTGAATATTACAGGGAATGCGTTATCAGGAAAGCTGACGCAGGACTGTTACGCATATATAAAAGGCGAAGCAGTGTCTGTAATAAAAGGTGGTAACAGTTATGCAACAAGGCTTAATAATGCATTGCTCATTCCTGACTGGGAAAATAATGATGAAAAGGTTAATGAACCGGTAAAATCTGGAATTATTATATATTCGGAAGATTCATTCTGTCATGCTGGTGATTATATCTGGGTGAGAGTAAAACTAAAGGATTTTGAAGAACCAACAAATGAAGGCCAGTTTAATGCAAGAGCTTATTATACATCAGATGGTATTAATTATCAGGGAATTTTTAATAAAACTGTTAATATAACACCATGCGAAGGAACTTTAAAAGCAAGTCTGTTAAATATAGCTGATTCAATAAAAAATGTATATGTTAATACATTTACACGAAAGAATGCAGGTACCATGAGGGCGATTGTGCTTGGGGACAGGAGTGTTCTGGATGATGAGATTAAGGAGTTATACAAGAAAAACGGAATATCACATATTCTTGCAATCAGTGCACTTCATATAACGATGGTTGGTATGCTGGTATACAGGATGCTGAAAAAAATTATAAGCGTAATACAGGCGGCAGTGTTAAGCAGCGTTATAATGCTTTTCTATCTGTATATTACAGGAAACAGCGTGTCTGCCGGGCGTGCTGTCATTATGATTCTTGTTTTTATGCTTGCAGATGTGCTTGGCAGAACAAGTGATGGTGCTAATACGCTTGGATTGGCGGTTGTAATACTAATTATCAAAAATCCTTATTGTATAAGTAACGCAGGTTTTTTAATGTCATTTCTTGCTATGGCAGGAATTATATTTGTAAAGCCGATTTTTTCTAATGAAGAAACAATTATGCTTTTTTTCAGAAAAAAGAAAATGGTATCCCTTACAGAAATGTTTATATACCACAATATCATAGACATGCTGATTACAGGCTTGTGTGTTCAGATTGCAACGCTTCCTGTTGTTTTAAGCATGTCAGGACAGATTGCCATTATAAGTCTTTTGCTTAATATAGTAGTTATACCGTTGATGTCAGTTATTATGGTAAGTGGGATATTAACAGGAATTATGGGACTTATATCAATGAAAGCTGCGATATGGACTGCAGGTGCCGGAGAGTACATTCTTGACTTATATAGCTGGTTGTGTGAAAAGGCATCAGGTTCATCAGGTGCAGTTATAGTAACAGGTCATCCTCCGGAAAAAGCGGTTGTTTTGTATTATGTGTTTCTTATTGTATGGTGTGTGATTTATTATATGAAAGTATTTTCCGGTATTTCAGGAAAATATAGAAATGTACTGCCTGTAATATTGTATTTGATTATTACTATACAGTTAAGATATGATACAGGCTGTTCCATGAAGATAAGTATGCTTGATGTGGGACAGGGAGATTCAATAGTTTTGCAGACAAGTGATGGCTTCAATGCTTTATTTGATGGAGGGAGTACAAGCAAGAAGAATATTGGACGGTACAGGATATATACTTATCTGAAATATGCCGGGGTACGGAGTCTTGATTATGTATTTGTGAGTCATCCCGATAAGGATCACATAAGTGGAATATACGAACTTATTGATATGTGTGATAATACATTTGAAATAAAAAACATTGTTCTGCCGCATATTAACGATACGGATGAGACATTATTGGAAATCAGGAAAATGGCTGACAGAGTAGGAATAAATGTTTTATACGCGTGCAGGGGAGATGCTTTATCAGCAGGTAACCTTAGTATAAGCTGTGTACATCCATGTAAGAACTACAATTATGAATCAGCTAATGACTATTCAGCAGTCTATCTTATATCATTTGGAAAATTTTCCATGCTTATGACAGGAGATGCAGAGAGTAAAGCAGAGAAATGTCTGATACAGGATGCCAGAAAGTCAGACAGTGTGGTGGATTTGCAGAAGCTGTCTGGCATAAATGTATTAAAAGCTGGGCATCATGGCAGCAGAGGTGCAAGTTCAGAGAATTTTTTAAGGTTTGTTAAGCCTGAAACTGCACTGATATCCTGTGGAGTGGATAATTCATATGGACATCCGCATAAAGAGACTTTGCAGAGATTAAAAGAGGCAGGTACGAAGGTGTACAGGACTGATGACGGAGGAGAGATTATGGTGCGGGTATGGGAAGATTCATATGCGATTGAAGTGTTTGGTGAGCAAAAAGAATAGAATATGCATAGCATGCTATGATAAAATATTTTCAACTTGAACCACTTGTACATATCTGATACTATTGTTTAAGATTAGAAACGGAGGCAGCAGGTTTGAAGGTCATAAGTGATGATATTAAAAAGGGCGAATTTAAGAGTGTATATCTTCTGTATGGAGAGGAAGAGTATCTTAAGAAGCAGTACAGAGACAGATTAAAGAATGCTATAGCTGGTGATGATACTATGAATTATTCATATTATGATTCGGATAATGCCAGCGTTAAGGATATAATTGATGTGTGTGAAACGCTGCCTTTTTTTGCCCAGAAGAGACTTGTTATAATGGAAAATACCGGTTTTTTGAAAAGTTCTAATGACGAGCTTGCAGATTATATTAAACATATTCCTGATTATCTTGTTATTGTTATGGTAGAAAAAGATGTGGACAAGCGTAATAAGGTATATAAGGCAGTTGATTCTGTGGGATATGTATGCGAGATGAAGCCACAGACAACTGCTACTCTTGAAAAATGGATAGCAGGGCTTCTTGCTAAGGATAATCTTAAAATAAGCAGGGAAGCCTGTGATTTGATACTTGATAAGACAGGTGCAGGCATGGATTATATAAGGCAGGAAATAGAGAAGCTTGTATGTTATTGTCAGGGAAGGAATGTTGTGACAGCAGAAGATGTAGAGAAAGTATGTGCAACACAGACAACAAGCCATATATTTGATATGATAAGTGCAATTGCGAATAAGAAACAACAGCAGGCACTTGATTTATATTATGATTTGTTGGAATTAAAAGAACCTCCTATGAGAATACTTTATCTTATAGTAAGACAGTTTAACGGAATATTACAGGTGAAGGATCTTATGTCAAGGGGTATTTCAGGTAAAGAGATTGCATCAAAGATAGGAGCAGCACCATTTGTTGTCTGTAAATATCAGGCACAGGCAAAATATTTTGAGATGAATACACTGTTGGATGCATTGAATGAATGTGCGAAAACAGAAGAAGCAGTTAAGCAGGGAAGGCTTAATGACAGGCTGGGAGTAGAACTTATTATAATTAAATACAGCAAATAAAAAAGAACCCGGTGCGAGTGGGTGTCAGCACCGGGTTCTTTAAATTATTAAAATTCTTATTAAGCCATTGCGTTAACAGCTTTAGTAATGTGAGATACTTTTCTTGCAGCAGCGTTCTTGTGGAAGATTCCCTTAGAAGCAGCCTTCTCGATCTCAGCTATAGCAACAGGGAGAGCTTCGTTAGCAGCAGCCTTGTCACCAGCAGCAACAGCAGCCTCTACCTTCTTGATATAAGTCTTAACTCTAGACTTAACCGCCTTATTTCTCTCAGCTCTTACCTGACTTGTAATTACTCTCTTCTTAGCAGATTTAATGTTAGCCAATCCGTACACCTCCAAATCATAATTCAATAATAATATCTGTTTCGCATTAAAGCCGGACACGGACGATCTAATGTAAACATACTCACACATTTTATAGTACAAACATCTATATGTCAAGAACCAAATGAAGATTTTGGTATAAAAATTTCATTTTTCTACACAATATGTTGGGGAGGTGATGTGAAAAATGGATAATATAGTTGTAAGAACTGACCTTGCAGTAGAGGCAAATGAAGAAGCAATGAATGGAACAGGAAAGCTGCGTGGAATAAGATTAAGAGAAAGCAATAAATCAAGAATGGGAGTGAAGGTCACAGAATTGCAGGTGACAAATCATTTGGGCGAAGCCGCGATAGGAAGACCCAAAGGAACTTATCTTACAATAGAGGCTGATGATATTACAGGCGGAGACGAAGAATATGCAAAAGAGGTTATATCAACACTGACAGGCTATATATTTAAGCTTTTAAAGCGCATGAATAAAAATGTAAAGCCGGAAAAAATTCTTGTTATCGGACTTGGCAACAGAAATATAACATCGGATTCATTAGGTCCTGAGGTTGTAGATAACATTTGTATTAAGATAAGTGAGGGCGATGAGACGGGAGTGTGCACACTTAGTCCGGGAGTTATGGCACAGACAGGTATTGAAACTGCAGGAATTATTAAAGGCGTTGTAAGTCAGATAAAGCCGGATGTATGCATTGCGATAGATGCTCTTGCTGCAAGAAGTGTGAACAGATTAAATAGTACCATACAGCTTTCTGACCAGGGAATTAATCCTGGCTCAGGTGTTGGAAATCACAGAATAGGAATAACAAAAGACAATATAGGTGTTCCTGTGCTTGCAATTGGCGTGCCTACTGTTATAGACGCAGAAGGCATTATTCAGGGGGCAGGAAAAATGTATGTAACCCCGAAGGACATTGATTCAGACATTAGAAACATAAGTATCATAATATCCAAAGCAATTAACCGTGTTGGTGTTCATATTCATGGCTGATGTGAATACAATATAATGGTAATGAAAAGCAAGGAGGATATATGGGTGATAGAAAGTACAGGCCTGTGTATATGTTTATATTCATGGGCTTAATGCTTATGGTAATAATGATGAATTATAGTTTTAATTTAATATATTATATTCAGAACAGAATTTATGAAAATGCAGTTAAGACATTGTTTCCTGTAGAGACATATTTTGAAGATAATTATGATGAAAATGCCCGTTCTGTGTGGGTCGATTCGGAAAATATGTTTAGTATGGCTGAGGAGGATAAAAAACCTGCTACACAGACGGAAGAGGGGGTTGTGGAGGCAGGTGCTGCAGTTTGTCCTTGGCCTTTACAGGAAAATGCAGCTGGAAATGTTTATAATATTGCAGATTTAAAAAATTATGATTTTCTTATGAAGTTCTATACAGTTACCTCTATCACAAGCCTGACAACACAGATAATGCGTCCGGAGGAATTTCTGGCAAAAGACCTGTCATTGGAGAAAAATGCGGATTCTCCACAGATTCTTATATTTCATACACATTCACAGGAGGGATTTATGGATACGGTTGAGGGAGATACGTCTACAACAATAGTTGGTGTTGGAGATTATCTAACAGATATACTCACTAATACATATGGTTACAATGTTTATCATGATACAAGTGTGTATGATTATGTTGATGGGAAGCTTGACAGAAGCAAGGCTTATACATATGCAGAAGAAAATGTGGCAAAAATACTGAAAGAAAATCCGTCAATTGAGGTTGTAATAGACCTTCACAGGGATGGTGTTCCGGATACTACAAGACTTGTAACCGAAGAAAATGGAGTAATAATGTCAAAGGTAATGTTTTTTAATGGAATAAGCTACAGCAAGGCAAAAGGGGATATAGGCTATCTTTACAATGCAAACAGAGATGATAATCTGGCAATGAGTCTTCAGATGTATCTTTTAGGAGAAGCGTATTATCCGGGGCTGTTACGGAATATTTATATTAATGCATATCGTTACTGTCTGCATATGAAGGGCAGGTCGATGCTTATAGAAGCAGGAGCACAGACTAATACAAGTACAGAGGTTAAAAATGCGATGATACCGGTGGCAGATATGCTGGATAGATTACTTAGTGGTGAAAAGGCATATACGGAGTAACGCGGACGGCAGAGCAGGCGCCCCACAACAAAAAACAAGACAGCGAAGCGCATCTTGTTTTTAACTGACTTATTTCCTATAATGGGTGGTGGAAATGACAGGCGGGATATGTGGTGCAGGTGTGAGGCGAATGTGGAGCTGGCGGATACTGAGAGGATTATGCCTTACAGTGTAGCAATTCCCGCACACGAGGTGCGGGAAAGGTGCATCCGAGCCATGGATGGCGAGTATGCACCGGTTGCGTCCGTCTGACATAAATACACGCATAATCCCACAGTATCCAGACAGCGAAACCATGAGCCTCACGCCTGCACCACATATCCTGCCGTCCCATCACCACCACACCCAAAGGAGGTAAAATATGAGTAACAACATTTTAGCAGATTTACAGCCACAGGCTGTCTTTAAATATTTTGAACAGATATGTGCAATTCCACATGGTTCAGGCAATGTAAAGCAGATAAGTGATTATCTGTGTGAATTTGCACGCAAGAGAAATCTGTGGTTTAATCAGGACGAAAGTTACAATGTGATAATAAAAAAGCCGGCAAGTAACTGTGAGAGCAAGGCTGCACCTGTTATTTTGCAGGGACATATTGATATGGTTGCCGTCAAAACGAATGATAAGGTTAAAGATATGGAAAAAGAAGGTCTTGACCTGTATATAGATGATGGATATGTCAAGGCTGACAGGACAACATTAGGTGCTGATGATGGAATTGCAGTTGCTTATGCACTTGCTATATTAGACAGCAAGGATATGTGTCATCCGCCGATTGAGGCTGTGTTTACAGTAGACGAGGAAATTGGAATGCTTGGTGCTGAGGTGATTAATACTGACTGTCTTGAAGGTAAAATTATGCTTAACATAGATTCTGAGGAGGAGGGGATATTCCTTTCAGGATGTGCAGGAGGAGCAACTTTAGAGGCTTCTTATCCATTAAAAAAATCGGATATTACAGGAACACAGATGTCTATTAAAATTAATGGCCTTACAAGTGGACATTCTGGAACAGATATAATATGCCAGAGAGCTAATGCAAATATTCTGATGGGACGTCTTCTTTTTGCTGTTAAAGAATGTGTGAATATTGTAAGCATATCGGGTGGTGAAAAAGATAATTCTATAGCTCCATTTGCTGATGCGGTTATAATGACACAGGAAGCAGATAAGGTTGCAGAGCTTCTTAATAATACTGCAAATGTCTTGAAAGAGGAGTATTCGGTTACTGACCCACAGCTTACCATCAAGGTGAATTGTGAAGGAGAAGGCAGCACTTTGGCATGTGATGATGCGACAACACAGATGCTTATAAATGTGCTTAATTTTATACCTGATGGCGTTGTTAAGATGAGTAATGATATCAAGGGGCTGGTGCAGACTTCGCTTAATCTGGGGGTTACAGAGCTGGCTGAGAAAACATTTGCAGCAACCTACTTAATTAGGAGCAGTTCGCAGAGTGAAAAAGAATATCTTACTGATAAGGTTGGAAAAATGACTGAATATCTTGGTGGAACTTATGAACTTAAAGGTGTTTATCCGGCATGGGAATTTAAGAAGAATTCAGCAATCAGGGATATGTTGTGTGAATCTTATAAGAGGCTTTTTGATAAAGAGGCATCTGTGGAAACAATGCATGCAGGTGTTGAATGCGGTATCATGGCTGCCAAGATTGATGGTCTGGACTGTGTATCTTTTGGTCCTGATATAATTGATATTCATACTGTAAAAGAAAAACTGGATATTGCTTCGACACAAAGAATATGGGAGCTTATTCTGAATGTATTAAAGCAGCTTTCATAGTAAATAATTTAATAAAACTATATCTTGTATATGTCGTATTTGGCTGAATTTTTTTTGACGACGGGAAATCAACCGAATACGACATTTTATATACCGTTTACAACATAAATCATACCGTTCACGACATGATTATTACAATACTATATATATTGTTGACAAATATCTGGGCTAAGTATAACATTTTACCCGTACAAAACATTTATTAATTTCCATGCGCAAGGGGATAGAAATTTTGAAAGGGAACAGTATATGGAGTATAAGGATTTTGTAGAGTATATTAAGGAGAATGCGGCGTATATCGCAGGAGAAGGTGGAAAGATTACTATTAATCATGTGATTAAGAATAATGGCAGGGAGATGGACGGACTTGTTATTATGGAAAAGGACAGGGATATAGCGCCAACCATTTATCTTGATAGTTTTTATGAAATGTATATTCAGGGAGAGAATATTAAAAAAATTATTAGACAGATTGAGACTATATACAGAGAAAACAGGGATAACATCACATTTGATGTTAATATTCTTAAGAATTTTGACACAATAAAGGATAAGATAGTTTATAAGATTGTTAATTATAAAAGTAATGAGAAACTTCTTGAACAGGTACCACACAAGCGAATACTTGATCTGGCGGTTGTATTTTACTGCCTGCTAGATAATTGTGGTGGAAAGAGTGCAACAGCACTAATATATAATAATAATCTTAAAAACTGGAATGTAACGATTGATGATGTGTATAAAGCAGCATTAAAGAATACCCCGGATTTGCTACATTCCAGAATAAGTTCAATGTCAGCTCTTTTTGACAAATGTGGTGTCAGTGTAGATGGTAAGGAAGTTGATTTAAAGGATTATGTGCCATCGGATATGTATGTGCTTACTAATGAAACAAAGATAAATGGTGCTGCCTGTATTCTTTATGATAATGTTTTATATGATTTTGCACAAAAGCTTGGTAAAGATTTGTATATTCTTCCATCATCTATTCATGAAGTCATTCTTCTTCCAAAGCTGCCTATATTTGAAAAAAATGAACTTGTTAATATGGTAAGAGAAGTTAATACAGAAGGCGTGGCAGCAGATGAAATACTTTCTGATAATGTGTATGAATATAACAGAAATGAAAGACTGATAACTATGTAACATATTCATTAAAATGTACATGATGGGATTCGAACCCACGATCTTCCGCTCCGGAGGCGAACGCTTTATCCAGCTAAGCTACATGTACACAACATATAATAATTTATATGCTTATATACTATACATTATTAAATTAAAACCCGCAACAATTGAATTAATTTTTTTCTTTTGTTAGAATTAATACATCTGTATTTTGATTTGAACTTATCAACAATGATGATAAGAATTGGAGGAAACATGTCAGAGCGTATTAATAAATATCTCAGTGCCCATGGAATCTGTTCAAGACGTGAAGCTGACAGAATGATACAGGAAGGACGTATCACAATTGATGGCAGGATTGCAGCTATGGGTGAGATGGTAGACGACAATACAATTATATGTGTTGATGGCAGGAAAGTTGACAACAGCACACCACCACAGGTAGTCATAGCTTTTAATAAGCCTGTAGGAATTGTATGTACAACAACTGATAAACAGGGAAAGAATAACATAGTGGATTTTATCGGATATAAGGAACGCATATACCCTGTGGGCAGATTAGATAAAGAGTCTGATGGTCTTATTCTGCTTACTAATGATGGTGATATGATGGACAGGCTGCTTCGTTCCGTTAATGGTCATGAGAAGGAATATATCGTTTCAGTTAATAAACCAATAAACAAAGACTTTATAAAGAGAATGTCAGGGGGGATATATCTTAAGGAACTCGACAGAACTACAAGAAAATGTGTTGTGGAAAAGATATCAGACAAGACATTCAGAATTATTCTTACACAGGGGCTTAACAGACAGATAAGAAGAATGTGTGCGGAATGTGGATATAGTGTAACTAAACTGACAAGAATAAGGATTATGAATGTGGAATTAGGGGATTTAAAGACTGGTGAGTACAGGGAACTGGACGGTAAAGAGCTTAATACACTTTATGAGAAGATATATAAGTAAGCAGCAAAAGCTTATATAAGCAGATTTTAATAGTCGATATATAAGCGGCATATAAGGAGCGGATTATGGATTTATTACAGGAATATTCAGAACTTAAGAAGACGATAGATTATCATATGGACAGATATTACAATCAGGACGAGCCGGAGATAAGCGATTATGAGTATGATAAGCTTATGATAAGGCTTAAAGAGATTGAGAAAGAACATCCGGAATGGGTGACATATGATTCACCTTCACAGAAGATTGGTGGAACTGTCAAAAGAGAAGCTGGAGTTAAGGTCACACATAATGTACCTATGCTGTCTATTGAAGATGTGTTTTCAGAAGATGCGGTGTGTGCATGGGTTGATAAGGTTCATGCCATGCATCCTGACTGCACATTTTCAGTAGAGACTAAGATTGACGGTTTGAGTTCTAAGATAAGAAGCAGATGGGAAGCTGCATTTGCATTTGGCAGAGACAAGAGGAGATGGTCTTATTGGTGAGGATGTGACAGCTAATGCAAGGGTAGTGGGGGATGTGTTACAGGTTATTGACCTTCCTTATGATTCACTAGAACTTCGTGGCGAAGTGTATATGAGCCATGAAGATTTTGAAAAATATAATGAAGAACAGGAAAGACTTGAGAAAAAAACAGCTGCTAATCCCAGAAATCTTGCGGCTGGAACATTAAGACAGCTTGATACTTCAATTACGAAGAAGCGAGGTCTTAAGATGTTTATCTTTAATGTACAGGACGGACCTGATGAGATTATGGAAAGCCACGGCAGGGGAATGGATATATTAAAGGCAGCAGGTGTACCGGTTGTATATCATAAGATATGTAAGACTAAGGAAGAGGTTGTCAGAGCAATTGATGAGATAGGAAGAATGAGAGAAGAACTTCCATATGACATTGACGGTGCTGTTGTAAAGATTGACCATATCGCATTCAGACAGGAGTTCCCTGCAGGAAGCAAGTATTCAAGCGGTCATATTGCATACAAATATCCACCGGAAGAAAAGGTTATTGTTATGGATGATATTCTTGTAGATGTGGGAAGAACAGGAAAACTTACATTTACAGGGATATTCCATGATCCGGAAACCGGAAAGCCTGCCAGACTGTGTGGTACAAGTGTATCAAGAGCGACTCTTCATAACCAGGATTATATTACACAGATGAATGTAGGTATTGGTGGGGAATATAAGCTGTTTAAGAGTGGAGAGATTATTCCTAAGCTTAATGGATGTGTAAAGGCACCTGAGCATGTGTTTGAAGCACCAAAGGTATGTCCTGTATGTGGAGAGCCTCTTATAAGAGAAGAGGATACAGCAGATATAAGATGCGTCAATCCTTCATGTGCAGCACAGTTGTCAAGAACAGTAGCATATTTTACATCTCTTGACTGCATGAATATCATGGGGCTTGGTGAAACTCTAGTGGATGCTCTCATAAAAGATGGTTATATACACAATTATGCTGATATATATGCATTGAAAGAACACCGTGATGAACTTATTGAGAAGGGAATCATAGGAAAAGAGAAGAATACTGATAAGCTGCTTGCAGCTATTGAGAAATCTAAAGAGAACACACCAGACAGACTGCTTACTGCACTTGGAATAAGAAATGTCGGCAAGAATACAGCCAAGCAGATTATGAATTATTATGATAATCTTATGGAACTTGCTGATGCAGGTGAGGAAGAACTGCAGAATATTCCGGATATAGGCGCAACTACAGCTAAATGTATACATGACTTTTTCCATGATGAGGCTAATATTGAATTGCTGGAAAGGCTAAAACAGTCAGGTCTTAATATGCAGATGCCAGAGAAGAAAGAAATGTCAGATAAGCTTGAAGGAAAGACGATTGTTGTAACAGGAAGCTTTGATAATTGGCAGCCGTGGGCATATATGGAAGCAACTGATTTGTTGTTCAATTTATCTTGTTGCGGTGGAGGCAGCAAAAGTGCTCTAAGCTTGATAAGGCTAATTCACTGGGGGTTAAGGTGCTTACGATTGATGAATTTATGGAAATGATAAAGTAAAGAAAATTTTTATGCAGTTATTAAAGATGATATGATATAATCAGACAGCAATGATAACAGAAAGAAGGAACAGTAATGCCAATTAAGATTCAGAGTGATTTACCAGCTAAAGCAGAATTGGAAGAAGAAAATATATTCGTCATGGACGAAAACAGAGCTATTTCACAGAATATAAGACCTTTGGAGATAATAGTTCTTAATCTTATGCCTATAAAGCAGGATACAGAATTACAGCTTTTAAGAGGGCTGTCTAATACACCTTTACAGATAGATGTTACATTTTTGCAGATGTCATCACATGTTTCAAAGAATACCTCAGCTTCACATATTAAAAAGTTTTATCAGACTTTTGAAGAAATTAAGAATAATAATTATGATGGAATGATTATTACGGGAGCACCTGTCGAGAAGCTTGACTTTGAAGAGGTTAATTACTGGGATGAACTTATAACAGTAATGGAGTGGTCTAAGAAGCATGTTACATCAACAATTCATATATGCTGGGGCGCACAGGCAGGATTGTATTACCATTATGGTATTAAGAAGGAATTACTTCCGAAGAAGCTGTCAGGTGTGTACAAGCACAGGGTTATGAATAGAAAAGAGCCTTTAGTAAGAGGCTTTGATGATGTATTCATGGCGCCACATTCAAGATATACACAGGCAAACAGACAGCAGATTCTGGATAATCCAAGACTTAAAGTACTTGCAGATTCAGATGAGGCAGGAATATATATTGTTCTTGGTGATGGAGGAAAAGAAATATTTGTTATGGGACACCCTGAATATGACAGATTAACTCTTGATCAGGAATATAAGCGTGATATTGACAAAGGAATTGAGCCTGACCTTCCGGTAAATTATTATCCTGATGACGACTGCAACAGAAAACCATTGCTCTCATGGAGAAGCCACGCCAACAATCTCTATACTAACTGGTTGAATTATTATGTATACCAGATAACTCCTTATGACCTTAATGAAAGTTATGATAATTACTGTATTTAAGGGAGTTTGCAGCTTGTTTACTGGGATTCCTGTGAATGGATAAATTGTCAATATCGTGGCATAAGCTGGCATAATTTGGCGTATGTTGGTGTGATGGTGGGTTTGAGTTGGTGTTTTTAAAAATGAAATTGGTGTTTTTATTTTACAAAAATAACACAAATAAAGACTTTCATTGATATAACTGAATATTAAGACATATAAATAAGTCCATGTACTTGTATTTTACAGGTATGTGGGCTTATTTTAGTGTCTTAAAATGTGTAGATGATAAAATACTCATATAAAGCATAAAAGGTCAAATGAAACAGAAGCTTATTAAAATTATAGTTATAAAAAGGTGTTTAGTTTATTTGAAATCTAAAGTTAATATTTGTGTGATAACTTTTATGATAGTTTCTATTGAAATTAAAAATCCTCCTATTGAAACTAAAAATACAGTTATATTTTCAAGAACAGATTTGAAACCTGTTGGTGTAGGGGTATCGGTGTTAAATAATTTAATTTTGAGTTTTTTGAAAAGTGTTTTTATTAAGATAATAAAATCATCTAATTTAGATGAAAAATACAAGCAACTAATAAAGGCAAAAAACAATGCCAAAATTATTTTAAATATATTTTTATTTGTTATATGTAATAAATAAGATACTGAATATAAAAACATAGGGAAAAAGATAGCAAAGCGAAGTAATTCACAACTGAATTTTTTAGAAAACTCAAATCCACGCAAAAATATTAAGAAAAGAGCAAATCCTATACCAGAAAAATTTGAAAATAAATTTGAAAGAAAAGCATTATCTTTATACATAAATGATAATATGGTTTCAATAACACTTGTAATAAAAAGAGTAGAGATTATCTTATATTTTATATTATCATCACAACCATATAAAATTTTAAATATTTTTTTAAAAGTGTTTTTCATAAATGTACCTCCATAAACTAAATATACTATATTATATCATAAAAAATTAAAAGTTTATATAGTTAGTGATTTTGTTGAATAATCAAAAAAATGAATGTTATGATTGTAGTAATGAATTTAAAAGAGTTATAAAAGAAGTAATAAATAAACTAACAACAAAACTTTATCAATAAATGAGTGTTATATAATTAAATGCAAATGATGAGTAATCATGGGGATAAATTAAGTAAAAGTAGATATATTATAGAAAAAGAAATTAATTTCAAAATGGGCATATGGTAAACTTTGAATAGTAATAATTTATGTAATATAGATTAATTATATGCTCAGTTATTTAAAATTAAAGACTGAGGTGATAGAATATAATTGAAGAGAATAAAGAAAATGGTTTGATGTACAAGAAGGAGGGGAAGAATATGGCTGTATTAGCGAAACCGATTAATAGAATATCTGTTATAAAAAGACAAGAATCCCAAGAATTTGTACGTGAATTTAATCAGAATAAAGTAACAAATGATTTTTTAGAGTCTTGCAAGAAAGCTGGTAAATTATTTGGCAAAAGAAAATAAAAAGAGCATGATATATCTGCATGGATAATGAGGGGTATTATAGATTTTGCATATTCTTTATTAGATGAAGTAATAGGGTTTAAGGCTTTATTCTTACATTCTCTTCCAGAAGCAGAAGGCTTTTATGGAGCAAATGTGTTTAACCCAGTAGAGATTGATATGCAGCCTTTGCATTGCTGTGATTCAGAATATAAGCCGATGTATTTGGCGTTAAAAGAGGTGCATATGAATTATGATAAATAAGGTATATTAATTTATTTGGTATGCCTTATGCACATCCCACCCTTTAAAAATCCCCAATCCCATGTTATAATCATTAATCATCAGAAAACGGAGATAAGAACATGAGCGTAGTAACAGAAAAGTCAAAGTGCAGAATTCTTAAATTAGCATCAATGCTTGCGGTAACGATGGGGATTATAATGGCATTTTATGCGTTTTATATTATGTCGGAGCTATATTCATTTTCAACAACAGAGCAGGGCAAGGCATTATATATGATTGTCAAGCTGTTGAACATCGCATTTTTAGCAGTTATTGTTGAGGGAGTTTACTTTGCAATTGCTGGATTTTATGGAATGACCAATATAGGTGCTGTTGATGCAGTTAATAAAATCAAAGTTTATGGAATTGTTATGACTATAGCAGGAGTTGTTGATTTAATAATAGTATTTGTGGTATCTAAGTATTCAATAACTGGTAACATGCTGATTCTTATATGCCTTCCGGTTGTAATAGGAATTATGTATTTAGGTGGCGCATTTTATAATGAGAAGCTTATAAAGAATAATAATGGTGTGGAAGGTGATGGCAATGATTGATCCGAATGGAATAATGCCACTTAATTTCTTCAAATACAAGGGTGTGTATACAGGACAGCACAATGGAATGAGATATATGCTTAAGCAGACAGGAGAAAAGCCTGATTTAAAGCTTTCTGCGTGCGTGTGGCGCGGACCATATGCTTCATGTGCTGTTAAGGAAGAAGATAAGACAACAGAGATATTTGAACTGACAGAAGATGGTCGTCTTGCTGCCGTGGAATGGATAAGGCAGCAGTACGAATCCAGACTTGACTATTGGGAAGCGGCACCGTCTATAAAGGACGCTGTTCCGATTGTTCATGAATAAAAAGAATAATATAGACAATGCAGCATATGGCGGCACCGGTAAGCAGGAGAACATATTCTTCTGCTTCTTTTATTATCAGGTCAAACATAATCCGGCATATAATTCTTGATGAAAATATAGATATGACCGCAATACATAATGGTACAATTATGCTGCCAAATGGGTCGGGTTGGATGTTCAGTTTCCTGTATATATTAAAAATGTAAAGCAGACTCATGCATATGTTGCTAATAAGAACACCATACAGATAACCGGTTATGCCAAGCTTTGGAATAAGCAGAAATACACAGGCAAGCCGGATGATAATTCCGGTTATATTAATTATGAATGTAAGGGCGGTATGTCCCATGCCATTAGTCACGCTTGTAAGGCTGATTTTTAAGTAGAGAAAAGGACACAGCCATGAAAGAATGCAGGTGTATATGTATACAGATTCTTCGTGGAACATCATTGCGCCAAGCCGCGCACCATAGTTAATGAATAAAAATATGCTTATAATGCCGAGACTTAAACACATGGAAACTGTTCTTTTTACTGTCACAGCAAGATGGTCAGACAGGACATTCGAACTTTCATCAGATACCTTTGGAAGAAGCATAAGTGCAAATGAATTAGCTGCCGTACATGGGAAAAGCACCAGAGGAAGAGCCATTCCTGTAAGTATACCAAACTGGCTTATCGCGTTATCTTTGGTCAGTCCATGCATGCACAGGATTGCAGGAATAAGAATTGCTTCCGCACCCTCAAGCAGATGCAGAACAGTCTGATTGGCGTTAATTGGAAATGCATATTTAACAATATATCTGTATTCACGGAGTGAACAGGAGAGCTTCTGCATCATGCTTTTATTATGAATGGAACGGAAAAACAGCGGAATAGCACAGTATGTGGCAGCTGCAAATTCACCGAATATATTACCGGTAACAGCGTCAGCAATGGATATTGTTGATACATTTTTTATGCGCACATAAAGTATAATAGTGCCAATACGCACAAGCTGTTCGACAAGCTGTGAGGAGGCTGGCAGAAAAGATTCCTTCTGACTGTAATAGTAATTAGACAAGCAGTTATGTATGCACATGAATGGCAGAGAGATTGCGGTTATACTGATAATTCCCTCACAGCGGCTTTCCATAAATATATGATTTGCAATGAAATCGCTGAATATAAGAAATAAAAGCATAACGGCAATTGAAAGAGAAATAGTAATCTTTAATACGCAGAAAAGCCATTTTAGAGATGGAGATGATGCTGAATATTTTGAAACAGCTACAGAAAATCCACTGCAGCATACTGCAAATGCAAGCGCAATAAGAGGCATGCACATCTGGAAAAGTCCGACTCCTGCAGCACCTGTATAATTAGTGAGAAGTATCCGAAAATAAAATCCGAGCAATTTTGATAGAATGCCGGCAAATGTAAGGATTATGGCGGATTTGAATATGCCACCTTTTAAGGATAATTTATTATTCATAGCAGATACCGCAGATAGACTTATTAACAATATATGCCCTGCCTGAATACAATATTATAAGGAATTACAGGGCGGAAATATAATGATATATATGGACAATGCGGCGACAACTGCTGTCAGAAAAGAAGTGGCTGAAGCAATGCTTCCATATCTTTTGGGAGATTATGGAAACCCGTCAGGTGTGTATAGGTTGTCTGAAAAAGCTAAAAATGTTGTTGAGGAATCAAGAGGTATTATTGCAGATATAATAAATGCTGACAGAAATGAAATATTTTTCACCTCTGGTGGAACGGAAGGGGATAACTGGGCAGTTAAAGCAGAGAGCCTGAAAAGAAAACAGGGACATATAATAGTAAGTTCAATAGAACACCATGCGGTGACGGAATCGGCACTGTGGCTTAAGAATTATGGAATAGATGTCACATTTGCACCAGTTGATGAGCAGGGAATTGTTAAGCTGGAACAGTTAGAAAAAATGATTAGAAATGATACATTTTTAGTGTCAGTTATGCTTGCTAATAATGAAATTGGAACTATCCAGCCGATAGAAAATGTATGTGAAATTGCGCATGAGTATGGTGCAAAGGTTCATTCTGATGCAGTGGCGGCATTTGGACATATTGATGTTGATGTGAAAAAGCTGGGTGTGGATTTCTTAAATGTAAGCGGACATAAGATATGCGGACCAAAGGGCGTAGGATTTCTGTATGTCAGGGGCGGAAAGCCAGAACGGTTCATGCATGGAGGCGGACAGGAGAACGGACTTAGGGCAGGCACTGAAAATGTAGCTGGGATTGCAGGACTTGCAACAGCAGCAAGAATTGCTTATGAAACTCTTTCTGACAGGGCAAGGCAGGAAAAGAGAATTAGTGACTATATGATTAAGAGAATACTAAGAGAAATTCCTTATTCAAGGCTTAATGGAAGCAGGGAATGCCGCGTTACAGGTAATATGAATTTCAGCTTTCAGTATGTTAATGGCGGAATGCTTGTTGTAATGCTTAATAAGCAGGGGATATGCGTGTCTGCAGGTTCAGCATGTACATCTAATTCAGGAAAGCCATCACATGTCCTTCTTGCACTTGGACTTGATGAAAAAATAGCAGAAGGTTCACTAAGACTGACAATTAACCATACAATTACACACAGGGAAGCTGATTATGTGGTTGAGTGTATTAAGAAAGATGTTGCCAGACTGCGGGAATTGGCTTAATATTAATATATCAGACAGTTACGGAGGTTAAAATAATATGTGGTACGAAGAAGCGGTGTTTTATCAGGTATTTCCACTTGGATTTTGTGATGGATTAAGAGACAACGACGGGGTGATGAACAGATGCATATCAGAATTTGCAGACTGGATACCGCATTTGCAGAAGTTAGGAACTGATGCGGTGTATTTTTCTCCAATTTTTGAGAGCGATTATCATGGCTATGATACAAGGGATTACCGTGTGATAGATAAAAGAATAGGAACTAATAAGAATTTTGCAGAGCTTGTGTCAAAGCTGCATGAGGCAGGAATAAAGGTAGTCATTGACGGTGTGTTTAATCATGTCGGAAGGGGCTTCTTTGCATTTAAGGATGTATGTGAGAAAAAATGGGATTCTGCCTATAAGGACTGGTTTAACATCAGCTTTGATGGCAATTCACCATATAATGACGGCTTCTGGTATGAGGGATGGGAAGGATATTACAATCTTGTGAAGCTCAATCTGAACAATCAGGATGTGGTTAATTACCTTATTGAGTCGGTGCGTGGCTGGGTTAATGAATTTGATATTGATGGAATAAGACTTGATGTTGCGTACTGCCTTAACAGGGATTTTATGAAGCGTTTAAGATACGAGACAGACCAGATGAAGCAGGAGTTTTTCCTTGTAGGAGAAATGCTTCACGGTGATTACAACACAATTGTGGGTAATGAGTGCCTGCACAGTGCAACTAATTATGAGTGTTATAAGGGGTTGTATTCGAGCTTTAATTCAATGAATATGTTCGAAATTGCACACAGCATAGAAAGGCAGTTTGGAAAAGAGCCATGGTGTCTGTATACAGGAAAACATCTGCTTACATTTGTTGATAACCATGATGTTTCAAGGATTGCCAGCACACTCACCAATAAAGCACATCTGCCGCTTATATATGCACTTATGTTTGGTATGCCGGGAATTCCATGTATATATTATGGAAGTGAATGGGGTTGCGAGGCAGTTAAGGGCAGCGGCAATGACAATATTCTGCGTCCGGCGTTTGATAAGCCGGAATACAACGAGCTGACTGATACAATAAGTTCATTAGGACAAATGTATCATAACAGCAGGGCATTAAGCTATGGTGATTACACAAAGAAAGTGCTTACAAACAGACAATATGTATTCAAAAGGGAAGCAGATGGAGAAAAAGTGCTTGTAGCAATTAATGCTGATGAGAATGAGTACACAGCGTACTTTGATACAGAATGTGCAGATGCACTTAATCTTATAACAGGTAAGAAGGAAGACTTATCTGGGAAAATAGTTCTTCCACCATACAGCTTCAGATTTTACAGATGTATGTAGAAGGTGCAGATAAGATACATGTATATAAAATAAGCCTGAGCTCATCATAATCTGATGAACTCAGGTTTTCTTTCATTAAATATTGTGTAGTAATTAAACCCTGCGTTCTTAAGCATATCTGACACGACATCAAATCTGTAAGCAAAAAACTTAACTTCGTGTGCATCAGAACCTACAGTGATTATCTCTCCTCCGAGGTTATGATACATTTTAACAATATCAAGGCATGGATTAGGTTCAGGCATTCCGTATTTAAGACCAGCAGTGTTGATCTCAATTCCTTTTCCTTGCTCAATGATTGTTTTAAGAATTATGCAGATTAAATCGGTAAAATCGTGCCAGTTATATGTGTAAGAATTGGCAGGTATATATCTTGCAATATAATCAAGATGACCATACACATCAAAGTTGTGACAACAGCCAAGATTATCAAGAATACTTTCGTAATAAGTTAAAACAGTATCCTTTGCAGAACGTTTCTCCCAAAACTCAGGGTAGTAGGGATCTTCTCCATATACAAGATGTGACGAGCCTATTATAAAATCAAGTTGTTTTGCAGAATCGTATGAATTGACTCTGTCTGCAACACTTCTCATAAGTCCCTGTTCAACACCTATGTGAATATTGATTTTATCTTTGTATGATTCTTTCAGATTCTGGAAATACTTAATGTATTCCGGAAAATCAAGGTCAAACATGACTTTTCCATCTTCTAAAGGAGCATCAAAGTCATTATGGTCGGTAAAACAGATGTGTTTAAATCCCAGTGAAATAGCATTGTTAACAACATTTACAGGGTTCTCATCTGAATCAGAAGAGAACATAGTATGTATATGTGAATCTGATAACAGCATAGTAATGTCCTCCATCAAATATTAGTCATATGCTTAAATGTCAATATACATTATACATAAACATAATTAATCCGCAATTGATATTTTTGATGTTTATGTAGAACATGTAAACTAATGTAAAATACAGGTAATTTTTCCTTGAAAATGATTATTAGTATTGATATTATTAAGAAGACAGCGTATAAATTCTGATTATGTGAATGCGCATAGATGTAGAAGTACCAACTACGCTGTCCGACCTTGACTTTTATGCGCAGATAGGAGCTTTCGTGAGTTTTGAATTGATACACATTGTGATTATTCTTCTCGGAGGAATAGCGCTTTTCCTTTTTGGAATGCAGCTTATGGGAGATGGATTAAAGAAAGTGGCTGGTGGCAAACTGGAAGTTATTCTGTACAGATTAAGTAATACACCTCTTAAGGGAGTACTGCTTGGTACAGGTGTTACGGCAATTATCCAGTCATCGTCGGCAACTTCTGTTATGGTTGTTGGTTTTGTTAATGCCGGTATGATTAAAATGAAACAGGCTATCGGTATTATTATGGGCGCAATTATAGGTACATCTGTTACTGGATGGGTATTATGTCTTTCTGATATCAGTGGTGGTGCCGGATGGGTAGACTTACTTTCAACAGAGGTTCTTGCTGCTGTTATTGGTGTTATTGGCATCATGTTCAGGATGATTTGTAAGAATCCTACAAAGAAACATATAGGTGATATTATGATAGGTTTCTGTATCCTTATGGTAGGAATGCAGAACATGAGTGCAGCAGTTGCACCATTAAGATCTGAGCCGGCATTTATTGATATGCTTACTAAGTTTCTAATCCATTTATAGGAATACTTATAGGACTTTGGTTACTGCCGTTTTGCAGAGTGCATCTGCTACAGTTGGTATTCTTCAGGCTTTATCAGTTACAGGAGCTATTTCATTTTCAGTAGCACTGCCTATTATAATGGGTATTGCTGTCGGAGCTGCCATGCCTGTTATCATTTCTTCATTTGGTGCGACTACAGATGGTAAGAGAACAGCATTTGTATATCTTCTTGTTGATGCATTGGGTGCTTTAATATGGGCAGTAGTATTTTATAGTGTTAATCATTTTGTGCATTTTTCATTTATGGACAGAACGATGACAACTGTTTCGATAGCATTTGTGAACTCTTTATTCAGAGTTGCAACAGTTGCTGTACTGTTTCCATTCATCAGATTCCTTGAAAAGATGGTATGTGCAATTTTCAAGGAGGTTGTTGATGAGGAAGATAAAGATATTGTTGAAATCAGTGTACTTGATGACAGATTTATTGCTCATCCTACAGTTGCTATTGAACAGGCTAAGTCAGTTCTTTGTTCAATGGCACATATGGCACAGAAAAATCTTATTCGTTCCATGGAACTACTGGATACATTTTCGCAGGAAAAATATGACAAGATTCAGAGAAGAGAAGATAAGGTTGACAGATATGAAGATAAGCTTGGAACTTATCTTGTAAAGATTACACAGCAGAGCTTACTTCTGGACAGAACAAGGAGGTCTCAAAGCTTCTCCATACAATTTCTGATTTTGAGAGAATAAGTGACCATGCTGTTAACATATCACAGGCAGCAGCAGAACTGTTTAATGAAAAGCTTAGGTTTTCTGATTGTGCTGTTGAAGATGTTGAACTGATGTCATTAATTATGAAAGAAATAGTTGGAAATGTAATAGATGCATTTGAACAGAACAAGGTTGAATATGCCTATAAGACAGAGCCGTTAGAAGAACTCGTTGACATATATTGTGATGAAATGAAGATGAATCATGTCAAGCGTGTCCAGAAAGGTGAATGTACACTTCATCAGGGCTTTATATTTAATGATCTGCTTACAGATTTTGAGAGAATTGCTGACCATTGTTCTAACGTGGCAGTTGCGATTATTGAGCTTGAGTTAAATGTGTTTGATACACATGAGTATCTTATTAATCTCAAGAAAGATAATGGAACTAATTTTGATAAATATTTTGAGGAATACAAAGAAATGTTTCCTTTAAGTCAGTATTAAGCAGAGATTAGTGTTAAGTAGACAATATTGGATACAGAATTTGTTAAGATTTCGTCAAAATGACTAATTGATAATGAGTTATTATTGAAAAAGTGCAAAAATGTAAAATTGGGAAGAAAGCCTTGATATTTTGCTTCTTCTTATGTAAAATACACGGTAGTTGAAATTTTAACAAACTATGTTATAAAAATTCATTTTAGGAGGAATTGTTTTATGTCAGTAAAAGTTGCAATCAATGGTTTTGGTCGTATCGGTAGACTTGCATTCAGACAGATGTTTGGTGCAGAAGGATATGAGGTAGTTGCTATTAACGATTTAACAAGCCCTAAGATGCTTGCTCATCTTTTAAAGTATGACTCATCACAGGGAAGATATGTTAACTTCGGTGAGGAAGATCAGGTAACAGCTGATGATGAGGCTGGTACAATCACAGTTAAAGGCAAGACTATCAAGATTTACAAAGAGCCAGATGCTAATAACTGCCCATGGGGAGATTGGTGTTGATGTAGTTCTTGAGTGTTCAGGATTCTATACATCTAAGGCTAAGGCACAGGCTCATATTAATGCAGGTGCTAAGAAGGTAGTTATCTCAGCTCCAGCTGGAAACGACCTTAAGACTATCGTTTACAATGTAAACCATGAGACACTTACAGCAGATGATCAGATTATCTCAGCTGCTTCTTGTACAACAAACTGCTTAGCTCCTATGGCTAAGGCACTTAACGATTGTGCAACAATCGAGTCAGGTATTATGTGTACAATTCATGCTTACACAGGTGACCAGATGATTCTTGACGGACCACAGAGAAAGGGTGATTTAAGAAGATCTAGAGCGGTGCTTGCAACATCGTTCCTAACTCAACAGGTGCTGCTAAGGCTATTGGTCTTGTTATCCCAGAACTTAACGGAAAGCTTATTGGAGCTGCTCAGAGAGTTCCAACACCTACAGGTTCTACAACAATTCTTAATGCTGTAGTTGCTAAGAAGGTTACAGTTGATGAAGTTAATGCTGCTATGAAGGCTGCTGCAACAGAGTCATTCGGTTACAATACAGAGCAGATTGTATCTAGCGATATCGTTGGTATGAGATTTGGTTCATTATTTGATGCTACTCAGACAATGGTTAATGAACTTCCAAACGGTGGCTGCCAGGTTCAGGTTGTTTCTTGGTATGATAATGAGAACTCATACACAAGCCAGATGGTTAGAACAATTAAGTACTTCGCTGAATTAAACTAATCATTTAGATTGTTTTGCCGGAGAATGGTATGACTATTCTCCGGTTTTATAAAGCTGTATATGTAGCTATTTTATGTATTATATGGAGGATATTAATATGCTTAATAAAAGTCTATTGATGATATCAATGTAAAGGGCAAAAGAGTATTATGCAGATGTGATTTTAATGTACCTTTAGATGGAAGCAGAATTACAGATGAAACAAGACTTGTAGCTGCTCTTCCAACAATCAAGAAGCTTATTGCTGATGGAGGAAAGGTTATTCTTTGTTCACATCTTGGAAAGCCAAAGGGACCAGATGCTGCATTTTCTCTTGCACCAGTTGCAAAGAGACTTTCAGAACTTCTTGGTCAGGAAGTTAAGTTTGCAGCAGATGATACTGTTGTAGGCGATAATGCAAGAGCAGCTGTTGCTGCAATGAATGATGGAGATGTTATTCTTCTTGAAAATACAAGATTCAGACCAGAAGAGACTAAGAACGGTGAAGCATTTTCTAAGGATTTAGCTTCTATTGCAGATGTATTTGTTAATGATGCATTTGGTACAGCTCACAGAGCGCATTGTTCTAATGTAGGTGTTACACAGTTTGTTGATACAGCTGTTGTTGGATATCTTATGCAGAAGAAATTGATTTCCTTGGAAATGCAGTTAATAATCCTGTAAGACCTTTCGTTGCAATTCTTGGTGGTTCAAAGGTTTCTTCTAAGATTTCAGTTATCAATAATCTTCTTGATAAGGTTGACACACTTATTATCGGTGGTGGTATGTCTTATACATTCCAGAAGGCACATGGTGGTAATGTAGGTAAGTCATTAGTAGAGGATGATTATCTTGATTTTGCTAAGGAAATGATGAAGAAGGCTGAGGAAAAGGGCGTTAAAATGCTTATTCCTATCGATACAGTTGTAGCTAAGGAATTCAGCAATGATTCTCCTTCGCATGTCGTAGAAGGGACATCAGGCAGATGATGATATGGGTATGGATATTGGACCTAAGACATGTGAGCTTTACAAGGAAGCTTTAAAGGATGCCAAGACTGTAGTATGGAATGGACCAATGGGAGTGTTTGAATTCCCTAATTTTGCAGCAGGAACAATAGCTGTTGCAGAGGAACTTGCACAGCTTAAAGGTGCTACAACAATCATCGGTGGTGGTGATTCAGCAGCAGCTGTTAACAACTTAGGATTTGGAGATAAGATGACACACATCTCTACAGGTGGTGGAGCATCTCTTGAATTCCTTGGAAGGTAAAGAACTTCCAGGTGTAGTTGCAGCTAATGATAAGTAATTAATATTACTGACATAGTTATATAATTATATTTTAATCCAGACCTTATTTTTGTTAAGTAGGGTCTGGATTTTTGTTATTATTTCACAAACTATGCTTGAAATATGTACCAAAGTATGCTATTATCTATTTTACTAGGATAGTTATATTAGAATAATTTAATAGGATTGTCCATATATATGTTATTATGGATAATTTCCTGTGGGGAGGCGTAGAATGAGAAGAAAAGTAATAGCGCAATTGGAAAATGAATATGACACCAAGCCAGGCAGTTAAGCTCGTTACTGAATTGAAACCGAATGTTAATAATCCGGATGTTGATGTTGTGTTCTGTGTGCCATCAATTGACATAGTACCTGTAGTGGAGGCAGTGAAAGGATCTAATATACATATTGGAGCAGAGAATGTATATTATCAGGAGAAAGGAGCATTTACCGGTGAATTATCGCCAGAGATGCTTGTTGATGCGGGGTAAGCCATGTTATTATAGGACATTCAGAAAGAAGAATGTACTTTAACGAAAGCAATACAGTTCTTAATCTTAAGATGCATAAGGTACTTGAACATGGAATTATCCCAATTCTTTGTTGTGGAGAGACACTTGAACAGAGAGAAAAAGGGATTACACTTGATTTCATTAAAGAACAGATAGTAGAAGCATATGTTGGTGTTACTAAAGAGCAGGTGCTTCATACAATAGTTGCTTATGAGCCAATCTGGGCTATTGGAACAGGAAAGGTTGCAACTACAGCGGGCACAGGAAGTATGCGGATTTATAAGAACAGTATTTGAAGAGTTATATGATAAGGAAACAGCGGATCAGATAAGGATTCTTTATGGAGGAAGTGTTAATGCTTCTAATGCAGCAGAGCTTTTGCCCAGCCTGATATTGATGGTGGACTGGTAGGAGGTGCAAGTCTCAAGCCGAATTTTGCGGATATAGTTAATTATAATAAGTAAATAAGCATGAAAAGACCTTGTTTTGATGATAATATTCAAGACAAGGTCTTTGATTTTACAAATGTGCTATCATGCTATAGGCAATTAATTAGAATACATTTAAAGGAGAATCACATTATGAGTAAAAACCAGTAGTTTTAATGGTACTTGATGGTTATGGTTTAAATGATAGAACAGAGGGTAATGCTATTGCTATGGCTAACACTCCTGTTATGGATAAGCTTATGAAGGAATGCCCGTTCCAGAAGGGATATGCTTCAGGACTTGCTGTAGGTCTTCCAGACGGACAGATGGGTAATTCAGAAGTTGGTCATATGAATATTGGTGCTGGTAGAATTATTTATCAGGATCTTACAAGAATTACTAAGGATATTGAAGATGGTACATTCTTTAAGAACGAAGAATTACTTGAGGCAATGGAGAACTGCAAGAAGAATGATTCGGATCTTCACCTTTCGGACTTTTATCAGATGGTGGTGTTCACAGTCATTTAAGCCATGTATATGGACTTTAGAGATGGCAAAGCAGCAGGAGTGTCTAAAGTATATGTTCATGCGTTCCTTGACGGAAGAGATACACCTCCAGCTTCAGCTAAGGGATTTGTTGAGACACTTGAGAATAAGATGGCAGAAATCGGAGTTGGTAAGGTCGCATCTTTATCAGGTCGTTACTATGCAATGGACAGAGATAATAACTGGGACAGAGTAGAAAAGGCTTATGATTCACTTGTAACAGGTGATGGCATTAAGGCCGAGTCAGCTACACAGGCACTTCAGGAGTCATATGATAATGGTAAGACAGATGAATTCGTTGAGCCAACAGTTATCTGTAAAGATGGTCAGCCACTTTCATTAGTTAAGGCTAATGATTCTGTTATATTCTTTAACTTCCGTCCAGACCGTGCAAGAGAGATGACAAGAGCGTTCTGCGATGATAAGTTTACAGGATTTGAAAGAAAGACAGGATTTATTCCATTAACATTTGTATGTTTCAAGGATTATGATGAATCAATCCCTAACAAGAAGCGTTGCATTCAAGAAAGAGATTATTAAGAACACATTTGGTGAATTCCTTGCTAATCATGGAAAGAAGCAGTTAAGACTTGCTGAGACAGAGAAATATGCACATGTTACATTCTTCTTTAATGGCGGTGTTGAAGACCCTAATGTTGATGAGTTCAGATTACTCGTTAACTCACCTAAGGATGTTGCAACATATGACTTAAAGCCAGAGATGAGTGCTCGGAAGTAGGTATGGACTTAGTTGAGGCTATAAAGTCTGACAAATATGATGTTATTATTATCAACTTCGCTAATCCTGATATGGTTGGGCATACAGGTGTTATCCCAGCAGCAATCAAGGCTGTAGAGAAGGTTGATGAGCTTGTTGGCAAGGCTGTAGATGCAGTAAAGGATGTTGACGGAGTTCTCTTCATCTGTGCAGACCACGGTAATGCTGAGAAGATGATTGATTACGAAACAGGAGCTCCACATACAGCACATACAACTAACCCTGTTCCATTTATTCTTGTTAATTATGATGAGAATTATACACTTCGTGAGGGTGGAAGATTATGTGATATCGCTCCTACACTTATAGAAATTATGGGACTTGAGAAACCAGTTGAGATGACAGGTGAGTCTCTTCTTGTGAAGAAGAACTAATTGAATGGTTGAAATTAATTTATTGATTTTTCTTGCACAAAATGTTTATTTGTGATAGAATGACCTATGTTGCCGTATTGGCATAATTATGTAATAAAAGCGCATGATGCGCGGAATGAGGATAGTATGAATAAGATAATTCCATTGTTTCATATGTCTGTCGGAGATGTATTAAGAATTGGTTTAATGGGAGTATTTGTGGTAATTTGTATAGCTTTAGCAATAATAATTCTTATGCAGGAAAGTAAGCAGAACGGATTGTCAGGAACAATTAGTGGTGCTGCTGATTCATACTGGGGTAAGAACAAGGGCCGTTCAATGGAGGGCAAGCTTGTTAAGATAACCAAGATTCTTGTAATTCTTTTATTGTTATAGCAGTTATACTTAATTTTAATTTCTAAATTACGGACACTCTTAAGAAACGGATAATTTCTTAAGAGTGTTTTTACTTTACGAGCAATCTGGTGAAATTCGGATATTTTAATGGTAAGAAAGGGATATAAAGGATATGGAGAAGGATATATTTAAACAGCGAAGACAGATGCTTACTGATATGATTCTTAATAATGAACTGTATGTTCCAATGAAAGCTAAAGAAATCGCTATGCTTCTCGATATTCCTAAAGCTAAGCGTTCTGAGCTTATGGAAGTGCTTGACAGTCTTGTTGCAGATGGAACAATAGGTGTATCAAAGAAGGGTAAGTATATGAAGCCTGAAAATGTAGCACTTGTCGGAACATTTGAAAGCACAAGCGGGATTTGGCTTTGTAGTAATACCTGACAGGGAAGATGATATATTTGTCAAGGCTAATGACACGATGAATGCTTTCTATCATGATAAAGTCAAGGTTGTGATAACTACTGAGAAGAATGGCGGTAAGAGGGCTGAAGGTAAGATTGTTGCTATTGTTGAGCATGAGGTTAAGGAAGTTGTCGGAACATTCCAGAAGAACAGAACGTATGGTTTTGTTATTCCTGATAATGCAAAGATTAACTGTGATATATTTATACCGGTGAATTCATGAATGGAGCGGTTGAGAGGTTCTAAGGTAGTTGCTTCTATAAGTGATTACGGCAGCCAGAGTAAGAATCCACAGGGAGGTCACAGAAGTACTTGGACATATAGATGACCCGGGTGTGGACATAATGTCTATTATCAAGGCATATGATTTACCAGTGGAGTTTCCTGAATCAGTTAAAGGCAATTAATGATATTCCTGATGTTGTCAGTGAAAAGGATAAGGCTGGACGAGTTGATTTAAGAAATGTTCAGATGGTTACTATAGATGGTGAGGATGCAGAAGGATTTAGATGATGCAGTATCTATCTCAAAAGAAGGACCTGTATATCATCTAGGTGTCCACATTGCGGATGTAAGTCATTATGTTACAGAGGGAAGTGCGCTGGATAAAGAGGCACTTAAACGAGGTACGAGTGTTTACCTTGTAGACCGTGTTATTCCAATGATACCGCATAAGTTATCTAATGGGATATGTTCACTTAATCAGGGAGAAGACAGACTGGCACTCAGCTGCCTTATGGATATTGATGAAAAGGAAATATTGTTGGACATAGAATATGTGAAACTGTTATTAATGTAGACAGAAGAATGAGCTATACAAGCGTAAAAAAGATTCTTGTAGATAATGATACTAATGAAATTATGAAGTATAAAGAGCTTGTTCCAATGTTTCATATGATGGAAGAGGCTGCGGAGCTTCTTAGAAAGAAGAGATTTGCAAGAGGTTCGGTTGATTTTGATTTCCCTGAAAGTAAGATTATACTTGATGAGAATGGCCACCCGACTGATATTAAGCCGTATGACAGAAATGTAGCAACTAAGATTATTGAAGATTTTATGCTTGCTGCTAATGAAACTGTTGCAGAGGATTATTTCTGGCAGGATATGCCATTTCTATATAGAACTCATGAGAATCCTGATCCTGAAAAAATGCGTAAGTTAGCCACATTTATTAATAACTTTGGTTATACATTAAGACTTACTGATGATTTAAGACCTAAGGAGATTCAGAAGCTTCTTTCTGAGATAGAGGGTTCTGATGCTGAGAATCTTATAAGCAGACTGACACTCCGCTCTATGAAGAAAGCTAAGTATACTACTGAATGTGTAGGACATTTTGGACTCGCTGCCAAGTATTACTGTCATTTCACATCGCCTATCAGAAGATATCCTGATCTCCAGATTCACAGAATTATCAAGGAGAATCTTCACGGAGGTTTAAGTCCTAAGAGAGCTGCCCATTATGATGCAATATTACCGGATGTTGCTGTCCAGACAAGTGCGATGGAGCGGCGTGCGGCAGATGCTGAAAGAGATACAGACAAGCTTAAAATGGCTGAGTATATGGAACAGTTTGTTGGAGAAACATTTGATGGAGTTGTTTCGGGTGTTACCGCGTGGGGCGTATATGTTGAACTTCCAAACACTATCGAGGGCATGGTTTCTATCAATAATATGAAGGGATTCTATACATTTGACGAGGAACACTATGAGATGGTAGGAGAACTTGGGAACAGAAGTTATAAGCTCGGACAGAAGGTTAAGGTTGTGGTTATAGGCACCGATAAGATACTAAGAACAATTGATTTTGCATTTGCATAGAATAGAATGGAGACTGACATGGCATCAAAACAAGCGCATCTGGAAACAGACTTATAGCGAACAATAAGAAAGCTTATTTTGATTATTTTATAGAAGAGAAATACGAGGCGGGCATGGTACTTCACGGCACTGAGGTTAAATCAATCAGAGCGGTAAGTGCTCAATTAAGGAATCTTATATCAAGATTGAGAATGGCGAAGTGTATGTATTAGGTATGAATATTACACCATATGAGAAGAGGAAACATATTCAATAAAGATCCTTTAAGACCTAAGAAGCTGCTTCTTCACAAGAATCAGATTAATAAGCTTACTGGTGAACTTACAATTAAAGGTTACACACTTGTTCCTCTTCAGGTATATCTGAAAGAGGGAAAGGTGAAGATGGAAATTGGTCTTGGAAAGGTAAGAAGAACTTTGACAAGAGAGATTCTATTGCAAAGAAAGACCAGATAAGAGATGCACAGAAGGAATTCAAGAATAAGAATCTCAGATTTTAAAAATATTTAGAAATATTTTATCAGTTTTGAAGCACAAGTTAATTGACTTGGCATTATGCCAATGTTAATATAAATAAGGTGAAACTGCTTACACGGGCTAGTAAAGGTTTCGACGGGGATCTTGAAGCTGGTGAAGCTATCCGCAGGAAAGCGTCAAAATCAAACTTAAATATAAACGCTAACGATAATTTAGCATACGCTGCCTAATTGCAGCAGTCTGACTTAAAGCACCTACACTTTAAGATCCAGGCTTCGAACATGTAGGAAACGACAGTATCAAAGCTTTGAGATGCTGGTCGTATCATGAAGCTACTAAAGGTGCAAGGGTGTTGATTCTCGTGTACCGGAGGAATGTTAAACAATCAACTATGATAGTAGAAGAACAGGGAATGGGTTTTCGGACGGGGTTCGACTCCCCTCTGGTCCATAGGAAAAGGGAGTGAGGAAGCGTGAGCTTCTTCGCTCTTTCCTATGGACCAGAGGAGTCTTATTAATGGATAAAACATGGCGTAGCCGGTTTTGGACAGGGCACGAGGTCCGGTGGACCTCGGTTTTGCGCCGACCGGAGCGGAGCGAAGAATCGACTCCCTTTGTGGGGAGGTGGATACACGGTGGATTGGACGTTAAAGCGGAGTGGAGGCACGAGGAAGTCAAAAGGGATGAGCAAGAGCGGTGGATTGGATGTTGAAGCGGAGATACGGCATGAGGAAGTCCAAAAGGGATGAACAAGAGCGGTGGATTGGATGTTGAAGCGGAGGAAAGGTATGCTGAAGTCCAAAAGGGATGGGCAAGCGTGGCAGATTGGACATTGGAAGGAGGGAAGGCATAAGGAAGTCCAAAGGGACGAGAAAGCGTGGCAGATTGGACATTGAAGAGAATGTAAGGTACGAGAAAGTCCAAAACACCAGGTACACTTGCCACACAATACTCAATAGCGTAAAATAAGTACAATCACATAAGTAAGGAGGAGCCAGCTATGAACAGAGCTGTTGTTTATTATTCATTATCAGGAAATACAAAGGAAGCTGCAAAGGTTATTGCAAGAAAGTTGGGAGCAAAAATCTTTGAGATAGATTTAGTTAAGCCATTACCTAAGAATACAGTAAGACAGATGCTTGTCGGAGGAATGCAGTCAACATTTGGAAGGAGACCTAAGATAAAAGGTGTTCCTGATAACATAGATTATTATGATGAAATTATATTAGGTATGCCAGTATGGGCGGTATGCCCGTCTCCGGTCAACACATTTATTAAGAATTACGGCGTGGCAGATAAAATTGACGCTGTGTTTACATTCAGCGGTGGTGGTGACAATGACAGATGCCTTCTGCAGCTGTCAAAGAGTCTTAAGAATCTAAAAATCAGGTTGCGTTAGCAGACCGCAATAGTAGTGCTGCAAAGGATAATCAGGAGAAGCTTGAAAAGTTTGTTATGAGTATCAAGTAGAAATGTATGCTATAATGGACACATTGATAAAGTTGATTACAATATAACTGGAGGATACAAGCATGGACGAAAATGTAAAGAAAAGAAATGAAGTACTGGCACAGACTGTGATTAAGGGTTTACAGTCAAGAAATATGTCAGGATATTATGCAGAGGATAAAGAAGCAGCTTTAAAGCAGGCTCTGGAATTAATTGATGAGGAAAGCACAATTGCTATGGGCGGCTGCCACAGCGCACAGGAGATTGGACTTGTTGAGGCTTTGAAAGAGGGCAATTACAATTATATAGACCGTTCAAAGATGACTCCAAGAGAGGGACTTCTGGCTTCATATGACGCTGATGTGTTCTTATCAAGTGCAAATGCAATGACAAGTGATGGAATACTTGTCAATATTGATGGCAATTCTAACCGTGTTTCATGCATAGCGCAGGGACCAAAGAAGCGTAATCTTCATAGTTGGAATGAACAAAGTCTGTTCAGACCTCGATTCGGCAATGAAGCGTGCAAGAAATATAGCTGCACCAACTAATGCACAGAATTTTGATGTCAAGACACCGCAAGACAACCGGAAAATGCTTTGACTGCAAATCACCAGACACATTATGCTGTCAGTTCCTGATTACAAGATATTCACGCCATGTCGGAAGAATACATGTAATACTTGTAAATGATACACTTGGTTATTAAAAGGAGACACTATGATTAACAGACTTCATATGGCAATGATTGAATTATATAAAGGAGACGCTAAAAGAATACAGCATTTTGCAAGGTTCACAGCTATGCAAAGCTGATTGCACAGATGGAAAATGTTGATGACAAATGTCTTTTATAATTGAAACAGCGGCACTCACACATGATATCGGGATTCATACATGTGAAGAAAAATATGGTGAGTGCGGAGGAAAACTGCAAAAAAGGGTCCTGCTATTGCCGCGGACTTCTTGACAGGCTTGGCTTTGACAGTGAAGTATCAGAAAGAGTGCAGTATCTGATAGGACATCACCATACTTACAATAATATTGACGGCATTGATTATCAGATACTTGTTGAGGCGGATTTCTTAGTTAACATATGCGATGATAATCTTACAAAGGATGCAGCATTGAAAGCATATAATAACATTTTAAGACGGAAAGCGGCAAAAGATATGCCAGGAGATGTTTGGTTTGTAGATAATGAGATTTAATGTTACAATTAACAAAATGTGCGTGGGAAGTGGAGTTTATGAGCGATAATAAAATGTTAATAATAAGGAAAAAGGCTTTGTTGTCGGCGGATATACTTTTAAGACGAAGCAGGAAGCGCAGGAAGCAAAAGATGAGATGAATGCTATTAAGTATCTGTCTGGAAAGACGGACAGTAAAGATCCGAAACAGGTGTATGTGTTGTATAATAAGATAATTGACAGACAGTTATTTTATACATCCATTGGGCTTAATTATCTCAAGAATTTACAGCAGTTTCTGTATAATTCACCAGATATTCCAGATGATAAGATTAAGCCGATTCCGGTAAAGAGTGAAACACAGATTGCGATTGACAGAAGACGTGAAAGAAATGAGCATAGAAGTGAGCTGCATACTCTCTCAATTCAGGTGGCAAAGTACAAGAACAATTTTATGAGAATTATGATTGTAAATGTGTTTCTTGTTATTGCGTTAATTGCAATGTTTTTATTCTTAAGACAGGCTCTAATTCTAATGTCATTAATTATGAAGTGAATGTACAGAATAAGTATTCTTCATGGCAGACAGAGCTTGAATCTAAGGAAGCCAAGTTAAAGGAAAAGAAAGAGCTTAATTCAAGGGAAGCGGAACTTGAATCAAAGCAGTCTTTAAAATCATCATCACAGCAGTCAACAAAGTAGTCATAATATAAATATATGAGCAGAGTACACATTTTAAACATATTTATCAGATAGTATATAGATAATTAATTCACCGTGAAAGTGAGGATTACATATGGATAAGATGAAGGTTTTAGTAGTAGATGATGAAAGCAGAATGAGAAAGCTTGTAAGTGATTTCCTTACAAGAAAAGGATATGCTGTTATTGAAGCGGCTGATGGTGTAGAAGCTGTAGATACATTTATGGAGAATAAAGATATTGCACTTATAATTCTTGATGTTATGATGCCAAGAATGGATGGCTGGGAAGTGTGCAGGCAGATAAGAAAGGATTCTAAAGTTCCTATTATAATGCTTACAGCAAAGGGCGAGGAGATGGATGAACTACAAGGCTTTGAATGTGGAGCTGACGAATATATTGCCAAGCCATTTTCACCCAAGATACTTACAGCCAGAGTTGATGCAATTATAAGACGTGCATATGGTGTTGACAGCAACGAGATAATTGAGATTGGTGGAATTACTATAGATAAAGCAGCACATATCGTTAAGATTGATGGTGAAGAGATAGAGTTAAGCTATAAGGAGTTTGAACTGCTTACTTATTTTGTTGAGAATAAAGGGCTTGCGTTGTCTAGAGAGAAGATTCTTAATAATGTATGGAATTATGATTACTATGGAGATGCAAGAACTATAGATACCCATGTTAAGAAATTAAGAAAGAAAATGGGTGAAAGGGTGATTACATCAAGACAATCTGGGGTATGGGTTACAAGTTCATTGTTGACTGATTCTGCGTATAAGGAAGGCAATTAAAGATGAAGATACATTCAATTAAGTTTAAGATTACACTTCTTCTGGTAGTTACTGTTACATGTCTTGTGGCTATGCTTATTGGATTTAACAGCATTTTTCTGAGAAAGTGTATATGAACCGTAAGCAGAAGAGCATGATTAATTCTTATGAGAATGTCAATGAAATCATGCAGAAATATACTGATTCACAGATAGATAAAGATACTATGTGTGCTGATATGGAGAACATATCTACAGCAAAGGGAATATCAGTGCTTGTAGTTGACAGCAGCTGGTGTACCATATATGTAAGTACTCAGGGAGATGATTCAATGATGGAACGTCTTCGCATGAGTATATTTAATGGGGATATTTTAAGAATAATGGTTCACCTGATAAAGCACCGGAACCTAAGGAACAGGAAGATGATTCAGATAACCCGGCAGACAAGGATGATAAGAAAGATCATAGAAAGCGTCTGGAAGATATTATTGATATGTCAGGTACATCACTTGTTGAGAACAGGACAATTATAAGCTCCAATGATAATTACACATTACAGAAGGTGTATGATGAAAGGCTTGGAGATTACTATCTTGAGATATGGGGTACACTTGACAATGGATATTCAATTATATTAAGAACTCCTATCCAGGGAATAAAAGATAATGTAAATATATCGACAACTCTTATTAAGTATGTTGGAGGAGCAATTCTTGCTGTTGGTATAATTGCAGCATTTGTAGTATCAACATATATTACCAGACCGATTAAGCAGCTTTCTAATATTGCTGAGAAGATGTCAGAGATGGATTTCAATGCAAGATATGAGGGAAGTGATAAGGGAGAGATTGGTCTGCTTGGAAAGAGCATGAACAATATGTCTGAGAAGCTTGAACAGAATATTGCTGAGCTTAAGAAGGCTAACCTTGAACTTAAGAAGATATTGATAAAAAGAAAAGCTTGAGATAATGAGAACAGATTTTCTTTCAAATGTATCTCATGAGTTAAAGACTCCTATTGCACTTATACAAGGATATGCTGAGGGGCTTAAGGAGGCATAACAGATGATCCTGAAAGCATGGAATTTTATTGTGATGTTATTATGGACGAGGCAAACAAGATGAATACAATGGTTAAGCGACTTCTTACACTTAATCAGATTGAATTCGGAAATGATGAGCCTGAGATGGAGAGATTTGATATTAATGAGCTTATTGCTTCTGTAGCAGATGCCAATGCAATAAGAGCGGGACAAAAGAATATGAGTATAGTATTTGATAACCGTAATGAGCATAATTATGTGTGGGCTGATGAATACAAGACAGAGGAAGTGCTTACTAATTATATATCTAATGCACTTAATCACTGTGATGGAAAGCGTGCAATTGAGGTGAGAACTGAAAAATCAGAGAATGGAGGAACTATTACCGTTACTGTATATAATAGTGGAAAAATATTGCTGATGAAGATCTTGAAAGAATATGGGAGAAGTTCTACAAGACTGATAAAGCGAGAACAAGAGAATATGGAGGTAATGGAATAGGACTGTCTATTGTAAAGGCTATTATGGATTCAATGGGGCAGAATATGGTGTCAGAAATGTATCTGATGGTGTAGAATTCTGGTTTAATCTTGATTGTAAATCATAATATGATATAATTGTTATTAGTGTTTAGAAAATGTATTTATTTATCATGAACTACAATAATAATTTTTAAAGAGTTTGAGGAACAATATATGAAAAAATTTTTAACGGGTCTGCTTGTACTATTGTGTATGGCAGCACTTACAGGCTGTGGTAAGAATGATATATCACTGACTAATGAAGAGAATGACCTTGTAGCAGAATATATAGCAGAACACTTCTTAAGTATTCATATGATAATGAATGGAAGTACCAGAAGCTTAATACTGCGCAGAAGACAGGTGTTACAACAACTGCGGTACTAACAGCAGTACACAGACACCATCACAGAGTCAGTCTGTTAATTCACATAAACGCTTCTGCTTCTAATGCAGCAGGAACAGCGTCAACAGATTTAATGGGAATCTTCCGGCAGTTTTAGGACTTAATGGTGTAACAGTCAGATATAAGGATTATGTTACAGGAAGTGCTTATCCATTGGATGATTATGTATCTGTGCCTGCACAGCAAGGATATAAGGTGGTTGCAGTTGAACTTACACTTACTAATACAAGTGGACAGGCAGTAACACTCAATTCTTCAGGTAATGTAACATTTAAACTTGAAGTTGGAGGAACTGGTGTAGGTAATTATGCATCAATATTGAAGAATGATATAACAGCATTGAAAATGTAAGTCTTGCAGGGTGCAAGTAAAGATGTTGTGGTACTTTTCAGGTAAAAGAAAGCGATGCCAGTTTAGTAGCCGGGTCTTCTATGACGGCAACATCATCTGGAACATCGCTTGGTTCATTAACAATTAATTAGGAATTCATAACATTTTCAAAGAGTATAGAGGGCAGCTTCTGATTCATTTAACTGATGAACATAAGCTGCTCTTTTCAGGCTTAAAACGCTTCTCCATGTCCGTTGTATTCTGCATAATATACAGTTTCATGCGATTCGGGCTTGTTCCAGTCAGTAAATCCTTCATCAATTATCTGATCGGAATAGCTGCAGTTAAGAAGAACTGTTTTGGCATGTATTCTCCATGGCCTGCTTAAAGCAACACTTTTGGAGGACAGTTACCTGTAAATGTACAGCTCTCAAATACATAACCAAAAGCCTGTCCTTCATATGTAGAAGGTGCTGTATAGAAAGCATTGATTTCCTGATTTCTGTTCAGTGCAAAAGGGTGCAGTTTTAAAGTAAGCAGTAGCACTTCCAAATATAAAATCAATTTCTCCCAATGTAGCAGTCTTCATATAACTGGTGGACAACACGGCGTATTCCGTCAATTGTAGGTCCGGTGAAACCACCAGGCTGCTTTTCTTTCATTGGAAGAGGACCGGTGAACAGAGTATCCTGATGACCGAGAATTTTGCAGTTCCTGAAAGTTATGTTATCCCCTTCGGCATATACTGCAATCGCCTGGCCAAATTCATCACCGAATCCGGCTGCATTTTCAAAAGTTAAATTGCTGGCAGTAAAATTGTCTGCGTAGACGAAAAATGTATAAGAACGGAAAGTTCCACGTTTAGAGCCATCAGGCATAATCATTCTTGCATAATAGCTTTCTGTTATTATAGTATCATCAGTGCTTTCACCAACAAATGATATATTATTCTTTCTGACTTCAACGCGTTCTTTATATATTCCTTTTTGATATAGATAGTTTCAGGGTTCCGGCTGGAATTGAATCAACAGCTGCTGGATAGAATTAAAATCTCCGGAATTATCTTTAGCTACAGTAATCATGTGAGTACCTCCGATATTTTTGCTATTATAGCACACTGGACATTAATAAATAAAGCGAGTATAATTCGATTCGTTAAAAATTTGTAGGAAATAGAGATTATGATAAGAATAGTAGAAGATATGAGAGATGTTAATATATATCTTTCATTAAGAAAACAGGTTGGCTGGATTAAGTTGGATGAAAATCAGGCTCAGAGAGCATTGGATAACAGCGTGAAAGTATTCACAGTATATGATGATGGCAAGCCTATAGGAATGGGCAGAGTGGTTGGAGATATGTCTGTAATCAGCTATATCCAGGATTTAATAATAATACCGGAATATCAGAGTAAGCACATAGGAAGCATGCTTATAGAACATATAATAGATTATGTCAAAGGAATTACTCAGGATGGCACAAGAATGATGCTTTGTCTGATGTGTGCCAAGGGAAGAGATATTCTATGAAAAGCATGGATTTATCGCAAGGCCGACACCAGAGCTTGGACCGGGAATGATACAGTATATATTACAATAGCATTGTAAAATGTAATGTTAACTGAATGTCAACTTGAATTAATAATAGGTTGACAATAGCTTTTGAGTGTGTACAATAACAAATGTTGTATTACTACATTTGAAAAGAGGACTTTAATTATGAAAAGTAAAAAGGTTACTATTTATCAGCTGACATTTATGGCTATGATGGCAGCAGTTACATGTATTCTTGGACCACTTTCAGTTCCAATTGGTCAGATTCCAATATCCCTTACTAATCTTGTGATTTACTTCACAGTATTTGTTCTGGGTATATGGGCAGGAACAGGAAGTTATGGAATATATCTGCTGCTTGGTGCTGTAGGACTTCCTGTATTTTCAGGATTTGCTGGTGGATTAGGAAAACTTCTTGGACCAACAGGAGGATATCTTATAGGTTTCATATTCATGGCACTTATTGGAGGAGCTGTGATTGAGCTTTCACACAGAAATATTTTTCTTACAATGTTAGGCTGGGTAGTTGGAACTGCTGTTGCATATGCATTTGGTACGGTATGGTTTGTATACCTTATGAAATGTTCAGTCACATATGCACTTACAGTATGTGTATATCCATTTATCGTATTTGATATTGTTAAGATAGTTATTGCAACACTTCTTGGAAAGACAGTAAGATATGCAATAACTAAAGCTGGTCTTATACAGAAAGCAGCATAATAAGTTAAAGAAAAAGGTGTCTCCGGATTAACGGAGACACCTTTTAAGTACAATGCAGAATTAATTATCTGAGAGTCTTAACATACTCAGCAATCTTCTCATCCTTGCAGTTAGCAAAGAAAAGTTCTTCGAACTTCTCACCGCAACAGCACCCTTAACGAGATCCTGATCAAGCTCCTTAAGAACTTCTACGAGATCCTGCTTAAGAGTAACAGCTCTTACGCCATCAAGAATCTTCTTGTTTCTCTGTTCAGGAACAACTCTTTCTTTAGGATATCCGCCACCTGGTTCACCCTCGAAAAGCTTTTCAAAGATGTATGTGAGGTTAAGTTCTGCACCCCATCCGAAGCCCTTTGCAAATGGAAGAGCGATAGCGTTACCATCGTTAATCTGCATGAACATATAAGCGTCTAGAAGGATCAACAACATGTCCACAGAGAACTCCAGGGAAAGAGTTAAGTGCTAACATAGCACCTTCACCAGTACCGCAGCCTGTTACCACAAAGTCAGCAGCACCGCTGTTTAAAAGAATAGCAGCAAGGATACCGTTCTGTACGTATGTAAGCTGTGCTTTATCATCAGCTGAGTACATACCATAATTATCAACTGTATGTCCCTTGCTTTCTGCAACCTTCTTAAGTGATGCATAAATCATCTCGTTCTTTGCAGCCTGGCTGTTTTCATTAATTAATGCGATTCTCATTATGAAATCTCCTCTTTTCTTATATTCTATATAAACTATAAGCTGTGGGTCTGCTTTTGTCAAATGTGTATACTGAAATAATACATTTACCAAATGCGTACTTATGTGTTATATTATACAGAACGAATTAAGTTGAAAGAGGTTAGATAATATGGCTGAAAACAAAGATTCCCAGGCAGCATTTATGGAGGCTGTTGGAAGCATTAAAGAATACGCCAAGGTTAATGGCAATATTATTACAAGAGAGGATGTACACAGCTTTTTAAAGATATGGCATTAGATGATGCCAAATTCAGATGATTTCAGGATATCTGATGGCTAATGGAATTAAGATACAGGGTGAAGACAGCGTAGATAATGAATTCCTGAAGCTGATGGAAAGTGCCTCAGATGATAATATTGATGAGTCAGGACAACATATTTCTAAGGAAGAACAGGAAGATAAGAAGGTTGCGGATGATATTGTAAGTCATCTTGATTATGAAGAGGATGAGAAGTATCTGAAAATATATCTTCAGGATATATCAGAAATACAGCCTATGACAGATGTTACAAGATCATATCTTCTTATGAACATAGTTGAGGATAATGATAAAGAATCACTAAAACTGCTTACAGAAAGTTATCTTGAAAAGATTGCGTCATGGATAGAACCATTCAGAGGAAAGGGAGTTCTTGCATGTGACCTTGTACAGGAGGCCAATCTGGCTATGACAGCATATATAGGACAGCAGGAATGGCTTAATAATTATGAGTGGAAGGATAAGATTAAAGAAGGTGGACAGGAAGACCTTCTTAATGTGCTTAAAGGAATTGACGAAGCAGTTAAGGAGCTTATTGAAGGCAGTCTTAATATGCTTATAGATGAACAGACGGATGTTAATATGGTTTCGGGAAAAATTCTCAATAAAGTCAATCTTGTAAATGACTGGGGAACAAGACTTAAAGAAGAATTAGGAAGAAAACCTACGGTGGAAGAAGTAGCCAAGAACATGGGAGTTGCAGAAAATGTGGTACTTGAGGCTATCAGGCTTTCAAGTGAAACAATTGAAGATATCAAGTACGAAAAGACGGTTCCTAAAGAATAACTGATTAATAAAATTAATATATACACGATTTCGAGAAAAATTTAACAATTTTTATTGATTTTAATTAGGGCATGGTATAGAATTAAAAGAATTTTGTAATAATTTACAAGAAATTATAAGAAAAGAGGTTTATGTAAGATGGCAAAATCGATTTAAGCAAGTATGGCATCACAGGTGCTACAGAGATCGTCTACAATCCTTCTTATGAATTATTATTCGAGGAAGAGACTAAGTCTACTAACGAAGCGTTATGAAGTTGGTAAGGAAAGCGAACTTGGAGCTGTTGATGTTATGACAGGTATCTATACAGGTCGTTCTCCTAAAGACAAGTACATTGTTGTTGATGAGAACTCTAAGGACACTGTATGGTGGACATCAGATGAGTATAAGAACGATAACCACCCAATGTCAGAAGATGTATGGGCTAAGGTTAAGGACATCGCTAAGGCAGAGCTTAATAAGAAACTTTTCGTAGTTGATGCATTTTGTGGAGCTAACAAGGACACAAGAATGGCAGTTCGTTTCATCGTTGAAGTTGCTTGGCTTAGGCACATTTTGTAACTAATATGTTCATTAAGCCAACAGCAGAAGAACTTGAGAACTTCGAGCCAGATTTCGTTGTATATAATGCTTCTAAGGCTAAGGTTGAGAACTATGCTGAATTAGGCCTTAACTCAGAGACATGTGTTGCATTCAACATTACAAGCCATGAGCAGTAATCATTAATACATGGTATGGTGAGATGAAGAAGGGTATGTTCTCTATGATGAACTACTACCTTCCATTAAAGGGTATTGCTTCAATGCACTGCTCAGCTAACACAGATAAGAACGGAGAGAATACAGCAATCTTCTTTGGTCTTTCAGGAACAGGTAAGACAACACTTTCAACAGATCCTAAGAGACTCCTTATCGGTGATGATGAGCATGGTTGGGATGACAATGGCGTATTCAACTTCGAAGCGTGGATGCTACGCTAAGGTTATCAACCTTGATAAGGACTCAGAGCCAGATATCTACAATGCAATTAAGAGAAACGCTCTTCTTGAGAACGTTACACTTGATGAGAATGGAAAGATTGATTTCGCAGATAAGAGCGTAACAGAGAATACTCGTGTATCTTACCCAATCAATCATATTGAGAATATAGTAAGACCAATTTCTTCAGCTCCAGCAGCTAAGAATGTAATCTTCCTTTCAGCAGATGCTTTCGGAGTACTTCCTCCAGTATCTATTCTTACACCAGAGCAGACACAGTACTACTTCCTTTCAGGATTTACTGCTAAGCTTGCTGGTACAGAGAGGAATCACAGAGCCTACACCTACATTCTCAGCTTGCTTCGGACAGGCATTCCTTGAGCTTCATCCTACAAAGTATGCAGCAGAGCTTGTTAAGAAGATGGAAAAGAGTGGAGCTAAGGCTTACTTAGTTAACACAGGATGGAATGGAACAGGTAAGAGAATCTCTATTAAGGATACTCGTGGTATCATTGATGCTATCCTTTCAGGTGCTATTAATACAGCTCCAACTAAGAAGATTCCTATGTTCAACTTTGAAGTTCCTACAGAGCTCCAGGAGTAGATCCAGCAATCCTTGATCCAAGAGATACATATGCTGATGCTTCTGAGTGGGAGACTAAGGCTAAGGATCTTGCTGCAAGATTCAATAAGAACTTTGTTAAGTACACAGGTAACGAAGCTGGTAAGGCTTTAGTTGCTGCTGGTCCACAGCTTTAATTTTCAATCATTACAGAGTTTGAATTATGATTATATACCCGTCTGAATTGAATTCATTCGCGTATATTTGAATTTTTGACATATAATATTGTGTAATCAGTAAAGAAGATGTATAATCAATACATCGGTACAGATTACGTATCAATTGAATATTTCCTGGGACGTTCGCAAAACCACATTATTTTGATCCTACATTTCATCGACGGGATTCCTATATCTCCATTCCAATGTCAAGCCTCCTTAGTCAGTGGAAGCGCAGCGGTCTGGATGCGGTTGCCCACCTAGCTTCGCTAGGAGTCGAAAGCGTGGGGAGCGGCGTTTTGGGATATTATTAACAGGCTGTCACATAAGTGACAGCCTGTTTTGCGCGAAAGCGATGAGAATATAAAATTATAAAGCGGCCATGCTTGCATGCGTCGCTTTTATGATTTTATATTCGAGGAGCAACGCGACAATGCCAGAACTTAGTTCTGGCATATGCTTTTGCGCGAAAAGCGATGAGCATACCTAGTTCTAAAACTTCAATTCTCAGCATATACTATCAAGAGCTTGTCTGAACAAGGACACTTAATTTAGTATGGAGAATAGTATATGAAACAGAGAACAAAATAATATTCTTAGCCTATTCTGCACTGGTGATTTTATGTCATCAGCATGTATATATATGTCATGTATGATTAAATCAAGATATCAGGACACATCGTCAGAAATCAATCTTTATAAAATGTATATGTAACTAATATAGAAGACAATACAATAACTGCCAATATGTATGGTAATATAAAGAAATTCAATACTGGAAAGATAGCAGAAGATGTAACCGGGTGTTTATGTGATATTATCGTTGAGAATGGAAAGATTGTTGGAGTTAATACAAAGACGGATGTTGTGTGGAAAGGTGCTGTCAGTTTCACAAGACAGCGTTGAAATTGAAGCGTTATGGCTCTGTTAAGCTGGATGAGGACTTTATTATGTATGAAAAAGAAAACTCATTGATAAGTAATTACAGCAGTATAATTGTCGGTTATGCATTACAGGATTTTATTGTGGCGGATGGAGAAGTCTGTGGTGCTATTAAGAATAAACCTTTGCAGCTGACAATATAAGAGTAATTATCAAGACAAGCGGATTCAGAGATATATTTTTAATGAAGCAGTTTTTGTGCTGATTCAGGAATGATAGTTGAGACTGGTGAAGAATCTTATGAGACAGCACCCGCGGAGATGGTTGTGTTTAATCCGGATACAGAAGACTTTAATGAGGGCAGAATAAAACTAATTCCTAAATCAGGTGAGATACAGTTCCAATCAGTAAACAGAGGCGTAGGAACACCTTCATATGGTGGAACTATTGAAGTTTCACTGTATGATGAAGGAATTGTTATTGTAAATGAAGTGGGGATAGAAGATTATCTTAAAAAGTTGTCCCTAGCGAGATGCCGTCAGGGTTTAATCTTGAAGCACTGAAATGTCAGGCTGTATGTGCAAGAAGCTATGCTTATACGGAACTTTCTAATAACTATTATAGTGCTTATGGAGCACATATTGATGACTCAATACAGTTTCAGGTATATAATAACTCACAGCGGGCAGAATCAACAGATACTGCAGTAGATGAGACAGCGGACAGGTGCTATCATATAACGGAGAAGTTGTTAAGACATATTACTATTCAACCTCATGTGGAAGCACAACAGACGTTACACTCTGGGGCAATACAACAGAAAACTATCCGTATTTTGTTGCGGAGTGTGTGGGCGGAGTGGACAGAGGACTTACACTGACAGTAGAATCGGAGTTTAATACATTTATAAAAGGTGAAAATGAAGCTGATTATGATTACGACTGCACATTGTACAGATGGAGCATGGAGGAATCTGTTAAAGAGATAAGTGAAGGATTTGCACGTTCTACAGGGAAGAATGTAGGAAACATAACAGATATTGAAGTCCTTGAGCGTGTTAATGGAGGAGCTGCAGTAAAAGTTAAAGTTACAGGTGATAAAGGCGAGACAGTGATAGACAGTGAATCAGCGATTAGGGCAGCATTTGGCAATGCAAATGTGGATATGAACACTAAGTCAGGAACGACAAGATATGCTAATCTCCCAAGCACATTCTGTGTGTTTGAGAAAGTGACGGAGGGAAAGAAGCTTACAGGCTTTAAGATAACAGGAGGTGGCTACGGACATGGAATTGGCATGAGTCAGAATGCTGCCAATAAAATGGCAGAATCCATGACTTACGCGCAGATTCTGGAATTCTTCTACAGAGGTACTACGCTTACTCTGATTTCTTCCCAAGATAATGACTGAATATTTTTCATCATTGATGAAGTAGTTAATCTCTGCACCGATGAATATTATAATCATACAGGCATACATCCATATAAGTGCTATGATGATAGTAGCAAGACTTCCGTACATGTATGAAAAGTTCGGTGAGTGGCCAACATAAAGAGAATACAGTGCTGTAAAAGATACCATCCTAAAGCAGAAAAGAAAGCTCCTGGAATCTCTTTATAGAACTTTTTCCTCTTCTTGATACAAGTGAGAATGCTATAGTAAAGAAGAGTGTGAATATACTTGGAAAGAGAAAATGTTTACTGTTAAATATACCTCTGAATATCACGACTACATTAGTAAGCTGTGGTATATATTTCATAGTGAAGTTCATAATATTGTTACCAAATACCATAAGTATAAGGCTGGCAATAATAAGAATCATAAATATAAGGGCATAGATACTTGCTCTTATTCTCTGGAAAAGCCAGTTCTTCTGGTTATCTTTTCTGTATATCTGTTTTAATCCACGGACTATAGCCATGAAACCTTTACCGGCAGCCCATATGATAGCAATTGCAGTAATGAGGGTTAATGCAGTTGTTGAATTGTCATATATATCAGTGAGCATTGCCTGAACAATAGGCTGCAGCTGAGTTGGAAGAACGCCATAAATAACCTTTAGAAGGTCTGCTTTGGAAACTGGCAGAAACTTTATAAGGCTTAAAAGACCAATAAAGAACGGGAAAAAGCTCAGCATAAGATAGTAACATGCTGAGGATGCGTAGTCGCCGATGCGGTCTTCAGATATTTTAGTGACAATTCTTTTAATTAATAATATTAAATTGAGCATTCTTATACCTTAATCCTTAATTGAATGTTTTCAAGATATTATATGTTATTTTATAGAATTTAGCAATTACTTGCAAACAGCAGTTATTTTATGTAAAATGTGATACGTGTAATTATGCACAGTAAATATAGCGAGGCAGATATGGGAATAAGTGTTAAGCTTCAGGTGTTTGAAGGACCTTTAGATCTTCTTTTACATTTGATAGATAAGAATAAAGTTAATATATATGATATTCCGATTGCAATGATTACAGAACAGTATATGGAATATGTTGAGCAGCTAAAGAAGGAAGATCTTAATGTGGTAAGTGAGTTCCTTGTAATGGCGGCAACTCTTCTTGATATTAAGTCAAGAATGTTACTTCCTAAGGAAGTGGATGAGGAAGCGCAATGAGGAAGATCCAAGAGCAGAGCTTGTTGAAAAGCTGTTAGAGTACAAGCTGTATAAGGCTATGGCACAGGAATTAAAGGACAAGCATACAGATGCAGAGAGAACCTATTATAAGAAGCAGAGTATTCCGGAGGCGGTTGCAGCATATACACCGCCGGTTGATCTTACAGAGGTTATTGGTGATACAACACTTATGCGTCTTAACAGAATATTTGCTGATGTTTGTAAACGTAAGGAAGATAAGATAGATCCTGTACGAAGCAAGTTTGGAAAGATTGAGAAAGAAGAAGTTACCATGAGTGAAAAGCTTGTGGATATTAAAGCATTTATGATGGAGCATGAAGCTTTTAGTTTTAGGGAGCTTTTGTGGAATAATCCGTCAAAGGTTGCTGTTATAGTAACATTTTAGTTGTGTTAGAGCTTATTAAGACTGGATTTGTTGAGGTTAAGCAGAATGCCCGGAGGATGATATATTCATAAGGGTGGTCAGGGATCCTGAGCTTATTGAAGATATAACAGAGGAGTAGAATGATGAGTTTAGAACAGATGGAAGCGCATAATTGAGGCTGTGCTTTTACTATGGGTGATTCTGTGGAAGCGGTAAACTTGCAGATGCCATAGAACAGGATGTGGATACAACTGTTAAGATAGTACACAATCTTATGGATAAATATGAATCAGAGAACAGGGAATAAGAATCATTGAGCTTGAGAACAGCTTCCAGCTGTGTACCAAGCAGAATATTATGATGCACTTATAAGAGTTTGCAGCCAGCCAAGAAGATATACACTGACAGACGCGGCATTAGAGACATTGTCGATAATAGCATATAAGCAGCCTGTAACTAAGATTGAGATAGAGAATATCAGAGGTGTTAATTCAGACAGAGCAGTAAGCAAGCTTGTTGAACTTGGTCTTGTGAAGCGAAGTTGGAAGACTTGATGCACCGGGAAGACCAATGCTTTTGGAACAACAGAGGATTTTTAAGGTCATTTGGAGTACAGTCTATAGATGAGCTTCCAACAATCAGTGAAGATATGGTTGAACAATATAAGGAAGAGGCAGAGTTAGAGCTTGCAAGCGAAAGCTTTGATGCAGATAATCAGGAAGATTCTGATGGTCAGATAACATTAGGAATATAGAAAGGAAGTTGACATTATGGAAAGAAAGAATGCATGGAAGAAATATTCAGACGAAGATAAGAACAATGTATTCACATTTGCAGATGAATATAAGACTTTTATATCTGAGTGTAAGACAGAAAGAGAATGTGTAAAAAGGCTGTAGAATTGGCAAAGAAAGCCGGATACAGAGATTTACAGGAGATAATAGCAGCCAATGAGACACTTAAAGCAGGCGATAAGGTATATGCCGTTAATATGAAGAAGCAATAGTGCTTTTAATATTGGAAGTGAACCGATAAGTACCGGCATGAATATACTTGGGGCACATATTGATTCTCCAAGACTTGATATCAAGCAGAATCCTATGTATGAAGATTCAGACCTGGTTCTTCTTGATACACATTATTATGGCGGAATCAAGAAATACCAGTGGGTAGCAATTCCTCTTGCACTTCATGGTGTTGTTGCATTAAAGAATGGCGAATGTGTTGAAGTTGTAATCGGAGAAGACGCTGATGATGCGGTTGTCGGAGTATCAGACCTTCTTATACACCTGGCTGCTAAACAGATGGAAAAGAAAGGAAGCTCGGTGGTTGAGGGCGAGGACCTTGATATCCTTATAGGAAGCATGCCGGCAGCATCAGACAGTGATAATACAGATGAGGATAAGGAAGAAAAGGAAGCAGTTAAGAAGAATATTCTTGCAATTCTTAAAAGAAAAATATGGGATTGAAGAGGAAGATTTCTTATCAGCAGAGCTTGAGGCTGTTCCGGCAGGACTGCAAGAGATTATGGTCTGGACAGAAGCATGATTATGGGATATGGCCATGATGACAGAGTGTGTGCTTATCCGTCGCTTATTGCACTTCTTAATACACCACAGGTTAACAGAACAGGTGTGTGCATACTTGTGGATAAAGAGGAGATAGGAAGCGTCGGCGCAACAGGTATGCATTCAAGATTCTTTGAAAATATGGTCGCAGAGGTTATGGACAGATGTGGTGATTATTCAGAGCTTAAATTAAGAAGAGCGCTTGCTAATTCTTATATGTTATCATCAGATGTAAGTGCAGCATATGACCCTAATTATGCATCAGTGTTTGAAAAGAAGAATTCAGCATTCTTTGGAAAAGGTATGGTATTTAACAAGTACACAGGTTCAAGAGGTAAGAGCGGTTCTAATGATGCTTCTGCTGAGTTCATTGGAAAGTTAAGAAAAGTTATGGATGATGCAGCTGTGTACTTCCAGATGGCAGAGCTTGGAAAGGTAGATGCGGCGGTGGCGGAACAATTGCATATATCTTGGCTAATCTTGATATGAATGTAATCGACAGTGGAATTGCTGTACAGAATATGCATGCACCATACGAGGTAATAAGCAAGGCTGACCTATATGAGACATTAAAGGGTATGAAGCATTTTACAGATGTAAAATGTTTGTGTTAACGAAAGGACAATAATATGAAGTGGAATAAATATTCAATCCAGACAACTACAGATGCAGTTGATATGATAAGCAGCGCTTAATGATATAGGAATTGGAAGCGTATCGAAATTGAGGATAATGTACAGCTTACTAAGGAAGAGGCTAAGTCAATGTTTGTAGATTTCATTCCTGACCTCCACCTGATGATGGCAGAGCTAAGGTTAATTTCTACATTGACAGTGAAGAAGATGATGGCTCAATGCTTGAAAAGGTTAAGGCAGAACTTGAAGATTTAAGAATGTTTATTGATATTGGTGAGGGTACAATCACAGAATCAGAGACAGAGGATAAGGACTGGATTAATAACTGGAAGCAGTACTGGCATACATTTACAATAGGAGACTTATTCATTAAGCCTACATGGGAGCCGGAGACAGAGGAGATGAAGGGGCATGCTGTACTTAGCATTGACCCGGGAACAGCTTTCGGAACAGGTTCACATGAGACTACAAGAATGGTTATAAAGCAGCTTCAGAAGTATGTTAAAGATGGTGATGAAGTGTTAGATGTCGGCTGTGGAAGCGGTATACTTTCAGTAGTTGCATTAAAATATGGTGCAAAGCATGCATTTGGTACAGACCTCGACCCTAATGCAATTATTGCATCAGAGGAAAATGCAGAGCAGAACAATATAGACAAGAAGCAGCTTGAGGTTATTGAGGGTAATATCATTGATGATAAAGCTGTTAAAGATGCCTGTGGCTATGAGTGCTACGACATTGTGTGTGCCAATATCCTTGCAGACGTATTAGAGCCACTTTCAACATGCATACATGAGCATATGAAGCACGGCGCTTACTTTATTACTGGTATTATAGATACTAAGGAAAATGAGGTAGCAGAGGCATTTAAGAAGAATCCTGAGTTAGAGATAGTTGAGATTAACCATGATGGCGAGTGGGTTAATATCACAGCAAGAAGTAGTGTATGTATCATTTTTGCAGAGCATGAGAATATCCATGATTCATATATAGATATAGTTGGAAGTGATGTTAATCACATTAAGAATGTATTAAGATTCAAAGAGGCGACAAGCTTCTTATAAGCAGCGGAGATAATGTTGATTATGAATGCAGCATTGCTTCTATGTCAGATGAATATATAAGGGCAGATATACTAAGCAAGGATGAGCGGGGAAAGAACTGCCTTCAAGAATAATTCTGTTTCAGGGACTGCCTAAGGCTGACAAAATGGAGCTTATAATACAGAAGGGCTGTAGAACTCGGAGCATACAGTGTTGTTCCTGTAGCAATGAAAAGAAGCGTTGTAAAACTAGATGCGAAGAAAGCTAAAGCTAAGGTTGAACGCTGGAATGGTATTGCATTAAGTGCAGCCAAGCAAAGCAAGAGAAGTATCCAGCCTGAAGTGACAGAAGTTATGACATTTAAGCGGCACTTGAGTATGCAAAGCTAGATAAGCTTTACTGCCATATGAGTGCGCAGAAGGCATGGAAAAGACCAGAAAAGTGATTGAAGAAATTGGACATGGAGAATCTGTTGGTATATTCATAGGCCCTGAGGGCGGATTCGACAGGTCAGAGCTTGACGAAGCTGTAAATGCAGCTGTGAGATAATCACACTAGGTAAGAGAATATTAAGAACTGAGACAGCGGGAATGATGCTGTTGTCAGTGCTTATGTATAATATGGAAGAATAAGCGGAAAAGAGGCAATATGGAAGCATATCTTGATAATTCTGCTACAACGAAATGTGCAGCAGAGGTAGTAGAAACAGCAGTAAAGGTTATGTCAGAAGATTATGGTAATCCATCATCAAAGCATATGAAGGGCGTTGATGCAGAGAAATATATCCGTGAAGCTAAAGAGGTAATAGCAAAGACTCTTAAGTGTCAGGATAAGGAGATACTCTTTACTTCTGGTGGAACAGAATCTAATAACATGGCAATAATCGGAACAGCAATGGCTAATAAAAGAAAAGGAATGCACTGCATAGTATCATCTGTAGAACATTCATCAGTTAAAGAGCCATTCAATTTCCTTGAAAAGAAGCGCTTCAGAATAACATATCTTCCAGTTGATAAAGACGGAATAGTTGATATAGAGGCTCTAAAGGATGCACTTGATGATGAGACAATACTTGTTTCAGTAATGTATGTTAATAATGAAATTGGTGCAGTTGAACCGATTGAAGAAATCGGACATATAATTAAAGATTATAATCCTGATATTGTATATCATGTTGATGCGATTCAGGCTTATGGCAAATATAAGATATATCCTAAGAAGCTTGGAATTGATCTGTTATCAGTTAGTGGACATAAGATTCACGGACCTAAGGGAGCGGATTCTTATTCATTAATGATAAGACAAGAATCAAGCCTATTATATATGGTGGAGGACAGCAGAAGGGCATGCGTTCAGGAACTGAAAATGTTCCAGCTATAGCAGACTTGCAACTGCCGTAAAGCTTATATATAATAATGACTTTGAAAGCAAGATAGCACATTTGTATGAGTTAAAGGATTACTTCATAGATGAGCTTGAAAAGCTTCCTGATGTCAGGTAAACAGCAAGAAGGGTACGGATTCAGCACCACAGATTGTAAGTGCAAGCTTTAAGGGAGTAAGGGCAGAAGTGCTTCTTCATTCACTTGAAGATAAAGGAATCTATGTATCATCAGGTTCAGCATGCTCATCTAACAAGCCGGGACTGAGCAATACACTTGTTGCAATCGGACTTGATAAGGAGCTGCTTGATTCTACACTTCGGTTCAGCTTCTGCTATGAGACAACAAAGGAAGAACTTGAATACACAATAGAAACACTTAAACAGCTGCTTCCAATGCTTAGGAAGTACACAAGACGATAAGGAGATAACGATGTATAAAGCATTTTTGATAAAGTATGGAGAAATAGGCGTTAAAGGAAAGAACAGATTCATCTTTGAGGATGCCCTTGTAAGACAGATTAAGTTCTCACTTAAAGATGTTGAGGGAGAATTTGATGTAAGAAGAGCAGATGGAAGAATCTATGTTAATGCACTTTCGGACTATGATTATGATGAGGTAATTGAGAGCCTTACAAGAGTATTTGGTATAGTTGGAATCTGTCCTGTAGTTCAGATTGAAGATAACGGTTTTGATGACCTTGCTAATCAGGTTATCAATTATCTTGATAAGGCATATAAGAATAAGAATCTTACATTCAAGGTTAATGCAAGAAGAACAAGAAAGAATTATCCAATGAACTCAATGGAGATTAATATGGAGCTTGGTGGAAGAATTCTTGATGCATTCCCAGAGATGAAGGTTGACGTGCATAAGCCTGAGGTTCTTTTACAGGTAGAAATCAGAGGAGATGTAATCAATATTTACTCTATCGAGGTTCCGGGTCCTGGCGGAATGCCAATCGGAACAGCAGGAAAGGCTATGCTTTTATTATCAGGCGGTATTGACAGCCCTGTTGCGGATATATGGTTGCCAAAAGAGGTGTACAGATTGAAGCAACATACTTCCATGCTCCTCCATATACAAGTGAAAGAGCAAAGCAGAAGGTAATTGACCTTGCAAAGATTGTATCTAAGTATTCAGGCCCTATTACACTTAATGTTGTTAATTTCACAGATATCCAGATGGCTATATATGAGAAATGTCCACATGATGAGCTTACAATCATTATGAGAAGATATATGATGAAGATTGCTGAAGATTTAGGAAAATCAAGCGGATGTCAGGGACTTGTTACAGGAGAGAGTATCGGACAGGTTGCAAGCCAGACAATGGCAAGTCTTTACTGTACTAACGAAGTGTGTACAATGCCTGTATTCAGACCGGTTATCGGTTTTGATAAGCGGAGATTATTGATATATCAGAAAAGATTGGCTCATATGAGACATCAATACAGCCATTTGAGGACTGCTGTACAATATTCGTTGCAAAGCACCCTGTAACCAAGCCTAATCTTAATGTTATCAAGCAGCATGAGACTAACCTTGACGGAGTTATTGAGGAGCTTTACAAGACAGCAATTGAGACAACAGAAAAAATCGTAATTGAATAAAATAAAACCGCTTTATCTGTAACAGATAAAGCGGTTTATATGTTCTTACACATCATTACTCAACGATGTATGGCTTTAATACGGCAAGGATTGTATCAATATCATTGTCTGCATGAATGTTCAGGTCAATTGGCTTAGAAAGATCAAGACTGAATATACCCATTATAGACTTGGCATCAATTACATATCTGCCAGAAACAAGATCAAAGTCAACATCGAATTTAGTGATATCGTTGACAAAAGATTTTACTTTGTCGATTGAATTTAATGAAATCTTTACAGTTTTCATTAGAATACCTCCTTAAATGTTTTTCTATAAACTATAATATCTATTTGTTAAACCTATGTCAATAAAGAAATGTAACAAAATTAACAGGAAATGAGGATTAAATTGAAAAAGTTGCTATACACAGTCTGGGCTGTAAGGTTAATTCCTATGAGGCAGAATCAATGGAGATAATGCTTAGGGATGAGGGGTATGAGATAGTGCCTTTCAGTGAAGATGTTCAGGCTGATATATATATAATTAATACATGTTCAGTAACTAATATTGCTGACAGAAAATCAAGACAGATGCTGCATAAGGCAAAGAAGATGAATCCGGAGGCGGTTGTTGTTGCTGCTGGCTGTTATGTGCGGCAGACCCTGACGGAGTTAAAAGGATGAATGTGTTGATATCATTCTTGGTAATAATATGAAGATAAGTATTGTTGAAGCATTAAATGATTATTTTGGCGGTGCGGATAAAACAAGCTATCTTGTTGATATTAATGACAAGTATCAGGAGTATGAATCGCTTAAGATTAACCAGACAGGGGAACATACAAGAGCGTATATCAAGATTCAGGACGGATGCAACCAGTTCTGTTCTTACTGCATAATACCATACGTAAGAGGCAGGGTAAGAAGCCGTAAGCCTGAAGATATAGTAAATGAGGTTAAGACGCTTGCAGCTACAGGTGTTAAGGAGGTTGTTCTTACAGGAATTCATATATCATCTTATGGAACAGACCTTGAGAATATAAGTCTTATAGAACTTATAGAGGCAATTCATGAGATTGGAAGGAATTAAAAGAATACGTTTAGGTTCGCTTGAACCAAGAATAATTACAGAAGAATTTGCAAAAAGGATTGCCGGCTTAGAAAAGATATGTCCACATTTTCACTTATCATTACAGAGTGGATGCGACAAGACATTAAAGGCAATGAACAGAAAATATAATACAGAAGAGTATTATGAGGGCTGCGTAAAGTTAAGAGAAGTGTTTGATAATCCGGCAATAACTACTGATGTAATTGTGGGATTTCCGGGCGAGACAGAGGAAGATTTCCTTGAGACACGCAAGTTCCTTGAGAAAGTACATTTTTACGAAATGCATATATTCAAATATTCAAGAAGAAAGGGAACTGTTGCTGATAAGATGAAGGAGCGTAGCAGACACTGTTAAGTCAGAAAGAAGTGCAGTTCTGCTTGCGTTAGAGAAGCGCACAGTCACTTGAATACAGAAAATGTATATCGGAAAAAGGCTCGAAGTTCTTATAGAAGAATTGACAGAAATAGATGGCAGGTCATATTATACAGGATATACAAAGAACTATATAAGAGTGGCAATAGCTGCTGATGAGTTTAAGAATAATCCTGTTAATGACATATATGAATGTATGGCTGATAAGCTTATCTGTGACGGGGTTACTATATTAGCGAGGTATAATTAATGTCAAGAAAGAATACTAAAGGAACAATATTAGCTATAGATATGGGCAATACTAATATAGTTATTGGCTGTGTTGATGATGATAAAGTAATATTTGAGGAAAGGCTGAGTACAGACCTTTCAAAGACAGAGCTGGAGTATGCCATCAGTTTTAAGAATGTTCTTGAAATCTATAATATAAAATCAGAGGATATCAATGGTGCAATTATATCGTCAGTTGTTCCACAGCTTGTTAATGTTATTAAAGCTGCTGTTGAAAAGGTTGTAGATATAGAGCCTCTGGTTGTAGGACCCGGAGTAAAGACTGGACTTAACATTCTTATGGACCAGCCGAAGCAGGTGGGAAGTGACTTAATAGTTGATGCAGTTGCAGCGACACATGATTATGGTGCACCTGTTATTATAGTTGATATAGGCACAGCTACTACTATAAGCACAGTTGATGAGAATGGTAATTATATAGGTGGTGCAATCCTTCCGGGAGCAGGCGTTTCAATGAATTCACTTTCATCAAGAACTGCGCAGCTTCCAAGAATCAGCTTTGATGCACCAAAAGGACCGGTTGGAAAGAACACGGTTGACTGTATGAAGAGTGGTCTTATATACGGACATGCAGGAAGTATAGACGGAATTATAGACAGAATAATAGATTGCTGCGGATTCGGAAAGAACGGAAAGCCTGCAAAGCTTGTGGCAACAGGGGGCTTAGCAAGGTTATAATTCCATTCTGCAGGAATAGAATTGAGACTGACCGCACTTCTTATAAGAGGTCTGAAATACATTTATGATAAAATGTCTAGAAAGTGGCTGAATAGGCGGGAGGAGATAATATGCTTAAGGGAAAGACAGTTGTTCTTGGAGTAACAGGCAGTATAGCAGCATATAAGATTGCTAATCTTGCAAGTATGCTTGTAAAGAAGCATGCCAATGTGCATGTTATAATGACTGAGAATGCATGCAATTTTATTAATCCGATAACATTTGAGACACTTACAGGAAATAAGTGCTTAGTTGATACATTTGACAGAAACTTCCAGTTTAATGTTGAGCATGTCAGCCTTGCAAAGCTGGCTGATATATTCCTTTAGCACTGCTTCGGCAGATGTAATAGGAAAGATTGCAAATGGGATAGCAGACGATATGCTGACTACAACAATTATGGCATGCAAATGTCCAAAGCTTATATCACGCGATGAACACTAATATGTTTACTAATCCTATAGTACAGGATAATCTTAAGAAATTAGAGCATTATGGATATGAAATTATCCAGCCTGACAGCGGATATCTTGCGTGTGGAGATACAGGTGCGGGAAAGATGCCGTCGGGCAGGTTCTTCTTAATTACATCTTAAGGACAATAGCTAAAGATAAGGATATGACCGGAATTAAGCTTACAGTTACTGCAGGACCTACAAGAGAAAGTTAGACCCTGTAAGATTCTTATCTAATAATTCCACTGGAAAAATGGGATATGCAATTGCTAAGATGGCAATGCTTCGTGGAGCGGATGTAACACTTATATCAGGAAAAGTAAGCCTTGAGCCGGTGCCATTTGTTAAGATGGTGGATATTGTTTCAGCAGAGGATATGTATAATGCAGTAATTAAGAGTGCTAAAGATGCAGATATCATAATAAAGGCAGCAGCAGTTGCAGATTACAGACCATCTGATGTGAGCGATGAAAAGATTAAGAAAAAGATGGTGATATGTCAATTCCTCTTGAACGGACTAAAGACATAATAGGCACACTTGGAAGCAGTAAAAGAGATGGATTGTTCCTGTGCGGATTCTCAATGGAAACAGAGCATATGCTTGAAAATTCCAAGGTGAAGCTTACAAAGAAGAATCTTGATATGATAGTGGCTAATAATGTCAAAGTGGCAGGAGCCGGATTTGGAACAGATACCAATGTGGTTACTGTTATTACTAAAGATGCAGTCGAGGAGCTTCCTATGATGAGTAAGGAAGAGGTTGCTGACGCACTTCTTGACAGAATAATGAAAGCAAGACAATAATAAAAACAGGCTGCCGGTTAACTGGCAGCCTGTTTTCTACATATCTTCGCCAAGTGCCTTGATTCTTCCGTAAGTACTTAAAGATATAAGCCGGAAAGACCTACAAGTGCGTAGATTATACGGTCAACCATAACTGATCTGAATATAAAATGCACAAGATTAAAGTTGAGGAAACCGATAAGTCCCCAGTTAAGCGTTCCTACAATGGCAATTGTAAGAGCAATGTAGTCTATAGGTTTAGAATTCATAAAATGCCTCCTTAAAATAGCGGATTTGGTTTTGAAATTAGTATGGAAAATGTAAGATAAATCATACTGGTAAAATATGGATTTTATTGAGAAAAAGTGTAAACTTGACGACTTTAAACCTTGTATCAGACTGTCTAAAATGCTACAATTACAGTGTTTGTGAATCAGCACAGATAAAGTGCGGAAATAATGAGGTTTATCATGGCGGGAAAGAAAGTAGTCAGATACAGAAGAAAGCCGAAAGCAGCAGCAATTATATTTGGAATAGTGCTGGTATATATTGTGTGCTTTATAGTTATATATGTTTCAAAAGCAAAGGTACAGACATATGAAGTTGAAGTGGGTTCACTAATGAATAATGCTTCATTTACAGCGGTTGCCTTAAGACAGGAAGAAGTCTATAATTCTTCATATTCCGGTGATATTAACTATTATCAGCGAGAGGGAACAAGGGTTATGACCGATGATACAGTGTATACGGTTGATGAGACAGGAAGAGTGTCAGAGATTCTTGCTCAGTATACTTCCGGAGATGGTAATAAGCTGTCTGATGAGAATCTGACAGTTATAAAGAATACACTTACTAATTATAAGACGGAATATGGTGATAATGATTTCAGTGCAGTATATGATCTTAAGTCTGATCTTAACGCAACAGTTCTTCAGTCTATTAATGAGAATATCATGGCTAATCTAGATTCGATTGTTTCAAGTACAGGAAGCCAGGATCTTTTCAAGACTGTGAAATCAGATAAACCGGGAATAGTTGTGTATTCAATTGATGGATACGAGGGAATAACAGAAGATACAATTGGAAATGTAGATTTTAAAAACTGCATATGATAAGCAGAATCTTAAAGCTGAAAAATTGATTGCAGCGTCGGATCCGGCGTATAAGCTTATTACGAGTGAGAACTGGACACTTATGTTTCCGGTTACACAGTCGGATATTGATAAGTATTCGTTATCAGGTAAAGATACAATATCAATCAAATTTACAAAAGACAATGTTATGGGAACATTTCCTTTTAAGATAGTTAATGATGGAAAGAATTCATATGGTGAGATTACTTTATCAAAGTACATGATTAGATATGCAACAGAAAGATTTCTTGACATTGAAATAATTGTGTCAGGAAAATCAGGAATAAAGGTTCCTGTGTCTGCAGTTACAGAGAATGAGTTTTATAAGATACCAAAGGAATATCTTATAACTAATGGAGAAAAGGGCAATTATGGATTTCTTGTAGAGGAAAGTGACTCAGAAGGAAAGCGTAATCAGGTATTTAAGTCAGTTGATATCTATAAATCAAATGATGAATCAATATATATTAAAAAGACAGAGCTTTCGGCGGGAACAGCCATTATTAAAATGGATTCCAATGACAGATTTGTAGTTGGTCCTGTAGAAAAACTTAAAGGTATTTATTGTGTTAATACAGGATATACAGTGTTTAAGCTTGTAGAAGTAATAGATGGCAATAATGAATACTATATTGTTAAACAGTCACTTAGCCATGGTGTGTCAATATATGACAGAATAATTCTAGATGCAGACAAGTATTCAGAGAATGAGATGATATATTAAATGCTTATGTATATCAGATTAATTACATTCAGGAGGCATTATGTTAAAGGATAATCTTATTGAAGTAGAAGAGCATATTAAGAAAGCATGTGAGAAATCAGGAAGAAATCCAGAAGATGTGTGTCTTGTTGCAGTAAGCAAGACTAAGCCTAAGGATATGCTTATGGAGGTATATGACTGTGGAATAAGACAGTTTGGAGAGAATTATGTTCAGGAGATGGTGGACAAGGCAGATACACTTCCTAAGGATATAACATGGCATATGATAGGACATCTGCAGAGAAACAAGGTAAAATATGTTGTAGGACGAGCTGCATTGATTCATTCAGTTGATTCGGAAAGACTTGCCGTTGCAATAAGTGATGAAGCAGTAAAGAAAGGTCTTGTACAGGATATTCTTATTGAAGTAAATGTTGCGAGAAGAGAACAAATTCGGTGTAACATGTGATGAAGCAGAAGAATTTGTAAAGAAAATAGCAGTGCTTCCGGGAATCAGGATAAGAGGATTCATGACAAGTGCACCATTCGTTGAAAATCCAGAAGATAACAGAAAGTATTTTAGAGAATTAAAGCAATTACTGGTTGACATAAATAACAAAAACATAGATAATGTATACATGAATGTTTTGTCCATGGGCATGACTAACGACTATACAGTTGCGGTGGAAGAAGGAGCAACTCATGTCAGAGTGGGAACAGCAATATTTGGAGCCAGGGACTATTCACATTAATATGTTTTGGGGATACTAAAGAAAGTCAGATTATCAGATATAGGAGAGTGTTTATAATGGGAATGTTAGATGGTTTAACTAATATGTTTAAGATGCATGATGATGACGATTTTGATGATGATTACGAAGATTACGATGATGATTTTGATGAAGATTATGAAGATGATAAGCTTCTGCAAGAAAGAGACTTTACTGGTTCATCCAAGAAAGATTCAGTAGCTGATGAAGAAGTTTCATATACAGCAGAGAAGCCAAGATTCGCTTCGAAGTCTAAGGTTGTTCCTATGAAGACACAGTCTGCAAGAGGACTTGAAGTTGTTGTAATAAGACCAGAATCTATGGAAGATGCTAAGGAGATAACTGATACACTTCTTACAGGTAAGGCAGTTGTGCTTAACCTTGAAGGAATCCATGTTGAGATAGCACAGAGAATAATAGATTATTCTGCTGGTTCTACATATGCAATAAGGGGTAACCTTCAGAAGATAACTAATTATATTTTCCTGGTGACTCCACCTAATGTAGATATTTCGGGTGATATTCCTGAGATAGTAACAGGAGGAATTGATCTTCATCATTTAACAAGAATGAAAACAGATTTTAATTGATCTTCACAGCCACCCACATATAATGGGTGGCTGTTTAAGTATAAGAATAAGGGAGAATGTTATGAAGTGTATTAATGTAAAGTGCAGAAGGAAAACCAGCATACGATATTGTGATTGAAAGTGGATTCGGGGACTTTCAGAAGCCTTTAATAAGCTTGAAATAACAGGGAGAAAGTTATGTATTGTGACAGACAGCAATGTAGGTCCTTTATATGCAGAACAGGTAAAGAATGAACTTGAAAAACAGGCAATGCAGTATATGTGTATACATTTGCAGCAGGAGAAGAGAATAAGACTCTTGACACAGTACAGGATGTATATGAATATCTTATAGAGAATCATTTTGACAGGAATGACTGCCTTGTAGCACTTGGCGGAGGAGTTGTTGGCGACCTTACAGGATTTTCTGCGGCAACATATCTTAGAGGAATTAAATTCATACAGGTTCCTACGTCACTTCTTGCACAGGTTGATTCAAGTATTGGCGGCAAGACAGGCGTTGATTTCAGGGCATATAAGAATATGGTTGGAGCATTTCACCAGCCAAAGCTTGTATATATGAACATGTCAGTGCTTAAGTCACTCAGTAAGAGACTTTTAATTCTGGATTTGGTGAGATTATTAAGCATGGTCTTATTAAAGACAAGGAATATTACAACTGGCTTAAGGACAATGCAGACAGAATTAAGGCACTAGATCCAGATGCACTTGAACATATGATATATGTGAGCTGTAATATCAAGAGAGAGGTTGTTGAGAATGACCCTAAGGAGAAAGGTGAAAGAGCACTGCTTAATTTCGGACATACATTAGGACATGCCATTGAGAAAGAGATGAACTTCTCACTTTATCATGGAGAGTGTGTTGTGCTTGGAATGATAGCAGCACTCAATATATGTGTCGAGCTTGGAACTATAACTGCAAATGAAAGAGATGATGCTCTTAAAACATTTGCATTATATGAATTCCCTGACCATGTCACAGGAATTAAGATTGATGATGTTGTTGCGGTATCCAAGAATGACAAGAAGATGGATGCCGGCAAGGTTAAGTTCATTCTTCTTAAGTCAGTCGGAGATGCTTATATTGACAGAGATATAACTGATGACCAGATGAGAAGAGCACTTGAAGGTGTTATAAGATAAATGTTTAATAACGGAGGCCGAAAGTGAATAATAAAAAGAAAATATTCAATTTGTTATTTTATATTATAGGAATTGTTGTTCTGACTGAATTAGACCAGATTACCAAAGCACTTGCAGAAGCGAAGCTTTTAGGAAAACCGGATTTTAAAATAATAGGAGATGCTTTCGTATTCTCTTATCTTAGAAATTCAGGTGCAGCATGGGGCATGTTAAGCGGTAAGATTAATCTGTTTCTTGTGTTTACAGTTATAGTTATGCTTATAGTAACTTATGTAATTATTAATCTTCCTGCAACAAGAAAGTATATGCCACTTCTTATAACATGTACATTACTTGTATCTGGTGCAGTAGGAAACTTTATTGACAGGGTAAGATTCGGATACGTAAGGGATTTTATATATTTCAAGCTTATTAATTTTCCGGTATTCAATGTGGCAGACTGCTATGTTACTGTTTCAGTTGCTCTGCTTATAATTCTTATTCTTTTTGTCTACAAAGAAGATGATTTCGGATTCTTAAAGTTATCGAAGAAGCGGTGATAATAATGAGTGATTCAGTGCAGAATTTAATTGCTGAACCAGAGGATAAGGGGACAAGAATAGATAAATATCTGTCGCAGGAGTTAGAAGATGTGTCAAGGTCACGCATACAGAAGCTGTTAGATGATGGAGATATTACGGTTGATGACAAATGTGTCAAGTCCAATTATAAGCTTAATGGAACGGAACATATCACAATAACAATTCCTGAACTTATTGTGCCACAGATACTTCCGGAAAACATACCTCTGAATATAATATATGAAGATGATGATGTAATACTGATAGATAAACCAAAGGGAATGGTTGTACATCCGGCTGCAGGACATTACACAGGAACAGTTGTCAATGCACTTATGTATCACTGTAGGGATAATCTGTCAGGAATTAACGGCGTTATGCGTCCTGGAATAGTACACAGAATAGATATGAATACCACGGGTGTTATTGTTGCATGTAAGAATGACAAGGCACATAATGATATTGCTGCACAGCTTGCTGTCCATTCAATAACAAGAAAGTATTATTGCATTGTACATAACCGCTTTAAAGAGGAAGAAGGCACGGTGGATGCACCTATAGGGCGTAATCCAAAGGACCGCAAGATGATGGCGGTTGACAGAAAGAATGGAAAACATGCTGTTACACATTACCGTGTACTTGAGAATTTTGACAAATACAGTTTTATAGAGTGTCAGTTAGAGACAGGCAGAACTCATCAGATAAGAGTACATATGGCAAGTATAGGACATCCGATACTTGGAGATGATGTGTATTGTCATGCCAGGAGTGGATATAAACTGCAGGGACAGACATTACATGCGGGTGTTCTTGGGTTTATACACCCGTCAACAGGTGAATATATGGAGTTCAAAGCACCATTGCCCGGATATTTTGAGAAGCTGCTTAAGGATTTAAGAAATGGAGGTAGCAATTGAGACGCAGAATTTATAGATATAATATTGAACAGTATTTCAGATACATTTGATATATACCATAATTACTGGTTTGAAGGTAGAAAGTTTGTTATATATGCTTACAGCTATAATAAGAAAGACAGATTTTCTACAACAGATGATGCCAAGTTATGGGACTCAAAATGCTATGAGCATCTGTTTTTCATTAATTGTGATACGCTTGGTATGAAAGAACTTGATGATTTATATGATTTTGCTGTCAATAAGATTGAACCGCATTTTGTACGAGGAGACGGAAAGCTGCCGGCTAAGAATCATATGTATACACATATATCATTTATAATAATCACAAGAAATCAGGTGCTTCCTGATGTTGAGAAGGCGCTTAAATCTAAGAATTTTAGTAAGAATTATATGTTTGGTGCAAGAGGTTTTTCTAATATCAGACTGGCTTGTGTTACCCCGAGCAGATACAGTGTGATATCTAATAAGGCTGGAACCAAGATAGCAGAATTTCTTACAGAGATACTCTTGCATATAGACCATTATGAAGAGTAATTAATAATTATTAAAGATTAATTTAATTATGCTTAATATGTAGATTTTACCACAGAAATAATGTATAATATATCTAAAGTATTTCGTATACAATTGAAACTAGGAGGTAGGAACTATGGATGAGAGAACAGTTATTACTATCGGACGAGAATTTGGAAGCGGTGGACATGAGATAGGCATGAAACTGGCAGAGAAGCTGGGAATAAAGTGCTACGACAAGGAACTGCTTGAACTTGCAGCTAAGGAGAGTGGACTTTGTGAAGAACTTTTCGCATCTCAGGACGAGAAGCCTACTAACAGTTTCCTTTATTCTCTTGTAATGGATACATATTCACTGGGATATACTAATTCATATGTGGATATGCCTATTAATCACAAGGTTTTCCTTGCACAGTTTGATGCTATCAAGAAACTTGCAGAGAGAGAATCATGTGTTATTGTAGGAAGATGTGCTGATTATGCATTGGAAGATAATCCATATGCAGTAAGTGTATTTATCAAGGCAAGTCTTGATGAGAGAGTACAGAGAATTAAGAGAATCTATGAACTTAATGATTCTAAGGCTGCAGATCTTATCCAGAAGACGGATAAGAGAAGAGCAAGCTATTACAATTACTACTCAAGCAAGAAGTGGGGAGAAGCTAAGAGCTACAATCTCTGTATAGACAGTGGACTTGTAGGAATAGATGGTGCAATTGATATGATACTTAAGTTTATTGAATTAAAAGAGAAGAACATGGGCAAAGATATTTAATTCACTTTTAATATATACACGGTTGGTAAGTTATGAATTTTAATGGCTATAAGAGAACGAAGAAGTTTGATATTAAGAGATGGTTTAAGGGAACTAATTCAATCGTATACCTTGTTATACTTGTTGTAATGGTTCTTGGACTGCTGTTTGTGTTAAGAACTGTTATAAGTATGCATAACAGCAATAAGAATGCTGATAATGTATCACAGGAAGAGACCACTGGTGAAACTGATTCATCAGAGACGGATACACAGACACAGACAATTGCAAAGAACCAGTCATATTATATCAGAATAAGCATAGCTAAGCATACACTTGTTGTCTATCAGCTTGATGACAATAATGAATTTACAATTCCGGTCAAGGCATTCAAGGTGGCTCTCGGACCTAAAGTAGCCCCTGCCAAGACGGCTATATCAGAGAAATCTCTATGGCGTAAGATTACAGATATATATTATGTCAGATACTCTTCAAGACTTGATAATGCTGAGTATCTTAGTACGGCAACTTATTACAGTCAGAGTGATAATAATCTTAATCCAAAGTCATACAATGCTATTGGACAGAATGTATCAGACGGTTCTATTCTTATGACATGTGCCAATGCCAAGTGGATATATGAAAACTGTGGTGCTAAGACAACTGTTGAGATAGTTGAGGATTTTGATATCAGTACAGATATTAATGTTGAGGAAATAAACAGAATAGCTGATAACGCATATAGAGATCCTACAGATGATTTAAAAGAGAGCAGTCCTATCCAGCAGAGTATAAGTGAAACTACTAAGCCGACGGAAACACAGGCAGAGACAGTTTCAAGACAAGAGGAGACACAACGGGTAACAGAAACTGTAACACAGTCTGCAACACAACAGTCTTCAATGCAACAGACAACAACACAATCAGAGGCTCATAGTGCAGCAAGCCAGAGCACAACACAGTAGTTATATACAATAATTTAATCCCTTTTCGCTTTTATAAAGCCGAATGTATGCTATAATAGGTACATTCGTGTATTTATGAAAGGAAAAGGGATTTTATGTCAAACATTATTATTTTAGCAGCAATTATACTTTACCTCGGAATGGTAGTATGGATAGGAGTAATATGTTCTAAGAAGAACAGTGATGTAGGAGACTTCTATCTTGGTGGAAGAAAGTTAGGACCTGTTGTTACTGCAATGAGTGCAGAAGCGTCAGACATGAGCAGTTATCTGCTTATGGGTGTTCCGGGACTGGCATACCTTACAGGTCTTGCTGACGCAACATGGACAGCAATTGGTCTTGCACTTGGTACATACCTTAACTGGCTTATTGTTGCCAAGAAGATAAGATTATATTCACATGGTTATCAGGCAATAACACTTCCTGATTATTTTTCTAAGAGATTCGGGGATGACAAGCATGTAATTACATTAATATCAGCAGCACTTATTGTAATATTCTTTATACCATACACAGCATCAGGCTTTGCTGCCTGCGGAAAGCTGTTTAACAGTCTTTTAGGTTTTGATTATCATGCAGCAATGATTGTCAGTGCTGTTGTTATTGTACTTTACTGCACAATGGGTGGATTCCTTGCAGCAAGTACATCAGATCTTGTACAGAGTATTATTATGACATTCGCACTTGCTGTCGTTGTAATATTCGGAATTGTGCAGGCTGGAGGAATGGGAGCTGTACTTGATAATGCCAAGGCACTTCCTGGATATCTTGATATGTTCCATACACATATTGCAGAGACTAATACATCTGGAGACTATGGATTCTTTAAGATTGTTTCAACACTTGCATGGGGACTCGGATACTTCGGTATGCCACATATCCTTTTAAGATTCATGGCTATTGAAGATGAGAACAAGTTAAAGATTTCAAGAAGAATTGCTACTGTATGGGTATTCATATCACTTATTGTTGCAACTGGAATCGGTGTAATAGGACTTACACTTTCAAAGAATGGTATTATTGATACCCTTACAGGTTCAGAATCAGAGACAATTATTGTTAAGATATCACATTATCTTTCAACATTTAACCCTGTAGCAGCATTTATAGCAGGAATTATCCTTGCAGGTATTCTTGCAGCAACCATGTCAACAGCAGATTCACAGCTTCTTGCAGCTTCATCTGCTATATCACAGAACCTTGCGGTTGAGGTGTTACATATTAATATGTCTAAGAAGACATCAATGCTTGTTGCAAGACTTACAGTTGTTGTTATATCAGTTATATCAATATTCTTTGCACTTGATCCTACAAGCTCAGTATTTAAGATTGTTTCATTTGCATGGGCAGGTTTCGGTGCAGCATTCGGTCCTGTAGTTCTATGCTCACTTTTCTGGAAGAGAGCCAATAAGTATGGAATTATATCGGGCATGATTGCAGGTGGAGCAATGATATTTATATGGAAATTCGGAATTGCAAAGCTTGGAGGAATATTTGCTGTATATGAGCTTTTACCAGCATTTATCTTCGCAACATTAGTTATTATTGTTGTAAGTCTTGCTACAGGAAAGCCATCTAAGGAAGTTATGGATAAGTTTGAAGAAGTTAAGAATATGAGCAAATAATTCATGTCTCTTAATGTAATATGTAGAAGAGAGTTTTATATAATATGGGATATAATATAGCAATATGTGATGATGATAATTTAATGGCTCAGAATATTAAAAATTCAATGTTACATGAATTTAGTAACAAAGGATGGCAGGATGTTACTATTGATTATTATGAAGATGGTGTCAGGCTGTTATCAAGCATTGAAGCGGATAATTCATACAGGGTGGTTTTATTGGATATCAATATGGAGCCTATGGACGGATTTCAGATTGCAGAGCAGATAGCAAAAAGTAATTCGAAAATTCTTATAGTTTTTGTGACTTCACATGAAGAAACAGTATATGATTCTTTTGATTATATGCCTTTTTATTTTATCAGAAAGTCACGATATGAGATATCTGTAAAAAGAGTTGTTAATAAAATTATTGACAGGGAAAATCATGAAAAGAAAATAATGGTTGAAAGTAAGGATGGTCTGGTGGCTATAGATACAGCTAATATAATATATGCTGTAAGTCAGGATCATTATATTACAATATTCACAACCGATGATAATTATGTTATAAGAAAAAGTATGACAGAACTGGAAAATGAATTAAAGAATTATTTCATTAACCGTGCACACAAAAAGTATCTTGTTAATTATCGTTTTGTAAAAAAGATTAATAGTTCTACAGGTGAGGTGTTACTTGTTACAGGTGAGACTATCAGGCTTGGACGCAATTATAAAGATATATTTGAGAAAGGGTTAGTACTGTATTATCGTACATTATAATCATGTTAAATATATATAATTCTATAACCATTCTGCAGTATTTTATACTTGTTATAATAGGTGTCATATTTTTAAAAAAAGTATCAGAATTACTGGCTAAAAGGATTAACAGAATTACAGCATACGTTATTGCGGTTATAGTTACTATAAGTATTACAGCTATATATTATACGGTTGTGAAAGCTTATACAAATATACCATCACAGTCAGATGTTATTATTCTAATGCTTGTATATATTGTCACAATGGTTGTACTTGAGACATTTTTATCTATAAGAAGAGGATGTTTTACAGCAGCAGACAGGATGAAAGTATTTCTGTATATTATTATTACGATAGCAGTATATGCAATGCTTGTATGGCTGTCAGGTTATATTGGTCAGGAATATAAAAAATATCTGCTTCTGGCAGGATTGTTACAGCTGATGCTGGCTTACATATTTTATAGCATATCAGTAAGGCTCTATGAAGAAAATTATAATGAGAAAGAGGCAGACCGTCTTCGTAATAAAATCAATCTTGGAGAAGATTACCTGAAGAATGTCCAGGCTATGGATAAGCAGATCAGAGTGATTAAGCATGATATGAAGAATCAGTTACAGACACTTACAGAACTGATAAAGTCAAAAAAATATGATGAAGCTGAACAATTCTTGAAGATGTACGGAATGAATCTTGAGAGTACACAGGATTATATACATACAGACAATCTGCTTTTTAATACAATTATTAATAATAAAATTCAGTATGCAAAGTCAGAAAAAATCATCGTATCTTCCAGCATTAATAAAAAAATTAAGCAGATGAAGGATAATGATTTATGTACAGTAATAGGTAATTTAATCGATAATGCCATAGAAGCGGAGCTAAGAGAGAATGAATACAGAGAGATTGAGATAAGTTCATTCTGGAATGGAGAAGAATGTGTATTCCGTATAGGAAACTTTGTGTCGAAGTCAGTTCTTGATAATAATGAGGAGCTTCAGACTGTTAAAGCTGATAAAGCTTCACATGGTTTAGGAACGCAGATTATAAGAAATCTAATGAAAAAGAATAAAGGAATATGTGATTACTACGAAGAGGGTGAAATGTTTTATTGCACAATCAGGTGGTAGTAATAGCAAAAAAGACCGCAATGCGGTCTTTTTTTAATACTATACTAAAAAAATATGTCGTTCACGCCATATATTTGTCGTTCACGACATCGCGGTTGAAAGTGGTTTACAGGTGTGGTTATTATATAATTAGGTCTGTAAGATATTACACATAAAAAGAGTAAAGAAAATGCGGGGTATAAGTAATGAGAAGAAAAAAGATAGTACCTTGCTTGTTCCTTACAGTGGCGTTGTGTGGCTGCACAACGCAGACTGTAGAGGATGCAAAGCAGATAGAAGAGAGTAAAACATATGTAAGCAAGTATGAATATGAAACAGATACAGACGGAAAGACAGAGACACAGGCATACAGCGAAGAAAAGCCGACATTCACAGACTGGGAGACAGTAACGGGAATAACAGATCCGGCAGTTGATTATAAAGAAGGAACAGTAAAATACAAAAGCATGAATGAAGAATTCTCAATGGGAGCATATGAATATTCAGTTACAGAGGCAGTAATAACAAAGGATTTAAATTATGCATATGAGATAATGAATAAAGATTCAGCAGATTTGATTGTAAATGATATGATAAAAGCATATCCAACAGGAAGAGTTAAATTAGAAGAAAATAATTTTCTGTGGGTTAAGATTCATGTGAAATATGATGGAGATAAGGACTTTAAAACAAGCATGCAGACTTTTTTAATAAAAAGTGATGATGGTCATTTATGGAATCGTGGGGAGTTGGATGTTATACAGGATGAAGCAACATTATTATATCCGAAAGAAAGCTACAGAACAAAAGATGTAATATTAAAAGCAGGAGAAGAGAGGGATTATTGGTTTCTGTTCAGCATATATAAATATAATCCACAGACTAATGTGTGGTATATGGGTGGAACATTAGGAACCGCATGTAATACGAATAGTATTAAACATTATAGCGGAAATTTAATAGAGTTAAAAATTGAGGACAAAACGAATAGATAAGCGGGGTATAAGTAATGAACAGAAAAAAGATAGTACCTTGCTTGTTCCTTACAGTGGCGTTGTGCGGCTGCACAACGCAGACTGTAGAGGATGCAAAGCAGATAGAAGAGAGTAAAACATATGTAAGCAAGTATGAATATGAAACAGATACAGACGGAAAGACAGAGACACAGGCATACAGCGAAGAAAAGCCGACATTCACAGACTGGGAGACAGTAACGGGAATAACAGATCCGGCAGTCGATTATAAAGAAGAAAAAGTAAAATACAAAAGCATGAATGAAGAATTCTCAATGGGAGCATATGAATATTCGGTTACAGAGGCAGTAATAACGAAGGATTTAAATTATGCATATGAGATAATGAATAAAGATTCAGCAGACTTGATTTTGGGGAAAGAATTGAAATCATATACAACGGGAAGAGTGAGAGGAGAAAGAGAGGATTTTCTGTGGATTAAGGTTCATGTGAAATATGATGGAGATAAGGATTTTAAAACAAGCATGCAGACTTTTTTAATAAAAAGGGATGATGGTCATTTATGGGATAGTGGAATTATGCGTCTTGTACAGGATGAAGCAACATTATTATATCCAAAAGAAAGTTACAAAACAAAAGATGTAATATTAAAAGCAGGAGAAGAGAGAGACTATTGGTTTCTGTTCAGTGTATATAAATATAATCCGCAGATTAATGACTTATATATGGGTGGAACATTAGGAACCGCATGTGATACGAATAGTATTAAAAATTATAGTGGGAATCTTATAGAATTAAAAATTGAGGATAAAACGAACAGATAAGCGGGGTATAAGTAATGAACAGAAAAAAGATAGTACCTTGCTTGTTCCTTACAGTGGCGTTGTACGGCTGCACAACGCAGACTGTAGAGGATGCAAAGCAGATAGAAGAGAGTAAAACATATGTAAACAGGAAATAAAAAGGATAGTAAAGCAACTATACTAAAAAAATATGTCGTTCACGCCATATATTTGTCGTTTACGACATTGCGGTTGAAAGTGGTTTACGGGTGTGGTTATTATATAATTAGGTCTGTAAGATATTACACACAACGAAGAAAATAGAAAGGAATGGTGATCTGATGAAAAAGACACTAAAGAATGTTGCAATATTGGCAGCTATGCTGATGGTAGTGTGCGCATATATTGCGCCAACAAGGGTTAAGGCAGAAGCTGATGGAAATCTTAGCTTTGATTTTGATGGACAGTTTAGTTTCACAAAGAATGCAGAAAAGAAAACATATTCATCAGTAGGTATGAGATGTGACAGTGCGGAAAATTCTAATGCATATTATTATGCAAGGGTATTCGGTGTAGATAATAATAAAGAAAAATTTGATTATTCACATGGCTATGAATATATCTTTCAGGAAGGAACATATCATGACATGTTAAACTGGGTTCGTGAAAATGACTGTTCAGAGGCATGTGTAAGAGGAGAAGGATATGGAATAGACAGTGAATATGGAACATTATTCTCAGGTGTATGGTATCCTGACATTTGATAAAGATAAAGTAACAACATAACAATATTATTTTACAGACTAAATAATGCGGGGTATAAGTAATGAGAAGAAAAAAGATAGTACCTTGCTTGTTCCTTACAGTGGCGTTGTGTGGCTGCACAACGCAGACTGTAGAGGATGCAAAGCAGATAGAAGAGAGTAAAACATATGTAAGCAAGTATGAATATGAAACAGATACAGACGGAAAGACAGAGACACAGGCATACAGCGAAGAAAAGCCGACATTCACAGACTGGGAGACAGTAACGGGAATAACAGATCCGGCAGTTGATTATAAAGAAGAAAAAGTAAAATACAAAAGCATGAATGAAGAATTCTCAATGGGAGCATATGAGTATTCAGTTACAGAGGCAGTACTGACGAAGAATTTAAATTATGCATATGAGATAATGAATAAAGATTCAGCAGATTTGATTGTAAACGATAAAATAAATGCATATCCAACAGGAAGAGTGAGAGTCGAAAGATTTTCTGTGGATTAAGGTTCATGTGAAATACGATGGGGAAAGGGATTTTAAAACAAGCATGCAGACTTTTATAATAAAAAGGGATGATGGTCATTTATGGGATAGTGGAATTATTCATCTTATACAGGATGAAGCAACATTATTATATCCGAAAGAAAGCTACAGGACAAACGATGTAATATTAAAAGCAGGAGAAGAGAGGGACTATTGGTTTCTGTTCAGTGTATATAAATATAATCCGCAGATTAATGAATTATATATGGGTGGAACATTAGGAACTGCGTGTGATACAAATAGTATAAAAAATTATAGTGGGAATCTTATAGAGTTAAAAATTGAGGATAAAACGAACAGATAAGCGGGGTATAAACAATGAAAAATAGAAAAATAGTACCTTGCTTGTTCCTTACAGTGGCGTTGTGCGGCTGCACAACGCAGACTGTAGAGGATGCAAAGCAGATAGAAGAGAGTAAAACATATGTAAGCAAGTATGAATATGAAACAGATACAGACGGAAAGACAGAGACACAGGCATACAGCGAAGAAAAGCCGACATTCACAGACTGGGAGACAGTAACGGGAATAACAGATCCGGCAGTTGATTATAAAGAAGAAAAAGTAAAATACAAAAGCATGAATGAAGAATTCTCAATGGGAGCATATGAGTATTCAGTTACAGAGGCAGTACTGACGAAGAATTTAAATTATGCATATGAGATAATGAATAAAGATTCAGCAGATTTGATTGTAAACGATAAAATAAATGCATATCCAACAGGAAGAGTGAGAGGAGAAAGAGAAGATTTTCTGTGGATTAAGGTTCATGTGAAATACGATGGGGAAAGGGATTTTAAAACAAGCATGCAGACTTTTATAATAAAAAGGGATGATGGTCATTTATGGGATAGTGGAATTATTCATCTTATACAGGATGAAGCAACATTATTATATCCGAAAGAAAGTTACATGACAAACGATGTAATTCTAAAGGCCGGAGAAGAGAGAGACTATTGGTTTCTGTTCAGCGTGTATAAATATAATCCGCAGATTAATGAATTATATATGGGTGGAACATTAGGAACTGCGTGTGATACAAATAGTATAAAAAATTATAGTGGGAATCTTATAGAGTTAAAAATTGAGGATAAAACGAACAGATAAGCGGGGTATAAGTAATGAACAGAAAAAAGATAGTACCTTGCTTGTTCCTTACAGTGGCGTTGTGTGGCTGCACAACGCAGACTGTAGAGGATGCAAAGCAGATAGAAGAGAGTAAAACATATGTAAGCAAGTATGAATATGAAACAGATACAGACGGAAAGACAGAGACACAGGCATACAGCGAAGAAAAGCCAACATTCACAGACTGGGAGACAGTAACGGGAATAACAGATCCGGCAGTTGATTATAAAGAAGAAAAAGTAAAATACAAAAGCATGAATGAAGAATTCTCAATGGGAGCATATGAGTATTCAGTTACAGAGGCAGTAATAACAAAGGATTTAAATTATGCCTATGAGATAATGAATAGAGATTCAGCAGATTTGATTGTAAACGATAAAATAAATGCATATCCAACAGGAAGAGTTAAATTAGAAGAAAATAATTTTCTGTGGATTAAGATTCATGTGAAATATGATGGCGATAAGGATTTTAAAACAAGCATGCAGACTTTTTTAATAAAAAGGGATGATGGTCATTTATGGAATCGTGGGATTTTGCAAGTTATACAGGATGAAGCAACATTATTATATCCGAAAGAAAGCTACAGGACAAACGATGTAATATTAAAAGCAGGAGAAGAGAGGGACTATTGGTTTCTGTTCAGTGTATATAAATATAATCCGCAGATTAATGAATTATATATGGGTGGAACATTAGGAACTGCGTGTGATACAAATAGTATTAAAAATTATAGTGGGAATCTTATAGAGTTAAAAATTAAGGATAAAACAGAGAGGTGAATAATATGTATATTGAGTTGAAAAATGTAACAAAGAAAATAAGAGGTGTAACAGTTCTTGACAATGTGAGTCTTCGCATGGAATCTGGAAATATATATGGCTTCAAAGGTAAAAATGGAAGTGGTAAGACTATGCTTATGAGAGCAGTTGCAGGACTTATAAGAGTTGATGGAATTGTTGATATTAATGGGAAAATAATGGGTAAAGATATGATGTTTCCAGACAGCATAGGAATTCTTATAGAGAACCCTGCATTTATTAACAATTATACAGGATTTGAGAATCTTAAAACTCTTGCATCTATAAGAGAAAGAATTGATGATGAAAGAATAAGAGAGACTCTTAGTGAGGTTGGTCTTGAACCATATGATAAAAGAACTTTTCGTAAGTATTCGTTAGGTATGAAACAGAGATTAGGCATAGCAGCAGCAATAATGGAAAATCCTGACATTATAATATTGGACGAGCCGATTAATGCTTTGGATGATTCAGGAACAGAGCAGGTAAGCAAGCTTCTTATGAAACATAAAGAACGGGGAGCACTTATTATTATTGCATGTCATGATGCAGAAGAACTTGATTATTTATCAGACGATATAATAGAAATTGCAGAGGGAAGAATCAAAAATAATAAAACTGACAAAGGAGGAACTAATTAAATGCATGAATTAAATGTGTTATTAAAGATAGAATTTAAAAGATTATTTAAAAATAAATTATTTTATATTTCGTTATTTATAGGAGTTGTGCTTGCAACAGGTTCCTTTATTAATAAAGTAATTCCACATATGGATATTCTTAATGGATTTGATGGAAGTGTTGCCTCATATCCTTTTTCTGTTTTTAATTCATGGATGGGAATTTTTATTGGTTTTGATCCATTTGCAACAGCATATGTATATGTGTGTATGTTATTCTGTGCATTGCCATACTGTGGTAATTTTTCAAGGGATAATCACAACCAGTACATATTGCAGTATTATAGCAGAGCATCGAGGAATAAGGTGCATGCAGCCAGATTCATTACAACATTTGTTTCGGGAGGAATGCTTGTCCTTCTGCCTGTATTAATGAATCTTATAGCAACCATGATGTGTGTTCCGGCACTTTCTCCTGTTGAAAATGGATTATTTATCGGTTCAGGAAAGTCTTTTATGGGATGTCTGTTTTATAATCATACATTTGTATACATAATTATTTATCTTGTTCAGTTTTTTGTATATGGTGGAGCTTTTTCTGTAGTTTCATTAGCTGTTGCATTTTTATTTGATAATGCATTTCTTGTTATGATTTCACCATTCATCGCTTATTATGGTGTAGGTGTGTTATCTACAGTTGGTAAAAATATTTTTGGATTGTATACATTTAATCCTATGTCTTATATTAGTCCATCAAATGTTCTTATGGATAATGGACTTATAGGTTTTATTCTGGAACCGTTAATTATTATACTGGTAAGTGGTGTAATATTCTTTTGGAAAGGAGCAGCGAATGAAGTTTTATAAATTTTTGATTACGGCAGCTTGCATTGCCATAGCAGCAGTATGTATTGCATTGATAGTAAGAGTTAATAGAGCATTTCCAAATGCAGAGGAGGTTAGTTATACCAAAGACAATCCGGCAGATTTAGACGGGCTGGAGATAACTCCTGTTAATGCTAAAGTATATACTCTTGAGGATTATTCTAAGATTTCAGGACAGTATAAGAATGTAAGTGAAGAAAAAGCTAAAAATGTAAGAATTATTGTTATGACTGTAAGATTAAGAAATACAACTGATCAGGTCATTAATTATGTACCAAGCTTTATATGCGTTGTTGAGGAGCTTAACGGAAGCAATGGTGTACAGCCGGTTAGTAATTCGATGAGGAGAATCACATTAGATCCGGGACAGACTCAGGAAGTAAGATTTCAGGCATATATGGGACCTAATCAGCTGAATCCTAAGAAATTTTCAAAGCTAGAGTCTTCTACGATAACTTTAGTGTATTCTTATTATCCATTAAAGAAAAAGCTGGTGTTTTAAATGAAATGTTTTAAAAATGTTTTCAAGGCAGATATCAGGCGGTTTTGTAATGCAAGCTGGAAGTTTTTTGCAGCATTTATAGTATATTGTATATTGCAGGCGGTGATTTTTTATACAGGTGCAGTTAAGTTCATACATAAAGGAATCATTGATGGTGTATCTTTTGGAGATTCCATGCTGTATTTCTTTAAAGGAGCAAAAAAATTCATAATTCGTGGCAATACACCTATGGATATACCTATTTTTGGCATGCTTGTTGTGTTGTATCTGCTGCTGATAATTGCATTATATATTAATTCTGATAAGAATGCGCTTGGCAAAAGTATAATAGTAGCGTCAAGGTCACCTGTATACTGGTGGATTAGTAAATGCTTAATTGTTGTTATTGCTGCATGTGTATATATGATTATAATATGTGCGACACATTTTCTGATGGGAATGGCCATAGTAAATAGCAGATTTTATGCTGGTATTTCATTAACATCCGAGAATACTATAAGGATTTTTCTTGGAAGTGGGGATATCCCGCAGAATACTAATATGGCAATAATGTTATTAATGTGTTTGGTATGTTTTATTACAGTTGCAATTGTTCAGCTTTTTATTACATATATTTCAAATGCGGTATATGGTTTTATTGTCAGCATAGTGTATTATGTCGTATCAATATGTTACATGAAGTGGTTTTGCTTTATTAATTATATGATGATGTATAGGATATCTGAGGTATATAATTACTGGAAATATGGCTTGTGTATGATGCTGTGTGTATGCGCTGGCATTATAACGGCAGGAATTATATATTCACGAAAAAGGGATTTCCTGTAAAGTTAAGGGGTTTACCTATGAATGAAAGAGTGAAAAAGTATTTAAGCGTTATGCTGGCGTATGGGATACCAGTCATGCTGATAATGAAAACAGTTCCATTCATGTCTGGTTATCTGAAAGGACTTGATGCATGTGTGGCTGATTACTTTCTGTTCTTTTTTGACTGGAAGTCGAATGGGTTCATATGTATGTATGAAATAGTTCTGTTTAGTTTTTTTATGGTTACAATAATCAAAACAGAATTATTGCCAAACAGGATTGTTTTATATAATTCAAGGATTAAGCTGTTTTGCAGCTGCGTAAAAAAATGTATTGCTTTAACATATTTGGTTCCGCTCTTTAATGCGGTTATTACTATGGTGGTATCACTTAGTAATCATGCAGTATGGGCATGCAACTGGGGAGCAGAAGGAAGTGTTTCAAAATATATGCTGCCATATTGTGATTTTGCTAAAGTAAGTACAGTTACAGTTATTTTAGCATCAGTTCTTGCAGATGTTTTCAGAATGCAGGCAACATTGCTTATAATATGTATTGTATACTGGCTTACCAGATCAACTGTTTTTACATATATTCTGGTATATATAAATGTACTGGCGGTAGGGATTTTGTCTAAAATTAAAATAATGGGAATATCATTTTCTGGTGTGTATTCTAAAATGATTATTGAGCGCTCATATGCATATGCGTATGGAATTGTGCTTAAGGATAATGTTATAGTTCCATTGATGATAGTATTGATTCTTGCAGTTTCAGGAATTGTTTTATTCAGAGTGTATAGGAAAGATATTCTGTAATTGACAGAATTAAAAAAGGCTTTAACCGGAAAATACAGGTTAAAGCCTTTTTCTTAATCTTCGTCGTTAATATCTTTCTGTGAAACAGCAGCGGCTACAACTGATATGATAACCACAGCAGCTATAATAGCAACTGCAACACCTATAATTGGTCCGATGAATAACATAAAACTCATAATATCACACCTCTTCGAACATATTTATTATATCCATTATATATCGGAATTATAATATGTACAAGCAATTAAGCGTCTTTTTTAGATTCTTTTTCTTCTTTAGCAAGGTTTTGTTAGCAGTTGAAAGCATAAGCTTGATTCTGTTTAACTGGTTAACTTCGGAAGCACCAGGATCATAATCTACAGCAATTATGTTAGCTTCAGGATATGCTGCACGAAGCTCTTTGATAACTCCCTTTCCTACAATGTGGTTAGGCAGACATGCAAATGGCTGACAGCATACGATATTGCCTACACCATGATGGATAAGCTCAATCATTTCACCGGTAAGAAGCCAGCCTTCACCAGTCTGATTGCCAAGTGATACGAAGTCTTTAGCGTAATTGGCTGTCTCACTAATCTTAGATGGAGCATCGAATCTCTTGCTTTCTGCAAGTGCCTTGGTTCCAGCCTTTCTGAAGCGTTTCAAGTATCTTTATAAGTGTACTTGAAAGAATAGCCCTTTCTTAGGTGTCTTTAATAATTCATGCTTATATGTTGAATTCTGCATACAGTAGAGAAGGAATCCCATAAGGTCAGGCATAACAGCCTCAGCACCTTCTGCCTCAAGTAACTCAATAATGTGGTTGTTAGCAGCAGGCATGAACTTAACAAGAATCTCTCCAACAACACCAACTCTAGGCTTCTTGATATCCTTAAGCGGGATATTATCAAAGTCCTTAACAATTGCACGGAGGTTCTTATTGAACTCTTTCATATGAACCTTATTTTTAGTAAGCTGCTCAATGCAGACCTTCTTCCATTTTTCATGAAGTGCATTAACTGAACCAGGAACTGCCTCGTAAGGTCTTGTACGGTATACAACATTCATGAATATATCACCATATTCAACAGCCATCATAGCTTTCTTAAGCATTGGTATGTCATAGCTGAAGCCTGGATTAGATTCAAGTCCCTGTGCACTCAGTGAGATTACAGGAACATCTGGAATACCAGCCTTTATGAGTGCTCTTCTGATGAATCCGATATAGTTGGAAGCACGGCATCCACCACCTGTCTGTGACATAATCACAGCAGTTCTTGAAAGGTCGTATTTGCCTGAAAGAAGCGGCGTTCATAATCTGTCCGACTACCATAAGTGAAGCGGTAGCATGCGTCGTTATTAACATATTTAAGACCTACATCTACTGATGACTTGTTGTCGTTCTCAAGGACTTCAATATTGTAGCCACATGAATTAAGGGCAGGACCTAATATGTCAAAATGTATTGGTGACATCTGAGGGCAGAGAATTGTGTAATTCTTTCTCATATCTTCAGTAAACTGTACTCTGTGGTAGGCAGATGACTGAATCTTTCTCTGGTAATTCTTCTGTTCACGGACTCTTAATGCTGCGATAAGAGAACGTACTCTGATTCTTGCAGCACCAAGGTTATTAACCTCATCAATCTTAAGTACTGTATATATCTTTCCAGACTTAGTAAGTATATCGTTGACAGCGTCAGTAGTAACGGCATCAAGACCGCATCCAAATGAATTGAGCTGGATAAGGTCGAGATTATCTACAGTCTTTACATAGTTAGCAGCAGCGTAAAGTCTTGAATGATACATCCACTGGTCAAGAATGATAAGAGGTCTTTCAACTGTTCCTAAATGTGCAACACTGTCCTCTGTAAGTACTGCAAGTCCGTATGAATTAATAAGTTCAGGAATACCATGGTTTACTTCAGGGTCAACATGGTAAGGACGTCCGGCAAGTACAATACCGCGCTTCCGGTTTCGTTAAGGTAAGCAATTACTTCTTCGCCTTTATTTCTGACATCCTGTCTGCAAGCCATCATTTCATCCCATCCGGCTTTGACGGCAGACTTAATCTCTGCGGCAGGAATGTATGATGAGAATTCCTCAACGAGTCTTTTGATATCTTCTCCTCACTTTCAAATGACATGAAAGGATTTCTGAAATCTATATTTTCTGACTTAAGTTCTTCTACATTATTCTTGATGTTCTCAGCATATGAAGTAACGATAGGGCAGTTATAATGGTTGTTAGTGCCTTCATATTCGTTATGCTCATAAGGTACACATGGATAGAAGATAAATTTAACTCCCTGCTTAATAAGCCACATGATATGACCATGTGCAAGCTTTGCGGATAACACTCTGACTCAGATGGAATTGATTCAATACCTAATTCGTAAAGCTTGTGGCTTGACTGAGGTGAGAGTACAACTCTGTATCCGAGCTTTGTGAAAATGTATACCAGAACGGATAGTTCTCATACATGTTAAGAACTCTTGGAATACCTACAGTACCTCTTGTAGCCTTTTCTTCTGAAAGAGGCTCATAGTCAAAGAGTCTGTGGAACTTATAATCGAAAAGGTTAGGAAGCTTTTCTTTGTTCTTCTCTTTACCAAGTCCACGTTCACATCTGTTACCTGTGATAAACTGTCTGCCGCCAGAGAATTTATTGATTGTAAGGTGACAGCTGTTAGTACATCCCTTACATCTTGTAAGCTTTGTTTCATATGTAAGAGAGTTAATCTTATCTATAGAAAGCATAGATGATTCTGATATACCGTCATATCTTTCTCTTGCAATAAGGGCAGCACCAAAAGCGCCCATTATACCAGCGATATCAGGTCTGATTGCTTGAACGCCTGTAATCTTCTCAAAACTTCTAAGAACTGCGTCGTTGTAGAATGTACCACCCTGAACAACGATATGCTTACCTAAATCATCAGGGTCAGAAATCTTGATAACCTTGTATAAAGCATTTTAATAACAGAATAAGCAAGTCCGGCAGAGATATCTGCAACTTCAGCGCCTTCCTGAGCCTGCTTAACCTTGGAATTCATGAATACTGTACAACGTGTTCCTAAGTCAATAGGGTGGTTTGCAAATAAAGCAGCCTTGGCAAAGTCCTGAACTGTGAAGTTGAGGGATTTTGCAAATGTTTCTATGAATGAACCACATCCTGATGAACATGCTTCGTTAAGCTGTACTGAATCTACAGTCTGGTTCTTAATCTTGATACATTTCATATCCTGTCCACCGATATCGATGATACAGTCTACTTCAGGGTCAAAGAATGCAGCAGCGTAGAAATGTGACACTGTCTCAACTTCACCCTCATCTAACATAAGAGCCGACTTGATAAGTGCTTCACCGTAACCTGTTGAACATGACTGTACAATCTTGGCTTCTGGTGGAAGCAGTGTATATATCTCTTTAATAGCTTTAATTGTTGTAGCAAGTGGTGAACCGTTATTGCTTGAGTAGAATGAGTAAAGAAGATTACCGTCTTCATCAACTAAAGCAACCTTGGTTGTTGTTGAACCCGCATCGATTCCGAGATAGCAGTTGCCCTTGTAAGATGCGATATCAGCAGTCTTAACATGATGAGAGCTGTGACGCTTTGTGAATTCATCATATGCAAACTGGTTCTCAAAAAGAGGTTCCATACGTTCAACCTCGAACTCAAGCTTAATCTTTCCTTTAAGTCTTGCGATAATGTCTTCTACAGGAACACATACATCTTCACTGTAATTCATTGCTGAACCAACAGCAGCAAATAAGTGTGAATGGTCAGGAGCAATGATTTCATCCGGACCTAAGCTTAATGTACGGATAAATGCCTGTCTTAACTCTGATAAGAAATGAAGTGGTCCGCCTAAGAATGCAACATTACCACGGATTGGTTTACCACATGCAAGACCACTGATTGTCTGGTTTACAACAGCCTGGAATATAGATGCAGAAAGGTCTTCCTTAGTTGCACTTTCATTGATAAGAGGCTGGATATCAGTCTTGGCAAATACACCACATCTTGCGGCAATAGGGTATATTGACTTATAGTTCTTGGCATATTCATTAAGTCCCATTGCGTCTGTCTGTAACAGAGTTGCCATCTGGTCAATGAAAGAACCTGTACCGCCGGCACATATTCCGTTCATTCTCTGGTCAATACCGTTAGTAAAGTAGATAATCTTAGCATCCTCACCACCAAGCTCGATTGCAACATCACACTGTGGAGCATAATCCTGAATGGCAGTAGACACGGCTACTACCTCCTGTGTAAATGGTACTTCTAAATGTTTGGCAAGAGTAAGTCCGCCTGAACCTGTGATAACAGGATATACTTCAAACTCGCCAAGCTCAGCCACTGCCTTTTCAAGAAGTGACTGGAGAGTTTCCTGGATATTCGCAAAATGCCTTTCATAATCAGAAAATAAAATATTATTATTATCATCTAAAACAGCGATTTTTACAGTTGTTGATCCAATATCAATACCTAATTTGAATTTGTTCATAACCTAATACAGCTGCAGCTGTCCTCCTTAATATAAATATACAAAGTTACCCATTGCATAGTGACTTTGGTGAAAAACGCAAAATATGTCATTTTTATGCAACTCATGCATTATAGAGTAAAATGGAATAAATTTCAATATTAATAGGAAATAATAAAATAGCTTTAATTATTTATGGTGGATATTTTTATTAAAATTTAAGAACTTAAGAGTAAGTTTAATTGACATCATATTGTTTTGTTTATTATAATTTCTTGTATATGATTATGAATTATTAGTCTGTAACATGTGTAAGACTGAAAGGAACATTTTATGAACTGGTTTGCTAAATTTGAGAAAAATTCTCTAAGTATGCGATTAAGAATCTTATGTTTTACATCATTGTCCTTTATGCAATAGGATTTGTGATGAATACATTTTTAATGGATTATATGACGCATATTTTTCACTTGATTTTGCTATGATTTTCAAAGGACAGGTATGGAGACTCATCACATTCATATTACAACCGCCTTCTAACAGCATAATATTTGTGGTATTTGTGCTGTATTTCTACTATCTGATTGGTTCGGTACTTGAAAGAATATGGGGCTCGTTCAGATTTAATGTATACTTCTTTACAGGAGTTATCCTTAATATACTTGCATCACTTATTATCTATCTTATATGGGGATTAAGCTTTAAATTAAGTACGAATTATATTAATCTTGCCTTGTTCATGGCATTCGCTATGGAGCAGCCGGATATGGAGGTTTTATTATTCTTCATTATCCCAATCAAGATTAAATGGATGGCAATACTTGATGCTGTAATATTCGGAATTACTATAGTATTCGGATATCTTGTGCCTTTTCTTCCAAGAAATGTATGGTACAGCCTGTATGCAGCGTTTTCTTGCACCATCAGCAATTATGTGTTATGCCAATGCAACGGCGGCGCTTGTGTCAATGCTGAATTTCATAATATTCTTCTTCCTGTACAAGAAAGGCCCCAAAGAGCAGTACACAGAGAAACTTCGACAAAGCAATGAGAACAGCAAAGAAAGCACAGCAGAACGCCAGAAAAGACTATTGGCAGCAGAATAGTGGCAACACTCAGGGCAATGGTGGTCAGCCATTATATGGAGATAAGTCTAAGGATAGTCAGGCACAACAAAGTCAGGCACAACACGCGAAGCGGCGTGCCGAAGCACAGATGTGCAGTATGCGGAAGGACAGAACTTGACGACGAAAACCTCACATTCAGATTCTGCTCAAAATGCGTCGGCAACTACGAATACTGTTCCGACCACTTATATACCCACATCCATGTAACTGGTGATAAATAAGGTAAAGCTTGTTAAATAAAAACTTAGTTGATTTGACACGCAAATATGTTATTATATTGTAGGTATGTGTTTGAAAAGATTTTAATTATTTTGGAGGAAACAATGAAAAAGACTAAGATTATTTGCACAATGGGTCCTAATACTAATGACAGAAACCTTATTAAGGATCTTGCGTTAGCGAGGAATGGATATTGCAAGATTTAATTTTTCTCATGGTGACCATGAGGAGCAGGCAGGAAGATTTGCCTTAATTAAAAGTGTAAGAGAAGAACTTAATATCCCTATTGCAACTCTTCTTGATACTAAGGGACCTGAGATTAGAACAGGTGCTGTTAAGGATGACAAGAAGTTACACTTGTTGAGGGACAGAAATATACATTAACAACAAGACAGGTGCCAGCAGATGATAAGATTAATATGGTAACTTATGCGGTCTTCCAGAAGATGTTACTACAGGTAATATTATTCTTATCGATGATGGTCTTATCGAGCTTAAGGTTGATAAGGTTGAAGTACAGAGATTGAATGTACAGTAATTAATGGTGGTGAGCTTGGTTCTAAGAAGGGTGTTAATGTTCCTAACGTAAGCATCAGACTTCCAGGCATCACAGAGAAAGATAAGGAAGATATCATCTTTGGTGTTGGCAGGGATTTGATTTTATCGCAGCTTCATTTGTAAGAAATGCAGCATGTATCGAGGAAATTAAGCACCTTCTCTGGGAGCATGGTTCAGATATCCCAGTTATTGCTAAGATTGAGAATGCCGAAGGTATTGCTAATATAGATGATATCATCAGAGTTGCTGATGGTATCATGGTAGCCCGTGGCGATATGGGTGTTGAGATTCCTGCTGAGGAAGTTCCACACGTTCAGAAGGAAATCATCAAGAAGTGTAATGCTAAGTATAAGCCAGTTATCACAGCTACACAGATGCTTGATTCTATGATCAGAAATCCAAGACCTACAAGAGCTGAGGTTACTGATGTTGCTAACGCTATCTACGACGGAACAGATGTTGTTATGCTTAGTGGTGAGACTGCTAATGGAAAGTACCCATTAGAGGCTGTTAAGATGATGGTTAAGATTGCAGAAAGAACAGAGCGGGAGATTAAAGGACATTCAGTAGAATATTCTAATCTTCACAGCAAGAGAAGCATTTCAAGCGCTGTATGTAATGCTGCAGTTCAGACAGCAGATAACCTTGGAGCTAAGGCTATTATCTGTCCTACAATTTCAGGATTTACAGCAAGACTTACATCTAAGTTAAAGCCAGAAGCTGAGATTATCGGATGCTCTCCATACGATAACGTTCTTAGAAAGATGCAGATTTACTGGGGTGTAAGACCTCTTAAGACTGCTACAGAAGCTTCTACTGATAAGATTATTGAGCATGCATTAGTAGTTTCTGAACATGCTGGATTCGTAGAAGAAGGAGATACAGTAATTGTTTCTGCTGGTATTGCTACATCTTCTGATCCTTCATCTAAGAGAGGACTTACTAACACAATGAGAGTAGTTACAATCTAGTGTTAATTTGATACATTTGTTTCGGAATGAGGCTTGATTTTAATATTCTATTATGTTATAAGTAATACACAATTAATATTACAAAGCGTTGATGGAAACAAGTAGGTTATTACTGAACTTACAGAAAGCAGCCGGTTGATGAGAGGCGCAAGGGTAAGGGTAACTGAATACATTCCGGAGCGGCGAACTGAAAGCATATTTGTAAGTAGGGGCAGCCGGGTAGCACACGTTATAGTGCATAAGTCCATGCTGGTGGACTTAATGAGGTGGCAGATGCGAGTCTGTCATGAATAAAGGTGGTAACACGTAAGTTCAGGCTTTCGTCCTTTTAAAGAAGGGCGGAAGCCTTTTGCAATGAGCTATGCAAGACAGAATGTGCTTGCACAGATTCTGTCTTATATGGCGAATGCAGATAATGAACAACGGAGCACGGAGTGCGGAAGTTGTGAATTATCAAGGCTCGGGAGCAGCAAAGCTGCGGAGAGACTTGGCTTACAAAGTTGCGCGAGCAGCAATAAGAAAAATGAAAAGAGAGGAAACAAAATGACACTTTATGACGAATTGGTTGCAAGAGGTCTTATTGCACAGGTAACAGATGAAGCACTTATCAAAGACCTTATTAACAATGGAAAGGCTACATTTTACATTGGATTTGATCCAACAGCAGACAGCCTTCATGTAGGACACTTTATGGCACTCTGCCTTATGAAGAGACTCCAGATGGCAGGAAATAAGCCAATCGCACTTATTGGCGGTGGAACAGCTATGATTGGTGATCCATCAGGACGTACAGATATGAGAAAAATGCTTACACCAGAGCAGATTCAGCACAATGTTGACTGCTTCAAGAAGCAGATGGCAAGATTCATTGATTTCTCAGATGACAAGGCATTACTTGTTAATAATGCTGACTGGCTTCTTAATCTTAACTATGTAGAACTTTTAAGAGAAGTTGGAGCATGCTTCTCAGTTAATAACATGTTAAGAGCTGAATGCTACAAGCAGAGAATGGAAAAGGATTAAGCTTCCTTGAGTTTAACTACATGATTATGCAGTCATACGATTTCTATATGTTATACCAGAAATACGGCTGTAATTTACAGTTTGGCGGTAATGACCAGTGGAGCAACATGTTAGGTGGAACAGAGCTTATCAGAAGAAAGCTTGATAAGGATGCTTCAGCTATGACAATCACACTTCTTCTTAACTCAGAGGGTAAGAAGATGGGTAAGACAGCTTCAGGTGCTGTATGGCTTGATCCGGATAAGACAAGTCCTTACGATTTCTACCAGTACTGGAGAAATGTTGATGATGCAGATGTTCTTAAATGCATCCGTATGCTCACATTCCTTCCACTTGAAGAGATTGACAAGATGGATAGCTGGGAAGCGTGCTCAGCTTAACAAGGCTAAGGAGATTCTTGCTTATGAGCTTACAAAGCTTGTTCATGGTGAGGAAGAAGCTAAGAAAGCAGAAGCTACAGCAAAGGCAATCTTTACTGGTGGGGATGCAGCTAACATGCCTACAGCAAAGCTTGAAGCAGACAGCTTTACAGATGATGAAATTGATGCAATTAATCTTGTGTTTGGAGCAGGACTGGCAACAACTAAGTCAGAGGCCAGAAGAACTATCCAGCAGTGGTGTTTCTGTAGATGGAGAGAAGCGTAGCAGATATAGCAGCTAAGTTCCCTAAGAGTATGTTCGAAGGAGACGGAGTAGTTGTTAAGAAGCGGTAAGAAATCTTCGTTAAAGTATCTGTTAATTAATTGTTTCCCTGAAAAGGAAGGATTATGAAAAAGATGAGATTACAAGGGTGAGGCTTTTAAGCCTCGCCGTTCTTATGGCTCTGAGTCTGTTTATTCTTCTTGTTCCTGTAGGAAGTAATGAATTTGCTCAGATAATCAGTAAAATGAATAATAATGCACTCAACATTCCGGAAAGCCAGAATTCAGTATATAATCTGTATTATTATACAGGTTTTAATGTTGTTTATCAGTTGTTCTTTTCACTTACAATCCTTTTACGGCAATGTCTGTATGTGACCTTTTAAGAATCGGTAATACAGGAATTGCTGCATTTGTATCTGCAATATTGAATTTATTGACAGGTATGCTGCTGTTGTTTGCAAGAATATGGGAGTCATCAGTATCCATGCATGCAATGATTGATTCAGTGTATCTTGACGGAGTAGTGAAAGAACAGATTGAGACAACCCAGTTACTTGATAAAGTTCCTGTTCTGTATATCCTTTTAATAGTTCTTGGAATTCTTGAATTATTAATGGTGAAAAGTTCTGGAATTATGCGCATAAAGATGTTCGCTAAGAATAAGAAAACAAATGCTGTAAATTACCTTGTTCCGGCGCTTATAATTTATGCGTGGGCTGGTTTTATAAGACAGGATATATTGTCTGTGATTATAAGAAATGGTGATTCACAAAGAATGACAATTAATGAATATCTTACGGCATATTATATTGGCAATAAAATATTCTTTAACTGGTCATGGATGATAATGCTTTTAATAGCAACCATTATTTGTATAATTATACAATCAGGTATTATCAAGGGATTAAGCGGCGAGAATGTTGGCGGTATCAGTATTCCGCACTTGTAACAATAATGCCATCTGTAATATATGCATTTAACCCGCCTGCACTGTTTGGATATCTTACGCTGGATATATCGTTATGTGATATGACTGATAACGCATTTTACATGTATCTTGTAACTTTCTGCGTGTGCATGACGGCTGCATACATACTGATATATCTTGTGATAAGCGGGCTTCTGGATATGAGAAAGCTGGCGGTATATTTGTTATAAATGTTGTTATAAGTGTAATTTTATGATTATTGTTTCGGGCAAATCTTCACTTGCAATCCAGTATATGCCGTGGATAGTGGCAGATTGTGCGTCAGTTATACTGGCAGTTGTAAGTATTGCATTAAAACCAGTGAATAAATAAAATAATGGCTGAGTCAGATGAGGTGACACCTCAGATTCTGATTCAGCCAATTTTTATAACTGTTTTATTTTGCTGATGTCCGTGTCTGCAACCATTGAGTAGTTGGTGTAATACACAACGAATCCCGGTTTGGCACCGGCAGGCTTTTAACTTCCTTCTTTAATACATAATCGACTTCAACTTTTTCCTGCTCACGGCCTTTAGAGTAATAGGCGGCAAGGCTTGCTGCTTCTTCAAATGTCCTGTCAGGAACTTCCTTTCCATCTGTTTTGAGAAGTACATGAGAGCCTGGCATCTGCTTGGCGTGAAACCACCAGTCATTGCCGTTGCCTGTCTTGAAGGTAAGTTCGTCATTCTGTATGTTATTCTTTCCAACGTATATGTCAAATCCATCGCTTGATACAAAATGCATCGGCTTGTTGGCTGTGATTTTGTGCTTTCCTTTAACAGTCCTTTTAATATATCCAGTTTCAATAAGCTCTTCCTTAATGTTAGCAAGATCAGCCTCTGTTACTGAAATCTCAATTGCATTGATAATAGATTCAAGGTAACTTATTTCTTCAGTGATCTCCTGAATAAGACGGATTCCGGCTTCATAGGTTCTTTTAAGCTTGTTATATCTTGCAAAATATTTGTTGGCATTCTCAATGGGTGTGAGAGTGTTATCAAGCGGAATCTTAATTGTAGTATTATCGTAGTAATTAAGTGCTTCATATTCCTTAGAACCCAGGAATACTGTAAGCGTAGGTTGTAAGAAGTTCGCCGTAGATACGGTATTTGTCTTTTCTCAGTGTCCTTTATCTGCTTTTCCTGAATGTCAAGTTTCTTGTATGCTCTTTCAAGATGTGTTGTTACAATTCTTCTTATATCAACAGACTTCTGGTGGATTCGTGTTGCAATCTCTTTCTGTCTGTAATAATCGATAATCAGTCTGCTTATCGAATCATATTCTGTGTGGTTGTCATACATAGAAAGCTTCACAGCGGCAAATTCTGCACACCGTTGTCAGTTACCATATCGGGGTGGTAGATACCATTTCTTACATCAGACATAAGTGCGTCAAATACGTTGTATAATGCATCTTTCATAGGCTCATCAAGGCAGTTGGGGGTGTCCGCCATCAACTCCGGCACGGTATGCAAGCTCTTCTGCTATACATGTGCTTATTCCTGTATAGCTTGAAAGCAGTGCCTTGACAACAGGTACAGGCTTTGTAAATACTGTTTCGTCAAAATGCTTTCTGTCAGCTTCAAGCGGATTAATCTTGTCAGAAGTATTAGGAATGAAATAAGGTCTTCCAGGTAAAACTTCCCTGACTGAGCTTGTCTGTGCTGATATATGCTTGATACTGTCTAATATAGTATTATTGTCGTCACATAATATTATATTGCTGTGCTTGCCCATGAATTCTGCGATTATGTGCTTTCTGCACAGGTCACCGAGTTCGTTTAAATGTTCTGCCTCAATATCAATTACACGCTCAAATTTTGGCTGTGTTATAGATATTATTCTTCCGTTGTTCAAATGTTTTCTAAGAAGCATGCAGAAATTCGGTGCAGTAGCAGGGGATGGCTTGTTATCGTCTGTAAGATATGCAAGAGGAAGCGATGCATTTGCAGATAAAACAAGTCTGTACTGACCAGATTGTGTCTTTATTGTAAGCATTATTTCATCGGCTTCAGGCTGTGATATCTTGTAAAGTCTTCCGCCGTTAATTGTGTCGTTTAATTCATTAACAATACTGGATATTGTAATACCATCGAATGCCATAATGTCTCCTTTAATTAGTAATATTCATTAATCTTATTGCATTATATTAACATACTTATTGCTGTAAGTCTTGTTATCTTTCACAAAAATTGGTATACTTTCCTAAGCATTATATGCGAATGGAAGGATAGAAACAATGATTAAAAGTATGACAGGCTTTGGCCGGAGTGAAATTGTTAAAGGTAACAGAAAGATTTCAGTTGAGATTAAGTCAGTTAATCACAGATATCTTGAAGCAGGTATCAAGATGCCTAAGAAGCTTAATGTATTCGAGAGCAGAATGAGAGACTTACTTAAGAAGTATGCAACAAGAGGCAAGATTGATATATTTATTAATTATGAGGATGATTCAGAAAGTCAGGTTAATCTTAAGTTCAACCAGAATATAGCTGATGAATATATGGCTATATTTAATAATATGTCCGAAAAATACAATCTTAAAAATGATATGACTGTTGGAGGTCTTGCCAGATTTCCAGAGGTTATCACAATGGATGAAGTGCAGGAAGACGAAGAGGAGTTGTGGCATTTTATAGAGGAAGCCATGAAGGCAGCCTTGGAACAGTTTGTTAATACAAGAATTCTGGAAGGTGAGAATCTTAAGAAAGACCTTTTAGGAAAGTTAGACCACATGGAGGAGCTTGTCGCATTTGTTGAAAAGAGAAGTCCTGAGATTATGAAGGAATACCGCAGCAAGTTAGAGAGTAAGGTAAAAGAGCTTCTTGGTGATACAACTATTGATGAGAGCAGAATCGCAACAGAGGTTATTATATACGCAGACAAGATATGTGTTGACGAAGAAACTGTAAGATTAAGAAGCCATATCGAGCATGCAAGAAAATGTCTTAACGAGGAAGGCGGCATTGGAAGAAAGATGGATTTCATTGCACAGGAGATGAACAGAGAGGCTAACACAACTCTATCTAAGGCTAATGACATTGAGATATCTAATGCAGCTATTGACTTAAAGACTGAGATTGAGAAGGTAAGAGAGCAGATTCAGAACATTGAGTAGGCTTTCAATATATTTTTAATTGGTTTTGATTAAATTTACTTGATTGTTTCGGGCTTGTTAGGTATAATAACTTGTGCACTTTATGTGCAGAATGAGGTAATTATATGAGCAAAGGACTATTATTAGTTATTTCAGGATTTTCTGGTGCAGGAAAAGGAACTGTTATGAAGCGACTTTTAGAGCTTCATGACGAGTATTCACTTTCTATATCAGCTACAACAAGAAAGCCAAGAGAAGGCGAAGCTGATGGAAGAGAATATTTCTTTAAGACTGTAGAAGAATTCGAGAAGATGATTGCTGAAGATGCTTTAATAGAGCATGCACAGTATGTTGGCAATTATTACGGAACACCAAAGGCATATGTTGAAGAACAACTTGATAAGGGCAACAATGTTATTCTTGAGATTGAGATACAGGGTGCCATGAATATCAAGAGAATGTTCCCGGATGCAGTGCTTATGTTTATAACACCACCGTCAGCGGCAGAACTTGAAAAGAGACTCCGTGGCAGAGGAACAGAAGATGAGGCGACAATTAAAGCCCGTCTTTCAAGAGCAGCAGAGGAAGCAGAAGGTGTTGAGGATTATGATTACATAGTTATCAATGATGAAGTCGATTTATGTGTCGGCCGTATTCATGATATTGTGTTATCTGAGAAGATGAAAGCTAAGTATAATCTTGGACTGATTAATAATATTAAAGAAGAATTAAAGGTTTATTCGAAAGGAGAATAATATAATGATACATCCATCGTATACTGAATTAATGGCTGTAATTAACAGTGAGGTTGAAGAGGGCGAGCAGCCTTTAGTACAGAGCAGATATTCAATTGTTAAGGCAACTGCTAACAGAGCTAAGGAAATCATCGATGCAAGAAGCGTTGAGGAGAAGATTGCCAAGGCAAGAATTGAAGCAAACAACAAGGAAAAAGAGAAAGAAAAGGACAAGGATAAGATTGAGGAGAAGAGAATCTCTAAGGAAGATGAGAGAAAGCTTCAGGTTGGAACTCCTCTTGTAAGATGTTCAGAGAAAGACAAGCCATTATCAATCGCAGTTAAAGAATTCTACGAAGGTAAGGTTAAGATTCTTGGAAGTACAGACGAGAATACTTCATTATAATTAACAAAGACTGATGTTAAGGGCAACTGCTTGTATGGGCGGTTGCCCTTTTGTGCGAGTAGCTAAGGCAAGACATAACGATAATCTTGAGTATGAGCTACAAGCATGAGGAGAGATGAGGAGTTAAATATTTTATGACGAATAGATATGATGAGAAAGAAAGACGGATTCACTGTGCATTTTCAGAAAAATGCGGTGGCTGTGATTATGCCGGGATGAAATATGACAATGAACTTGCAGTTAAGCAGAAGTACATTGAAGAACTTTTTGGCGAATATGTAAAAGTTGATGATATTGTAGGAATGTACAGACCAATACATTACCGCAATAAAGTTCATGCAGTTGTAGGACTTGATGATTCCAGAAATGTAATAGCAGGAACCTACGAGGAAAACAGCCACAGAATAGTTGATACATCGGACTGTATGATTGAAGATTCACAGTGTACAGACATTATTAAGGATATTAAAGAACTAATAGCTTCATTTAAATATCAGCCATATGACGAAGATGCGGGAAAGGGAATGATCCGACACATTCTTTTAAGAAAAGGATTTTCGACAAAGGAGATTATGCTTGTTATTGTTACAGCAGGAGTCGCATTTCCATCAAAGAACAATTTTCTTAAGGCATTATGTGAGAAACATCCGGAAATTACTACAATTGTGCAGAATATTAATGACAGGCGCACAAGCATGGTGCTTGGAAAGAGAAATATTGTTCTTAAGGGAAAAGGTTATATCGAGGATGTGTTGTGTGGCTGCAGATTCAGAATAAGCCCGACATCATTCTATCAGATTAACCACCAGCAGACTGAAAAGCTGTACAAAAAGGCAATCCAGCTTGCTGACATATCAAAGAAAGATACTGTAATTGATGCATACTGTGGCATTGGTACTATAGGAATAGTAGCATCTAAGAAGGCTGGTAAAGTTATCGGCGTTGAACTTAATTCAGAAGCTGTATCAGACGCCAAGATAAATGCTTCAATTAACAATATAAAGAATGCCACATTTGTTAATGCTGACGCAGGAGATTTCCTTGTTGAGTATGCGAAAAATGCAAAGGCAGATGTTGTTATCATGGATCCGCCAAGAAGCGGAAGCACACCGGAATTTCTTAATTCTCTTCTTAAGATTAAGCCAGACAGGATTGTGTACATTTCATGCGGACCTGATACACAGGCAAGGGATATAAAGGTGCTGGTTAAGGGTGGATATAAGGTTACGGCATGTCAGCCATTTGATTTGTTTCCTCATACGGAGCATGTGGAGAATGTATGTCTTCTGTCAAGGAAAGCCCAATAAATCAAAGGTTTCAGCAATTTTTGGATAAAAATAGATGTGTGTTTCTGTTTTCAAATAGCGGATTTTAGGAAATTGATTTACCTAGGGGGATAATGATTTGATAGTTGAAAAATATCTTCTAGTGTAAGTCTACTATTTGGCAAAATAATAGAAGAGTAAACTATTTCATATTACAACTTCTAAGTTCAAAAAGAGACCTTCGACAGTTTGGCAGAGGGTGATAAGGAAACATTTTGAAAATTGATTTCAGTCAAGTAGACGGGTAAGAGAAAAGCTGTGTGAATAGAAAATACATTTACACAGCTTTTCCTTATTGTGTTGATATAAAACCCAGCGTTTGCAGGACGAGAGCCGCTCAATTTCAGAGAACTGCACATGGGGAATCCGCAGGAGGTTTGAAACAGGAAAGCATAAAATGAGTACCAAGCGTTTCCTTGGCTACGATGCAGACGAGAATGGCAAGCTAGTAATAAACAGGCTGCAGGAGCCAATTGTAGTACGGCTATATCAGGAATTTCTGGATGGTAAAACAACGGACTATATTAAAAGAATTTTTGAAAAGGAAGGGATTAAAAACTGGGATTGAGGTACAAAGTGGTAGGCTACAACCTTAATGAGCATGTTAGAAAATGAAAAGTACAAAGGGGATGCATTGCTGCAGAAAAGCTATACAGTGGATTTTTTTACCAAAAAGCGGGCACCGAGCAAAGGAGAAATCCAGATGTTTTATGTAGAGGATGACAGGATGACCACGATGCTATCATTTCGAAGCAAATATGGGAATGTGTTCAGCTTGAGATTAAGCACAGAAAAAATACCTTGAGGAGTATGGAACAAATTCTTATTCCTATAGAACAGAAAGCAATCCATTTGTATCCAAGATAGTGTGTGGAGAGTGCAATAAGATATTTGCAAGGAAGGGATGGCGGAGCAGCATGGGAGTTGAAAGATGCAGTGAGCGGTATAAGGTAAAAGGAGTCATGGGATGTGTCAACCGTCATGTGGAGGAAGAAATGTTGGTAAAGGCTTATCTGATGGCATGGAATGCACTGGTGGAGAACAGAGAGACTTTCATTGAACAGTGGACGGAGCAGTTACGGAAATGGATACGGATTTTATGCTGAAAACACTGGACTATATCAAGGTATTTGAGAACGGAACACTGCTGGTGGTATTCCTGGTCGGAACGGAGATTGAATGTAAAAATGAAGAGGAGTAAGAAAAGATGTCAATTGGGAGTTGAGATTCCTGATTGGCTTTTTTTCTTGCTTTTTTGCAGATGGTAAAAAAACAGGTGATATGGTAAAATAATAACATTAGACCGAGGAGGCAGAAATGAGGAAAGTTGATGAATTAAGAAATGTAATTGCAAATCAATTTGCCTGCGAATATAAGGCTTATGACTTGGGGGGAATCTGTAATGCATATGGAATTGAACCGGATGCAGGACTGAATCCAATGAATAGTAAGCGGTTATATGTATTGAGTGGTTTGAATAAGTTGCCAGATGATGATATTTGGAAGTTGGCAAGAAGAATAGTTAAAGAATTTGAAAATACGGAAATGATAAAAACTATGGAGCCTTATTTGGCTGATACAGAATTAGTTTTTTCGTTTGTGACAAGAAGACGAATTGTTGATTTTTTGGATTCTTTAAGCGATATGGAAGGGCAAATGAAATTAGACGATTTCCTCTCGTTTATTTGGAATATGTCGGAAATTCCAGATATTTTCATTGGAACAACTGTAGGAGAAGAAATTATGTCTGCAGTAAAATATGATAAAACCATGTCGTATAAGGAATTACTTACAAATCGATTAGAGGTTAAATATCTGCCCGATGAAATTTTTATCAAATTTTTAGAGTGTTTGGTAAAACCAGAGGTGAGAGAAGGCGATGAACAGAAAAAGTATGTCCAAGATATAAATGGAATAATTAAGGAAGATGGATATGAGTTATATATCAGTTCTCAAAAATCCGGAGTTCCACATTACAGCATAGGAAAAAGAAGAATTGTTGAAGGAGAATTAAAAAATCTTATTTTTGCTCCGGTCGGTCAAAAGCCAGATATTATTATTGAAAATTCAATTAGTAACGAACTGCGATTGATAGGGGATACTGACAATTGTTTGTTTTACAATTTTGAGATAGGAGCAGATGGACTACAGTGGAATACTTTGATCGAATGGTGGAAAGAAAATAACAAAGAGAATGATGATGACCCGGAGTTGGCATTGTATGGTAGGTTAAGAGCATCTTTAGATTCAGAACCTGAAAAAATCTTTTTTAGAGCATATTATAACTATTATCGTCACCCGGTTAAGAAAAACATTCCTGCATTAGTTCCACAAGTATATTTGCATTATGATCCTCGTAGCAAATATCAGAGAAAAAGGCAAGTAGTATACTCACATCAAAGAATGGATTTTTTGATGTTATTACCGGGAGGAATACAGATTGTTTTTGAATTGGACGGGCAGCAACACTACTCTCAGAATGGAAAGGCAGTACCTGCATTATATGCTGAAATGGTAAAAGATGATAGAGCATTGCGGTTGAAGGGATATGAGGTATATCGATTTGGAGGATATGAGTTTTTGGATGAGACTAATGCGAAGCAAATGATATGTGAGTTTTTTGATAAACTATTTGAACGATACGAAATTAATTTATAAAGCACGGAGGCAATGTGCATGGAACTATTAAATGATGTAATTATACAGTGTGAAGAATGTGACTGTGAAGAATGTGGAAACAATATAAAATACAGAATTTCTGGTTATGAATATCCAGTAGGGTGTTTCAATTATGAAGATAATGAAATACATGGTGGACGATTTCTTGAGAAACCAAACATGGGGATTGTATATCAGATAGAATTCGATGAAGAAAGCATAGCTTCATTTCTGCCACAGGTAGAGGAAAATATATATAGGATATTGAATGATAAGAGATTTGTATATCAGCTTACTCCCAGAGAGTTTGAAGAGGTCGTGGAAGAAGTGTTTAAAAGACAAGGTTTTCAAACTCGTTTAACACCTCAAACACGAGATGGAGGGAAAGACATCATCACAACAAAAAGTATTTTGGGTAGACCTGTCATGTTTTTGATTGAATGTAAAAGGTATAATGAGATGAATAAAATAGGTGTTGATATTGTTCGAGCTTTATATGGTGTGCAAACAGCAGAAAGGGCAAATAAGGCAATTATCGTGACGTCCTCTTATTTTACAGAAGATGCCCAGAGATTTGCAGAACAACAAAAAACATTGATAGATTTATTTGATATTGATGATTTGATTGAATTAATGGAAAATAGTATTCAAAATGAACAAGGCAATTTTTAGTTGACATAAGGAGAGTAGAAAAATATGAAAAAATATTACGCAGAAAGACATGGCTTACTTACAAAGCAACTACAGATAGATTTTGATGAGTTATTACAGTATTTCAGACAAGTATATAAATATTTTTGTGATAAAGAGTATTTCGAAGTGGCTACAAGAGGAGTGTGGAGACAAATTCCCTATACGCAGGATTCGGAACAGGTTTTACCACCAAGTCTGTTGCCATCGCCGGAAGTGTATTTTGCAACACGCTTACAAGACAAAGAGGTTTGGCCAATTTGGCAATATCTCGAAGAATATGATGAACAGACATTATTTTCGGTGATTGAGATTTTATACGACCATACTGGTGTTTATAACTATGAAACAGCTGAATTTGAAAATGAAGCGCAAAAGGCAGAATTTGCAGAACAGATTAATAATATTTTACGTGCGTATAAAGAGGGGTATTATCTTGAGCCAACAAATGGATTTATAATGCAAATGCCTAACGGCGCATTACGTGAACAATTAGAATATGATGGTTCTGATTTGCCTGATTCAGTATATGAGCAATTAGCAACAGCTACAGAAATGTATTATCGTTTTGATGCCAATTTGGAACAGAAAAAGAAGGCTATTAATATTCTTGCTGATATTTTGGAAAGTGAACGTGAAGAAGTAAAAGATATTTTAAATGCTGAGTATGAAGTTCCTAAAAATGAACATGATAAGTTGATTTTTGGTATAGTTAACGGTTATAATGTTCGCCATAATCGTGTGGATCAAAAGAGCGATTATAGCAAGGAAATATGGTATGATTGGATGATGCAATATTATACCAGTGTAATAATTGCATTTTACAAGCTGAAAAATAAGCATACTGATATTGACTTTTAAATAGTGGGGTAAATGGTATGGTATGAACCTTTTCGCAAAAGGTGACGGTTTCGCTATTTAGTATAAGAAGTAACTTTCACCGCATGTTGAGAATGTGATTTTTTGTCTCGAAAAACTTAGATTGTTAAATTAAGGTAAGATAGGATATATAATATAATAAGTGCGTAAAGCTGAGGTATAGGCGAAATTAAAAGTTTGATTTCGCTTAATATCTCAGCTTTTTCGATTTTTATAAAAACAGGTTTAGGAGACAGGATTTCGGAAGTATTACAGTTATATGAATGATATTGTAAAAATGACACGACATGACATAATCGGATTGACTATAGAAATATAGATGTATATAATATAGACAAAATGAGAATGACATAAATGGGGGCGAGGGAATGGAGAAATCTGTAACATTTGAAGAGGCATTAAGAAGAATTGAGGAGTTGGAGAAAGAGAACACAGAACTTAGGGAGGAACTGGAGTATTACAGAAATCGTAAATTAAGCGGACGGCAGAAACATAATGCCAAATGGATGGCTATTTACAATGATTTTGTTGCTGGGTATGAGAGTGGCATGACAATGGTAGAAATTGCGAAGCGCAACAATGTCAGTGAGAGGACGATTTATAGATATAAAGCGTATTATGACAAAATGAGAAATGTTGAGGAATAGATTGTTTATGGGGAAGATAAAAGGAAAGAAGAAATTGTAACCGATTTGTTTGGAGGAAGAATGGAAGAAACAAAAGAATTGATTACTACAGATGATATTCGTAGTAAAGTGTATATAATTCGTGGACAGCAGGTAATGCTAGATAAAGATTTGGCAGAAATTTATGGCTATGAAGTAAAAAAGTTAAATCAACAAGTAAAAAGAAATATAGAAAGATTTCCAGAAGATTTTATGTTTCGGCTATCTAATAGTGAAATTGATTCCGTGAGGTCACAAATTGTGACCTCACGGAAAAAGGATTTTTTTGCTGGACAGGAAGGCGGACGTAGATATTTACCATACGCATTTACAGAGCAAGGAATTTATATGCTTGCAACAGTTCTTCGTGGAGAATTGGCGGAACAACAGAGTATATTTATTATGCGTACTTTCAGGGAGATGCGTCACTATATTAGGCAGAATCAGCAGTTTGTTACTAGAAATGAAATGGATCTTTTAACAGCAAAGGTTGGAACGATAATGGAGAGGCAGGATCGAATGGAGAATAAGGTAGATTCAATTCAAAAAGATGTGACTATCTTAGCAGATAATTTTATTACTGATAAAGACAAGAAGAATTTTGTGATTTATAAAGGCCAAAAGTTAGAGGCTGACATTGCTTACATAGAAATCTATCAGCAAGCAAAGAAATCAATCTATGTTGTGGATGATTATATGAATGCAAAGTCATTACAACATCTTTCTCAAAAGGAAATGGTGGTGGATATATACTATTGTATCAACCGGTGATGTGGTTTATATTGGTTCAGACTTACCTAAAGAATATACTGGCTCAAAATATACAAATAGTATTAAAGGAACAAATGCTAAAGCAAAGGCAAATGCTGCAACAGGTATTCCTGAACTTATTGAAATTGCTGTGGGAAAGCATTTTAGAGAGAATAATGAAGATAAACATAGAAGAGATGGCAAAAATGGTTGGTATAGATATGATTCAAAATTTGCTCTTCCTGTATATGATGATAATGGTAAAGTGGAAAGGTATAATATATTTCATGCCTCTGTGCTAATAAGGTATTCAAATGATGGAAAAATGTATCTATATGATATTATAGACATAAAAAAAGAAACGAGCAACTCTCTCGGCGATTAATCGCTTACCAGACAAAAACCCATTTCCTTTATGAAAGGATAATACTATAGCTGTTAATGAAAGTCAATATTAGAAAATAAAGATAAAATTGAAATATGGTGAAATAAAAGTGCTCTGCAACTGGCAAAAACCAGCAGCAGGGCATTTTGATTTTCTCAGTCGCTTCACAACGAAAAAAGGTCAATTCACAACATCTGAATATATAAGAAAAAGTATTATTCCGACATTTTTATAAAGAAAATATATCAAGGAGGATAATGACTATGACAGTTAATGGTGTCGGAAATGCAACGGATTGCAAAAGGTCGGACAGTATTGGTGGAAATATGCAGATGGATTCTATTAGCAGAAATTTAAAGAATCAGATTGCAAATGCACAGAAAAAATTACAGGAACTATCTTCTAATCAGGAACTTTCATTAGAAGAGAAGATGAAGAAAAGGCAGGAGATTCAGCAGGAAATCAGCAGCCTGACACAGCAGTTAAGACAGCATCAGATTGAACTTAGAAAACAACAGCAGAATAAGAGCAGTAATTATGTTGATGAGCTGACTGGCGCTGGTTATGATGATACAGAAAAAAATAAGGGTTCAAAGCGACAGGTGGGTGGAATATCACAGGGCAAAATGTCTGCTATGATTTCAGCAGATTCAGCAATGAAACAGGCACAGGTGCAGGGAAGTGTTGCCACACAGATAAATGGAAAAGCCGGAGTTCTTGAGTCAGAAATAGCAATGGACAAAGGAAGAGGCTCAAGTACTGAGAAGAAAGAACAGGAACTTGCTGATTTACAGGGAAAGGCACAGCAGGCAGCACAGGCACAGATGTCTTCACTTGCAGATGCAAAGGAATCAATCAGCAAAGCAGGAGAGTCTGATAATGAAACAGACAGGTCCGCAGACGGCAAAAAGACTGAACATGACAGTGAAAAAGTAAAAGAAGACGGCACACAGGACAGTAGTGAACCTGATAGCCAGAACATTTATAAAAAGATTGATATAAGATTATAGGGGGATAAATTTATGTCAGGAATTAATAGTTTTAGTGATTATTCAAGTAAATATAATAGTAATATTGATTATTCAGCGTTATTTGGAACAGCATCTAATTCATCAGTGGGAACAGCTAATTATTTATCAGATTATGCTTCTATCAGAAATGGAAGCTATAAGAAACTGATGAAGGCATATTATGCAAAGCAGGATACTGAAAAGTTAACTGCAAAACAGGATACTGTACAGAAATCAACTCTTATGGGTTCAAGTGCAGATTCATTAAAGGTGGCAGCAGATAAGCTTAATGATTCGGAGCTTTTTGATAAAGATGATGACACAATTGTTAAAGCTGTTAAATCATTTATCGAAAGTTACAATGATGTTGTGAGTGAATCAGGAGAATCTAATAATAAATCTGTATTAAGAAATGCCGCATGGCTTACAGGAATGACTGGCAAAAATGCAAAACTGTTATCTAAGGCAGGCATTACAATCGCAAAAGGTAATAAGCTGGAATTAGATGAAGACACATTAAAAAAGGCTGATAAAAGCACATTAAAATCAATATTTAACGGGTACAATTCATTTGCAGGAAATGTATCAAGGAAGGCGTCAGCTATATCAAATGCTTCAAAAGGAGCAGGAAGTTCATACACAAGTAAAGGTACATATTACTCAAAGACAGCAGCGTCAATCGCCTCAGGCAAGATTGATAAAGAAGTTTAATAGTAAGTGTAAGACATTTTTATGGAGGGAAAAATATGGCAGATGCAGTAAAAGTAGGTAACAGCTGGGTGTCACAGGCAGCACTTGATTATGCAAAAACACAGGTGAACAGTGATACACAGGCAACATTAAAGGATTTGTCAGACAGGTATCCGGGAGTTGATTTTACAACAGATACACAGCCGTTTTCACAAAAGGGGATTAATAATATACAGATAGCACCAAATATTCTTACAGAAATGAAGAATAATCCTGATAAAAAGCTGGAATATGAAGCACTTATATATGATGCTGCACAGTTAATATACAGCGGTAAAATGGACTTTTCGGGTGCCGGATTTCATACGAAGGCAGCAGGAACAATTATTAATGCTGACGGCAGCTTTAGCGGGTGGTCAATTACAGAAGATGATAATGACGGACGAGAGAAAAACAGTGTAAAGCTTGATAAGACAAAGAAAGATACATGGGCAGACAAAATTCATACAAAGCGTAAAAAGAAACAGGAAGTAGAGAAGAAGCAGGAAAAAATACGCGAAAAGAAAAATGAAGAAAAAGAAAGGCTCAGTAAATTGAGGGATAAATCAGCAGAAAATAAGATTGACATGTATGTATAGCCAGGAAGGAGATTTGACATGAATTATTCGTTAAGTTTATTAGGGAAAACGATGTTTGGCTTGCAAAATCAGGGAATGCTAAAGAGTACAAAAGACCGGTTGGACAGACAGGCACAGCGTGACGGTAAAATCGAATTCTATGAGAAACAGAAGCAGAATCTCAAGAATACAGAGGCACAGACTGTTGAAGAAATTGCCAAGAAGCTGGAAATGTTTCATTCTTATGAGGATGAGATTAAAGCTGCCAAGCAGGAATACAACAGCTCACAAATGCTTCATGTATTAGATGAGGCACAGGAGAGAGCAGAAAAGATTGCCAAGGCTGCAGAGAAGAACAAGCCAAAGACTCCGGAAGAGAGAAGAAAAGATGCGCTTGATGAGGCAGCAGGAAAAGATGAAGATAAGGGTGAACTGTCTGAGATTATGGATGATCTTAGTGAAAAGACTGACGAGTCTGCAGAAAAGATGGCAGAATCTGCTGAAAAGACAGCGGAGTCTGCTGATGAAATGTCTGACACAATTCAGGCAGGCGGGGATATCAATTCCGTTAAGCAGAGTTTGACAGATACTGATATAGAAAATGAGCAGAACTATAAACATTTTAATATGCTCATTTAATTACTTCAGGGTTATGCCGATATATTTAGAAATAGTTATGGGAGCAGGAAAATGATTGTAGGTATATGCGATGATGAGAGCAGAATTCGGGATATCCTTGAAAACAAAGTAAGAAGGTTAATGCCACAGGCAAGAATTGTTAAATTTTCAAGCTGTGACAACCTCCTTCTGTGTTCGATGAGTCTGGATATTTTACTCCTTGATATCCAGATGCCGGGCATGGACGGCATGCAGGCGGCAAGGCAGTTAAGAAAAAATGATTCTCAAGTCCAGATAATATTCGTGACCGGGGCAGAGGAATATGTTTATGACGCATTTGATGTAGATGCGCTTAATTATCTTGTAAAGCCGGTTGATGATGAAAAACTGGAAGCTGTGTTAAGAAAAGCGGAAGAAAGAATCCAGAAACTTCAAGCAGACAACGCCGGACGGGCAAGCATTACTGTTACCAATGGGAAAGTACATACAAGAGTGTACCTTGATGATATCGTATATGCTGAGGTATTTAACCGCAAAATCGTCATTCATACGACTACGGATGATATTGAATACTATGGAAAAATGTCTGAATTGCAGGATATGGCTGGGGAGAATTTTTTTCGTCCTCACAGGGCATATCTGATTAATATGAGATATGTAGAACGATATGATTCTTCACACATTTATCTTGAAAAGGGACAGGTAACTATGGCAAAGCAGAATTACAAATGTTTTGTCGAAAGTTACATGAAATATTCGATGAGGGGAATCGGAGAGTAGATAATGAAAATAGATTTATTTTATGAAATAGTCTCACAGTGCATGATTAATGGTGTAAGGCTTGCAGCTGCATTTTTCCTGTACAGACTTTTAAGTGATTTTGTTAATAAAAAAAGAGCATTTGCATCGGCAGTACTGTATCTGGCAGTGCTTACGGTGCTTTATTATATTCCACAGATACTGCCTAATCTGGCTGCATATGTAATCGCAATGGCAGCGGTTTATATTGTTCTTATTGTGGGAGATTTTAAGAAAATAAGGCTGAAGGCATTTCTGTGCATAACATTTTTTGCATTAAGATGGCTTGCAGTAGGAAGCGTGTCACAGCTTATGATGCTGATTAACCAGATGACGACTACATTAATGAATAATATAGAGATATATATGACAAACATTCCTGCAATAATTGCAATGTTTGTTGCAACAGAGATTCTTGAGGTAGTTCTGTGCATGCTTTTTATAGGATTTTCAGTAAAAATGTTTCTTAAAGTCTATAAAAATGTCTGTGAAGAACTGACTGTCAAAGAATTTATAATGCTTGTACTGCCAATGCTGGCGCAGGTTGTAGGCTATCAGAGCGTGATTAATTATTATGATTTATATGATAAGGCGATGAAGGCGGGAGTAATCGAACCGGTTTATGAGTTTAACTACATACTTCTTGCATTTTATCTGATATCATATGGTGCTATTCTTGTATTTCTTATGCTGTATCAGGAACTTAAGAAAATGCAGGAGAATAATAAGGAACAGGAGATTCTTGAGGCACAGATTGATAACCTTAAGAATCACATTGATACTGCAATGAAATCATATGCGGAGATAAGGGCTATGCGCCATGATATGGCTAATCATCTGATGGTGCTTAATGAGCTTATTGAAAGCGGCAGAAATGAGGCGGCAGAAGAATATTCATCGAAGCTTAATGCCATGATTATGCAGACACAGTCTGATGTTAAGAGTGGTAATCCTGTAACAGATATCGTTATTGGAGAATATAAGGATAAATGTGACAAAGCCGGAATAGATTTTACTTATGATTTTCATTATCCGGAGAAAGGTGTTATTGACGCATTTGACATGAGCATAGTTTTATTTAATGCCTTGCAGAATGCCTGTGAAGCAGCACAGAAAACTCCGCATGGATATGTAAGCCTTAAGGCTTTTAGAAAAAAGAATGCTTATATTATAGAGATTACTAATTCATGTACGGGCAGGATAACTGTTGAGCCGGGAAAGCTTCCGGCAACGGATAAGGATAATGCACAGGCACATGGATATGGGCTTAAGAACATAAAACATATTGCTGAAAAATACTATGGTGGAATAAATATTGAGTCGGCTGATGATACATTTAAACTGAATATAATGATGATGCTGGAATAAAAACCGCCGCCCTGCAGGAAAAGCAAAGCGGCGAAAAATATTTTATAAATCTCTCAACATATTCAGCTTTTTCATAGCTGGTCTTAATGCAAGATATATGATTGAAGCAACTATAACAGCGATAACTGCATTAACAGATGTGGTTATCGCACCTATTTTAGCAAGTGTTTTGGCAAGGTCCTGAGGCACACCAAGAAGGTATGTCTTATAGAAATATCCGACTACAGGGTCAGCAACAATATTGAATGCCATACCGCATATGCTTGATACAACAGTGGCAACTGCAACATATTTTGCCGAATGTTCCTTAGAAAGGTGGAAGAGCTTATGTGCTACAAAACCAACGATAAGACCGATACATAACTTAAGAATAAATGTCTTAGGAGCGCTTGTTACATAGGCTGTTGACAAATCACTTATTGTCATGCCGATTGCTCCGGCAAGACCACCCCATTCGCCACCGATAAGTAAAGCTGCAAGAACGCAGAATACATTACCAAAGTGGAACATGGTTCTTTCTGTTCCAACAGGAATGTCTATCTTTATAAATGTTGCACCAACATAGCAGAGTGCGGCACACAAAGCAGCCTGTGCAATAACCTTTGCGTCTACAGGTTTTCTCTCTTTCTTTGAAAATGTTCTGTATAATCCGGCAATAAGAATAACAATGCCAAGGATTGTTACAAGAAGTGAAAATGCGTATGCTTTATTACCTTTTACTATGTATGTGTTGACACATAACACAATACCGATAACAAGAATAATAGCACCAATTAATGTTTGGATTAAACCTGTTTTTTTATCTTTCATAATTATCTTTTTCTCCTTTGATTCATATTTTCAGCAAAGAATAGTACAATTCAGGGCTTATTAAAAGTGCCAGTTTGATAATGTTTTATATGGTCAGATTATGTAAGGGATATGTTTACATTTGCAAAAAATGTGTTACAATGAGGAGTACTATGCAGGAGGTAATGCAGTATATGAAGATTATGTTTGCATCTTTAGGTTGCGATAAAAACCTTGTAGATACAGAGAATATGCTTGGAATCCTTAACGATAAGGGCTTTGAGTTTACAGATGATGAAACACAGGCAGATGTTATTGTTGTCAATACATGCTGTTTTATTGGTGATGCCAAGCAGGAGAGTATCAACACGATACTTGAGATGGCACAGCACAAGGAAGATGCTGTGTGTAAGGCACTTATTGTTACAGGATGCCTTGCTCACAGATATAGGGATGAGATTATCAAAGAGATTCCGGAGGTTGATGCATTTTTAGGAACAACTTCTTATGACAAGATTGCGGAGGTTGTTACTTCAGTGCTTGAAGGTAAGGGCTTTAATGTCGTTGATGATGCCAACAGACTTCCTATTGTTAAAGAAAAGAGAATTATTACTACGCCGGGATATTTTGAGTACCTTAAGATAGCGGAAGGATGCGATAAGCATTGTACATACTGCATAATTCCTAAGGTTCGTGGTAATTTCAGAAGTTATCCTGTTGAGTATCTTGTGGAGCAGGCAAAGCACCTTGTACACAATGGAGCAAAAGAGCTTATACTTGTAGCACAGGAGACAACTCTTTATGGAACAGACCTTTACGGAAAGAAATCACTTCCAATGCTTATACATGAGCTTGCCAAGATTGAAGACCTCAAATGGATAAGAATTCAGTACTGTTATCCGGAAGAGATTAATGATGAGCTTATCGAGGCTATTAAGAATGAGCCTAAAGTCTGTCATTATCTTGATATGCCAATCCAGCATGCAAGTGATAATGTATTAAAGCGCATGGGAAGAAAGACAGATAAGCAGGAGCTTCTTGATATTGTTGCGAAGCTGAGAAAAGAGATTCCGGACATTGCATTAAGAACAACTCTTATTGCCGGCTTCCCGGGAGAGACACAGGCTGACCATGAAGAGGTTATGGAATTTATTGATGAAATTGAGTTTGACAGACTTGGTGTATTTACTTATTCAAGAGAAGAGGATACTCTGCTGCAACAATGCCGGACCAGATTGACCAGGATATAATGGATACATGGAGAGACGAGCTTATGGCTCTGCAACAGGAAATATCTATTGACAAGTCAGCACAAATGGTTGGAAAGACTATTGATGTTATGGTTGAAGCGCTATATTGCAGAGGACAATACTTATGTCGGACGTTCGTACAAGGATGCACCTAATGTTGATGGAATGGTGTTCTTTGAATGTGACAGGGAACTTATGTCAGGAGATTTCGTATCTGTAAAGATTACCAGTTCAACTGAATATGATTTAATGGGAATAATGGAGGAAAATGTTTAAATGAATTTACCTAACAAACTTACAATTGCAAGAGTTATTATGATTCCTTTGTTTCTGATATGTCTGTATCTTAACATTGGATGTGGCAAATATATTGCAGTAGGAATATTTATTCTTGCAAGTTTAACAGACCTTTTAGATGGTAAGATTGCAAGAAAGTATAATCTTGTTACTAACTTCGGAAAATTTATGGATCCACTTGCAGATAAGCTTTTAGTATGCTCTGCACTTATTGCACTTGTTGACCTTGAAAGAATTGCAGCATGGATTGTTATTATTATAATTGCAAGAGAATTTATTATTAGCGGATTCAGACTTGTTGCATCAGATAATGGTGTTGTTATAGCAGCAAGCTACTGGGGCAAGTTCAAGACAGCATTTCAGATGATTACAATTATTATGCTTGTTCTTAATCTTAGTGTACCATTTATGAATATTATTAATACTGTTCTCATATATATATCATTAGGATTGACAGTGATTTCTCTTATTGATTATATTGCAAAAGAATTATAAAGTTTTTCTGGAAGGTTCGGGTAAATAATAATGGTTGATTATCTCGGCTGTCTTGATAAGGCTCTTGTTGAGACATTAAAGAACAAATCCCTGACTATAACTACAGCTGAGTCATGCACAGGCGGCATGGTTGCTTCGTCTATAGTTAATATAAGCGGTGCTTCAGACATTTTAAAGAGGGCTATATTACATATAGTAATGAGGCGAAGGAACGTATTCTTGGAGTTAAGCATGAGACTCTTGAAAAATATAAAGCTGTAAGTGCTGAAACCTGCCCAGATGGCAGAAGGAGCAGTAAGAATATCTAAGGCAGATATAAGTGTTTCTGTAACAGGTGTTGCAGGACCTAAGAGAAGATGACAAGCCTGTTGGACTTGTGTATATTGGATGCTGCTATAAGGGTGAGACACATGTTAAAGAATGTGATTTGTCAGGCGACAGGCACACGATAAGGTGTCAGTCTACAGAAGGAAGCACTTAAGTTTGTTCTTGATATAATTAAGACTAACCAGTAATGGTGTTCGATTTTATGAGACTATTTGGAAAATAATAGTTGAGTGCATAAGACCTACTAACAGGCTTGAAATATAGCCTGAGTAGGTCTTTTTATTGGTTTTGATGGATATTATCGTAAAACCTACCAATTAAGTAAAGTAAATGCTTTGAGTAGGCTTTTACCGTTCAAAAAGCTTTTGATTAGTAAAATGCATACAAAAGACCTACTATCTTTAAGAGCAATACTAACAGACTTTACATATAAAATATTATCACGCGATACAATAATGCAAAATATAAAATAAATATTTACAATTCATATACAATATGCTATAGTCTTATTATTCCAGTATACATACAATACGAATAAATGTTCGAAAAGCTCTTGACAATATGAGAATAATAAGATACTATTTAAGAAACGAACACATGTTCAAAAGGAGAGTTTAAGGTATGGTTAATGAAGATAAGATGAAAGCCCTTGATGCGGCAATTTCTAATATTGAGAAACAGTTTGGTAAGGGCTCTGTAATGAAGCTTGGGGAATCAACAGCTAATCTTAATGTTGAATGTATTCCTACAGGTTCTTTAAGTCTAGATATCGCTTTGGGAATCGGTGGAGTTCCTAAAGGAAGAGTTGTAGAGATATATGGACCTGAATCAAGTGGTAAGACAACAGTTGCACTTCATATGGTTGCTGAAGTACAGAAGAGAGGCGGTATTGCAGGTTTTATTGATGCAGAGCATGCTCTGGATCCTGTATATGCTAAGAATATTGGGGTTGATATTGATAATTTATATATTTCGCAGCCTGACAGTGGTGAGCAGGCACTTGAGATTACGGAGACTATGGTAAGATCCGGTGCAGTCGATATTGTAATTGTCGATTCAGTTGCAGCTCTTGTTCCTAAAGCAGAGATTGATGGTGATATGGGCGATTCACATGTAGGTCTTCAGGCAAGACTTATGTCACAGGCATTAAGAAAGCTTACACCTGTTGTAAGCAAGAATAACTGCGTTGTTATATTTATCAACCAGCTTCGTGAAAAGGTTGGCGTTATGTTTGGAAATCCGGAGACAACTACAGGTGGTCGTGCACTTAAGTTCTATTCTTCTGTAAGACTTGATGTAAGAAAGATTGAGACACTTAAGCAGAATGGTGAGGTTATTGGTAACAGAACCAGAGTCAAGATTGTTAAGAATAAGGTTGCTCCTCCATTCAGAGAAGCAGAGTTTGATATTCTTTTTGGAAAAGGTATATCTATAGAAGGAGATCTTGTGGATCTTGCTTCTAATGCGTATTATCCAGAAGAGTGGAGCATGGTTCTCATATGAGGGCAATAAGATTGGACAGGGACGAGAGAACGCTAAGCAGTTCCTTCTTGATAATCCAGAGATAAGAGAAGAAGTTGACAGAAGAGTAAGAGAACACTACGGAATTGTGGACGGCGTTAAGGAAGCAGAAGCATCTGATGATGCTAAGCAAGCTAAGGCTAAGAAGAAAGCAGATACAGAAGAGTAATATTAAGGTGGGTTATGGAAGATAATATTGAACTTATTGTCACATCCATTAAAGAACTTACTAAGAAACGCAGGCTTGTATATATTAATTATGAGCCTGCATTTGCTTTATATGCAGCAGAATTAAGAAAGTTTGGAATTAAGGATGGAGAGTCTGTCAGGAAAGAAGCATATGATTCTCTGATAGATGATGTGTTATCTAAGCGTGCAACGGTAAGAGCGATGGCATTGCTTAAGAATAAGGATTATACAAGAAAAGGTTTAGAGGACAAGCTTAGAGATGGATATTATCCTGATATGTGTATAGATTATGCATTAGAGTATGTAACCAGGTTTGGATATATTAATGATGAGCGCTTTGCAGAGAATTATGTTAATTTTAAGGCGTAATAAGCCAAGAAGACAGATTGAACTTAAGTTAAAGCAGAAAGGCGTTGATGCAGATATTATCAGCAGGTTTGTGATGAATTCTATGAAGATAATAGTGATATAGAATTAGAACAGGCAAAGGCATTTGTTGAAAAGAAACATATAGATATAGAGAACGCTGATTATAAAGAGCTTCAGAAGGTCAAAGCTGCATTATATCGCAGAGGATTCAGTATGGATATTATTAATAAAACATTGATTCTAAGGGCTTTTCCTTGACATAATCGACAATTGAGTATAATATTAGATTGTTGTATTTTTGTACAATGAAAACTAAATAAGGAGGTGCTCCCGTTGATTCCAATAGTAATCGCAATTATTGCTACTTTAGTGATAGTCGCTCCTATTACTTGGCTTATCTCGTCTAATGCAATCAACAAGCGTAACGATGCAACAATCGGTAATGCCAATGAGAAAGCAAGAGAGATAATAGATGAAGCTCTTAAGACAGCTGAAACCAAGAAAAGGAAGCTCTTTTGGAAGTCAAGGAAGAGTCTTTAAAGACTAAGAACGAACTTGAGAAGGAAACTAAGGAAAGACGAGCTGAGATAAGCAAGTATGAAAAGAGAGTTCTTTCAAAAGAAGAGACACTTGACAGAAAGATTGAGGCTGTAGAGAAACGCGACTCTAACATTACCAGGAAAGAAGAAGAACTTGGTAAACAGAAGCAAAAGGTTGAAGAACTTGAGAAGAAGAGACAGCAGGAACTTGAACGAATCTCAGGATTGACCTCCGAACAGGCAAAAGAATATCTATTAAAGACTGTTGAAGACGAAGTTAAACATGATACTGCTGTAATGATTAAGACATTAGAAAGCAGAGCGAAAGAGGAAGCAGACAAGAAGGCTAAGGAAATTGTTGTTAATGCAATTCAGAGATGCGCCGCAGACCATGTGGCTGAGACAACAATATCAGTAGTTCAGCTTCCTAATGACGAAATGAAAGGCCGTATTATTGGTAGAGAGGGTAGAAATATCAGAACTCTTGAAACACTTACAGGTGTTGAACTTATCATTGATGATACACCTGAGGCTGTAGTTTTGTCGGGCTTTGATCCGGTAAGAAGAGAGGTTGCAAGAATCGCTCTTGAGAAGCTCATACTTGATGGAAGAATTCATCCGGCAAGAATTGAGGAGATGGTTGAGAAAGCCCAGAAAGAAGTCGAGACATTAATTAAAGAAGAAGGTGAAGCTGCAACCCTTGAGGTTGGTGTACATGGTATCCATCCAGAGCTTGTAAGACTCTTAGGTAAGTTAAGATTCAGAACAAGTTATGGACAGAATGTTTTAAAGCATTCTATTGAAGTAGCACAGCACAGGTCTCTTAGCTGGAGAGTTAGGACTTGATGTTAAGATGGCTAAGCGTGCTGGTTTATTACATGATATTGGTAAAGCTGTTGACCACGAGATGGAAGCGCTCACATATTCAGTTAGGTGTTGATCTTTGTAGAAGATATAAAGAATCAGCTCTTGTTATTAATGCAGTAGAAGCACATCATGGAGACGTTGAGCCAGAAAGCTTAATTGCTTGTCTTGTACAGGCTGCTGATACAATTTCAGCTGCAAGACCTGGTGCAAGAAGAGAAACGTTAGAAACTTATACAAACAGACTGAAACAATTAGAAGATATTACCAACTCATTCAAGGGAGTTGAGAAATCCTTTGCCATTCAAGCGGTAGAGAGGTTCGTGTTATGGTAGTTCCTGAAGTCGTTAGTGATTCAGATATGGTAATCATGGCTCGTGACATTTCTAAGCAGATTGAGGATCAGATGGAATATCCTGGTCAGATCAAGGTTAGTATTGTCAGAGAGTCAAGAGCTGTAGATTACGCAAAGTAAACTAACATAAACCAAGGCTGTTACATAATGTTAATTCGTTATGTGACAGCCTTTTTGATTTCAACACACTTAATTTAATTAAGCATTTTAAAGAGATGTTTTAAAATATTAAGTTATTTTTAAAAATATTTGCAATTATGAATTATACATTGTAGAATAGAGCATGTTGATTATATGCTGATTAGGAGGAAGATTATGCAGTACAATGATATGAGTAAAGAAGAGCTTTTAGCTTTAAAGGAAAGCTTGAACAAAGAGTATGCAGAAGCTAAGGCAAAGGGCTTGCGTTAGATATGTCAAGAGGTAAGCCCTCAGCTAAGCAGCTTGATGTTTCGTTAGGACTTCTTGATACAATCAATAGTTCATCAGACCTTAAGGCTTTAGATGGAACAGATTGCAGAAATTATGGTGTTTTAGATGGTATTCCAGAAGCAAAGAAGCTTATGGCAGATATGATGGGAACAACACCAGATCATGTTATTGTGTATGGAAACGCAAGTCTTAATATTATGTATGACCAGATTTCAAGAGCATACACACATGGTATTCTTGGTAATACTCCATGGTGCAAGCTTGATAAGGTTAAGTTCTTATGTCCAGTTCCTGGATATGACAGACATTTTGCAATCACAGAAAGATTTGGAATTGAGATGATTAACATTCCAATGTCAGAGTCTGGTCCAGATATGGGTATGGTAGAAGAGTATGTAAGCAAGGATGCTTCTGTAAAGGGTATCTGGTGCGTTCCAAAGTATTCTAATCCTCAGGGATATACATATTCTGAAGAAACAGTTAAGAGAATGGCTGCACTTAAGCCAGCTGCTGAAGATTTCAGAATTTTCTGGGATAACGCTTATGTTATCCATGATTTATATGATGACAATAAGGATGAGATAGCTGATATCATCAGTGAATGTGAAAGCTGGTAACCCTGATATGGTATTTGAGTTTGCTTCAACTTCTAAGGTGAGCTTCCCAGGTTCAGGTATTGCAGCACTTGCTACATCTGCTAATAATATTGCAGATATCAAGAAGCAGCTTACAATCCAGACAATCGGACATGATAAGCTTAATCAGTTAAGACATGTGAGATTCTTTAAGGATATCAATGGACTTAAGGAACATATGAGAAAGCATGCTGAGTTTATGAGACCTAAGTTTGAGGCTGTTGAAAGTGTTCTTGAAGAAGAACTTGGCGGACTTGGAATTGGTTCATGGACAGAGCCTAAGGGTGGATATTTTATATCATTTGAAGCTATGGATGGATGTGCCAAGGCAATAGTTGCAAAATGTAAAGAAGTGTTAAGCTTACAGGTGCAGGCGCAACATTCCCTTATGGAAAGGACCCTAAGGATTCTAATATAAGAATTTCCCCATCATTCCCAACTCCAGAAGAGATGAAGCAGGCTGCTGATCTTTTTGTACTCTGCGTAAAGCTTGTAAGTGTAGAAAAGTTACTTGAAAACAAATAATTAAATGAATATAATTAAAATAAGCTTGCTTTTTATAAGCAAGCTTATTTAATAACTGAGTATATAATAAGCAGATGTTATATATCATGATATAGTTGGGAGGATATACATATGGCTAAGATTGGTTTTATTGGAATGGGTAACATGGGATATGCAATGCTTAAAGGTGCTTTGGCAGCATTTTCACCATCAGATATTATATTTTCATCACCAGACAGAGAAAAATGCGAAAGAATATCATCTGAGACAGGCGTACGATTTGCAGAAAGTAATGCAGAGTGTGGCAATAATGCCAAGTTTATTGTGCTTGCAGTAAAACCACAGATGTATCCAACAGTACTTAAGAATATTGTCAATGTGGTAACAGAAGAAAGTGTTATTATATCAATTGCACCGGGAATTACTATTGCATCTATAAAGAATGCTCTTGGAAGCAACATAAGAGTTGTAAGAGCAATGCCTAATACACCGCACTTATTGGAGAGGAATGACAGGAGTATCATATAATATGACAGATTTTTCATTTGACGAAAGAGATGTTATTGATAAATTCTTTAATTCATTTGGAAAGGTTGTTTATGTTGATGAAAAGCTTATGGATGGAATAGTGTGTGCAAGTGGCAGCTCGCCGCCTATGTATATATGTTCATTGAGGCAATGGCGGATAGCGTTGTAAAGTATGGAATAAAAGAGATGACGCATATAAGCTGGTTGCCCAGACTGTCCTTGGTTCGGCAAAGATGGTACTTGAGTCAGGAGAACACCCGGCAGTACTTAAAGATAAAGTGTGTTCTCCTGGTGGAACAACAATTCAGGCTGTTTCTGCACTTGAAGAGAATGGTTTCAGAAATGCACTTATCAAAGCAACTGACGCCGCTATGACAAATGTACAAGCATTAAGTAACATTTTATATAGAAAGGCTGAATATGAAAGAACATATTAAAGAGTGGATAGAATTCTTAAATATAAGGGTTCAATACTTGATATATATACAGATGTTATAGAGACTCCCGACGGACATATGGCAGAATGGGATTATATTGACCACAGAGGAGCGGCAGCTGTTGTTCCGGTGTTAGATGATGGACGTCTTCTCATGGTAAGACAGTACAGAGACGCACTTGACAGAGAGACGATTGAGATTCCTGCAGTGGTCTTAATGGCTGGGATGAGCCGACAATTAATGCGGCAGCAAGAGAACTTGAAGAAGAGACCGGATATAGGTCAGATAATCTTACTAAGCTTGTATCAGTTGTTACTGCGGTTGCGTTCTGCAATGAAGTGGTAGATGTATATCTTGCAACAGATCTTGTAAAACAAGTCAGCATCTTGATGAAGATGAATTCATAGATGTAGAAAAATACACACTGGATGAACTTAAAGATATGATATTTGCAGAACGATACAGGATTCCAAGACAATTTCAGCAGTTCTTGCTTATGATGCCTTACTTAACCGTAAAAGAATAATTAAGACAAAGTCTTCATATATTGATTCAAAGTACATTTTGATGGATATATATGAAGTTTTTTATTGTGGGTAATTAAGAATGTAAGATTTGCTGCATTAATTATTGTGGGAATTATACTTGGTACATGCTTTATAAAAATGTGGCGCTATGGTGATGTGTTTTCAACTGAATATCTGATTGTATACATTAATTCTGATGTTGCATATGCAAATGTATGGCAGGAGGTGCTATCTTACAGATTAAGGAAGTTCATAACATTGGCAGTATTCATGATTACCCCATTCAGAAAATTGTATGTATACTGGCTGTGTCTATACAATGGATTCTGTCTTGGAATATGTATGACAAAGGCTGTTATGTATCACGGTGCGGGGAGTAGTTATGGTTCTGGTATGGCTGTTTCCACATTATCTGTTATATATAATGACCGTTCTCTTTATGTGTCATTATTTTCTAAACAGAATTGACACTTTAAGAAGAACGGTCATTATTGTGAGTATGTCATTGCTACTTACATTAATCGGAACATTTACAGAAAGCTATATTAATCCCGAAATAATGAAAATGTTTTTAAATAAGGTCTGCAATATCGTATAAAAGCTTTTCAGATTCAGCCCATCCGAGGCATGCGTCTGTGATTGATTTTCCATAAACACCGTCGCCAACCTTCTGGTTACCCGGCTCAATATAACTTTCAATCATAACACCCTTAACAAGCTTCTTAACATCAGCAGAGTGATGGCAGCTGTGAAGAACTTCCTTGACGATACGGATTTGCTCAAGATACTGCTTACCTGAATTGCTGTGGTTAGCATCTACAATAACAGCAGGATTCTCAAGATCTCTTGCAGCATACATGTTATAAAGTCTTATTAAATCCTCATAGTGATAGTTAGGAATATTCTGACCGTGTTTGTTTACAGCACCTCTTAATATTGTGTGTGTAAGAGGATTTCCAGGTGTGTTAACTTCCCAGTTTCTGTATATAAATGTCTGCTTAGACTGGGCAGCAACTACAGAATTTAACATAACTGAAAAATCTCCACTTGTAGGATTCTTCATTCCGGCTGGAACATCAATTCCTGAACATACAAGTCTGTGCTGCTGGTTCTCAACTGATCTTGCACCAACGGCAACATATGAAAGAACATCTGAAAGATACCAGTAGTTTTCAGGGTAAAGCATTTCATCAGGGACTAAGATGTGTCTCTTTCATTACATCAATATGCATTTTTCTGATTGCAACAAGACCGGCAAGAAGTGTCAGGCTTCTTTTCAGGATCTGGCTGGTGAAGCATTCCCTTGTAACCTACGCCTGTCGTTCTTGGTTTGTTAGTGTAAACTCTTGGAATAATAATAACTTTGTCTTTAATCTTCTCCTGAACCTTAACAAGTCTTGATGTGTAATCAAGGACAGCAGTTTCATTATCTGCTGAGCAAGGTCCGATAATAACAAGAAGTTTGTCTGATTTGCCAGTGATAACATCAGCAATTTCAGCATCTCTTTCAGCTTTTAATGCTTTTATTTCTTCCGGTACAGGGTACTGTTCTTTGATTTCAGTAGGTGTAGGAAGCTTTGTGACGAACTCGAAACTCATATGATTTTCTCCTTAAAATGTATATTCAATTAATTACATTTGCATAAAAGACACAATGTATATGTGATTATAACATTTGTTTTCAAAAATGCAAAATAATAATACAGAAAGTATTCTTTGTGGTACAATATATTAAAGATTGTCGGGAGGCGTGGCTATGAATATTAACAGAATTATATGGATAGTTTTAGATAGTGTTGGAATTGGTGAGGCCAGGGATGCAGCTAAGTTTGGAGATGAGGGTGCAGATACATTGGGACATACTGCAGAGGCTAATGGAGGTCTTAATATTCCTAATATGGTAAAGCTTGGAATAGGCAATATAGACGGTGCACATAACCTTGAGCGTTGTGATAATCCCATCGGGTGTTTTGGAAAACTGGCAGAAGTGTCTGCAGGAAAAGACACGACAATTGGACACTGGGAGATGGCGGAATATATTCTCCTGATCCGTTTCCTGTGTATCCTGATGGATTTCCAGACTGTATTATTGATGAATTTATTAAAAAGACAGGAATTCCAGGAATACTTTGCAATAAGCCGGCTTCAGGAACACAGATAATTGCTCAACTTGGTGATGAACATGTTGCGACAGGAAAACCAATTGTATATACATCAGGAGATTCAGTTTTCCAGATTGCATGTCATGAAGATGTTGTGCCGGTAGAAAGACTTTATGAAATGTGTGAGACAGCAAGACATATCCTTACAGGAAAGAATGCTGTGGCAAGAGTTATTGCACGACCTTTTGTCGGGGAGAATGGCAATTATAAGAGAACACCTAACAGAAGGGATTTCTCACTAAAGCCAAGTGAGGATAATATATTGTGCAGAGTCCGTGATAAAGGGTTTGATGTAATCGGAGTCGGTAAGATTCATGATATATTTGCCGGAGTTGGACTTACAGAGTCTAAGCACACTAATGACAATCAGGATGGAATGGATGTAACACTTGATTACATGAAGCAGGATAATAAAGGAATTATATATACTAATCTGGTTGAGTTCGATTCAACATGGGGACATAGAAGAGATTATAAAGGGTATGCCAGAGGTCTTGAAGAATTTGATGATAGACTCGCACAGGTGTTAGACACTATGAAAGACACAGATATGCTTGTTATTACGGCTGACCACGGTTGTGACCCGACCTATAAGGGAACTGACCATACAAGGGAGTATGTTCCGTTGCTTGTATATGGCAAATGTTTAAAACATGGTGTTAATCTTGGAACAGGTGACACTTATGCTGATATAGCACAGACACTGGCTGAGATTTTGGCACAGAACCGGTTAAGATAGGAAAGAGTTTTCTTAATAAGATTATGTAGGAGGTCTGCATTATGAGAATGGTTGATATTATAGAGAAGAAAGAGATGGTGGAAAGCTTACTAAAGAAGAGATAGAGTTCTTTGTTAATGGCTATGTCAGGGGATATACCTGATTATCAGGCTTCTGCCCTTCTTATGGCAATATATTTCAGACATATGGATTATGATGAGACTCTTAACCTGACGCTTGCAATGGAAAACAGCGGAGATAAGCTGGATTTGTCGGGTATTAATGGAATTAAAGTAGACAAGCACAGTACAGGTGGCGTTGGAGATAAGACTTCACTTGTTCTTGCACCTATGGTTGCAGCACTTGGCGGCAAAGTTGCAAAGATGAGTGGAAGAGGACTTGGACATACAGGAGGCACGATTGATAAACTGGAAAGTATTCCGGGATTTAACACTTCTTTGTCTGAGGAAGCATTTGTTAAGCGGTTAATGATATAGGAATTGCAATAACAGGCCAGACAGGTAATCTTGCACCGCAGATAAGAAGATATATGCGCTAAGGGATGTTACGGCAACGGTCGAGAATATTTCGCTTATTGCAAGCAGTATTATGAGTAAGAAACTGGCTTCTGGTGCTGATGCGATTGTTCTTGATGTCAAGACCGGAAGTGGCGCATTTATGAAAAATGAGGCTGATGCCGTAAGTCTTGCTAAGGAGATGGTTCGTATTGGAAAGGGAGCTGGAAGAAATGTAACAGCACTTATTACTGATATGGACCAGCCGTTAGGATATGCAGTCGGTAATGCACTTGAAGTTATCGAGGCTATCAATACTTTAAAAGGTGAAGGACCAGAGGATTTAACTAAGCTTGTCCTTAATCTTGGAACATATATGGTGCTTGCTGCAAGAGATGACCTTGATAAAGAAACCGTAAGAAAAGAATTGGAGAGTAATAAGTGACGGAAGTGCTTTGGACAAGATGGCAGAGTTCGTTAAAGCCCAGGGGAGACCCTGACGCAGTATATAACACAGATAAGTTAAAGATATCTGATACAATAACAGAGGTGTGTGCAGATAGCGATGGATACATCCAGTCAATCCAGTCTGAGCTGATAGGAAAATCTTCAATGATTCTTGGAGGCGGAAGGACAGCCAAGGACGATGTGATTGATTTATCAGTTGGAGTTGTGCTTTCTAAGAAAATAGGCGACAAAGTCAGCAAAGGTGATGTGATAGCAAGAATTTACTGTGATAATGCAGACAAGACTAAAGAAGCAGAAACAATGATTAAGGATGCGTATACATTTTCACAGGAATATGTCGAAAAAAATGTACTTATAAAGGGAATAGTTGGTTAATAGTTGTAAATAATTGGATTTTGTGGTATTATAAACACCAAACGGGGCTTTGCCCTAGGTTTGTGAATTGAAAAGGAGAGTTACGATGGAAGTAAGACAGGGTGCTAACGCAAGAGATGTAAAGGGTTATGATACAGAAAGACTGAGAAATGATTTTCTTATCCAGAATCTTTTCCCAGCTGATGATTTCAAGCTTGTTTACAGCCAGATTGATCGTATTATCGTAGGCGGATGTATGCCGGTTAATAAGGAACTTACACTTGAGGCAGGTTCTGAACTTAAGGCTGCATATTTCCTTGAGAGACGTGAGATGGGTATCTTTAATGTAGGCGGCAATGGTTCAGTTATCGTTGATGGTACTGAATATAAGTTTAAATATAGAGATGGTCTTTATATTGGTATGGGTTCTAAGGAGATTAAGTTCAAGAGCGAGGATTCTTCTAAGCCAGCTAAGTTCTACTTTAACTCAACACCAGCACATAAGACATATCCTACAGTATTTATTGATCCAGAAAAGGATATCAAGGATGAGTTCAAGCTTCAGCTTGGTTCTGTTGAAGGATGTAATAAGCGTCTTAACAGAAAGTATATTTTACCAGGTCAGGTCGAGACATGCCAGTTAGAGATGGGTATCACAACTCTTGAGCCAGGAAGCGTATGGAATACAATGCCATGTCATACACATGACAGACGAATGGAAGTTTATTTCTACTTCGAGATTCCAGAAGAAGATATCGTTGTTCACTACATGGGTGAGCCAACAGAAACTCGTCATATCATCATGAGAAGCGAAGAAGCAGTTATTTCACCAAGCTGGTCAATTCATTCAGCATCAGCTACACATGCATATGCATTTATCTGGGGAATGGCTGGAGAAAACCAGGATTTCGATGATATGGACTGGGTAGACATGAAGGATTTAAAGTAATCCGTCAGTACATATTTTACTAAGGAATGTAACCTGTAGAGGGTTTCATTTATAAATTATTATTAGGAAAAGGAGAATTAAAATGTCAGTTAATTTTTCACTTGAAGGTAAGATTGCATTTGTAACTGGTGCATCATATGGTATCGGCTTCGCTATCGCTAGTGGTATGGCTAAGGCTGGTGCAAAAATCGTTTTCAACGATATTAAGCAGGAATTAGTAGATAAGGGATTAGCAGCTTATAAGGAAGCTGGTATCGACGCTCACGGATATGTTTGCGACGTTACTAACGAAGAAGCTGTTAACGCTACTGTAGAGAAAATCACAAAGGAAGTTGGACCAATCGATATCCTCGTAAACAACGCTGGTATCATTAAGAGAATTCCTATGTGCGAGATGACAGCTGCTGAGTTCAGACAGGTTATCGACGTAGATCTTAACGCACCATTCATCGTATCAAAGGCAGTAATTCCTTCAATGATCGAAAGAGGACATGGTAAGATCATCAACATCTGCTCAATGATGTCAGAATTAGGCCGTGAGACAGTATCAGCTTACGCTGCTGCTAAGGGTGGTCTTAAGATGCTTACAAGAAATATTTGTTCTGAGTATGGTAAGTACAATATCCAGTGTAATGGTATTGGACCTGGTTACATCGAGACACCTCAGACAGCTCCATTAAGAGAGAGACAGCCAGATGGATCAAGACATCCATTCGACTCATTCATCGTTGCAAAGACACCAGCAGAGAGATGGTTAAAGCCAGAAGAATTAGCTGGTCCAGCTGTATTCCTTGCTTCAGAAGCATCAGATGCAGTTAATGGACACATCCTCTATGTAGATGGTGGTATCCTCGCATACATCGGCAAGCAGCCACAGTAATCGCGGACTACAAGCGCAGTGCGCGAATGATAGAAGAACCGGAGTGCAAGTTTACTTGTAACTCCGGTTCTTTTGTTATTCGCATAGAGCGCGACAGCGCGTGTGGACTGACCGCAGGTCAGGACACGGCACTGCGCAATAGTGGGATGCACCTGTCCCGTCCGCCAATCCCCAGCTGCAAGAGCAAAGCGAGTTGCAGCGTCCGTTTTTTACAAAAATTCTAATATATCTTTAATGACATTAATCTTGAATAGTCAAATAAGTTACTCAATCCACAGTTTTTTGTACATTCGTATTTCATCTTTCTCCTAAAATAGAAAAAATCGGCTCTTATATACTACGTATATAAGATATATGTATATCTTGACAGATATACATATAAATAAACTAACCATAATACGAGGAGGAAAATTAGAATGCACGGCTTGATGAAAAGGGGAGTTATAATAATATCATTATTAATTATTAGTTGTTTATCTTTTATGGGATGTGGTAAAAAGTATGTATCTGAAACAAAAAATATGGCACTACCTATGACAGAACTTAGACTTGGAGAGGCTAATAGTAAAGTAGAGGAAATATTAGGTAAACCAGACGAGGATTTATCTAGTGAATATGGAAATCATCTGTATTATATATATAATAATTTTAAGTGGAAATGTAAGAAAGGAACCTTAACAGTTACATCATATAAAAAAAATATCCGTAATCAAACTGTAAATACTGTATGTTGGAAATATACCGGTAATGACAGAAAAAAGTTATTTAAAACTCTTACAGATCAAGCTGGTGAAGTTTATGAAGCAATTTCTGTAGATTCAGATATGGCAGAATATAAGACTGATTATGGAAAATGTTGGATTACATGTATAGATGGTGATGGTTATTTAGAGGTTTCTTGTTATGCAAAAAAAGATTGATCCCCAATAATTAGTATAATAGAAAGAAAAATTTCATAAAGGAGAATAATAATGATTTCAAATAATCAGAAAGCCCTAAAGATAGAATCAGCTATGAGAATGATTGAAGAGTCGGAAACATCATATGCCAATTATCTGTCGAATGATTTTACGGATACAATGTTAGAATTCTTAAATAAATTTAGTACATATAATGGTAAAATTAAAGAACAAATAAATGAAATCAAACAACAGTATGGATTAGAGGAAAGCAAATTATCTCTTGAGAACTTAGCTGATAAGTCAGTTAATAAGCTAGTAGAAATGCTGCAACAGTTAAACAAATTGATAAATGAATAATAGAATCAAGTGCAAGGATGACTAAATGTTGTTCTTGCATTTTTACATGTTAAGGAAATTTATTAATGATGTAAATAGAAGTAACCTCCCGCTATAGAACAGGTATTTAGGTTGTTTTGATATGGGTGCAAAATATTTATTTATGGAGTAATCTTATGGGAAAAGATTGCATGGAAATGAAAGTAGGGCTTACTTTTGTATGCATGAATCTAACAAAATATATAAAAACAAAATCATATATTGTTTCATAAACTCCAGACCAGTTATCAATCGTAGTAAATTGCATGAACAGAATAACGAAGATAATAAATAATTTCTCAGACAATTCCCTAATTTATTTTCTATACAAGGTTTAGGATAAATTAAATTTAAGTGGTAAATATATAAGATAGTAAAATGTTACTCCCATTTCTCTTGTTTTTCTCCCAAAATATATTATAATTGGGAGAAAGAAGTAACATTTGGGAGAAAGGAGTACCTGATGCGAGAATTTGATTATTCAAAACTTAAGGAAAGAACCTGGGATAATGAAATAATGGCATATGTTGCACAGATTCACGAATTTAAGGGTAAACAGGACCTATTTTTAAGGCAGAAACCGGTTGAATTAAATAGATTAGTTGAGATTGCTAAAATTCAGAGTACCGAAAGTTCAAATCAGATAGAAGGTATTATTACCACTAATTCAAGATTAAAGCAGTTAGTTGAAAATAAGACGACTCCACGAAACAGAGATGAACAGGAAATCCTTGGTTATAGGAATGCATTAAATATAATTCATGAAAGTTATGAAGCAATTCCAGTAAGAAGCAGTTATATTCTGCAGTTACATGGTGAGTTATTAAAATATACGGCTTTTTCCTATGGTGGAAAATTTAAAACTACACCTAATGAAATTGATATGGTTATTGAAAATGGAGAAAAGATTGTATTATTCAAGCCACTTGAACCCTATGAAACTCCAAGTGCTGTAGAGCGTCTTTGTGAGGAATATAATAAGGCTTTTGGAGAAGGAATAGTTGACCCTCTTATTTTAATTCCAAATTTCATATTAGATTTCTTATGCATTCACCCATTTAACGATGGAAACGGCAGAATGAGCCGTCTGCTCACATTACTGTTATTGTATCGCACCGGCTATATAGTTGGACAGTATATCAGTATTGAAAAAGCTATTGCAGATACAAAAGAAACTTATTATGAAGTATTGCAGCAAGCTGACATGGGATGGCACTCAGGAGAAAATGATCCAAAGCCATTCATAAAATATCTGCTTGGCATTATCTTATCATGCTATAGGGAATTTGAATCCAGAGTATCACTTGCAGCAAAAACAGGAAAGAAGAGCAATGCTTACGATATTGTAAAGTCATTCACAGAAAATACGCTTGGAAAGTTTTCAAAACAGGATGCATTACTTTCATGTCCCAGCCTTGGCAGCTCCTCTGTCGAATCTGCACTTAAAAAACTTGTAGAAGAAGGAGCTATTATTAAAACCGGAGCCGGACGCAAAACTATGTATATGAGAAACATCAATTAATACATTTATTATAAATCAGGATCTATTTATTCAGCATGTATTAGCACGGATTTTTCTGTGCCTCAGATTGTAGATAAAGTGAAACTATAATATAGTATAAACAGGTTGGATATTTTACAGAACGAATACTTAGAAAAGAAAGGACATCTGATTTACATGTCAATATTTAAAAAGAACACAACCAAGAAAGAGATAGAAACATCACTCAATGAAATTCAGATTAATCTTGAGAATAATTACAAGGATTTAGCAATTAAGGCTTTCAAAGACTCATCAGAGCTAGTTGAACGGTATCATAATGAGTCTTTGATTGATGAGAAAGCGTATGGTAAATATAAAGGACAGCTTGATGTATTTGCAAAGAGAATGGAAGGCTACAGTCACAGACTGAATGTGAAATATTAAAAGTATTGAAAAACAATAATATATTGTCGAGATATAGATATATATGTTATATTAAATATGCAGATACAACCATAACCTGATTTGTAAATGGAGTGGTACTATGAAAAAGTATTTTAATTGGGGTTACATTGATGTGTTTTGCTTCTATGGCGAGGTTGTAAGACAAAGCCGCCAAAGGTTGCACATCCATATGTGCGAGTATGTGGCTGGCAGAGAGCATGGCAATGTAAAAGTACAGGATTTTCTTGATCATGGAGAAGAATTTGCAATTGGGGCAGATGAAAATGGAAAAGCGGTATTTAAAGACCCGCAGAAAGCATTTGAGGCGTTAACGGGAGATTATTCAGATGGTATTAATCTGATTAGGGATGAGTACAAGCTTGGACCAATCACTCCAAGAAACTTTTATGATTACCTGACATATGGCTGGCAGGTTAATACAGGCACAGATGAAAGTAAGGAGCAGGGCGGCTTTGTGTCTCATGTTTTAGATATATATGAGAATAGTTATGATTTTGATAAATAGAATATGTTTTTAATATAATAACCGCACCGCGTTTGATGGTGCGGTTATTCGTTAATCCACAACCCTTATAGTACTAATCACAGGCTGTTTACTCTTGTCAGTAATCACCCCATTTTGGTTAGTGTCAGTGCAGTCTTTACATATCTTATCGACAATGTCCATACCGCTTGTGACAGTTCCGAAAGCTGCGTATTGTCCATCAAGGCTAGGAGTGTCTTTTTGCATAATGAAAAACTGAGAATTTGCAGAATTATTTGCAGAAGAGCGTGCCATAGATATAGTACCTCTTACATGGCTTATATTATTTTGGACGCCATTTGACTTGAATTCACCATTGATTTTCTCAGAAGAGCCACCAGTTCCGTCACCATTAGGGTCACCGCCCTGAATCATAAATCCATCAATTACGCGATGAAAAGTCAGACCGTTATAAAATCCTGAATTGGCAAGATTAATAAAATTAGTAACAGTAATCGGGGCAGTATCTGCATCAAGTTCTACCTCAATTGTTCCATAATTGTTTACTTCAATGGCAACATGGTGCTTGCCGGATAACTGAGTGTTTCCATCAGAAGTTGATGAATTACCAGAAGTCTGTCTGTTACATGCAGTCAGGCTGAATAAAAGGCATAATAAAATTATGCTTAATAAATGTTTTTCATCATTTTAAAATATTCCTTTCTAGAATTAGTGAATCAAGTATAACATTATCAGCCGGTATGTTAAACATCTAATGTGTATATAAACAATTAAAATGTATATAAATTTGACTATCAAAATTTCTATATATGTGATACAATTATCAAAGATTTCACAATATATGAGGGGAGATTAATTTAATGAAACTTGAAGTGAAAAATCTTACCAAGTCATTTGGTGAGAAAGAAGTCCTTCACGGCATTTCATTTGATGTGGAAGGCGGCAAGGCATTAGGTCTTCTTGGACGTAATGGTGCAGGAAAGACTACAACTATAAGAATTATTATGGATGTATTTCATGCCAATTCAGGAAATATTTCTTGATGGTAAAAATTTAATCCAAAGGAGCATCTTATAGGATATCTGCCGGAAGAGAGGATTATATCCTAAGAAAAGTATCAGAACAGCTTGTGTATCTTGGCAGGTTAAGAGGCTTATCTAAGGCTGAAGCTAAGAAGAATACTGATAAATGGCTTAAAAGACTGCGGTATCACAGTATACAGATGTGAAGTTAGAGACACTCAGCAAAGGTAACCAGCAAGAGTCCAGCTTGCATCAACACTTGTCTGTGAGCCTGAGATTGTTATATTAGATGAGCCATTCAGCGGACTTGACCCGGTTAATTCTAAGATATTACAGGATGTTGTAACAGAATTGATAGAAGAAGGAAGAATAGTTATATTTTCAAGTCATCAGATGAGCTATGTGGAGGAGTTCTGTGAGGATATAGCAATAATTAATAACGGTGAGATTGCATTATCAGGTGATATTGCAGATATTAAGGCTGAATATGGAAAGAATCAGCTTATAATCGCTGCAGTTGGAATGGGAGCAGAAGAACTGGCAGAAAAGTTAAAGACCAGCTGCGAAGATACATTATCTGTAACAGGAATACATAAAGATGGTGTTATAGTAAAGAATATTCATGAGCTTTCTGGAAATGCACTTATTAAAGAAATTATGAATGCTGATATAGAGATAGCATCATTTGACAGCTACAGACCATCACTTAATGATATATTTGTAAAAGCTGTAGGGGTGACAGATAATGAAGAAGTTCGGAGTAATATTCCAGTATGAGATTATGAATTATATCAAGAATAAAAGCTTTATGATTTCTACAATTGTTATAGCTGTTCTTGCTGCAGTGATACTGTTTCTTCCAAGTGTATTTGATATGTCAGGAATTCTTGGAATTAATAAAGATGATACTGATGATACCGCTGATAATACGGAGATTACTGATGTTATCATAATCTGTGATGAAAAAGACATATTTGCGGAACAGGAATTGTAGAAGCGCGTATTAAATGATGTGAAGATTGAAAATGTTTCATCAAGAGATGCACTTGTAGATAAGATTGAAAATGATGAAAATGTCATTGCTGGTTTTGTTGTAAAGAATGCAACAGATTTTGAATATGTCGTTAATAATAGTGATATGTTTGATGATATGACGCAGAGATTTACATATGCAATGCAGCTGCTAAGCCAGTATAACTATTGTAAGGAGAATAATCTGGATATGGCAGAGATTGAAAATGCTTTTAATCCGGTTATCAATTCCGAGACAACTGTACTTGGAAAAGACATGATGAGTAATTACTGGTATTGTTATGCACTTATAATTATTGTGTTCATGGTTATCATTCTGTATGGAGTAATGGTAGCAACTTCTGTAACACAGGAGAAATCAAACAGAACAATTGAACTTCTTGTAACCAGTGCTGATACTAACAGCCTTTTCTTTGGAAAGGTACTGGCAGGTACATCTGCAGCACTTTTACAGGTTGGAATTATATTTGCAGTAATACTTGGAAGCTATAAGATTAACAGAGACTCATGGGGTGGATTATTTGATAAAATATTTAATATTCCTTCAGATGTGCTTATAACATTTGCGTTCTTTGGACTTGGAGGGCTACTGTTCTATGTATTCATATATGGTGCAATGGGAGCGCTTGTGTCTAAGACAGAGGATATTAACAAAAGTGCCGGAAGTGTACAGTTTGTTATTATGATTGTATATTTTATAGGATTATCCCAGCTTAATAATGTAGATGGAATTCTTATGAAGGTTCTTTCATTCCTGCCGATAAGCTCATATAGTGCGATGTTTGCAAGAGTAGCACTTGGAAATGTGAGTTTTGCTGAGATAGCTGTATCGTTTGTTATTCTTATTGTAAGCACAATAGCAGTTGGAATATTAGGCTCTAAGATATACAGAATGGGAACGTTAAGATATGGTAATCCAATTACATTAAGAAATGCATTTAAGAATCTTAAGCATGAATAAAAAGAGGGCGGCAAACCTGTAATGGTAAGCCGCCTTTAATAATGCATTATTATAATTTAACTGTTTCGCCGCCTTTTACTTCAACAATAGTACTATTATTTACTGCAAGCCATACTGACTTAACAGAAGGGTTATGAACATATTCGTTATCAGCAAAGAACTCAAGTCTGTCAAACAATTCGTTGTATTCAACAATATCAGAATTGGTTGCATACCAGATATCATCACGGTTAGCAATCATTTCACAGAATTCCTCAATGATTTCCCAATTATTGTTTCTTTCAAATTCAAAGCTGTGTCCCCAGACATACATCATGTAAAGATACTGTTTTTTAGTAAGTGCCATGAACTTCTTGCCAAAATCAATAAGATTATGATTGTGATGACAGGTTGGAACCCAGCACATATAGTCTTCAGGCATAGAAAAACCATTCTCATCTCCTATAAGCATAGGACCATCGGCATTAGCAGCATAGGCTTCTGCAGCTTTAGTGGCAGCGTATTTATCATTAGTAACTCTTGCATATTTGATGCCAACTGATTTAGCAATATCAACTATACGGTTATCGTAAGAACCGTTAGGATATGCAAGACCATATATAGGACGTTTAAATATTTTTTCAAGATTATCCTTATCATCGAGAATTTCTCTAAGGGCATTATAATCGTTAAGTCTGATCATTGTAGGATGTGTAAATGTATGGACAGCAATATCATGTCCTTTATAAAGCTCAGGCCATTCCTCCTGAGGAATTCTTATGGCAGGGTCAATAATACCTGTATTAAGGTTAAAGGTTGCTTTAAGATTAAACTTGTTAAAAAGCTTTACAAGACGTCTGTCCTCAATTTTACCATCGTCATAACTGAAAGTAAGAACTTTGAATTTGCCGCCGGGGAATACTTTATATACTTTATTCATAGTTGTTGTCTCCATATTATATAACTAGTTTAAAATCAACGTTCATATTATATAACACAATTATTTTTATGTCATTCTTTTTTTATAATTAATTAGAATAAATCAGAATGATTAAAATGTTTATTAAAATATTTTACGGATTATGTCGAGTGCATGAACTTTTTTGGGAATACTCTGCTTTGCTTTAAGACTGATGCTGCGGATTGGTTCATTGTTTACATATATATTAATTGTTCCATAAATTTGTGCTGAATTGACAGGTGCAGAAAGCATTTCAGGAATATCTGCCTGTATAGTTACTGAATCATCTTCACAGGCAAGAAATTCAATTGAACAGTCAGGTATAAGTTCACAGAAACTATTTTTTCCTTTGGATACAGGAATGTAAAATGTGTATTCATTATTAAAATATTTCTGTCGGCTGTATTGCTTTCCAAGGGCTATAAGATAACGGGCATCACTCCATTTGTAATTCTTATTTGGTGGCCAGCCACATGCAAGCAGGGCAATACACAGTGTCCGGTTTTTGTCTTTGTATGCACATACATAGCAGTATCCGGCTTTGTTAGTGAAACCTGTTTTTCCAGAGATAATTCCTTCATCAGGATTTAAAAGCCTGTTTTTGTTATTTAGCTGGTAATGGTATCTATCTGTTGTGTCTGAAATTGTTTTAGAAACAGTCTGTGTTATATATAAAAAATCTTCATTATTAATACAATATGCCATGGTTTTTGCAAGGTCATATGCTGTTGTATGATGAAAACTATAGTTATCCTCGGCATCAAGACCATTAGGTGTTATGTAATATGTGTCTGATAAGAGAATATCATCCGCTTTTTCATTCATAAGGCCGGTAAATATATGAACAAGTATTTCACTTTGTTCATGGTTAATCTCAGAAAGAAATGATGAATCGTAATTATAATTATTGATAAACGGAGTTTCAGACCTTAAAGAAGGATTTTTACATAGTAAGTAATAAGCAGCATTTTCAGCAATTATTACAGCGGAATCATTATGTGATTCAAGCATAAGTGAGTAGTATAGGTCGTTAATTATGAATTGCTCACCGGTTACGGCGTTAAGCTGTACATCAGGCATGGAAGCTGCGTAGGCGGAAGTTGTTACGACAAAATTCTTGTCACAGTTTTCCAAAGCAATAATAAGAGTCATAATTTTAGTTGTGCTTGCCATGCTTACAGCCGTTGTTTCATTGCTGCCAGAAAGTATCCTGCCTGAATCAGAATCAATAAGAACAGAGTATTTTGAATATAGTCCTGCTGCCTGAGTTGTTACAGGACAGAATATGCAACAAACCAACAACGATAATACGAGTATAATAATTGAAAAATTCTTAAATGATTTCATAGAAATTTAATAAAATATCTTTCTATTATTATATTAAAATGCTTTGAATTTATGAGTGCTATAAGGTATTATTATATATAGATTAATATGTGATTTAATACTGTTTGGAATAAAAAAGGAGAAACTATGGCATATATAGAATTTAAAAATGTAAAGAAAATATACAAAATGGGTGATGTAAAGATAAGAGCATTGAATGGAGTGGATTTTAAGATTGATAAAGGCGAATTTGCTGTTGTATTAGGACCTAGTGGTGCAGGAAAGAGTACTATTCTTAACATCCTTGGAGGAATGGATACATGTACTACCGGGGAAATAACTGTTGATGGTAAAAGAATTGACAAGTATAGTTCGAGACAGCTTACAGCATACAGAAGATATGATATCGGATTCGTATTCCAGTTCTATAATCTTGTACAGAATCTTACTGTCAAAGAAAATGTTGAACTGGCAACGCAGATATGTAAAGAGCCTCTTGATATTGTTAAGACAATAGAAGCTGTGGGATTATCTGACAGAATAGGAAATTTTCCGTCACAGTTATCAGGTGGTGAACAGCAGAGAGTTGCCATTGCAAGAGCACTTGCAAAGAATCCTAAGATGCTTTTATGCGATGAACCTACAGGAGCGCTTGATATTAATACAGGAAAAACCATTCTTAAGCTTTTAAGTGATATGTGTAAGAAGAATGGAATTACTGTTGTTGTTATAACACATAATCAGGCAATTTCAGCAATGGGAGATAAAGTTATTAAGATAAAGAATGGTATCGTTGACAGTGTTGTTATTAATGACAATCCTGTTTCAGTAGACGCGATAGACTGGTAATACTATGGAGGCTTGTACAATATGGGAAAATCAGTGTGGAAAGATCTCTTTCGTGAGATTAAGAGAACATTTGGAAGATTTATAGCTATATTTGCAATTGTTGCTATTGGAGTAGCATTTTTTGCAGGAGTAACAGCATCTTCTAATGATATGAAGAATTCAACGGATCACTATTATGATGATTATAATATGAGTGATTTAAGACTTTTATCATCAATAGGTTTTAATGAAGATGATATTAAAGCTATAAGAGCAGTTGATGGTGTTAAGGGAGTGTATCCTGCATATTCACAGGATGCAGTTATCAGGAAGGACAGCATAGAGACCGCTGTACATATAATGTCAGTACCTGATAATACAGACAGGAATAATGAGAATTACATTAACCAGTTACGAATCAAGGAAGGACGGCTTCCTGAAAATAGCGGTGAATGTGTTGTAAGATATGAAGATACCAAGGATAATTTTTCTATAGGAGATACAATCAAGCTTTCATCCGGAACACAGGATGATATTAATGACAGTCTTAAAGATTCAGAGTATACGGTTGTAGGAACAGTATATACACCATATTATGTTTCTTATGACCTTGGAACTACTAATGTTGGAAGCGGCAGGATTAATTATCTTATGTATATTACGGAAGATGAATTCATGTCCGATTATTTCAATGAAGTATTTGCGACAGTTGATGGAGCAAAGGAATTGGATACATATGGAACTGAATATAAAGATCTCGTTAAAGAAACGGCTGACAGAATAGATAATATTTCACAGAGCAGAATTAATGTAAGAAAAGATGACATACAGGATGTATATGAAGATTCAGTAAATGAGGCAAAAGAGGCTGCCAAAGCGGCTATATACGACCATGTTGTAGAATCACTTACAGAACAGTACAGTAATTATTTTGTAGGAATGGATGTTTCAGCTATTATTGAGCCATATATCCAGCCGGCATATGAGAAAGCACTTGCTGATTATGATTTTAGCAGCATTGAGACGCAGGCTAAGGAAGATTTTGAATCTAAATATGGTGACAGCGATGACTGGAAATGGTATGAGCTTACAAGACAGGAACAGTATTCTTTTAAAGATTATGAATCCAGTGCAGACAGGATGAAAGCCATTGCCACGGTATTTCCAATATTCTTTATAGTTGTATCTGCCCTTGTCTGTCTTACAACAATGACAAGAATGGTAGCAGAAGAAAGGGGACTTATAGGAACATATAAAGCACTAGGATACAGCAAAAAGGTGATTGCATTCAAATATATAGCATATGCATTAATTGCTTCGGTTACTGGAGGAATAGCAGGCTGTATCATAGGTCTTAAACTGTTTCCGCTTGTAATATATAATTCTTGGAATATAATATACCAGCTTCCGCCAATAGTGTACGACAGCCACATATTTCTTTCAATTATAGCCATTACAACCATGGTTTTAGTAACAGTTATAGCAGCTCTTTTTTCATGCTACAGTGAGTTAGAAGAGGTTCCATCAGAGCTTATGCGTCCGAAAGCACCTAAGAGCGGTAAGAAAATCCTTCTTGAGCATATTACATTTATATGGAAACACATGTCATTCACAATGAAGGTTACTATGCGTAATCTGTTCCTGTATAAGAAGAGATTTCTTATGACTGTTGTAGGGATTGCAGGCTGTACGGCACTTATGACAGCAGGCTTTGGTATTAAGAACAGTATAGAATGTCTTATTCATAACCAGTACGGTGAACTTATACATTATGACAGTGTTGCCACATTTACAGATGGGATTACACAGGAGGATATGGATACGCTTGAAAGTGACATGTCAGCGGACGGACACATTGCTGATTATATATTAAACTGTGGTTATTCTGATGATGTTAAGAGCAGTGAAGATACAGAGACAGCAGAATATGTCATAGTTGATGATAAGAATGCATTTAAAGATTATGTGACATTAAGAACAAGAAGAAAGCATAATGATGTGGCTCTTGGTGATTCAGGCGTTGTTATCACTGAAAAGCTTTCTAAAGATTTAGGAGTAAAGAAAGGTGATAAGATTACAGTAACATCATCCGCTGGAAAGCGGACAGAGGCTGTTGTATCCGGCATTACAGAAATGTATGTTAATCATTATGTATATATAAGTGCAGAATATTATAATGAACTTTTTGGAAATGTTCCTGATAACAACAGGGTACTTATAAAGATTAATGGAGATGTAAGCGAAACTGAAAGCTATATGGGCGATGAATATCTTACAAGAGATTATATTAAGGGAGTGAGCTTCCTTAATGCTAATGTCACACGATTTGAGAATATGATACAGTCGCTTGATCTGGTAATATGGGTGCTTATAATATCAGCAGGACTGCTTGCATTTGTTGTATTATATAACCTTACTAATGTTAATATTTCGGAGAGAAGAAGAGAGATTGCAACTATTAAGGTACTTGGCTTCTTTGACCCGGAGGTAGGTATGTATGTGTACCGTGAGAATATATTCCTTACACTAATTGGTGGTGTGTTCGGACTATTATTAGGAAGACTTCTTCACATATACATAATGCTTACTGTTGAGATGGATGCAATAATGTTTGGATATGCTATTAAACCGACAACATATATATATTCATATCTTATCACACTGATTTTCTCAGTGGTAGTTAATCTGGCCATGTATGGAAAGTTAAAGAAGCTTCCTATGGTCGAATCTTTAAAGTCAGTAGAATAAAACGGACAGCCCTTTCATATATTGTGAAAAACAATAGTGAAGGGGCTTTTTTTGTATGACGAATCACTCTATAAAATTCTTCCGGATGAATTAATTAAAGACATTGGAATATATGCAGGATTTCAGCATGTCAGGGAAATCCGTCTGCGTACAGGAAGACTGCCTGCTGCCATATGTGATAATGGTGAACATAGAGGTGCGGTTCCTGTAGATGAACATATGATAACAAGGATACTGTCAATAGCAACTAATTATTCATCTTATGCATATGAATCCTGCATGGCAAATGGATTTCTGACAATCAAAGGCGGACACAGAATAGGACTTGGTGGACAGGTTATATGGGAGAATGGTAAGGTAAAGAATTTCTTACATGTGACATTCATGTGTATAAGAATTGCTAAACAGATGAAGGGCTGCGCTGATAATATAATGGATGAGCTTTTAAAAGACGGGTTAAAGCATACTATTATAATATCACCGCCGGGCTTTGGAAAAACAACACTGCTTAGAGACATTATAAGACAGTTATCTGATATATATAGAAAAAATGTGGTTTTAATTGACGAACGATGTGAAATAGCGGCATGTGTCAACGGAGTTCCATGTAATGATATTGGCTGCAGGACAGATGTTTTAGATGGTTGTAATAAACTTACGGGAGTATATATGGCTGTTCGCTCGCTTAGTCCTCAGGTTGTAGCAATGGATGAGATTGGTGGGGAAGATGATATTAAAGCTGTAAAATACTGCATTAAAAGTGGCTGTTCTGTAATAGGAACTGCACATGGAAGCGGTATATATGATACAGATGAAAGACTTGCAGGTCTTTTCGGAAAAAATGGATTTAAGAGAGCTGTAATATTGGAAAAATGTGGGGAGGCAGGAAAATGTCTGGATATATAGGCGGGATATTAATACTTTCAGGCTGTTTTATGTATGGTCTTTCATACAGCCAGAGATTAAAGAACAGGATAATAATATTAAAAGACATGGTAAGAATGCTTTCCGTTATGAATAATCATATTGGATATTCACTTATAGATATGACGCAGATATTTGAACGCCTTGGAGATTTTGACATGTGTTCATATGTCAGGAATTTCACCGGATACATATATGAAGCATTGAATAAATCGGACATTGACACATTTGCATTGATATGGAATGAGGCTGCTGATAAAGCATTTGCAGGAATACTTGGCAAAAGACAGCTGGAGATTATAAAAGAGGCAGGCTCTATAAGCACATTTATTGACAAGGACAGTCAGTTAAAACACATACAATCTGTTGTGTGTGAACTTAATGAGGAACTTGATGTGGTTAAGACTAATGCAGCAGGAAAGATGAAGGCTTATATCGTTACAGGAATATCAGCAGGACTTATACTTGTGATTGTACTTATATGAATCGGAGGTGAAGTATGGAGGTAAGCATAATATTCAAAATTGCAGCGGTAGGCATAGTTGTTTCAATACTTAACCAGATATTAAAGCATAATGGAAGAGATGACCAGGCAGCACTTACTGCACTGGCAGGGCTTCTTATTGTCATATACTGGATATTACCTTATATACTTGAATTGTTTACTACAATGAAAAAGCTTTTTGAATTGTGATAGGGGGTGGTACATATTAATGTGTTGTCGCTTTCGGTGTGTGCAGTTACAGGTGTGATTCTTGCTCTGGTTTTGAAAAGTACAGGCTCTTCAATGGGGACTTTTGTGTCAGTTGTTCTGTGTGTAGGAACAGCAATGCTTGTATTTAACGGGCTTATATCCGTGTACACAAGAATCAATATGTTTACTGCCGGTATTAATCAGGAATATATAAAGCTGATAGTCAAAGTTATAGGTATATCGTATGTAACAGAAATATCATCAAATATATGTAAAGAAAATGGGTTTGCAGCACTTGCGTCAGCTATGGAAATATACGCCAGGATTTCTGTTGCGGGCTTATGCATACCGGTTATAGTAACTCTTTTTGAAATGGTTTCAGAGGGGATTGTCTGACTAAGAAAATGATTGTCTTTATGATAGTGTTTCTGGCGGCGCTCATCATACAGAAAACATATATATATGCACAGGATGAGGATACAGTTAATTATGATTCACTGACAGATGAAGCTGATTATAGTGAAATAGACAGTACGCTTGATGATTATGGCTGGAAGGGGACATCTTTTAAAGAACTTGTCAGGTCGGTTGCCAGTTCGGATACGGATATAGGCTTTAACTTTACCGGAGCAGTTACAGATGCAATTATTTCTAACAGAACAGTTCTGATACAGATATTACTTTTATCTATATGCGCAATGTTTCTTACTGTGCTTGATAAAAATGCATCTGATTCAGCGATGCTTTTTATATCATTCGTTCTTATGACGCTGATAGTAGCGGTGTTTATTAATGCAGCAAGGACAGGCTATGAATGTGTTCAGATGTCGGTTGATATATACAAGGCACTCTGCCCGGTGTTTTTTCCGGCAGTTGCATATTCGTGTGGGGCATCAAGTGCTGCAGCATATTATGAGATAATTCTTTTTCTTATGTACATAGTTAATGTCCTCGTGAAAAATGTTCTTATGAGATGTAATTATGTATATATGATATTAGGCATGTTTGATACATTCAGTGAAAAAGATAAGTTCAACAAAATGTGCCAGCTTATAACAAAGATTATAAAATTGTCAGTAAAAGGAATGCTTATGTTTTTTCTGGGACTTAACGGAATAAAAAGTCTGATACTTCCATTAAGCGATTCACTTAAAATGTCCGTTTTATTCAAAGCTGTTTCTATGATTCCTGGCATTGGAAACAGTGCACAGACTGTATCTAAGACAATTGCAGGGTCTGCTGTGCTTGTCAAGAATTCTATTGGTGTGTCTGCGGTTATTGTTATGGCTGTAATAATAGGAATTCCTCTTCTTAAGCTTGTTGTCATGGCATTGTTATATCAGATTCTTGGAGCAGTATTAGAACCTGTGGCAGACAGCCGTATAGTCAAAGCTGTTCTTGTTCTGTCAGGAAGTCTTGAAAATATGATATATATGATTGCTGTCACAGTTGTTCTTATGTGCCTAACAATGGCAATTATATGCTTTGCAACTAATATTAATCTATATGTTTAAATGTGGTAATGTGCAATGACAGGTATTATTAACTGGTTTAAAACAATATTTATTCTTGAAATTACAGGAGAGATTGCATTAAAGCTTGTGCCACCAAAGTATAAGGAATTCATAGCATTTGTAATGAAACTGATACTTGTAATGGCGATAATAATTCCGCTGCTTAATATTAAGAATGCAGATATAAGTGAGATTACGGATGGTATAAGTAATGGATTTAAAACATATTCTAAGGAGAACGATAATGTCTCACAGGCTTTATATAATACTTCAGACAAGAAAATGGCTGAAAAAATTATAAGTGAAGATATCAATAGCACTGCAGCTTCTTACGGTCTGGAAACTGTTTCTGTAAAATGCAGCTTCACATCAGATATGACGGCGGTCAGTATGATAAATGTATATGTTAAAGAAAACAATATTGCAGGCAATGATAATATTGACAGATTAAGAACAGATATAGCTGGCGGTATGAAATATCTGTAGAACAGATAGATATCAGGGAGGCGTAAGTGGATAATGGTGGTAAAATGAATCATTTTTACAGGATTACTGAATAAAACAAGGAAAGACAAAATATTTATAGTAATACTGGCAGGGATACTTATGATGGTGATTGCAATGCCAACTAAAAGTTCATCTGCAAAAAGTTATACAACAGGTCCGGTTATATCCACAGGGTCAGAAGATTATGAGAAAAATCTTGGCGAAGAACTACAGCAGATGCTTGAAAATACAGATGGAGTAGGCAAAGTAAAGACCCTGGTAAAAACAAATGATACAAAAGAGGTTACAGGTGTATTAGTAGTGTGTGAGGGAGGTGATGATAAAAATCTGGTTGCTTATATCACAGATGCGATAAATGGCCTTTTAGGTGTTCCTGTACATAAAATTAAAGTGATGAAAATGTCGGAATAATTTTTTGGAGGCAGTTTTGAAAAGAGTAAAAAGAATCATATTATAATTACGGCACTTGCTATAATGATAGCTGCTGCCGGGTATATTAATTATGCGGGTGACCTTGATAATATAATTAAAGTTAAAGATAAAGAAAAGGCAGCTGCGGTTGTAGCTGACAATGTGTCAACAGATAGTAATGAGGCTGAGGCTGCTGACACAGATTTTACAGATGAGCCGGGAACTGTTATACTTACATCAGCAGGAGTTAAGTCAGAGGCTGTTGCAGCTGCTAAGTTAAACAGGGAACAGGTCAGAGCTTCAAGCATAGAGAATCTGAAAAGCATAGCTGATGATGCGTATTGCTGAGGATGCTAAGAAAGCAGCAGTTGAACAGCTTGCAAAGCTTGAGAACAATGCTGATAAAGAAACGGCAATAGAACTTTTGTTATCAGCTAAAGGCTTTGATTCATCGGTAGTTACAGTATCTGATACCAATGTGGATGCTGTTATTAATGTATCAGAGCTTTCAGATACAGATAAAGCACAGATTGAAGATATAATTAAAAGAAAAACTGGCTTTGCTGCGGATAAGATAACAATAAATATTTGCAATAATTAGTGTTTATGTTATAATCTTTTAACTTTGAGTTAAATATGAATATATGGAGGACGGTTATGACAAAAGAGTTTGAAGATAGAGGTACAACTTATTCTATACATGAGAATGTTAATATTGGCGAAGTTAAGGTGGCTGATGAAGTTGTAGCTATTATTGCTGGTCTTGCTGCTACAGAGGTTTGAAGGTGTTGACAGCCTTGGCGGTAATATCACTAATGAAATCGTAAGCAAGCTTGGAATGAAGAATCTTTCTAAGGGTGTTAAGGTAACAGTTGAAGAGTCAAGTGTCCTTGTAGATATAACACTTAATCTTAAGTATGGAACACAGATACCAGCTGTTTCAGCTAAGGTTCAGGATAAGGTTAAGTCTGCAATAGAGACAATGACAGGACTTTCAGTTACAGAGGTCAACATTAAGGTTGCCAGTGTTAATGTAGAAAATTAAATTCAGGAGTTAAAAGATGACAAGATCTACAATGAGGGAGCATATTTTTAAGTTATTATTCAGAGCTCCTTTTATCGATAACAAAGATGAGTATGAAGAGCAGATTAATCTGTATTTTGCAGATGCAGATATGGTAGATGCTTCACATCTTAAGGAAGAAGAATATAATTATATCAAGGATAAGACATTAGCAATAGCAGAGCTTATACCTGAGCTTGATGAGAAAATCGATTCTGTATCTGAGGGATGGCCAACAAGCCGTCTAGGAAAGACAGAGCTTTCTATTATGAGACTTGCTGTGTATGAGATGCTTTACGATGAGGATATTCCTACTAATGTAGCACTCAATGAAGCTGTTGAGCTTGCCAAGAAGTATGGCTCGGCTGACAGCACAGCAGCTTTGTTAATGGTGTATTAGGCAAGTTAATTAAAGAGTAATGCATTTTTGCATGTAAAGTGAGGATATATGGCTGGAGTATATACTGTAAAGCGGTGAATTCCTATATTAAGAATATGTTTAAGGATTTTCTGCTTAACTCGGTTTCTGTTAAGGGGAGATATCTAATTGCAAGTATCATACCTCCGGTCATATTTATTTTACTTTAAATGACGCTGATGCGGCACTTTCTGTCATTATGTTTGCAAGTCAGGCAGCAAAGCTTGCATTTAAGTTAAAGGATGGAATGTCAGTTGTTGTATCAGGAAGAGTTGATGTGTTTGATGCAGCGGGTAAATACCAGTTATATGCTAATACTGTGCAGCAGAAGGTATTGGAGAACTGTACCAGAAGTTTGAACAGCTAAAACAATATTATGAGGATATGGGATATTTTGCTAAAGAATATAAAAGACCACTTCTGCATTTACGAAAAATTAGGTGTTGTTACATCTAAGACAGGTGCAGCAGTTCAGGATATTATGAACATTTCCAAAGGCGTAACCCTTATATCCAGATTGTACTTTATCCTGCATATGTTCAGGGAGAACATGCAAAGCAGTCAATTGTAAGTGGAATTACCAGACTTGATAAGATGGGGCTTGATTGTATTATAGTAGGACGAGGCGGCGGTTCAATAGAAGATTTATGGGCTTTTAATGAACCTGAGGTTGTAGAGGCTGTGTTTAACGCTTCAACACCAGTAATATCAGCAGTAGGACATGAGACAGATTTTACACTCACTGATTTTGTAGCTGATATGAGAGCACCTACACGCTTCTGCTGCGGCAGAGCTTGCTGTTACAGAGGTAGCGGCTGTTGAAAACAAGATATATGAATATGAAAGACGGTTAAAGCAGCAGATGATGTATTCGTTGTCTGCAAAAGAGACTATCTGGAAAGATTAAAGCTACAGATGGAATATCTTAACCCTGTCAATCAGATATATGATAAAAGACAGCGGCTTATGAATATAGAAGATAAGCTGAACATGTTAATAAAAGATGTGCGGCTGAAAATAGAAACAGACTTCGTCTGTATGCTTCGAAACTTGAGGGGTTAAGTCCTTTGAAAAAGCTTGATATGGGCTATGGCTATATTGAGAATTCTGAAGAGTAACAGAATTGTATCAGCAGGTCAGGTGTCGTCAGATGACGAGATTACAGTTTATCTTAAAGATGGAAGCATCAGATCTAAGGTTATTGAGGTAGGGAAGCATGGCAAAAACATTAGAACAGTCATTTGAAAGACTTGAAGAAATAATTGCACAGATGGAAAAATCAGACACAACACTTGATGCATCATTTAAAATGTATCAGGAGGGGATGAAGCTTGTCGAAAGCTGTAATAACCAGCTTGACAAGGTTGAGAAACAAATCATAGTTTTGAATGATGATGGAGAACAGGACGATGAGTGATTTTAAGAATGAATTGGAACAGGAAGTAGAATTTATTAATGATTTAATATCAAGATATCTTCCTGATGAGACAGGACTTGATAAAAAATAAGAGAAGCTATGAATTACAGCGTCAATGCGGTGGCAAAAGAGTAAGACCAATGCTTATGCTTGAGGTGTATAAGCTGTGTGGAGGTGATGACTGTCAGGTTGTCTATCCATTTATGGCTGCTTTGGAATGTATTCATTCATATTCTCTTGTACATGATGATCTTCCGGCAATGGATAACGATGATTACAGAAGAGGAAGACTTACAACACATAAAGTATTTGGTGAAGATTTCGGAATACTTGCGGAGACGGACTTCTTAATCTGGCATATGAGATTATGGCTGAAGCACTTATATCAGGTGAAGGAGATATGACGGCGAAAGCTAAAGCAATGGAAGTTATTGCAAGAAAAGCCGGAATAAAAGGAATGGTCGGTGGACAGGCTGTTGATGTTGAACTTACTGGAAAGGCATTATCTGATGAACAGCTTGATTTTATATTCAGATTAAAGACAGGAGCATTGATTGAAGCTGCATTTCTTGCAGGAGCATACCTTGCAGGCTGTGATGAGAAATCGGCTGACAGGTTATGCGGGCAGCATCACTTATAGGATTTGCGTTCCAGATAAGGGATGATATACTTGATGTGACAAGTTCGCTTCAGGAACTTGGTAAACCTGTATTTTCTGATGAAAAGAATAATAAAACAACATATGTTACTTTATACGGAATGGAAAAAGCTGAGGCAGATGTACAATCTATGTCTGATGAAGCTTTAGATATAATTAAGAGCGTGGGAAAGAATGAATTTTTAGAGAAAATTGTTCTTAACCTTATACACAGAAACAAATAAAGCAGGTGTGTTATGATTCTTGAAAAGATAAATAAACCAAATGATATAAAACAATTATCTCCAATTGAATATAATCAGCTTGCAGATGAAATCCGGAGATTTCTTATAGAAAAGATTAGTAAGACAGGTGGACATCTTGCATCTAATCTTGGCGTTGTAGAGCTTACGATGGCACTCCATCTGGCTTTTAATCTTCCACAGGATAAGCTGATATGGGATGTAGGACATCAGTCTTATACACATAAGATTCTTACCGGAAGAAAGAATCAGTTTGACCAGTTAAGAAAGTTTGGCGGAATGAGTGGTTTCCCTAAAAGAAATGAAAGCCATTTTGATGCATTTGATACAGGACACAGCTCAACATCAATATCCGCGGGATTAGGACTTGTTAAAGCAAGGGATTTAAAGAATGAACATTACAGTGTCGTATCTGTTATAGGTGATGGTGCACTTACAGGTGGAATGGCCTATGAGGCACTTAATAATGCTTCTTCACTTAAGACTAATTTTATTATTGTGTTAAATGATAATACTATGTCAATAGCCAAGAATGTTGGCGGTGTACCACATATGCTTAGTAATATAAGGTCATCAGATTCATATTATGACCTTAAGGAAAATGTGACTAATACTCTGTATAAGCTTCCGGGTGGAGACCATATTGTAGAAAGAATCAAGAAAACCAAGAGTAATCTTAAGCAGATAATACTTCCAGGACAAATGTTTGAATGTATGGGAATATCTTATCTTGGCCCAGTTAATGGACATGATATTGAGAAGCTTATTAAGGTGTTTCATGTTGCTAAACGAATTAACGGTGCAGTTATCATCCATGTTGTAACACATAAAGGACATGGATATAAACCTGCAGAGCGTAATCCGGCTAAGTTTCATGGAATAGGACCATTTGATATTGTAACAGGAAAAGAATTGAAATCATCTGATAAGCCGACTTATTCTGATGTATTTTCGGAAAAAATATGCCAGCTTGCCAAAAGGATAAGTCAATTGTTGCAGTTACTGCAGCAATGCCTGATGGAACAGGACTTAATAAATTCGCCAAGTGGTTTCCTGACAGATTTTTGATGTTGGAATTGCAGAAGAGCATGCTGTCACATTTTCGGCTGGAATGGCAGCAGTGGCCTTAAACCTGTATTTGCTGTGTATTCTTCATTTTTACAAAGAGCTTATGACCAGATACTTCATGATGTGTGCATACAGCATCTTCATGTGGTATTTGCAATTGACAGGGCAGGGCTTGTTGGAAGTGATGGTGAGACACATCAGGGTATATTCGACCTTTCATTTCTGACTTCAATTCCAAACATGACTGTTATGGCACCTAAGAATGGCAGTGAATTTTCAGCAATGCTTGAATTCGCTCTGCTTAACTTTAATTCTCCGATTGCAATAAGATATCCAAGAGGTCAGGCGTATGATGGTCTTGAAGAGCATAATGCACCAATCCGGTACGGAAAAGCCGAGATGATTATTGAAGAGTCTGACATTGCCCTTGTTGCAGCAGGCAATATGCTTATTACGGCACAGGCAGTCAGAGAAAAGCTTAAAGAAAAGGGTTATAATATAACAATTGTCAATGAACGTTTTATTAAGCCGGTTGATACCGATATGTTGGACAGATTATCAGAGTCTCACAGACTTATAGTTACTATGGAAGAAAATGTTTTGTCAGGTGGCTTTGGTGAAGCGGTCTGTCAATATTATGATGATACATGCAATGACATAGATGTACTTAATATTGCACTGCCAGATGATTATGTTGAACATGGCAATGTTGATATTCTGCGACGGGAATCAGGTGTTGACAGAGACAGTATTATTGCAGAAGGTGCTTAACAGATGGGCAAATGTATTGAATAAGGATAAGAAAAATGAGTAAAGAAAGATTAGATGTTTTATTAGTTAATAAAGGGCTTGCAACTTCAAGAGAAGGCAAAGCTATTATTATGTCTGGTAATGTATATGTTGACGGACAGAAGGAAGACAAAGGCAGGTCAGTCATTTCCTGACACTGCAGTGATAGAGGTCCGCGGAACAACTCTTAAGTATGTTAGCCGTGGTGGTCTTAAGCTTGAGAAAGCTATGCAGAATTTTGATGTGACGCTTGAAGAGCAAGATATGTATGGATGTAGGTTCATCAACGGGTGGATTCACTGACTGCATGCTTCAGAATGGTGCAATTAAAGTCTATGCTGTTGATGTAGGACATGGACAGCTTGACTGGAAGTTACGCAATGATGAGAGAGTAGTATGCATGGAAAAAACTAATATCCGTTATGTAACACCTGATGATGTTGCGGACAGAATACAGTTTTCAAGTATAGATGTATCATTTATCTCACTTACTAAGGTGCTTACTCCAGTAAGAAATCTTCTTACAGATGATGGACAGATAGTGTGTCTTATCAAACCGCAGTTTGAGGCAGGACGTGAGAGTAGGAAAGCATGGCGTTGTAAGAGATAAAGATGTGCATATAGAAGTAATCAATAAGGTTATTGATTATGCAATGTCAATAGGATTTGAAATCCTTAATCTTGAGTTCAGTCCTGTTAAGGGACCTGAGGGAATATTGAGTATCTGCTGCATTTGCAGAAAATTGCAGAACCACACATAAAGGAAATTCCATTTGTTGTAGAAAATGTAGTTGAAAAAGCTCACGAAGTATTGTAATATATATTTAATTCTTTTCGTATACTAAATGAGGTTCAGCATGAAATATTTTATATTGTTACTAACAGGTTTAAAGATCCAGATGGTGTTAATACAAGAAAGATTGCACATTTTTGCGTTCAAAAGGTGCTGAATGTGTATGCCAGATAGAACAGGAAGAGGCATTTAATAAAACAGGTTCATACAGTGATGTAAGACTGGTTCCAGATAATACTGAATGTGTTATTGTTCTTGGAGGTGATGGTACACTTATTCAGGCATCAAGGGAGTTGTCTGAAAGGATATTCCTTTTATAGGCGTTAACATCGGGACTCTTGGTTATCTTACAGACACAGATATGTCAAGCTTTGAGGAGACATTAGAGAGTCTTCTTAGAGACGATTATGAGATTGACAGACGCATGATGCTTGATGGATGTATATATCGCGGTGAAGAACGCATTTTTCTGATATGGCACTCAATGATGTTGTTATTAACAGAAATGGTGCTTTAAAATTATTGATTTTGATATATATGTCAATGGCGAGTATCTTAATACATATTCGGCTGACGGGGTAATTGTTTCGACAGCAACAGGATCGACAGCGTACAGTCTGTCGGCAGGAGGACCCATAATACAGCCTACAGCAAGACTTATAATGGTGACACCTATATGTCCGCATTCACTTAATCAGAGAAGTATTATATTTGCTGCCGATGATGAGATTATGATTGAGATGAAGGATAATAAAAGCTCATCAGGAAGAATGATGGGTTCTCTTAAGAATGACAGCGCAAGAGTTGCCACATTTGATGGAGAAAGCTTCTGTGAAGTTGTAACGGGAGACAGAATTGTTATTACGCAGTCAGAGCGTATATCAAGATTTGTCAAGACAAGCAGAATTTCATTCTTAGAGAGAATAAGGAACAAAATGTAGTTTGGGGATAATTATGAAAACAGACAGACATAAAAAGATATTAGAATTAATTGACAGATATGAAATTGGTACACAGGAGGAGCTGGCAAAGATTCTTAACGATGAAGGCTATAATGTTACACAGGCTACTGTTTCAAGAGATATAAGAGAACTTAATCTGTCAAAGGTTTCTGTGGATGGCAAGAGAACAAGGTATGCAACGCTTACAAAGGACAAACCTGTTGCAAGTGATAAATTTTTAACAGTTCTTAAAGAAGGGTTTGTATCAATGGATATGGCACAGAATATTCTTGTAATTAAGACAGCACCTGGAATGGCAATGGCTGTATGTGCTGCTATTGATGCGCTGGAATGGAATGAGATTGTAGGTTCTATTGCAGGAGATGATACTATTATGTGTGCAGTAAGGACAGTTAATGATACATTGCTTGTTATGAACAAGATTAAGAATCTTATTAAGAACAATTAATAGACAGAATTGAAAGGCAGGGTATGTTAGTTAATTTACATGTTAAGAATCTTGCGTTAATAGAAGAAAAAATATTGATTTTGATGAAGGACTTAATATACTTTCTGGTGAAACCGGTGCAGGTAAATCTATTATTCTCGGTTCTATTAATGCTGCATTAGGAAGCAAGACATCACCTGATTTTATAAGGTCAGGATGTGAATATGGACTTTCAGAGATAACATTTGCAATACCAGAAGATAAGATTGAACGAATCAAAGAACTGGGGGTTATATCATGCGATGACGGTGAACTTGTTATTTCGAGGAAAATTATGGCAAATCGTTCGCAGATTAAGGTTAACGGACAGTCTTTTACATCAGCCCAGACAAGAGTTCTTGCACATGAACTGATTGATATTCACGGACAACATGATAACCAGCTGCTTATGGATGAGAGTAATCATTTGTATGTAATTGATGATTATGATAACAGTATTAATCCACTTCTTGATTCGTATAAAGAATGCTATAAGGAATATACTATATGCAAAAAGCATATGAAAGTCTTTCTGGTGATGATGAATCAAGGATTAAAGAGATGGCTTTTTCTTCAATATGAAATCAATGAGCTTGAATCAGCTGCTTTAAAACCTGGAGAAGATGAACAGATTGAAGCTGATTACCGGAGAATGAGTAACTTCCAGAAGATTGCGGAAATCTTTCTGAGGTGTCGATGCTGCTTTCAGAAGGTGACAATAATCTTAGTGATATGGCGGAGCTGCATTAAAGAATATGATAGCTGCAAGCGAATATGATGAATCTTTGAAAGATGACTGTGATATTCTAGCTGATATTGAGAATCTTATATCAGATGTGGCTCATAACCTTTCATCTTATATGGATGATTTTACATTTGACCAGTCTGAATTCAATACACTTGAAGAAAGACTTGATATGATTAATTCTCTTAAGATGAAATATGGCAAGTCGATTGAAGATATATTATCTGTTCTTGATGATAAGAAACAGAAGTTATCTGAATATGAGAATTATGATGAAGTTGTTGCTGCAAGAAAAGCTGAATATGATAAAGCTTATAAAAACTTATGAATGCGGCTTTTCTTTTAAGCAGCCAGAGAAAAAACAGCACTAAATTTTTCGCAGGATATAATAAATGCCTTAAAACAGCTTAATTTTCTTGATGTAAGATTTGAAGCTGAATTTGAAGAGAAAAATCCTGATTCAACCGGAACTGACAATGTCAGGTTTATGATATCAACTAATCCGGGTGAAGATATGAAGCCTCTTGCAAAGATTGCATCAGGTGGAGAATTGTCAAGAATCATGCTTGCTATTAAAAGTGTAATGGCAGAGACAGATGTATCCAAAACACTGATATTTGATGAGATTGATGAGGAATCAGCGGAAAGACGGCACAGCTTGTTGCAGAGAAGTTAAATACACTCTCAAAACTCATCAGATAATATGCATTACCCATCTGCCTCAGATTGCGGCAATGGCTGATGATCACTATGTTATTGAGAAGTCTACTAAAGATAATCGGACAATAAGTAACATAACAAAGCTTTCATATGATGAAAGTATAGGTGAGTTAGCAAGAATGCTTGGCGGTTCAAGTATTACAGATGCAGTTGTGTCTAATGCAAAAGAACTTAAGAATATGGCACAGACGGCAAAAATAATTAAATACATTTTAACTGAATTTACAGTAATACCCTTTTTAAAAGTATTTCATTGGTCAATACTAATCTTAGAAGGATGGTGGATTGATATGAAGAATTTTAAAAAGGGTTAATTTATGCCGGGGTTCTGGCATTTTGCATAGGTTTTGGAGCTTATATATACTGTAATTCAATTAAGAAAAAGATTCCAGATAAGCTATATATATATAAGCAGGATAAGGCTGTTTTTCTATGGACATACCTGTTGTTGGTACTGTATATGACAGCAGTAATAATATATGTGCCGATAATATTGATTTTGGAAGCAGGTTACAATCCAGTCGGGAAATACCGGTCAGTATTATGTAAATTATAAGCTTTTGGACTGCTTTCTGTCGCAAGGACACATATGGAGGTAGTCGATGAAAAATACATTTATTCTGGTGGTTTTCAGGTCGGTATATATCTTAAATGTAATGGAGTATATGTTGTTAATACAGAAACAATATGCACATATGATGGGCAGAATGTTGTTCTGCCAAAGGAAAGATTAATAAAGGTGATTATATAATTAAAGTTAATGGCTCTCAGACAGATACGAAAGAACAGCTTTTACAGGCGGTGTCTGAATCGGCGGGAAATAGTATGGACATAACTGTCAGGCGGGATGGTCAGGAAATTGAAGAGCAGATTATACCTGTGAAAAATGTTGCGGGAATACAAAATTGGAATCTGGGTTAAAGATGATACACAGGGTGTTGGAACTGTTACTTATGTGTGTGAAGATGGCACATTTGCCGCATTAGGACATGGAATATCAGATAACGAAACAGGGAATGTGCTTGATATAAAAGATGGCATGATATACAGAACAAGGATTCTGTCTATTGTACCTGGAAAAAATGGAGAGCCGGGAGAGCTTCTTGGTACTATTGATTATAGAGAGGACAACATAGGAAGTATAAGCCGTAATACTGATAAAGGCATATATGGTGAAAATGCGTACTCTTTATATAAGGAGTATTCACCTGAACTGATGAAAGCAGCCGGGTCATATGAAGCTTCAAAAGGAACAGCATATGTAAGGTTTTATAACAATGGCAGTTTTCATGATTATGAAATTGATATAACAGATTTAAAGTATGGCGATTCTAAGAATATAACATTTAAGGTGACATCAGGAGAGCTTCTCAAGCTGACTAATGGAATTGTACAGGGGATGAGTGGGAGCCCGATTATTCAGAATGGAAAGATAATTGGGGCTGTCACACATGTATTTGTAGATGATTCTACTTGCGGATATGGTATATTTATTGATAGAATGCTTGATAAAGACGAAAAAGAAACTAATTAAGAAAAGGATTATGATACGATGGAAAGAGAGAAATTTGGCAGCAGACTTGGATTCATACTTATAAGTGCAGGCTGCGCAATCGGAATTGGAAATGTATGGCGTTTTCCATATGTTGCAGGCAATAACGGAGGTGGAATATTTGTTTTATTATATATGTTGTTCCTTCTTATGTTTGGAATTCCTGTACTATCAATGGAACTTGCAATGGGAAGAGCTTCTAAAAGCAGCATAATAAGGGCATATCATGAATTGGAGCGACCTGGACAGAAGTGGCATATTCATGGATATCTTGGAATGATAGGCAATTATATACTTTTATTCTTCTATACTACTGTTTCAGGATGGATGTTAGGATATTTTATCAAGTATGTAACTGGTGATATTACTAAAACACTGACAGTTCACAGATGTTTGCTGATGTAACTGCTAATCCATGGATAATGTTTGTGTGGATGGCAGTAATAGTTCTTATTGCGGTTATTGTTTGCAGTATGGGACTTCAGAATGGTGTTGAGAAGATTACAAAATATATGATGCTTATTCTTCTTGGACTTATTGTTGTTCTTGCTATCCACAGTCTTACACTTGATGGTGCCGGAAAAGGAATGCAATATTTTCTTGTTCCTGATATGGATAAGATAAAAGAGGTTGGCCTTGGAAATATTATTATTGAGGCAATGAGGCGGCTTTCTTTACTTTAAGTGTAGGAATGGGTTCAATGATGATATTTGGAAGTTATATTGGGAAAGAACGTGCGCTTGTAGGAGAGGGAATACAGATTACATTACTTGACACATTTGTTGCAATTATGTCAGGAGTTATCATATTTCCAGCATGTATGTCATATAATATACCAACAGACAGTGGTCCAAGCCTTATATTTGTCACACTTCCAAAGGTGTTCGAACATATGTCAGGTGGAAGATTCTGGGGCGCAATGTTTTTTTTTTATGACATTTGCGGCATTATCCACAGTTATTGCTGTTCTGGAGAATATTATTGCATGCAATATGGAAGCTTTTGGATGGAACCGTAAGAGGTGTAATTAACCTGTTTATTATAATTATCATGAGTATTCCATGCATTCTTGGCTTCAATGTATTAAGTGGATTTACACCGCTTGGTGCTGGAACTAATGTGCTTGATCTGGAAGATTTCCTTGTAAGCAGCCTTATTCTCCCTATAGGAAGCCTTGTTATACTTCTTTTCTGTACGACTAAGCATGGCTGGGGATATGATAATTATATGAATGAAGTTAATACAGGAAAGGGTATTGGCATGCCTAAGATTTTTAAGTTTTATCTTAAATATATCCTGCCTCTGGTTATTTTATTCATTATTATTGATGGTTTGATTTAATAATCATAAGTATGTGTCGAATTTTGTCGAATGCTGCGATATCTTGCGATAAAAGTGCTTGCGGACTGCTGCTGTTAAAACTATACTAGTTGTTGTGAAGTTAAGATGTGTCGGAATAATTAATTTTCACAATATGAAGGGCTTGGATCAATGGAGAGGACGAAAATAGCTATTGCAGATGATAATCAGAATATTCTGGAAGCACTAAAATGTTATTGATGAAGAAGAGGACATGACAGTTGTAGGAATTGCAGATAACGGAGCTGACACTGTTAAGATAATTCATGAAAGCAATCCTGATGTTGTTTTATTGGATCTGATTATGCCGGGAATTGACGGTATTACTGTTATGGAAAAAGTGAGAGAGATAAATCAATAAATTCTAAGCCGGACTTTATTGTAATAAGTGCTGTTGGAAGAGATAGTGTAACTGAGGATGCATTTAATATGGGAGCAGCATATTACATAATGAAACCTTTTGACAATGAGGTACTGGTCAACAGAATACGATACATAAGAAATCAGCATAACAAGACAAATGTTAAATCAATTCCGAAAGAGCCGGTATCTATTACAGATCGAAATCTGGAAACAGATATAACCAATATAATACACGACATAGGAATCCGCACATATAAAGGGATATCAGTATCTTAGAGATTCTATTACTCTTTCAGTAAAGAATGCGGAAGTGATAAATAGCGTAACGAAGGTTTACATCCAACTATAGCAAGAAAATATGAAACAACTTCAAGTCGCGTAGAAAGAGCAATAAGACATGCTATTGAAGTAGCGTGGAACCGCGGAAATACAGATACGCTGAATGATTTATTTGGGTACACAATTAATTGTGGAAAAGGTAAGCCTACTAATTCGGAATTTATTGCTCTGATATCAGATAAAATCCGTATCCAGTATAATATTAAATAAATAACACACACATTTTTCACATATAATTAGTTGTAAAGCCTTGAAATATCGTGTTTTATATATTATAATTACAAAATCGTAAACGATTTTTAACAATTTTGTAATAATTTTAATTGAGGTATATATGCGTAGGAGAATTTTTAAAGGTTTTGCAGCTATTTTATTGACATCAACTATAACGGTATCGACAGTATTTGCAGTTTATGCAGATGATGTTGATAAATTAAAGCAGCAGAAGAAACAGACAGAACAGGAACTTGATGACCTTCAGAACCAGTGGGCTTATCTGTTACAGCAGATGGATGATTTGGAACTCAAGATGGCTAATAAATCTGATGAAATTGATGTTGCCAATGTTAAACTTAAAGAAGCTGAAAAGGTTCAGGCTGCACAGTATGATGATATGAAGCTTCGTATTAAGTATATGTATGAAGACCAGTCTGTATCATTAGCTGAAGTTTTTCTTACTTCATCAGACATGAGTACAATGCTTAATAAAGCTGTTTATATCAGGAAGTATATAATTATGACCGGAATAAGCTTGATGAAATGGCTAAGACAGCTCAAGAAATTCAAAATCTAAAAACAGGTCTGGAAAATGATAAAAGGAACTTGATGAGGCGCGAGGCACAGTTGACTGAGAAACAGGCTCTTCTTTACAGTACAATTCAAGAAACACAGGCTAAAGCAGATGATGTGAGCAGCCAGCTTGAATCCGCTGTTAAGAAAGCTGCCGAAGTTGCAGCGAAGAAAGAACAGGAACGTCTGGCAGCAGCCGCCGCCGTTTCAATACAGCAGAATATAGCAACACCGGCTAAAGGAGATTCTTCTGTAGCTAATGGGGTGGTTTCTTTAGCATATTCACTTCTTGGAGTTCCATATGTAAGCGGCGGAAGTTCACCATCAGGTTTTGACTGCTCAGGATTTACTTCTTATCTGTTCAGACAGTATGGAATTAATATTTCAAGATCATCAAGTGCCCAGGCATATGGTGGTACAGCAGTTAACGGACTTGCTAATGCACAGCCTGGTGATGTTATATGTTATCCGGGACATGTTGGAATATATGTAGGTGGAGGACAGATGATTCATGCTAATGTTCCAGGTGGTTCAGTAAGGCTTGTTGGTGTTAATTCAATAGGTATGAGCGTAATTGCCATAAGACGTTACTGGTAATATTCTAATATATGTGATATAATGAGTGCAGTTTTACAAGGACTGCACTTATTTTTATAAATGCATGAAGAGTATGGGATTATAATTAAGAAGAAATGAGGACTAATGTATGAAAAATGTATTGTTGATTGCATCAGAGGCTGTACCATTTATTAAGACAGGCGGACTTGCCGACGTTGCGGTTCACTTCCTAAGTATTTTGACAAGACTAAGTTTGATGTAAGAGTAATGATACCTAAGTATACATGTATACCTTGGGAGTATCGTGAAAAGATGGTTTATAAGACACATTTTACATAGATCTTGCCTGGAGAACACAATATGTAGGTGTTTTGAATTAGAGTGGAATGGTGTGACATTTTACTTTATTGATAATGAATTCTATTTTGGTGGTAATAAGCCATACAGTTGGATTCATGAGGATATTGAGAAGTTTGCATTCTTTAGCAAGGCTGCACTTTCAGCCCTTCCTGTGCTTGGCTTCAGACCAGATATAATTCATTGTAATGACTGGCAGACAGGTCTTATTCCTGTATATCTTAAGGAAAGATTTTCTCAGGGAGAGTTTTATCAGGGTATCAAGTCTATTATGACTATACATAATCTTAAGTTCCAGGGCATATGGGATCTTAAGAAAGTTAAGGATATTACAGGACTTCCAGATGAATATTTTACATCAGATAAGCTTGAAGCCTATGATGATGCTAATTACTTAAAAGGTGGTATCGTATATGCTGACAGGGTTACAACTGTAAGTGAGACTTATGCAGAAGAGATAAAGACACCGTTTTATGGCGAGAATCTTGATGGACTTATGAGAGCAAGATCTAATGTTTTATCAGGTATTGTTAATGGTATTGATTATGATGAATATAATCCAGAGACAGATAAGAGAATTTTCAACAACTATAATCAAGTAACTTTCAGAAAAGAAAAGTGGAAGAACAAGGTTGCACTTCAGAAGGAACTTGGACTTACAGAGGATAAGGGTAAGTTTATGATTGGGCTTGTATCGAGACTTACAGACCAGAAGGGACTTGATCTTGTAGCATATGTCATGGATCAGCTCTGTGCAGAAGATGTACAGTTTGTTGTTCTTGGTACCGGTGAAGAGAGATATGAGAATATGTTCAGACATTATGACTGGAAATATAATGACAGAGTATCAGCTAATATATATTATTCAGAAGATATGTCACATAAGATATATGCAGCCTGTGATGCATTCCTTATGCCGTCATTATTTGAACCTTGTGGACTTTCACAGCTTATGAGCCTTAGATATGGAACAGTTCCTATAGTAAGAGAAACGGGTGGCCTTAAGGATACTGTAGAGCCATATAACGAATATGAAGCGTAAGGGAACAGGATTTTCTTTTGCTAATTATAATGCACATGAGATGCTTGGTATTGTTAATTATGCTAAGGATGTATATTACAATCATAAGAGAGAGTGGAATAAGATTGTTGACAGGGGAATGAAGACAGACTTCTCATGGAACAGTTCAGCTAGAAAGTATGAAGAACTTTATAATTCACTTTAATTAAGTGACAGTTTTGCATTTAACGGTGATTTTCTATAAAGAAAAAGGAAGCTGCGATAAAAGCAACTTCCTTTTTAATGCGTGGCGGACTTGAACCCGCACGATGTTACCACCGGCAGATTTTGAGTCTGCTGCGTCTGCCATTCCGCCACACGCGCGACTTTGATAGTTTATCATAATAAATCTTAAAATCAAGTAAAGAATACTTGCGTACATAATAAATTTCGAATATTATTTTATTATTGTATTATAATCCTTTTATGGAGGCGTTTATGGATAACTGTAAGGAAATCCAGAGCAGGATAGAAAGCTTTGAACATGGAAATCTGTCACTTAAAGATGAAGAAGCATTTACCAATCATATTCTTAAATGTGCAGACTGCCGTGAAGAGATGGAGATATATTATATAATTTCATATGGATTAGATGATGATAATGAAAAGGAAATTAAGAATTGCAGATATAGTCAGTACTTAGATGCATTTGATTTTACAGGGCTGGTTGAACAGAAATTAAAAGATAGTGAAGATAAATGTTTATTTTAAGACAGTGGACTCAATTTACCAGAGTAAGATATATTTTTGTTTCTATAGTTATGATTCTTACAGCCTTGCTTCTTATCATTATTAAATTCTTTTAAAGATGGGAGATTGTTATGAGTGAAAACTTATATTAATAGATGGACACAGCATATTAAACAGGGCATTTTACGGAGTTCCTGACCTTACTAATGCAGAAGCATACATACCAATGCGATGTATGGCTTTCTTAATATTTTATTTAAATTTCTTGATGAAGAAAAGCCTGACTATATTACGGTTGCATTTGATTTATCTGCACCGACATTCAGACATAAGGTGTTTGATGGATATAAAGGAACAAGAAAGCCTATGCAGCCAGAACTAAAGCAGCGTTCCTCTTATGAAGGAGCTGCTTAAAGCAATGAATATTACAGTTGTCGAGCAGGAGGGATACGAAGCTGATGATATTCTAGGTACAATTGCGAAGCGAAAGTGCTGCGAAAGGAATAGATGTATCAATTGTTTCAGGTGACAGAGATTTACTTCAGCTTGCAGATGAGCATATTAAGATAAGAATACCGAAGACAAAGAAAGGCGTAACAGAGGTTGAAGATTATTATCCATCAGATGTATTTAATCTGTATGGAGTTACTCCTCATGAATTTATAGATGTTAAAGCACTTATGGGCGATACATCTGATAATATACCGGGAGCACCGGGAGTAGGACCTAAGACAGCGTCGGCTATTATTCAGAAATATCATAGTCTTGATAATGTTTTTGAACATCTTTGCGAGTTGAAGCCGCCTAAAGCAAAAATATCAATAACTGAGAATGTCGAGCAGATTAAGATGAGCAGATTCTTGTCAGAGATTAAAATCGATGTTCCGATTGATTATAAAGTTGAAGATTCTAAAGCGGTGATTTCTTTAATGAGAATTCATATGAACTTTTAAAAAGTATAATTTTAAAATATGCTAAAGAAGTTTGAGAATACAGATATAATTGCTAAAGACCCTGAATGTTATGAATATTTCAAGAAGATATCTGATTTTGCTGATGTTGAAAATGTATTTAACAAAGCGGTGGATATAGCGGTGGGATTGAAAAAATCGGACTTTCTATTGTAAGAGAAAATGAACTGACTGCAGTTGGAATAACACTTTCAGATACAGAAATATATTATATCCCGGTATCGGGTTTTGTTACAGAGAGTTATCTTGCAGACCGTCTGTCAGATGTTGTAAGCGTGGCTTCTAACAGAAATATAGCATCTGCCAATATTAAAGATTATCTTGATATATTTGAAAAAGACAAGATAAATGGCTATCCGCTTGTTTCAGAAAAAGCATTTATTGATACTGCAATTGCGGCATATCTGCTTCATCCAAGTAACGAAAGTTATGATTATGAAAGTCTTGGAAGAGAGTTTTTATCATTAACATATCCTTCAAAAACAGAACTTCTGGGTAAATTGTCGATTAAAAAGGCAGTAAATGAAGCAGAAGATAATCTTATTAAGTATGTATGTCTTTCATCATATGCTTATTACAAATGTGCTGATAAAATTACAGAACAGTTAAAGAGTGAGAATATGTATGAGCTTTTTGAAACTATAGAAATGCCTCTTATATTTGTTCTTTTTGAAATGCAGCAACAGGGCATAAGTGTTGATAAACAGGCACTTGTAGATTATTCAAAGGTACTTGGAACTAAGATTTCAATTCTTGAGAAAGAGATATATGAAGCAGCAGGCGAAGAGTTCAATATCAATTCACCAAAGCAGCTTGGTGTTATACTTTTTGAAAGGCTTGGAATGCCTAACGGAAAGAAGACAAAGAGTGGTTATTCAACAGCTGCAGACGTACTTGAAAAGCTTGCACCTGATTATCCGGTTGTAAGTAAGATTCTTGAATACAGACAATTAGCAAAGCTTAAATCAACTTATGCTGACGGACTTACACAGTATATATCAGAAGATGGAAGGATTCATGGTACATTTAACCAGACAATAACTGCAACTGGAAGAATAAGCAGTACAGAGCCTAATCTTCAGAATATTCCTATAAGAATGGAGATGGGTAAGGCTATAAGAAAGGTATTTGTTCCAAAGGATGGCTTTGTATTTTTGGATGCCGACTACTCTCAGATAGAGTTAAGAATACTTGCTCATATGTCAGGGGATGAGAAGCTCATTGAGGCGTATAATTCATCAGCAGATATCCACAGAGCAACGGCGGCACAAGTCTTTGGCGTACCGCTCGAAGAGGTTACTGATGAACAGAGAAGAAATGCCAAGGCAGTTAATTTCGGCATTATCTATGGAATGAGTTCGTTTGGATTAAGCCAGGATCTTAGTATTTCAAGGAAAGAAGCTAAAGAATATATTGAAAGATATTTTGCAAGCTATCCGACTATCAAGACATTTATAGACGGACTCGTAAGTGATGCCAAAGAAAAAGGATATTCACTTACAATGTATAACAGAAGAAGAGAAATTCCTGAGATTAAATCTTCTAATTTCATGCAGCGTTCTTTTGGAGAGAGAGTTGCCATGAATGCACCAATTCAGGGAACTGCAGCTGATATTATCAAGCTGGCAATGATTAATGTATATAATGCACTTAAGGAGCATAATCTCAGGTCAAGACTCATATTGCAGGTTCATGATGAGCTTCTTGTTGAGACGGCAGAGGATGAGGTTGATACTGTAAAGCAGATTATGCTTGATGGAATGAAGAATGCAGTAAGCCTTAAGGTACCTCTTGAGGTAGATTTAAAGGAAGGAAAAGACTGGCTGGAGGCACACTGATGAAAGTTATTGGAATCACAGGTGGTGTAGGAGCAGGAAAATCTTCTGTTCTTGCACTCCTTAAAGAAATGTGTTCCTGCGACATTATACAGGCAGACCTTGTTGCAAGAAATATATACCAATCAGGCAATATTGGATTTAAAAAGGTCGTTGATATATTCGGGGAGCAGATTGTAGGAGAGAATGGAGAGATAAACAGATCTCTTCTCGCAGATATTATATTTAAGAACCCTAATAAGAGAATCGTTCTTAACAGCATAATTCATCCTCTTGTAAAACAAGAGATTATTAATCAGATTAATAATCATAAGATAGCAGGTGATGTTGATTACTGTTTTGTTGAGGCAGCACTGCTTATTGAAGATCACTATGATATATTCATGGATGAGATATGGTATATATATGTTTCGGAAGATGAGAGAAGAAAAAGACTTGCTGCTTCAAGAGGCTATTCTGATGAAAAGATATCAGACATATTTAAAAGCCAGCTATCTGATGCTGAGTTCAGAAAGCATGCAGATAAAGTGATTGATAATGGCGCAGATATAGAAAAAACACGCGCCCAGCTTGAGATTATGCTTGGAATATGATACATTTATACATAATTTGTTTATTCTAGAGGTAGGGTATGGATAATACACAGTCAAGAAAAGAGACCATTGTTTTTGGTCTTGATATAGGAACAAGAAGTATTGTCGGTGTTGTTGGATACATGGAAAGAAACCGTTTTAAGGTTATTGCAATGGCTGAGCAGAAGCATGAGACCAGAGCAATGCTTGATGGTCAGATTCATGATATCTATAAAGTTGGCGATACAATCAGAAAAGTTAAGAATTCTCTTGAAAACCAGCTTGGAAGGGAACTTTCAGAAGTATGCATAGCTGCTGCTGGACGAGTTCTTAAAACTATTAATTCGTCTGCTGAGTATGAATTTGAAGAGGAAACACGGGTTACGCAGGAACATATCTATTCACTTAATCTTCTGGCGGTTGAGAATGCACATAATAAGATTAACGAAAAAGAAGATAAAGCAAGATTTTATTGTGTCGGAAACACCCCTATAAGATATCAGCTTAACGGCTATGATATTAATAATCTTGAGGGGCATAAGGCTTCTAAGATTTCAGTTGAACTTATTGCTACATTTTTGCCGGAAGAGGTAGTTGATGGACTTTATGAGGCTGTTGAATATGCCGGACTTAATGTTGAAAGTCTTACATTAGAGCCTATAGCAGCCATGAATATAGCAATTCCTGAGCAGTACAGGCTTCTTAACATAGGGCTTGTTGATGTAGGTGCAGGAACATCAGATATCTGTCTTACAAAGGATGGCTGTATAATTGCATACGGCATGATACCTTGCGCAGGTGATGAGATAACAGAGTGCATCGCAAAAACTTACCTTGTTGATTTTAATACTGCTGAAAAGATTAAAATGTCTGCAAGCTCTAAGAAAAAAGGGCTTGTAACATTTAAAGATATAATGGGTATCACGCAGAAGGTAGATGCACTTGAAATAAGAAATGCAGCAGCTGATGTTGTGGATGCGATGGCAAAGGATGTTGCAGAAAAGATTATTGAGCTTAATGGCGGTAAGCCTGTAAATGCTGTGTTTGTTGTCGGAGGTGGTGGCAAGATACCAGGTTATACAGAAAGAGTGGCTGATTGTCTTGGAATACCGCACCAGAGAGTAGCAGTAAGAGGTGAAGAAGTACTTACATCAGTTGATTTTCAGGTTGACAATTTCAAGAAGGATTCATTATATGTAACTCCTGTCGGTATATGCACTAATTATTATACGCAAAAGAACAATTTTGTATTTGTTACTGTTAATAAAGAACGAATAAAGCTCTATGATACAAGTAATCTTACAGTTGTAGATGCTGTTATGCAGATTGGCTTCCCTAATGAAAAGCTTTTCCCAAGAAGAGGAGCAGAGATTAACTTTACTGTTAATGGAAAGTCAAGACTTGTAAGGGGAAGTGCCGGGGAAGGTGCAGTTGTTACGCTTAATGGAAGACCGGCTAATCTTCATACTCCGATAGAACAGAATGATATAATAGTTGTAACAGAATCTACAGTAGGAGAACCGGCAAGCATAACAATAGGACAGCTTGAAGAGTTTAATTCCCAGATAACATTTATAGTAAATGATAAAACTATCGTCTGCCCAAGATTTGCATATGTCAATGGAGAGTTAAAGTCAGAGTTCTATGATATTAATGATGGCGATAAAATCCGTATGGAGAATTTCTATACTGTTGCACAGCTTTTTGAGTTTCTTGACTTGGATTATAAGACGCTCAATGTAACTGTTAATAATGAACCAGCAGATAAGAATACTAAAGTATATGAGAACTTTACGGTAAGAACATCTTCATTAGAGGAATATAATGAGAACATTATGGCATCAGAAAAGCTGCAGGAAGCAGAAGAAGTTGATGATAGTTCATCAGAAGAACCGGTTAAACAGCCGGTTAATATAACTATTATAGTTAATGGACAGAGAGTTGTTTTATCAGGCAAAACTAATTATATAGTTGTTGACCTGTTCCAGTTCTATCCATTTGATCTTACAATGGTAAGGGGAAATCTTGTATTCTTACATAACGGAAATGATGCTGATTATTCATCGCCACTTAATGATGGTGATGTTATAGAGCTTCGCTGGGAGGATAAATAATTATGAGAATGATGCCGATTGCCAGTGGAAGCAGTGGTAACTGTATTTATCTTGGTACAGAGGACACACATGTTCTTTTTGATGCTGGAATAAGCAGAAAGAGAATTGAAGAAGGACTTAATACGGCAGGTTTAAGCCTTAAAGATATTGATGCAATATTTGTAACACATGAACATATTGACCATACAAAAGGGCTTGGTGTTATATCAAGAAAAGATGGAATCCCAATCTATTCAACTTCTGGTACAATAGATGGAATTGAACAGATTTCATCACTTGGTAATATTCCAGATGGAATATTTAATAAGATAAATGCGGATGAAGATATTTCAATTGGAGATGTAACAGTCCATCCATTCCGTATATCACATGATGCTAACGAACCGGTTGCGTATACATTTACTCAAAAATATGCAGATGGCATAAAAAAAGCATCGGTTGTAACTGATTTAGGGTATTTTGATGATTATGTGGTTGATAATCTGACAGAATCTGATATTATGCTTGTTGAGGCTAATCATGATATCAATATGTTACAGGTTGGTCCTTATCCTTTTTATCTTAAGAAAAGAATATTAGGTAATAAAGGACATCTCTCTAATGAGACATCTGGACAGCTTGTCAATTCCCTGCTTCATGATAAGCTTAAGAAAATATATCTTGGTCATTTAAGCAAAGAGAATAACTATGATAAACTTGCTTATGAGACGGTGAAGTTAGAAATTGATATGTCAGATAACTCATTCAAATCTTCGGATTTTGATATAGAGGTTGCAAAGCGTGATGTTTTATCAGGTATTTGCGAAATATAACGGGCGCTTACAAGGTGCAGAAAGAGGAAAGCTATGAAAAAATGTGTAATTACTGTTGTAGGAAAAGATACTGTTGGTATTATTGCCAGAGTATGTACTTATCTTGCTGATACAAAGGTTAATATCCTTGATATCTCACAGACTATTGTTTCAGGATATTTTAATATGATGATGATTGTTGATATGTCTGGTTCTACAAAGAATTTTGACAATGTTAATGAAGATCTTAATAAGCTTGGCGAAGATATTGGTGTTGTAATTAAATGCCAGCGTGAAGAAATATTTGACATGATGCACCGTATCTAAGAAAGTGAGGAGACTTAAATACTATGATTAATATTATGGAAGTTACAGAGACTAACAAAATGGTCGAGAAAGAGAACCTTGATGTAAGAACTATTACTATGGGTATTAATCTTCTTGACTGTGCTGGTCCTGATTTAGCTGAGGTTAATGAGAAAATATATAACAAAATCACAACTCTTGCTAAGGATTTAGTTTCAACCGGAGAAGAGATTGCAAAGGAATTCGGTGTTCCTATTGTTAATAAGAGAATATCAATTACACCTATTTCTCTTGTTGGTTCTTCTGCATGTAAGACACCTGAGGATTATGTTACTATTGCGAAAACTCTTGATAAAGCGGCTCATACTGTTGGTGTTAATTTCATTGGTGGTTATTCAGCAGTTGTATCAAAAGGTATGACTAAGAGTGATGAACTTTTAATAAGATCAATTCCACAGGCACTTGCACAGACAGAGCTTATATGCAGTTCTGTTAATGTTGGTTCAACAAAGACTGGTATTAACATGGATGCAGTAAGACTTATGGGCGAGATAGTTAAAGAGACAGCAGAGCTTACTAAGGATAAAGATTCTTTAGGATGTGCCAAGCTTGTTGTGTTATGTAATGCCCCTGATGATAATCCTTTCATGGCTGGTGCATTCCACGGTGTGACAGAAGATGATGCAATTATAAATGTTGGTGTCAGTGGTCCTGGTGTTGTTAAATACGCACTTGAGAGTGTAAGAGGAAAGAGCTTTGAGGTTCTTTGCGAAACTATCAAGAAGACAGCATTTAAGATTACAAGAGTTGGACAGCTTGTTGCACAGGAGGCTTCTAAGAGACTCGGTGTACCTTTTGGCATTATTGACCTTTCACTTGCGCCAACTCCTGCTGTTGGAGATTCAGTAGCAGAGATTCTTGAAGAAATCGGACTTGAGAGAGCAGGAGCACCTGGTACTACAGCTGCACTTGCAATGCTTAATGATCAGGTTAAGAAGGGCGGTGTTATGGCATCTTCTTATGTAGGCGGACTTAGTGGAGCATTCATCCCTGTATCAGAGGATCAGGGAATGATTGACGCGGTTAATGAAGGTTCACTTACAATTGAAAAGCTTGAAGCCATGACATGTGTATGCTCAGTTGGTCTTGATATGATAGCTATTCCGGGTGACACACCTGCAACAACAATTTCAGGAATTATTGCAGATGAAGCAGCTATCGGTATGGTAAATCAGAAGACAACAGCTGTAAGAGTTATTCCTGTTGTAGGAAAGGGCGTTGGAGAGACAGTAGAATTTGGCGGACTCTTAGGTTATGCACCTATTATGCCTGTTAATAAATTTGACTGTTCTGCATTCGTGAACAGAGTGGGAAGAATTCCTGCACCAATCCACAGCTTTAAGAACTAATTAAGAATTAATATAAAAAATGCACCGGTTGAATCAGTGATATGTACCCAGAATCCTGGACACATATTTATGAACTAGGCTGAACACATGGATGCTATCCTGTATTGTACAGGTGGCATCCATTTTGTTTTTACCTGAATTCTTTTGTTATTATAATAATCTATATATTCTTCAACCGCTTGTGAAAATTCTTCGAATGAAGAATAATCTTTCTCATAACCGTAATACATCTCATTTTTTAATCTTCCAAAAAATGTCTCCATAATACAATTATCATAACAATTACCTTTTCGTGACATGGATTGTATAATGCCATGTTCCTGTAAGGTATTTCTAAAGTAAGCATGTTGATACTGCCAGCCTTGATCTGAATGAAATATTAATCCTTCCAATGAAGGAAATTTTTCAAATGCTTTATTCAGCATTCTTTCTATCTGTTCAAGATTAGGACTCATAGATAAATCATATGAAATGATTTCATTCGTATTCATATCTAGCACTGGCGATATATAACACTTTCCCCATGAAAAATTAAATTGAGATACATCAGTGGTCCATTTTTGCAAAGGCGCAGTTGTGCTGAAGTCCCTATCTATTATGTTATCAGCAATTTTGCCAACTTCACCCTTATAAGAATGATATTTCTCCTTTGGTCGTTTTCCCGCTAATCCTGCTTCATGCATAAGACGCTGGACTCTCTTATGGTTCACCTGATATCCGCGGTTAATGAGTTCCCGGTGAACCCGTCTTACACCATACCTGCGCTTGTTCTCAACAAAAACACTTTTTATTTCTTCTAGTATTTCTTGATTGCGTTCGGCAACAACATCGTTTCTGCTAAGCTCAAAATAGTAAGTAGATCTAGCCATATGCATTGCTTTAAGAAGATACTTTAATTGGTATCCTTTTTCTCTGAGTTCTTTGATGATTGCTGCTTTTTCGCCTTGAGTTGCGCAGCCCACTTTTCTTGCCTCAAGGCGATCCGTTTTTTTATTACTTCATTTTCAGCTTTGATATATTCGTTTTCAGCTCTTAAGCGTATCAGTTCTTCTCGTTCCGATTCTGTTAAAGGTAATGGATTGGTTGATTTCTTCATTCTTGGTTCCTTTGTTGGTCGTCCTTTTTACTTTCTACTAATCCATTATATCCTTGTAATTTATATTTGTGTACCCATTGATAAAGCATTCCTGGGTTAATACCTTCTATGGCAACTTTCGTTCTTGGTATGCCTGCAATAACTTTTGAAACCAATTCAAGCTTTTCTTCCGGTGTCCACACTCTATTAAACACCTTATGCCTTAAAACTTCTGGACCATGTAAATCAACCAATCTGGACCATTTTCGTATATGACTTTTAAGGTATCTGGATTCAGTCCCTCTGGAATATCAGGATACGAACCCGAATGATACAATTCAACACACATCAATTTAAATTCATAACTATAACGCATAAAATACCCTCCTTACTGGTTGTCCAGTAAAGAGGGTACATATCAGATTAATGGTTCAGCCGGTGTATTTTTATATACGTATTATATTCTGTTGCAGTTCATTCTTCATTACATACCCATACTTTTCATATACAGCCTGTGCATATATATCAGAACATGCAAGGTCAAATATAAGTTCTTTTTATAATCAGCAGCCTTGGTAATGAAAGGCACATCAAGTTCTTTCTTGATGCTTCCAAGATACTGCTGTCCGGCTTTATTAAAACCTAATAATCTTATATATGGTATATTATTGTATGAATCGGACATGGATTTTCTTATTTCAAGAATTATATGCATAATGCAGCGGCATATTCTTGAATATACTATATTCTTTGATTTGACTTTCATTGCAAATTCTGTGATAGTGTCACTTCCTGTAAATGCAGCTACAAATCTGTTTGCGATATCCGGACTGATATCTTCATATTCAGCAAGCTTTTCAGCAAAGTCTGTATTATTAATGTTACATATCTGCTTAATAAATAACATTTTATGATTAAATATATTACTGAAATCATCAGGAAAAAAGGACAACTCTTTGAATTGCTGATTTCTTCATACATACCGGCAGTAAGGTATGTTTTAATCTGTCATGTTCATCTGACATAAGCATTTTTCTTATTCCAAATGCACTTGCATATTCAGCGGTATCTGAGTCGTCATTGTAGCCAGCACCTTCACGAAGCACTGGATAATATGTCATGTTAAGGTTGTTGTAAAGAATTGCTTTTATATATTCAATTGCAAGAATGTTATTAGAACCTGTAATTATGTCCTTACATTCAGGCAGATATTCCAGAAGAGCAGTCTGTCTTGCCGCAGGGTATGAGAGCCCCTCTGCAAGAGCTTTGTTAAGAATTGCCTTATATTCAGGCGATTCTGATATTATAGTACGGCTTATCTTTGCCAGACAATCTGCATTATCAGTTTCAGCACCAAAACAGATTGAAGCGGCTTTCATTTCATTAAGTGTAAGAACTGCACCTTTAGCAAAATTCTCTGCACTTGATAATGCGTAGTATACAGGTAGTTCAACAACGATATCAGCACCAGCTTTTAATGCAGCACTTGTTCTTGCATACTTATCAATTACTGCCGGTTCACCACGCTGCACAAAATTGCCGCTCATAACAACGATAATACAGTCAGCCTGCGAAATCTGTCTTGTTTTATTCATCTGATATACATGTCCTGTGTGTAATGGGTTATATTCTGCAACAATTCCGCATGCTTTCATGTAGTGTCTCCTTTATGTTTTATTATATTTTACTGAAATCGTACATTTATGTCAAAATATTGCTGAATTTAGTCAATGTATCGTTTTAAAACATTTTTAAGTGCCAGACGACCTTGTTTTCGACTAAAAATTGGTATATAATTTTTGTCAGAGTTCAGTATGTTTACTGAAAATTTACTTTTTTATAAGGAGGAGTCATTAATCATGGCATTTATTGACACAATTAAAGAAAGAGCAAAGGCAGACAAGAAGACTATCGTATTACCAGAGTCTATGGATAAGAGAACTTATGAAGCTGCTGAGAAGATTTTAAAGGAAGGCATTGCTAATTTAGTTATCATTGGTACTCCTGAAGAGATCGAGAAGTATGGTAAGGGCTATGACATTTCTGGCGCCACAATCGTAGATCCATTTAACGATCCTAATAAGCAGAAGTATATTGATAAATTCGTTGAGTTAAGAAGCAAGAAGGGTGTTACACCTGAGATGGCTAAGGAACAGATGGAGAAGGATTACATGTACTATGCATGCCTTATGTGTAAATGTGGAGATGCTGATGGAGCAGTATCTGGTGCATGCCACTCAACAGGTAACACAATCCGTCCAGCTCTTCAGTTATTAAAGACTAAGCCAGGTATCAGCTCAGTTTCAGGTTTCTTCCTTATGGAAGTTCCAGACTGTGAATTCGGTGAGAACGGTCTTTTTGTATTCGCTGACTGTGCTGTAAGCCCAGATTATGATTCAGAGAAGCTTGCTGAGGTTGCTAAGCTTTCTTCAGATTCATTCAAGAGCTTTGTAGGAAAGGACGCTAAGGTTGCTATGCTTAGCTTCTCTTCATACGGAAGTGCTAAGCATGACAGAGTAACTATGGTTGCTGATGCTGTTAAGATTGCAAAAGAAAAGTACCCAGATATCACTGTTGATGGTGAGCTTCAGTTAGATGCTGCTTTAGTTCCAGAAGTTGCTGCACTTAAGGCACCTGAGAGCCCAGTAGCTGGTAAGGCTAATACACTTGTATTCCCTAACCTTGAAGCTGGTAACATTGGTTATAAGCTTGTTCAGAGACTTGCTAAGGCTGGAGCTTATGGTCCTGTTCTTCAGGGACTTTCTATGCCGGTTAACGATCTTTCAAGAGGATGCTTTGCTGACGATATCGTTGGTGTAGTAGCTATGACAGCAGTTCAGGCTCAGAATGCATAATTAACATTTTAAGGAGAATTTTGTAATGAATATTTTAGTATTAAACTGTGGAAGCTCATCTCTTAAGTATCAGCTTATTAACATGGATGATGAGAGCGTAATCGCAAAAGGTCTTGTAGAGAGAATCGGTATTGAAGGTTCTGTTCTTACACATAAGCCAACTGGAAAGGATAAGTATGTTGTTGAGACTCCTATGAAGGATCACAATATCGCAGTTAAGCTTGTACTTGATGCTCTTCAGGATGCTGAGCATGGCGTAATCAAGTCTACAGATGAGATTGCAGCAGTAGGACACAGAGTACTTCACGCGTGAGAAGTATATCGAGTCTTGTCTTGTAACAGAGGATGTTAAGAAGGTTGTAAGAGAGTGCTTCGACCTTGGTCCTTTACATAACCCAGCTAACCTTATCGGTATTGAAGCCGTTGAGGCAGCTATGCCAGGCAAGCCAAATGTAGCTGTATGGGATACAGCATTTGGTGGAACAATGGAGCCAAAGGCTTATCTCTATGCTATTCCTCGTGAATACTATGAGAAGTACGGCGTAAGAAGATATGGTTTCCACGGAACAAGCCACAGCTTTGTTTCTAAAGAGACAATCAAGTTTGCTAACCTTGATCCTAAGACAGCTAAGGTTATCGTATGCCACCTTGGTAACGGTGCTTCAATCTCAGCTTCTGTTGGTGGTAAGTGTGTAGATACTTCTATGGGTCTTACTCCACTTGAAGGACTTATCATGGGAACACGTTCTGGTGACCTTGATCCGGCTATCTTAGAGTTCTTATGCAACCATGAGAACCTTACAATAAGCGAGATGCTCAATATCCTTAACAAGAAGTCTGGTGTACTTGGTATGTCAGGCGGAATCTCAAGTGATTTCAGAGATCTTAATGCTGCAGCTAACGACGGTAACGAAATTGCTAAGGTTACACTTGAAGCTTATGCTTACAGAGTAGCTAAGTATATTGGTGCTTATACAGCAGCTATGAACGGTGTTGATGCCATTACATTTACAGCTGGTGTTGGTGAGAATGCTGCATGGCTTCGTCCAATGGTAGCTAAATATCTTGGATACCTTGGTGTTGAACTTGATGAAGCTGCAAGCGAGAAGCTTGTGGAGAAGGAATTATCTCTACACCAGAATCTAAGGTTAAGCTTTGCGTAATTCCTACTAATGAAGAGCTTGCAATCGCAAGAGAAACATTAGCATTAGTAAAATAATTGACATATTCGCGAAAAATATTGAATTTAAGTGAATTTGTTGTTGACAAAGACAGGGAGCATGCGTATAATTGACAAGGTGTGGATTAGCGCATGCTTTTCCTATGCATAATAGTATGAATTGGAGACAATTATGCTAATTGATTTAAGAGAGCTTTTATCCGGTTCACAGGATGAAAGAATAGAAAAGGTTTCAATTGAATCAGATAGCTTTGACACTGGAATCGCTAAGTATAGTATACTTGAGAAGCCAGAGTTTGAACTTTGCATTACCAGAATTGCTAAGAATAAGCTTGAGATTAAAGCTGAGAGCTTTGTTGTTCTTGATATTCCATGTGACAGATGTTTAGAGTCTGTTCCTACGAAAGTAGAGTACAGTGTTAATGAAATCGTTGATTTCTCAGACAATGCTGCCGGAGAAGAAGCAAAGGAAGAAAAAGACTATATTGGTGGATACGAACTCGACGTGGACAGATTAGTTTTCGGCGAAATACTTATATCCATGCCGGGTAAGACATTATGTACCCCTGATTGCAAGGGGCTATGTTCTATATGCGGACACAACCTGAATGTTTCAGAGTGTGGCTGTGACCGAGAGTCCCTGGATCCAAGAATGTCTGTTTTCAAAGATATTTTAAAGAATTTTAAGGAGGTGTAACATATGTCAATTTGTCCAAAGAATAAATCTTCAAAGGCAAGAAGAGATAAGAGAAGAGCAAACTGGAAGATGGCTGCTCCAAATCTTGTAAAGTGCTCAAAGTGTGGCGCTTTAATGATGCCTCATAGAGTATGCAAGTCTTGTGGTTCTTATAACAAGAAAGAAATCATCTCTGTTGACTAATTGTTTATTAAAATGTATTTTAACAGGCTGTCCCATTGGGGCAGCTTGTTTTGTTTTATAAAGAAATGTGTTATAATATGTGGGATTTTGATAAAGGGGGCTTTGATTATGAAAGTGAATAAAATACTCGCATTTATGTTTATATTAGAATTATGTATTATCCCATTACAGGGTGCGGTGCAAAAGTACAACTGTAGATTCAACAGAAACTCAGGAGACTCAGGCACAGATAGATGATGCTTATGGCAAAGGTCTTAGTTTTACATACAATGATTATGCTGATAATGTGTTATCTTTAAGTTATAATCTTAAGCAGAATGCGGATGGAAGCTGGCAACTGTCTGTCAGCGGACAGAATGCCCATGTAAATGGAACAAAAGTGATATCTGATAATAATGCCAATGGATTTTTCTATTATCTTTTGCATGAAACTAATATAGTCACTTATAAAGATTATAATAAAACAGATGATTCAATAACTTCTGATGTTGCGTGGTGGTTTAATCTTAATATATATTATGACAAGGATTCTATCGTTGCATATGGTTATATGATGCATCCGTCTGATTATGATGATATCAGAGTTCAGATTACTGAATATCTTAATGATTTATTTAAAAATGCTTAAGGTTGCGTTAATTTGATATTCGTAGTATATTTTACAATAGTATTTTAATGATTAATATGAAATGGAGTTTAATTTATGGTAAAAATCGCACTTGACGCTATGGGTGGAGATAATGCACCAGCAGAGATTGTCAAAGGAGCAGTACAGGCTGTTGCTGCTGATAAGGACTGCTTTGTATATCTTGTAGGTAAGGAAGATAAGATTAAAGAATGTCTTAACGGACAGCAGTATGATTCATCAAGAATAGAGATTGTTAATGCTGATGATGTAATTGAAACAGGTGAACCTCCTGTTATGGCTATAAGAAGAAAGAAAGAGTCATCTCTTGTTAAAGCAATGTATATGGTTAAGAATAAAGAAGCTGATGCATTCGTATCTGCCGGAAGCTCAGGAGCAATCCTTGTTGGTGGTCAGACTATAGTTGGAAGACTCCGCGGAGTTGACAGGCCACCAATGGCAGCACTTATCCCTACTAAGGATGGTGTTTCACTGCTTGTTGACAGTGGTGCTAATGTAGATGCAAGAGCAACTATGCTTGTACAGTGGGCTGTTATGGGTTCTATATACATGGAGAATGTTGTTGGAATTAAGAATCCAAGAGTTGCAATTGTCAATGTCGGACTTGAGGAAGAAAAGGGTAATTCACTTGTCAAAGAAACATATCCAATGCTTAAAGAGTGTCCTAACATTAATTTTATAGGAAGTATTGAAGCAAGAGAGATTCCTAACAGCTATGCAGATATCATTGTATGCGATGCATTTGTTGGAAACTGTATCTTAAAGCTTTACGAAGGAGAAGCCAAGATGATACTTGGAAAGATTAAGGGCGTTATGATGTCATCATTAAAGACTAAGATTGGCGCACTTCTTATCAAGAAGTCATTAAAGACACAGCTTAAGTCAATGGATGCTTCAGAACACGGAGGCGCTCCTCTTATCGGTCTTAACGGTCTTGTTGTCAAGACTCATGGAAATGCTAAAGCTAAAGAGGTTAAGAATTCATTAATTCAGTGTGTAACATTTACAAAAATGAATATAAATGATAAAATTATTGAGGCGCTCGGTCAGATTCCAGAGCAGCATAATTAAAGATTGAAAGGATAGATATTATGGAATTCGAGAAGTTACAGAATATTATTGCAGATGTACTTAACATTGATAAATCAAAGATTACTCCAGAGACAACATTTGTTGATGATCTTGGAGCAGATTCATTAGATGTATTTCAGATTATCATGGGAATTGAAGATGAATTCGATATCCAGATTCCTGATGATGCAGCTGAATCAATTGTAACAGTTAATGATGCGGTTGTTCAGATTCAGAACGCAACTAATAAATAAACCATACAGATTGTGATGAAAACTAAGAGCATAAGGAGCAAATATTCTTGCATAATTTGTTCCTTATGCTCTTGTTTTCAAAAGTTCGCAGAAAGGTGTATTATGCATAATAAAAATTTATCTGTGTTTATGCAGACTATTGGTTATGATTTCAAAGATATAAGTCTACTTGAAGTTGCTCTTACTCACAGTTCTTATGCCAATGAGCAGAAAAAAGGAAATTGCTGTGATAATGAAAGAATGGAATTTTTAGGTGATGCTGTTCTTGAACTTTCATCAAGTGATTATATATATAAGAATCACGCTGAGATGGCTGGAAGGAAAGATGACAAGACTTCGTGCCAGCATTGTATGTGAGCCTACACTTGCTTTATGTGCAAGAGCTATTAAGCTTGATACATTTATAAGACTCGGTAAAGGAGAAGAGCTTACCGGAGGAAGAAGGGGATTCTATCGTATCAGATGCCTGTGAAGCTGTTATAGGAGCCATCTATCTTGATGGTGGTTTTGCTAATGCAAAAGAATTTGTTAATAAGTTCATTCTTAATGACCTTGACAATAAGAAACTCTTTTTGATAGCAAGACTATATTACAGGAAGTTATTCAGGGACTTGGAAAAGAAGTTGATTATGAATTCATCGGTGAAGAAGGTCCTGAACATAACAAACAATTCGTTGTAGCTGCTGTAGTTGACGGGCTTTTAATATTAAAGGAACAGGCCATACTAAGAAATCAGCATCTCAGAATGCGGCATATGCTGCACTTATCGAGCTTAAGAATAAAGGCTACGATATCAACTCTGATAAGAAATAATAAGTGAGGGTTATGTATTTAAAAAGTATAGAAGTACAGGGATTTAAGTCATTTGCTAATAAGATAGTATTTGACTTTCATAATGGTATTACAGGTATTGTAGGACCTAATGGTTCAGGTAAAAGTAATGTCGCCGATGCTGTGCGCTGGGTTTTAGGCGAACAGAGTGCCAAGCAGCTTCGTGGTTCTAAGATGGAAGATGTTATATTTGCAGGAACTGAGAACAGAAAGCCGGTTGGTTTCGCATTTGTATCTATAACACTGGATAACAGCGACCATGCACTTCCGGTTGATTACGATGAAGTTACAGTATCAAGAAGAGTATACCGTTCAGGTGAGAGTGAATATCTTATCAATGGTAACTCATGCCGATTAAAAGATGTAACAGAAATGTTTTATGATACCGGTATTGGTAAGGAAGGATATTCTATTATCGGACAGGGACAGATTGATAAGATTCTTTCTGGAAAGCCTGATGAAAGGCGGGAGCTTTTTGATGAAGCCGCTGGAATTGTTAAATTTAAAGAAGAAAAGCTACTGCAATCAAGAAACTTGAAAATGAGCGGGCTAATCTTGTCCGTGTTAATGATATTTTATCAGAGCTTGAAAAACAGGTCGGACCATTACAGGTCCAGTCTGAAAAGGCCAAGGAATATCTTGACTATAAAGCTGATTTAAAGAAATATGATGTAAATGCATTTCTTTTGGAATCAGACAGGATAAGCAAAGAACTTGAAGAACTGACAGGAAAGATTGGCATTGCTGATAATGACCTTTCCAATTCAAGAGCTGAGTATGAGAGTACCAAGGCTGAATATGAAGAAGCCGAGGAACAGCTTCTAAGGTGAATTCCGACATTGAGAATGTTAATTCACTTTTGTCAAACACTGAGCTTGAAAGCCAGAGACTTAATGGTGAGATTAATGTTATCACAGAGCAGATTAACAGATTCACTGATAACGAAAAGCATTACAGTGATAGAATTACAGCTATTGATAAAGATAAAGCTGCAAAGCAGACCAATGTAGCTGATTTTAAGAAACAGCTTGAAGAACTTTCAACATCTGTAGAAGAGTTCGAGAATAATCTTAAAGCAAAACAGGATGCTGCTGATGTTATAAAGCAGGATATTGACGGAGTGTCAGATCAGATTGAAAGCCGTCAGAATGATATCTATGACAGACTTAATGCCAAGTCTTCTATTAATGCTGAGAATCAGAAGTTTGCAACCATGCTTGAGCAGCTTAATATAAGAAAAGCTGAGCTTAACAGTCGTCTTATTAAAGACAAGAGTGATGAAGCTGAACAGAACATTAAGATTAATGATATCAGTGCAAGATTAGAAGCTGCACAAAAAATGCTTTGGAAATAGCTGAAAGAATTGCAACCAATAATGATAAGGTAACAGCAATTAAGAATGAAAATGCTGACCTTAATGCACAGCACGATAAGATTGTACAGAATTATCACAGAGAAAAATCAAGGCTTGAATCTCTCATTAACATTACTGAAAGATATGACGGTTATGGCAACAGTATCCGTAAGATTATGGAATTAAAGGACAGCAATTCCGGAATTCTTGGTGTTATTGCAGATATTGTAAAGGTTGAAAGAAAGTATGAAACAGCTATTGAGACAGCATTAGGCGGAACAATACAGAATATTGTTACTGATAAGGAATCTACTGCTAAGGAGCTGATTGCATATCTTAAGCAGAATAAGCTTGGACGAGCTACATTTTACCTCTTAATGCAATATCAGGAAGAAATACTCTTGAGAAAGAGCCATGTATTAAAGAAAATGGTGTTATAGGAATTGCAAGCAATCTTGTAAGAGTTTCTTTGAATATGAGAACTTAGCTAAGTATCTTCTTGGCAGAATTCTTGTTGTTGATAATATTGATAATGCGCTCCTTATTGCCAAGAAATACAAGTATAGCTTAAGAATTGTAACTCTTGAGGGTGAACAGCTCAATCCGGGCGGTTCAATGACCGGTGGTGCATTTAAGAATTCAAGTAATCTTCTTGGCAGAAGAAGAGATTGAAGAACTTAAGAAATCTGTGTCAGAACTCAGTAAATCATCAACTGAGCTTAAAACTAAGATTGCAGATAACAGAGCTAAGATAGCGTCTATAAGAGAGCTTATTGACGCAGATAACAAAGCTAACAGAGAGGTGTCTTTAGCTGTTAACACAGAGCAGATGAATCTTAATCAGGCAAAGCAGAAGTTATCTGAAATCAGAATTATATATGATAAAGATAAGGCTGAAACTACTGAGATTGACAGACAGATTAAGGAGATTGATGAGAATAAGAATCAGGTAAGCGGAAGCTTAAGTGCGCTTGATATACAGAATGAAAGCTCAAGAAAAGAAATTGAGAATCTTAACAAACAGCTTGAAGCAAAGAAGGCTGAACTTGATAAGGCTAATGATGATATTGAGAATCTTAAGATAAGATTCAGTTCGGTAGAGCAGAAGACAGCATTTATTCAGGAAAATATTATAAGAATCAATTCTGAAATTGCTGCTCTTGAATCAGAAGAAGCTGATATAAGACAGAGAAAAGAATCTTTATCATCAGAAGTTGAAGATAAGAATGCACAGATTGAAAAGTTAAGAAGTGATATTCATAAAGCGAAGAATCAGATAGAAGACTGCAATACTAAGATTACAGCTCTCCGCAAGGATAGAGATATTATTAATGCAAGCCATAAGACATTCTTTGATAAACGTGAAAAGATTAATGAACAGATTGTTCTTCTTGAAAAGAAAGTATGCGTCTGCATAACCAGCGGAAAAGTTAGAAGAAGAGAATGACTCTATAGTAGATTACATGTGGAATGAATATGAGCTTACATACAGCTATGCTGCTGAATTAAGAAGTGAAGAGCTTACTGATATATCTGATATTAAGAAGCAGATTAACATTCTGAAAGCCAATATTAAAAGCTTGGTGTTGTTAATGTCAATGCTATTGAAGAATATAAGGAAGTAAGCGAACGATACAACTTCTTAAAGACACAGCATGATGATATGATTAAGGCTGAAGAGGCTCTTGTACTGGTTATTGATGAGCTTGATAATGGTATGAGAATTCAGTTTAAAGAGAAGTTTGAGGAAATTAAGGTTGAATTCGATAAGGTATTCAAGGAATTGTTCGGTGGTGGACGAGGCACAATAGAGCTTGTTGAAGGTGAAGATATTCTTGAGGCGGAATTGTTATTATTTCACAGCCGCCAGGAAAGAAGCTTCAGAACATGATGCAGTTATCCGGTGGTGAAAAGGCACTTACTGCAATCGCACTTCTTTGCTATTCAGAACCTTAAACCTTCACCATTCTGTCTGCTTGATGAAATTGAGGCCGCACTTGATGATTCTAATGTAGGAAGATATGCTAATTATCTTCACAAGCTTACAAAGCATACACAGTTTATTGTTATCACTCACAGACGAGGAACAATGGCTGCAGCTGACAGACTCTATGGTATAACTATGCAGAGAAGGGTGTATCTGCACTTGTTTCTGTAGACCTTATAGCTAATGACCTTGACAAGAAGAAGGAGTAAATATGGGATTTTTCAGTAAATTAAAAGAAGCGTTTAACCAAGACAAGAGATAATATTGTTTCCGGAATTGATTCTGTTTTCTCAGGATTTTCGTCAATTGATGACGATTTCTATGATGAGCTTGAAGAAACCCTTATTATGGGTGATATAGGTGTTGTTGCAACTGAAGAGATTCTTGACGACCTTAAGAATAAGGTTAAAGAAAATAAGATTAAGAATCCTGCTGACTGCAAGCAGCTTCTTATTGACAGCATTAAGGAAAAGATGAATCTCGGCGAAAATGCATATGAATTTGAGAATCGCAAATCCATTGTTATGCTTATCGGCGTTAATGGTGTAGGAAAAACTACATCTGTAGGCAAACTTGCCGGTCTTCTTAAAGCACAAAACAAGAAGCGTTATTATGGCTGCAGCCGATACTTTCAGAGCTGCGGCTATAGAGCAGCTTACAGAATGGTCTAACAGAACTGGTGCTGATATTATTGCACAGAGTGAGGGTTCTGATCCAGCAGCCGTTATATATGATTCAATTGCTGCATGTAAAGCCAGAAAGGCAGATGTTCTTTTATGTGATACAGCAGGACGTCTTCAGAATAAGAAGAATCTTATGGAAGAGCTTCGTAAGATTGACAGAGTTATAGAAAGAGAGTATTCTGATGCATACAGGGAAAATCTTATCGTTCTTGACGCAACAACTGGTCAGAACGCCCTTTCTCAGCTTAGAGAGTTTAATGATGTAACTAATATCACAGGTATTATTCTTACTAAAATGGATGGAACTGCCAAAGGTGGAATTGCAGTTGCTATACAGGCGGAATTTGGTATTCCTGTTAAATATATTGGGGTTGGTGAGAAAGTCGAAGATTTACAGAAGTTTGATTCAGACACATTTGTTAATGCATTATTTGATGTAGATAACGGCTCTGATGAAGATTGATAAGTTAATAAATTAAGATGGGAGATTAAGTGTAATGGAAGAATTAACATTGAAAAGTTTCGAGGAAGCTGCTGAGAAGCGTTAAGGAAGCAACACTTCCTACTAATCTGGTATATAGTGAGTATTTCAGCAGCCAGACTGGTAACAGAGTATACCTTAAGCCAGAGAATATGCAGTACACAGGTGCTTATAAGGTAAGAGGTGCATATTACAAGATTAGTACGATGTCAGAGGAAGCAAGACAGAAGGGACTTATTACAGCTTCTGCCGGAAATCATGCACAGGGTGTTGCATTTGCAGCTAAGAAATATGGGGTTAAGGCAACAGTAGTTATGCCTACAACAACACCACTTATCAAGGTAAACAGAACTAAGGGATACGGTGCAGAGGTTATTCTTTACGGTAATGTTTATGATGAAGCATGTGAATATGCAATGAAGCTTGCCAAGGAGAAAGGACTTACATTTGTTCACCCATTTGATGATTTAGATGTTGCAACAGGTCAGGGTTCTATCGCAATGGAGATTATTAAAGAGCTTCCAACTGTTGATTATATTCTTGTTCCTATTGGTGGTGGCGGACTTGCAACAGGTGTATCTACACTTGCAAAACTCCTTAATCCTAATATCAAGGTTATTGGTGTTGAGCTGCTGGTGCTAACTGTCTTCAGGAATCTCTTAAGGCTGGAAAGGTTGTTACTCTTCCTACTGTAAGTACAATTGCAGACGGTACAGCTGTTAAGACTCCAGGAAGCAAGTTATTCCCATACCTTCAGAAGAATCTTGATGATATTATTACAGTTCCTGATGAAGATTTAATAGTTGCATTCCTTGATATGGTAGAGAATCATAAGATGATTGTTGAGAATTCAGGTCTTCTTACAGTTGCAGCATTAAAGCAGCTTGATGTTAAGGATAAGAAGATTGTTTCAATTCTTTCTGGTGGTAATATGGATGTTATTACAATGTCATCTGTTGTTCAGCAGGGACTTGTACAGAGAAGCAGAATCTTCACTGTTTCTGTACTTCTTCCAGATAAGCCGGGTGAACTTGTAAGAGTAGCTTCTATTATTGCAGAAGCTAACGGTAATGTAATCAAGCTTGAGCATAACCAGTTTGTAAGCATTAACAGAAAAGCAACTGTTGAGCTTAGAATTACTATTGAAGCTTTCGGACATGAACATAAGGATGAGATTGTTGACAAGCTTGAAGCAGCAGTTTAAGACCTAGAATTGTTAAGGTAAACATTTAATCACTATCTGCAGAGGAAAATCTATGAAGAAATATTCTTTCAAAAGATATGCAGGAGTTACAATGGCATTATTTGGGGCAGCTGCGCTGTCCCTATTGCTTTTGCATTGTTCAGAATTGATGCTATCCACAAAGCATTTTCACATATATGCAAAACTCTTATGCCTTTTATAATTGGCGGGGTATTAGCATATGTAATATGTCCAATATGTAATTTCTTCGATAATATATATAATAAGGTATTTAAGTTTATTAAGAATGAGAAGAAAAAGAAAAGCCTGTCCAATAATCTTAGTGTGTTTACAGGGCTTCTTATAGCAATTCTGTTCATATATTTTATGATTATTGTTATTATTCCTAATCTTGTAAATAGTGTTGTACGTCTTATTCAGATTATTCCTGATAATGTCAATAAAGTTATTGATTTTGCACAGAAGTTTCTTAACGAAAATGAAACTCTTATGAAATATTCAGAGAATATTATCGATAAAACATATACATTTATTAACGACTGGCTCGGTAACGAGTTTCTTGGATATGCACAGGGAATTGCTTCCGGTGTTTCAACCGGTGTAGTTAATATCATTGTTGTACTTTTTAATGTTCTTATCGGATTCATTGTTGCAGCGTATCTTCTTACAGCAAGAAAAAAGCTTGCAAAGCAGGGAGAGATGGTTGTCTATAGTATATTCAAGAAAGAACGTGCTGCCAGCGTTATGGAAGAGATTAAGTATACTGATAAGGTGTTCAGCGGCTTTGTTAATGGCAAAATCCTTGATGCCTTTGTAATAGCACTTATATGTTTTATATCACTTAAGATATTTACAATATGTAATCCTGGCAAAGAGATGATGAGTGAGATTCTTATTGCATTCATTGTTGGAATATTTAATGTTATTCCTTTCTTTGGCTGGTACATAGCATGGTTTATTGGAGCTTTATTATGTCTTATTGTCAATCCCACAGTGCCTGTTCTTTGTAATATTTAATTTTATATTACAGCAGATTGACGGTAATATTATCGGGCCTAAAATTCTTGGTAATACTACAGGAATCTCAAGTTTCTGGGTATTGTTTGCAATACTCCTCTTTGGTGATATATGGGGATTTGCGGAATGCTTTTAGGTGTTCCTATATTTGCAGTTATATATCATCTTATTAAGAAATGGGTGTTTAAGAGACTACAGATTAACGGAATGGAGAATTTAAGCGAAGAATATGAAGTTGAATATCCTCCTAATGAGCGTGAAAAGAGGCTTGAAAGCTGATTTAATAAATTTTCAAAAGTGTCAAGTAAAATGCTTGACACTTTTTGATATCTGATATTATACTCAAGGCTTATGAGTCAATCATGGCTTATATGATATTTAAGTTTGTGGGGTATTATGGAAAGAATTGTTGAACAGAATCTTTTATATGATTTTTATGGAGAGTTACTTAACGACCATCAGAAGAAGATATATGAAGATGCTATCTACAATGATTTATCTCTCAGTGAGATTGCCGATGAATACGGTATATCAAGGCGAGTACATGATCTGATTAAGAGAGTTACGAAGACACTTGATGGATACGAGGCTAAGCTTCATCTTATACAGAAGTTCCTTGAAACCAAGGACAAGGTATCTAAGATTGATTCTTTAGTTGATGATTACATGGAAAGTCAGGATATATCTGATATTCATGAAATCAAGAAGTTATCAATGAGATTCTTGAAGAATTTTAAGGAGAGATATTATGGCATTCGATAGTTTATCAGAGAAATTGCAGAATATTTTTAAAAATCTTCGTGGTAAGGGTCGTTTATCAGAAGCTGATGTTAAGGCTGCTCTTAAGGAAGTTAAGCTTGCCCTGCTTGAAGCTGATGTTAACTTTAAGGTTGTTAAGCAGTTTATCAAGTCTGTAGAAGAAAGAGCAATTGGTCAGGATGTTATGTCAAGTCTTACACCTGGTCAGATGGTTATCAAGATTGTTAATGAAGAGATGGTATCTCTTATGGGATCTGAGACAACTGAGATTGCCTTGAAACCTGGCTCTGAGATTACTGTTATCATGATGGCAGGTCTTCAGGGTGCTGGTAAGACAACTACTACAGCAAAGCTTGCTGGTAAGTTCAAGGCAAAGGGAAGAAAACCTCTTTTAGTTGCCTGTGATGTATACAGACCAGCAGCCATTGAACAGCTTACTATTAATGGTAATAAACAGGGCGTTGAAGTATTCTCTATGGGAACTAACCAGAAGCCTGTTGATATTGCCAAAGCTGCTATAGCCCATGCTAAGAATAATGATTTTAATACAGTTATTCTTGATACAGCAGGACGACTTCATGTTGATGAAGACATGATGAATGAGCTTATAGAGATTAAAGCTAATGTATCAGTTGACCAGACAATTCTTGTAGTTGATTCCATGACAGGTCAGGATGCTGTTAATGTTGCTTCATCATTTAATGAGAAGGTTGGCATTGACGGAGTTATCCTTACTAAGTTGGATGGTGATACAAGAGGTGGTGCTGCACTTTCAATTAAGGCAGTTACCGGAAAGCCGATTCTTTATGTTGGTATGGGGAAAAACTTTCAGATCTTGAACAGTTTTATCCAGACCGTATGGCATCAAGAATACTTGGTATGGGGATGTTCTTACCCTTATTGAGAAGGCTGAAGCACAGCTTGATGCTGATAAAGCAAAAGCTATGGAAGAAAAGCTTAAGAAAGCAGAATTTGACTTTAATGACTTTCTTGAGTATATGGGACAGATTAAGAATATGGGTGGTATCAGTTCAATTATGAGCATGATGCCAGGACTGTCAGGTCAGATGAAGAATGTTTCAATTGATGATGATGAAGCAGAGAAGAATATGAGAAGAACCGAATCTATCATATATTCAATGACTGAGAAAGAAACCTTCCAAGAAGAACAGAAGATGAAGAGGAAGATGGTGATTTGATTAACAGACTGAAAGCAGATTGATGAACAGATTGATCTCCAAGAAGTGATGATGAAATCAAACTTATGATCAGCCCACAGATTGTTGAAATCAAGATGGCTGGTTCAAGACTAGTGGAGGTGTAATTGACTATGAAAGAATTAGTGGAAATTATCGCTAAGGCACTAGTTGATAATCCGGATGAGGTTGTAGTAACAGAAACTGAAAAGATAAGGCTCTTGTAGTCAATCTTAAGGTTGCTCCTTCCGGATATGGGCAAGGTTATCGGCAAGTCTGGTAGAATTGCCAAGTCAATAAGAGCAGTTGTTTCAGCTGCAGCTTCTAAGAGCGACAAGAAAGTGATTGTTGAAATAGATAATTAAGCAAACACTACTGTCTAAGGCAGCCTTTCGGGGCTGTCTGTTTTGTTATTATATATACATTTATGCCAGAATGGAGAATTTAAGTGGAAGATATGTTAAGAGTAGGGTCATAACATCGACCCACGGAATCAGAGGTGAAGTTAAGGTTTTCCTACAACAGATGATCCTCTTCGTTTTAAAAACTTAAGAAATGTGTTATCGATGGAAAAGAGAACAGGTAGCTGTCACTGTATCTTCAGTTAAATTCTTTAAGCAGTTCGTAATACTTAAGTTTAAAGAGTTTGATGACATCAATGATATAGAGAAATACACAAAATGTGACTTGCTCGTTTCAAGAGAAGATGCTGTTAAACTTGAGCCGGGAGAGTATTTTATATGCGATCTTATCGGACTTGATGTTATAACAGATGAAGGAAAGCATTTGGGCGTACTAAAAGATGTATTAGAGACAGGCGCTAACAATGTATATGAAGTAGAGGCAGATAATGGCGAAAGCTATTTAATACCGGTTATTGACCAGTGTATATTAGATCATGACCTTGATAAGAAGACTATAACAGTCCATATCTTACCAGGGCTTCTGGATATTAATAAATAATAAAGAAAATGTATTTTTAGTCTTGCATTATTTGCTTGATTATGATAATCTAAACAAGTTGTGAGAAAAGGGATGGTCCTCTGTTACAGAACCTGTATTAAGAACATCATAATATTAAGGAGGTCACACATGAATACAATTATTAAGAACATCGAAGATGCTCAGCTTAAGGCTCAGGCTCCTGAGTTCAGAGTTGGTGATACTGTAAGAGTATCAGCTAAGATTAAGGAAGGAAACCGTGAAAGAATCCAGGTTTTCGAGGGAACAGTATTAAAGAAGCAGGGAACTGGCGTTAGAGCTACATTTACAGTAAGAAAGATTTCTAACGGCGTTGGCGTTGAGAAGACATGGCCATTACATTCACCTATCGTTGAGAAGGTTGAAGTTGTAAGACGCGGTAAGGCTAGAAGAGCTAAGCTTAACTACTTAAGACAGAGAACAGGTAAGGCTGCTAAGGTTAAGGAATTAGTTAGATAATTTTGTTATTCACGGTAAGGGACATTTGAAAAATGTCCCTTTACTTATATATAAGCGACAGGAAAGGTCGGAATATTATGAGATTTTTCAGAGAAGATATCAGGAAAATACTACATTGCTTAATATATGTAAATATGTAGCAGATGTATGTGTTGTAATAGTACTTGCTTATGTTCTGGTTACATTCATATGCTGCCGTTCTACAGTTGTTGGTAATTCTATGGAGGAAACGCTGTCTAATGATAACACTGTTCTTATAAACAGAATATCATATGCATTTAATGGACCTAAGCGATTTGACTGTATAGCTTTCGAACAGGATTCTGTTGATTCCTCTAAGATATACATAAAGAGAGTAGTTGGACTTCCAGGGGAAACAGTCCAGATAAAGGATGGCAGAGTATATATTAATGATGTACAGCTTGATGATTATGTTGATACGACAATACTTACTCCAGGTGCAGCTGCCAATCCTTATAAACTTGCAGCTGATGAGTATTTTGTACTAGGAGATAACCGTAATAATAGTGAGGACAGCCGTTTTGCCAGTGTTGGAATGGTTAAACGTAAGAATGTTGTAGGAAAAGTATGGATGGTAATAGAACCGTTTGATTCATTTGGTTTTGTTAAATAATGGAGAGATATATGGAAGAGAAGAAAAGAGCCATTAACTGGTATCCTGGTCATATGACTAAGGCCAGAAGAATGATGGAAGAAGATATAAAGCTTGTTGACCTTGTTATTGAGATTGTGGATGCAAGAATACCGTTAAGCAGCCGGAATCCGGATATTGATAAGCTGGCTAAAAATAAGGCACGTATTGTATTATTGAATAAATCGGACCTTGCAGATGACACAGTAACGGATGAATGGATAACATATTTTAAAGATAAAGGCTTTTACTGCCTTAAGCTTAACTCAAGACTCAATGTAAGCAACCGTGCAGTTAATAATCTTATAACTGCTGCATGTTCTGCTAAGATTGAAAGAGACAGAGCAAGAGGAATTAAGAACCGTTCCATCAAAGCTATGATTGTTGGAATACCTAATGTTGGTAAATCAACATTTATTAATTCATTCACCGGAAGAAAGAGTGCCAAGACAGGTAATAAGCCGGGTGTTACAAAAGGAAAGCAATGGATAAGAATTAATGGAAGTGTTGAGCTGCTTGACACACCGGGTATACTCTGGCCTAAGATAGAAGACAGAAATGTCGGTGAAAGACTTGCGATGATTGGTTCAATTAATGACCAGATTCTTAATATTGAGGAGCTTGCATTAGAAACTATAAAGTTTCTTAAGAAGAGTTATCAGCCGCAGCTTTATAGCCGTTATGATATAACAGAAGATATATTTGATAATGTTGATACTGAAACAATGATGAATCCTGAAAATGCTGCTGCACTCTGTATTATGGAACATATTGCCAGAAAACGTGGCTGTATTAAGAAAGGTTCAGATATTGATTATGAAAAATGTGCTGCATGTATTCTTGATGATTTCAGAGAAGGAAAGATTGGTACAATCTCACTTGAAAGACCTTAAAGATACCGGAAAGGAAAGCTATGACACTTAAAGAGGAACGTGAACTTAAAAAAGCAGCAAAACTGGAGGCTGAGAAACAGCGTATTGAAGCTATGCGTGAATATGAAGAAATGTATGATACATTTTCTTATATATGTGGAATAGATGAGGCTGGAAGAGGACCGCTTGCAGGTCCTGTTGTTGCAGGTGCAGTAATTCTTCCTAAAGGAAAAAGGATTCTTTATGTAAATGATTCCAAGAAATTAAGTGAGAAAAAAAGAGATGAACTTTTTGATGTTATAAAAGAAGAAGCACTTTCATACGGAATTGGAATTGTATCTCCTGAAAGAATTGATGAGATTAATATATTGCAGGCAACTTATGAAGCAATGCACGAAGCAGTTAATAAATTATCTGTAAAACCCGATATACTTCTTAATGATGCAGTTACAATTCCGGGAATTGATGTTAAGCAGATTCCAATTATTAAAGGTGATGCCAAGAGTCTGTCAATTGCATCTGCAAGTATTCTTGCGAAAGTAACAAGGGACAGAATTATGACCGAATATGATTCTTTATATCCGGAATATGGATTTGCCAGGCACAAAGGCTATGGAACTAAAGTTCATATTGAAGCAATAAAAGAGTACGGTCCATGTCCTATACACAGAAGAACATTTATTAAGAATTTTATATAGGTGAGCGTATATGAATATTAATATGTCCGATTTTTTCAAAAATAATATATCATCAGGCAGCCAGACCACAGATGTTAATGTGTCGGAAAATGTATCACATGAACCGTCTGGAAGCAATAATGCTGCACAGGCTGCTGGCATGAAAATATTAAATTCTCTTATGTCAGGTGACACATTTACAGGGTATGTCAGTCAGTTAAATGGGAATAATGCATATATTACAATGAACAATGGAGCACAGATTCAGGCTAAGCTTATGCAGGGTGCTTTAATTAATATCGGACAGAATGTGACTTTTATGGTGGAGGATAACTCTGATAATAAAATTTCAATCAAACCGTTTTTAGCTAATGAACAGCAGCAGTTCTTATTGATAAAGCATTGGAGGCTGCGGTCTCGGTGCTACTGATGATAATATTAATATTGTCAAAGAACTTTTGGGACTTGGCATGCCGGTTGATGCACAGACATTAGGGAATATGGTTAAATATTCCATGAAATTTCAGAAGCCTCACTTAATACCGTTGCCAATCTTATGAGACTTGAGATTCCTGTTAATGAACAGAATATCCGCGAGTTCCAGATGTATGTTCAGTTTAACGGACATATTGAAAATCTCTTGTCAGATATGGAGAATGGCATAGTTAATGACCTGTTAAAGAACAATCAGGATATTATGGATTTTCAAAATGTTATTACAGGCATGTATGAGGGGCTTGATGGGGAAGAAGTCAGTTCATCAGCCGCTGGCGATGTCCTATCGCAACAGACAATTGATGAATTAAATAATATGCTGTCTGATTCAGGAGTGAAACTTAATAATGATATCGCAGAAACTTCTGTGGAAGGAACTTATTAACCAGCTTGTTGAAAATGATAGTCTTAATTCTCATAATTTTCAGAAAATTATCAATTCAGGAAGTTTCAGAGAGATTCTTCATGCTGTAATTAATGATACAATGAAGCTTACTCCTAATGATATACAGGAAGGGAGGAAGCTGTAAGCTCATATTATAAGCGGATAAGAAAAATGTGGCAAATATTGAAAATTCACTGAAATCAGCAGGTAATTCAGCTCCTGAACTTTCGAAGAGTCTTTCTGACATAAAAGTAATATTGATTTCATGAATGATCTTAATAAGAATATGACATATTTTCAGATGCCGCTTAAATTCTCGGAAAGTGAAGCGTAATGGGGAACTGTATGTATTCACTAATAAAAAGAATCTTACCGGAAAAACAGATAACATAAGCGCAATGCTTCATCTGGATATGGATAATCTTAAATCAATGGATATATATGTCAATCTGTCTGGGGGTAACAATGTATCAACTAATTTTGTTCTCGAGACAGAAGAACTGCTTGATTTTGTGTATCAGCATATAGACAGACTTAATGCCCGCCTTGAAAAACTTGGATATAATACACATTTTGAAATGAAGGTAGCAGCTGATTCTTCAGACCGTCTTGATTTTGTTAAGGATTTTATAGAAGCAGAGGCAAGACCAGCTGCGTGGACAATACATATTCGATGCAAAAGCATGACAGCTTTATCTAAAGAAGGAGCAGCATATGGGAAAAAAATAATGATGATAAGCCTAAAATAGCAGTTGCACTTGAATACACTCGGGGAACAGGCACCAAAGATACTTGCAACAGGACGTGGGTATATTGCTGAATCAATTATTGAAAAGGCTGGAGAGGCTGATGTTCCTGTATATGAGGATTCTAAGCTTGCTGATACTTTGTCAAAACTTGAAATAGGAGAAATGATTCCTCCGAACTATATACCGTAGTTGCAGAGATTCTTGTATTTGTAGACGAATGCGACAGGATTAAAGGGAAAGTGGGTAAATAATGGCTGTTAATAAAAGAACTGCCGGTGCAGATAAAGAACAGCTTGCTGCCAGATATCTTGTTGATAAGGGGTACACTGTTCTTGAACGGAATTTTCGCAATAAAACAGGTGAGATAGATATTATCGCAAAGAAAGATAATTATATTGTATTTGTAGAGGTCAAATACAGAAGTAATAACAAATATGGATATGCAGTCGAAGCTGTAAATTACAGAAAGCAGCAGATAATAAGGCAGGTTGCACAATTCTATATAACAACAAGATATAAAAGCTGTGATATACCATGCCGTTTTGATGTCATAGGAATAGATGGCGAAACAGTAACACATATTAAAATGCATTTTAATAAGGATTATAATCATGAACATTAAATATATTGATACAGGAACACTTTATGGAAGGATTAAAAGGAGCTGTGGTTAATAATTCCACAAGAATATCACAGAAGAATGGAATTCCTTATATTGAGTTTACACCATTTGATGAATTTGACTGGGTCACTCTTCATTTTCAACAAGAGATGGTGGAGTGAGCAAAGGGATATATTCAAGCATGAACTTTTCTTTTGACAGGGGCGATGATTATGAAAATGTATATAAGAATTATGAGTTATTTCTTGATACAATGAATATTAAGCCTGAAAACTGTGTTTGTACAAAACAGACACATACTACCAATGTGATTGCTGTTGATTATAATATGGCAGGAATGGGACTTACAAGAGCAAGAGATTTTGATAATGTTGACGGACTTGTAACTAATGAACCTGGTCTGTGTCTTATTACATATTTTGCAGACTGTGTACCTGTATATTTTATTGATCCTGTAAACAGATGCATAGGTGCATCACATTCAGGATGGCGTGGAACGGTTGCAGATATAACACATGAAACGGTACAGCTTATGAACAGAACTTATGGGGCAAAGCCAGAGGATATTCATGCATTCATAGGACCATCAATATGTCAGGACTGTTATGAGGTTGATGAATCAGTTGCAGAAAAGTTCAGAAGTGCTTACAGCCAGAATGAAATCGGTATGATACTTTATCATACGACAGGAGATAAATACCAACTTAATCTTCAGGCAGCTAATTATTTTAATATGATTCATGCTGGAATAAAACCTGATAACATAGGTATATCTGACATATGCACAAGCTGTAACAGTGACTGGCTCTTTTCACACAGGGCTTCACATGGAAAACGTGGCGTTTTGTGTGGATTTATGAGTATATGCAGATAATATATTAAAAAGCCAGAACAGATGTTTTGATGATAATCTGTTCTGGCTTTTTTTTTTGTTATGTTCCTGTTTGTATCTGGCTCTTAATTCAGCTTCCTCAGAAGAAAGCTTTGCCCGGCCTTTTGCCAACCCTGGTTATAAGCAGATATATTGCTGCAAGTATTGCGATAGGAATAGCTGCTGTAAGTATTGTCGATAAAGTCTCTGTAAATACACCATTTTCAAATACAGATTTTTTAACACTTGTATACTGGGCTGAATTGATTATATATCTGATGTTATTAATCATCTCATCAGTGATTTCATTATCCTTCGACTGAAGAGAATACATATATATATATCCGCGTGCTACAGTGTAGTATTTTCTTGTATAAATTGTCTGCTTTTCGTCTGATACAGATGTAACCTCTGTCCTGAAATATGGACGGTCGTTAATTATATCTATAGCCTTGCCTGTCATTGTCTCTGTCAGGCCATCTTCCTGCTTGGCATTCTCTGAGTCAATATATTGCAGGAACATGCCACTTAACTGATTCTCATCCAGTTCATCAAGGTTAGAAAGTGATGCGCCTCGCTTTCATTCCGACAACAGCAATTTCGTAAGAAATATCTTTGAAAATGCTTCAAGATATATATTAGATGCTTTCATTGAGTTCTGTACTTCATTGGCATCCTGTGCGCCAATATCCTTAAGATATGCATTATTGCCTGTTGTTGTCTGCGTAAAGCATATCAGTTCCTCAGGAACTTTTAATTTTAAATCAATTGCAGAGAACTTATAAGATGCATCTGCTGCCAGTGCAGTAAAAGATGGAAAAATAATTGCCGATATAAGAACCAATACCGGAATAAATGTTAATTTTTGCGGGAAAATTTCACAAAAACACCTCCTAAAGTGCTTAAAATCAATATTTTGTATGATATCACAGTGCTTTACAAAAAGCAATTAAACTGATATTATATTATAGATTGCGTGTATTAATTTTTGTAAATTTGCTATAAGAGCAAGGAGGAATTATGAGTAAACCAATAGTTGCTGTTGTCGGAAGACCTAATGTTGGTAAATCAACATTATTCAACAGTCTGTGCGGACAACAGATTTCAATAGTTAAAGATACACCGGGTGTTACAAGAGACAGAATCTATGCCGAGGTAAGCTGGCTAAACCACAATTTTACACTTATAGATACCGGTGGTATAGAGCCGGATACAGGTGATATTATCCTTTCGCAGATGCGTGAACAGGCTGAGATTGCCATTGAAACTGCAGATGTAATTATATTTATGACTGATGTTAAGCGGGACTTGTAGATTCAGATTCTAAGGTTGCTGATATGTTAAGACGCTCACACAAGCCTGTTATTCTTGTTGTCAATAAAGTTGACAGCTTTGAGAAGATGATGCCTGATGTATATGAATTCTATAATCTTGGAATTGGAGAACCATTTCCTATATCAGCCGTTAATAAGTTAGGTTTTGGTGAAGTACTTGATGAAGTGGTAAGTCATTTCCCAGAGGGTTCAGATACTGATAAAGAAGATGACAGACCTAAGGTGGCTATAATAGGTAAGCCTAATGTTGGTAAGTCATCAATCATCAATAAGCTTGTAGGCAAGAACAGAGTTATTGTATCTGATATTGCCGGTACAACAAGAGATGCTATTGACACAGCTATCAAATATAATGGTAAAGAATATGTATTTATTGATACAGCGGGACTACGCCGTAAGAGTAAGATTAAAGAAGATCTGGAGCGTTTCAGTATCATAAGAACTGTTGCAGCAGTTGAAAGAGCTGATATTGCAATTTTGTTATTGATGCTACGGAAGGTGTTACAGAACAGGATGCCAAGATAGCCGGAATAGCGCATGAAAGAGGCAAGGGTATTATTATTGCTGTTAACAAATGGGATGACATAGAGAAGAATGACAAGACTATCTATGAGTTTACGAATAAGATTAAAGATACTCTTGCATTTATGTCATATGCTGAGATTATATTTGTTTCTGCCAAGACAGGTCAGAGACTTAATAAAATATATGAATTAGTTGATCACATTGTTGATGCACAGACTATGCGTATTCCTACCGGTGTGCTTAATGAAATTCTTACAGAAGCAGTTGCAATGAAGCAGCCACCTTCCAGATAAGGGTAAGAGACTTAAAATCTATTACATGACTCAGGTTTCGGTAAAACCACCGACATTTGTTATGTTTGTTAATGATGTAGCACTTACACATTTTTCTTATACAAGATATATAGAAACAGAATAAGAGAATCCTTTGATTCAGAGGTACATCTATCAGATTCATCAACAGAGAACGTAAGGAGAAAGAGTAATGTTATTTAAAATAGGTGTTCTTATATATGGATATTTTGCCGGAGCACTCATTCAGGCAGATACTGGATGGGAAAGTTCAATAAGATTGACATCAGGGATTATGGCAGTGGCAATGCGGAACTACCAATGTTATGAGAACTCTTGGCAAGAAAGCCGGAATTGCAACTTATCTTTTAGATGCATTTAAAGCAGTTATTGCTGATATATTGATACATTTTCTTATAGTACCACATACTGCAATTCCGGAAATGCTTCTGTTTCTGTATTGTGGACTTGGAATCGTGCTTGGACATAATTTTCCGTTCTACCTTAAGTTTAAGGGTGGAAAGGGAATAGCAGCATCTTCAGGTGTTGTTATAAGTCTTATGCTTTTCCCTAAATACTGTTTCATGTTTACAGTTTTGGTATTGTCTTTTGCACTTGTAGCCAGGATAAGCCGTTATGTTTCACTGGCCTCACTTATAGGCATGGCAATGTTTTTGTAGAATTTCTTATATGGGGATTCTTAGGCTGGCTTCCATTAAATGGAACAGACCTTGTTGAAGCGTACTGTTATTGTTTTCGCTCTTGCAGCGCTTGCATTTATCAGACACCGCAGTAATATTGTAAGACTGGTTCAGGGAACAGAACGAAAAATCGGTGAAAAAGAATTAATTTTGATGCGCTTATGCGCAGATTGGAGTATAATTATGGCAAATGTAAGTGTTTTAGGAGCAGAAGCTGGGGCTTAGGTCTGGCTTTACTTCTTAATAACAACGGACACAATGTAACAGTATGGTCAGTTTTAAAGGATGAAGTTGATATGCTTCAGACTGAAAGAGAACATAAAAGATGCCTTCCGGGTGTAAAGATTCCTGATAGTATTACTATTTCAGGAGATACAGAGAATGTAATTAACAGTGCAGATGTACTTGTACTTGCAGTTGCATCTCCTTATACCCGTTCTACTGCAAAGCTGATTGCACCTTTCGTAAAGGAAGGACAGATTATTGTAAATGTGGCAAAAGGTGTTGAGGAGCATACTTTATTAACACTCTGCCAGATTGTAGAAGAGGAGATTCCTTGTGCCAAGGTTGCTGTTTTATCAGGGCCAAGCCACGCTGAAGAGGTAAGCCGTGGTATTCCTACAACATGTGTCATAGGTGCACATGAAAAGGCAACTGCTGAATATTTACAGAACATTTTATGAGTGATGTATTCAGGGTATATACAAGTCCTGATATGCTTGGAATATGCATAGGTGGTGCATTAAAGAATGTTATCGCGCTTGCTGCGGTATTGCGGATGGGCTTGGCTATGGTGATAATACTAAAGCTGCTCTTATAACAAGGGGTAATGCTGAGATAACAAGACTTGGTGTTGCGATGGGAGCTAATCCTCATACTTTTGCTGGTCTTTCAGGTATTGGTGACTTAATCGTTACATGTGCAAGTATGCACAGCCGTAACAGACGTCAGGAATCCTCATAGGTAAAGGATACACCAAAGACGAGGCTATGAAAGAAGTGCAGATGGTAGTAGAAGCGTGTTTTCTCTGCAAAGGCAGCGTTAGAACTTTCTAAGAAATATAATATTGAAATGCCGATTGTAGAACAGGTTAATAAGGTGCTTTTGAAGACAAGCCGCTGCTGAAGCTGTTAAAGAACTTATGTTAAGAGACAAGAAAATTGAAATAGATAATTCTGAATGGAAATAATAATCAGTTTTATCTGAGCCTGATTAAAAGAGGGGGATACCAATGGCTCATATCCGTAATTTAACTAACAGGGCATATATATCCAACAGTCTGAAAGAATCACTTGGCCGTTTTGAGATGTACAGATATAGTTTTATATATGCACCAACAGGCTACGGAAAATCCAAAGTCTGCAAAACTTTTTAAGAATTATTCAGGTTACACCGTTCTTTGGATAGATGCAGATAGTTCGCGGATATATTCTGGGAGAACTTATGCAATGCAATAAAGATTCTTAACCCATCTTTTGCTGAATCCTTTAAGAAAATAGGCTTTCCTGATTCTCCGGAAGATGTAAATGCGATTATTAATATCCTTTCAATTATGAATTCTGACAAATCTTCAGCTCTGCTTATAATTGATAATTTTGATAATATACTGGATGATAATATATGTAAAATATTTGCATCTTCATATTCATCAACTGCTATTGGTTTTAAGTATATATTTATATTAAGAAAAATCACAAGTCAGAATATAATTAACCTGATATCAAAGGATGAAGCATTAGGCATTGGAAAAAATGAACTCTCATTTTCTCTTGAAGATATAGAAGATTATTTCCGTCTTAATGAAGTTATTCTTGATAAAGAAACTGCCAAAACAATATATGAAACAACATCAGGATGGCCTTATGTTGTACATTTATGTGCGGAAGCTCATAAGAATAGAATGGTAGAATTTGTAAACGATAAATGCAATACATTCATTGAAAATAATATATGGCTGGAATTAAACCATGATGAAGAGAATTTTTGTCAGATATGGGTGTATTCAGTTCTTTCACATTAAACCAATGTATTAAACAGACACTGTTAAAAGAAAAGAATGTCTTGATATGCTTAATGGTATTGCATTTGTTGATTATAATGAGCATACTCGAAAATACAGTTTTAATCCTATGTTCAAAAGATTTATTGAACAGATGCTCAAAGAAAAGCCTGCTAAAGAATTAAGAAATATTACTCTGCGTGCTGCAAGAACTAATCTTGAGGCTGGCAATTATTTTGAGGCAATGAAACTTTTCAGTCAGTCTAAGGAATATAGTGAAATATATCAGTGCACTTGCGATTTTGTGCATATATATCCTTTTGTTATCAAACAGAATAAGGATGTTTTTTCTGATATTGCCAACCATTACTGGAATGTCGAAAAGAATGGTCAGTACACATTTTCAATTATAATATGTTTTTCTATGCTTTTATTTAATGAAAAGCATATGGTTGAAACACTTCTTTCAGATATAGGCAATGACATTAACAATGATTCGATTCTTAATGAGAGCCAGAAAATTTTATATCTTGCAGAGCTCCAATATATTAAAGCATATACGGGATATAATGATTTTAATAAAATGAGAGAGGCGTTCAATATTATTCCGACTCTTTCAAAATCACCTGTTAATATAATTGCCAATGGTTTTCCGTTTAATTTTGAGTGCCCTTCAGTTATGATGTTATATCACAGACAGGCTGGTGCACTTGATGAAGAGATAAATGCATTAGAGAAGTGTGCGCCTGATTATTACCGCATAACAAATGGGCATGGAAAAGGCTTTGAAGCTGTTATGAAAGCAGATGCTTTATATAATAGAGGCGATTTTGACAGTGCTGAAATATTATGCCAGAAAACAATCTATATGGCTGACAGCCGTAACCAGTATGGTATATATATTGCAGCCTGTTATATTTTAGCAAATATCTCTTTATACAGAGGTCTTAACGATCAATATAAAGAAAATATGAACAAAATTGAACAGGCTGCAAGAAAAGATGATAATAAAACCGGTTCTCTTGTCAAGCTTGCAGATATATGTAATGCATGTATGCTCAGTAATATAGAACATCAGGATGAAATTGCCGCATGGCTTAAAGATCAGAAAAAAATTGAAGATACTGTCAGTTTTATTCACTCAGCTTTGTAAATGTACTGTTTGGTAAATACCTTATTCTTAATGGTGAATATCATCATTTCTTAGGAATAAGCGGACAGTTATTAGGGCTGAACAACCTTTTTCATATGTTCTACCACAGATTTACACATATATATATCTTGCTGTTGCTAACTATCAAACAGGTGAAACTGAAAAAGCACATAAGTTTTATTAGAAGCAATAAAACTTGCCGAGCCGGACAATATATATATGCCTTTCGTACATAATTACAGCTTAATATCTGATCTTATTGCAGAAACAGTTGTAAGCCGTGATTTTTCAAGCTTTATAAAACACATTGTAAAAATTTCGAAAAATTATGAAAAGGGTATTAAAAGCATAAAAAAAGGGTCATGTACTTGCTGATTATGGACTTACAGTAAGAGAAGCTGATGTTGCCAAGCTTGCAGCGCAACGGCTTTCTAACAAAGAAATTGCAGCTCAGTTATTTATTGCAGAAAGCACTGTCAAATCTAATATGAAGGTTATATTTAATAAGCTGCAAATCAATTCACGCGCTGAATTAAAGAATTTTTCGAATAAGAATATAGGAAAAGGAATTATTAATATGAGTAATAGCCGGTACAGCCCGCAGTCTGCCTCTTAAAGCAGCAGAGGGGACAACACAAGACCTACTACAGATAGAATTAAAGAAACTCTTTTAATATGTTACAGTCAGATATTGCCGGATGTAGATTTCTTGATTTATACGCGGAAGCGGTGCTATTGGCATTGAAGCATTAAGCCGCGGTGCTAAAGAAGCCGTTCTCGTCGAAAATGCAAGAGCAGCATTAGCTGTTATTAAAGACAATCTTGCATTTACAAAGCTTGATTCAAAAGCTGTTATAATGGAACAGGATGTTTTATCAGCTATAAACAGACTTGCAGGAAAAGGAGTATTTGACATTATATTTATGGATCCTCCATATGGGAAAGATTACGAATATGATGTTTTAAATGCATTATCACATTCAGATATAATTGATAAATATACAATAATCATAATAGAGGAAGCTCTGCATGTTCCTTTAGATTATATTAATGAGTGTGGTTTTGAGACAATAAAAGTCAAAAATTATAAAACAAACAAGCACATATTTATAAGACTAAAGGAGAGTGAATAACTGTGAAGAAAGCAATTTATCCAGGAAGCTTTGACCCGGTAACATTAGGACATTTGGATATAATAAGGCGTTCAGCAAGTCTTGTCGATCATTTAATAGTTGGTGTACTTAATAACAGTACCAAAACACCATTGTTTTCAGTAGAAGAGCGTGTTAATATGTTAAGGGAAGTCACTAAGGACTTGTCTAATGTTGAAGTATTAAGCTTCAGTGGTCTTTTGGTTGATTTCGCTGCAGAACATAATGTATCTGTTATTATAAGGGGATTAAGAGCTGTTACTGATTTTGAATATGAACTTGCCATGTCACAGACAAACAGAGTTGCAGCTCCTGGAATTGACACTATATTCCTTACAACAAGCCTGAAATATGCTTACTTAAGTTCAAGTATTGTAAAGGAAATGGCTATGTATGGGGGAGATATTCATAAGTTCGTTCCAGAAGAGATAATTGACAGAGTATATGAAAAATATGGGATTAAGCAATAAAACACTAATAAAGGAGTATTACCATGAGTAGAATTGAGCAATTAATAAGTGATATTGAGAGTTATATAGATAATTGTAAATATTATCCATTATCTAATGTTAAAATTATTGTTAATAAAGAACAATTAGAAGACATGCTTACTGAGTTAAGATTAAAAACTCCTGATGAGGTAAAGAAATATCAGAAAATATTAAGTAATAAAGATGCCATCCTTGCAGATGCAAAGGAACAGGCGGATGCAATTATCAATGCTGCTCAGATTCAGACAGAAGAACTTATTAATGAGCATGAAATTATGCAGAGAGCCTATGCTCAGGCTAACGAACTTATTGAACAGGCAACTGCTCAGGCACAGACAATCCTGGATAACGCTGCAGAGGAAGCCAACAGCATCAGATATGGAGCAATGCAGTATACAGATGACATGCTGGCTAAGCTTCAGTATATTATAGAACATTCAATAAAAGACAATAAAGAAAAATATGATTCACTTCTTTCAGGTCTTGAAAATGTTCTTTCTGTCGTTAATAATAACAGAAATGAACTTAGTGGAATAGAAGAAAACAGTACAGAAGAATCTGCTGATACTGACGCTTCTAACGAAACTGATTCACAATCAGATGATGAAGAATAATTGATTATATTAATTTTAATACATATGTCAGAATCAATATTATCTGTGTTACAATACATAGAATCATTTTCTGACATATGTATTTTTTTATGCTTATGTATTGGCCACATACACATTTTGTCTGCATTATTGTGCATATTCCGCCAAATGCATCAAGAAAAACAATAGCTGAAAGCCTAAATATATATGGTAAATCTGACCGTTTTATTATGCAGAGTCCATTTGATATTTCTAATGAGCCTGCCAACATTTTATTTATAAAACCTTTTATCGGGATACATTGTATTATACTTATTATTACGGAAAAAAGTATAATATATACGCCAAGTTTAAGAGTGGTTTCAACAGATGCATTTACTGATTCTTCAAATATTTTAAATAATTTCCTGAAATTCAGATTCTGTGACAGATTTTTTTCATTGCGCTGCTTATGATTATATTTCAATAATAAAATGATAGAACATAAAATAACAGGAATATATGTAACAAGAAGAAATATTACTAAACTTATTTTCCTTTCAAGAATATTAATATATACATAACTTATAAGAAACGCCGGGCTTGGAATGTTAATCAGACCTGCCAGCCTGTCCGTAAACCTGCTGTCCGGATTATTTTTTTTGTACCACGAACATATATATGCTCCATTGGGAAATCCTGTCATTATACCTGCAAGTACAAGTATTACAATACTTTTTGTTCCTTTATATTCCAGTATTCTTACAAGCATGCCTGTTAATATAAATGAAATAAATAAACCCGGAAATACTTTTATTCCGAAAAGATACAGACCTGATATCACACCCTCACATACAGGAACTGACAATGCCGAAAAAATAAACAGAAGTAATAATAGTATGCTTATCATACGACCTCTTTGACAATTGATATTTAATAATATTCTCAAAAAATTCTAATTATGTGTTATAATAAAATGTAAATTTGCAATCAAGGAGATTACAATGGAAATTCAGATGTGGAAGGAAATTCTTACACCTTACGATCTTGCGGTGGAAGAACTTCAGGTTAAATTTAATCATATAATTAAAGAGTATCGTCAGGCTGGCGTGTATTCACCGATAGAACAGGTTTTAGGAAGGGTTAAAAGCATTTCCAGTATAATTGAAAAGGCACAGAGACGAGGAATTGATATTGATAAAATACAGGAAAACCTTTTTGATATTGCAGGAATCAGACTTATATGCCAGTTTACAGAAGATATATATACAGTCGTGAGGCTTATCAAGAAACGAAAAGACATGACTGTAATAAGTGAGAAGGATTATATTAAGAATATTAAAGACAGTGGTTATAGAAGTTATCACCTTATAGTCCATTATGAAGTTGAGACAGTGAAAGGTACTACTATTATACCTGTGGAGATTCAGATAAGAACTCTTGGCATGAATTTCTGGGCAATTATTGAACATTCGCTTCAATACAAATATGATGGTGAAATTCCTGCACATGTGAAAGAAAGACTAAATGCGGCATCAGATGCACTTATAACACTTGATAACGAAATGTCATCTATCCATGATGAAATTATTAATTCCCAGACCTACTTTATGGTTAAGGCAAATATTGTTTCAGATATATTAAGTACAATCCAGAATCTGTACAAGGTTGCCAATAAGCAGGTTGTTATAAAAATCCAGGATGAATTCTATGAAATATTTGAAAAAGGCGATGTTAATGAACTTTCAAGATTTTCACGCCAGTTGGATATAATTGCTGAGGATTACCGGGCACAGTCAGTGCAGTAACTCATTACAGAAACTATACAGAATTGAGGTATACAAAGTGAATTTACCAGAGAAATATACAGAATCAATGAAAATGATGTTAGGTGATGAATATGACAGCTATATAGAAAGCTTTAATGATAAGAGATTATATGGACTGCGTGTCAATAACCTTAAAATTTCAACAGAGGATTTCCTTAAGATATGTCCGTTTAAGTTAGAACCTGTTCCTTGGATTGAGAACGGATTCTATTATTCAGAAGATGACAAGCCTGCTAAACACCCATATTATTTTGCAGGCTTATATTATATTCAGGAGCCAAGTGCCATGACACCGGCAAATGTTCTTCCTATTGATGAGGGAGATGTTGTGTTCGATATGTGTGCAGCTCCCGGAGGCAAGTCAACAGAGCTTGCAGCCAAATTAAACAAAACAGGACTACTTATAACCAATGATATAAGCAATTCGCGTGCCAAAGCACTTCTTAAGAATGTTGAAGTATTCGGTGTTCCTAATCTGTGCGTCCTTAATGAAGACCCTGTGGGTATAGCTTCAAGATTCTCAGGATTCTTTGACAAAGTACTTATTGATGCTCCATGCTCAGGTGAAGGAATGTTCAGAAAAGACAATAAGCTTATCAAAGCATGGGAAAAGAATGGTCCTGAGTTCTATTCGCAGATTCAGAGGAATATCATTCTTGCCGGTGCTGACATGTTAAAACCGGGCGGTAAATTATTATATTCTACATGCACATTTTCAAAGCTGGAGGATGAAGATTCAGTAATACATCTTCTTACCAACAGACCTGATATGCACCTTATAGATATCAAGCCATATGAAGGTTTCTCACACGGCTTTGATACTGATGAAGGATATCATCTTGAGAAGGCTGTCAGAATATTTCCTCATAAGATGCCTGGAGAAGGACATTTTGTGGCATTATTTGAGAAAGACGGCGAAGATTATACATCTTCTAAAAGACCTGTATCAGGAAAGACAAAGCTTCCTGATGAATTAAAGGAGTTCATGGACAGCACCACATTTGAATATGACCCTGCTTATATCAATATAAGAGATACAAGGGTCTTTCTTACATCTCCTTATATGGCAGAGGAACGCGGTTTAAGAATTATAAGAAACGGTCTGCTGCTAGGTGAGCTTAAGAAGAACCGTTTTGAACCGAGTCAGGCATTTGCAATGGCACTTACTAAGGATCAGTTTAATAACTGTCTTGACCTTTCTGTTTCAGATGACAGAGTAATCAGATATCTTAAAGGAGAGACTATCGATATTGATGATTTTAATGTCAAATCTGGCTGGACACTTGTATGTGTTGATGGCTATCCACTTGGATGGGGCAAGAACGCTAACGGACAGTTAAAAAATAAATATCTTGCAGGCTGGAGATGGATGTAAATGTTTATAAGACTTGATAAATATCTTGCAGACATGCAGGTTGGTACACGCAGTGAAGTTAAAGAACTGATAAGAAAAAAGAGAGTCACTGTCAATGACAATATTGTGACAAAGCCTGAATCAAAGATTAATACAGATGGTGATTCTGTAAATGTAGATGGTAATGCTGTGGGCTATCATGAATATGAGTATTTTATGCTTAACAAGCCTGCCGGTGTTGTTTCGGCAACTGATGACAATACATGTACAACAGTGATTGACCTTATTAAAACTAATAACAGAAAAGACCTTTTTCCGGTAGGAAGACTTGATAAGGACACCGAAGGGCTTCTTATAATTACGAATGATGGTGCTATGGCACATGATCTGCTATCACCTAAAAAGCATGTTGATAAGACTTATTATGCCAAAGTTAAAGGTAAGATAAGTGATATGGAAGTTAAGCAGTTTGCCAACGGACTATTCGTTGATGAAGAGCTGACAGCACTTCCTGCCATATTAAAGGTATTAAGCTATAATTCTGATAAGGATTATTCTGAGATTCATGTAACAATACATGAAGGGAAGTTTCATCAGGTAAAGAGAATGTTTACTGCCATAGGTTCAGAGGTTCTGTTCCTTAAGCGTATAACATTTGGTGCATTACCACTTGATGAAAGCCTAAAAACAGGTGAATACAGAGCACTTACCAAAGAAGAGATATCAATATTACAACGAAACCAAATTAAAAGATAAGGAGAATTCCATGGTTAAGGATTTTCTTCCAATTAGCAGAGAAGATATGAAAAAAAGGGGCTGGCAGCAATGCGACTTCGTGTATATATGCGGAGATGCCTATGTTGACCATTCTTCTTTTGGAATGGCTATTATAACAAGGCTATTAGAAAGCCGTGGTTATAAGGTTGGCATTATTGCACAGCCTGACTGGAAAAAGAAAGAATCAATTACAATCCTCGGAGAACCAAGATTAGGATTTCTTGTTTCTGCAGGTAATATGGATTCAATGGTTAATCATTATACAGTCAATAAAAAGCACAGAAAGAATGACGCATATTCGCCTGGTGGCAAAATGGGCATGCGTCCCGATTATGCAACTATTGTATATTGTAATCTTATAAGACAGACATATAAGAAAACACCTATTATTATTGGTGGCATTGAGGCTTCATTAAGAAGAATGTCGCACTATGATTACTGGTCTGATAAGATGAAACATTCAATCCTTATTGATTCGGGTGCAGATATTATCTCTTACGGAATGGGCGAACATTCTATTGTAGAGATAGCAGAGGCGCTTGAAGCCGGAATTGATGTTAAAGACATCACATATATAAGAGGCACTGTATATAAAGCAAAAAGCCTTGATCACATATATGATGATTATATAGAGCTTCCAAGCTATGATGAGATTGCAGCTGATAAGAAGAAATATGCTGAGAGCTTCTATACACAGTACATTAATACTGATGCTTTCAGCGCCAGAATTCTTGTTGAAAAGGTTAAGGAAAAAATGTATGTCGTACAGAATCCTCCGGCGATGCCGCTTACACAGATGGAGATGGACGATGTATATTCACTGCCTTATATGAGAGATTATCACCCTGTATATAAGAAAATGGGTGGTATTCCTGCATTATCAGAGATTAAATTCTCTCTTACAAGCAACAGAGGATGCTTCGGCGGATGTTCATTCTGTGCGCTTACCTTCCATCAGGGACGTATCATACAGACAAGAAGCCATGAAAATATAATAGAAGAAGCCGAATTGATGACACATGACCCCGATTTTAAGGGATATATTCATGATGTTGGCGGCCCTACAGCTAATTTCAGAAGAACAGCCTGTGACAAGCAGTTAAGTAAGGGAGCATGTGTCAATAAACAGTGTCTTTTTCCTAAGCCATGTAAGAATCTTGTCGTGGAACACAAGGATTATATAAGCCTTTTAAGAAAGCTTCGTAAGATTCCTTCTGTTAAGAAAGTATTTATAAGGTCAGGCATACGATTTGATTATTGTATGGAAGATTCTGATGATACATTTTTAAGAGAATTGTGTGAGAATCATATTAGCGGACAGCTCCGTGTTGCACCAGAGCATATATCAGATAAGGTTTTATCAAGAATGGGTAAACCTTCAAGAGCGGTATATGACAGCTTTATTAAACGCTATAAAAGAATTAATGATAAGACAGGAAAAGAGCAGTTTGTAGTGCCATATCTTATGTCCAGCCATCCAGGTTCAACCATGAAAGAGGCTATTGAGCTTGCTGAATATGTGCGTGACTTAGGCTATATGCCAGAACAGGTACAGGATTTTTATCCCACACCGTCAACACTTTCAACATGTATGTATTATACAGGTTATGACCCAAGAACAATGGAAAAGGTATATACACCTGTATCCCATCATGAAAAAGAGATGCAGAGAGCACTTATCCAGTACAAGAAGCCTGAGAATTATGACCTTGTAAAAGAAGCACTTCTTGCCAACAACAGAAATGACCTGATTGGATTTGGTCCAAAATGTCTTATTCCACCTAGAAAAATAAGGAGCAGAAGTAATGAAAAAAGTAGAAAAAGGTGAGTTCGGTTATCTTGCCTATAAAAAAAGCCGCAATATGATTAAAACAATTATTGCATTTGCTGTTGTACTCGTAATATTTATCATTGGTTTCATAATATGGAAATCAAAGAATAACTACCTTACAATGCTTGCTGTTGTACTTGTTCTGCCTGCTGCCAAATTCGCAGTATCATACTTTGTTCTTATTCCACATAAGAACTGTGATGAAGAATTAAAGAGTGCTATTGAAGAACGTAAAGGCGAATTAAACAGCGTCTATGACCTTGTTGTATCCAATAAGCAGAAGCCTGTTGGTATTATGGCAGCAGTTATCAGTGATAACCAGATACTTGCCTATACAAGTGCTGCTAAAGCTGACAAGAACCTTTTCGAGACAAGTGTTAAGGAGTTCTTGAAGAATGAGAAGCTTACATGTGCTGTCCTTCTCTATAAGGATAAGGATACATATCTTGAAAAAGTTAAGAATGCAGCCTTGAATTTTGATGTGAGCAAGGAAAACAGCCTTGACAGAAAACAGTATATAACAGACGCATTACTAAGAATGAGCATGTAATTAAGCAGGTATTATATGAAAGAAATTAACATTGATGAAAAGCTCGCAGGTCAGAAGATGATGCGCTGTCTTGAGCGTTATTTATCCAACGCCCCTAAGAGCTTTCTTTACAAAATGCTGAGAAAAAAGAATATTACACTCAATAATTCCAAAGCAACAGGTGATGAGAAGTTAAAATGTGGTGATACAATCAAGATTTTCTTTTCTGATGAAACATTCGAAAAATTCTCAGCTGATAATAACAGAACAGTCAATGACGACTACTACAGCAGAATATACAGGCCACTTGATATAATCTATGAAAATTCTGATGTTATATTCATTAATAAGCCTTCTGGCATGCTTTCACAGAAGGCAAAGCCTGAAGATGTGTCACTTGTTGAATATTTAATTGCATACCTTATACATAAGGGAGAACTTAACGCCGGTGATTTAGCGTCATTCAAGCCGGGCATATGCAACAGATTAGACCGTAATACAAGCGGAATTGTAGCAGCCGGAAAGACTACTAAAGGATTACAGCAGTTATCGGAAGCATTTAAACAGAGAACCCTTGGAAAGTACTATTTGTGCATTGTAAAGAGAAGGGTTGATAAGCGTGCTTTAATAAAAGGATATCTGTATAAAGATAACAAAACTAATAAAGTGACTATAAGCAGGACTGAAACTAAAGATTCACTTCCGATTGAGACAGAGTATATTCCGGTATGTTCTAATGGCAATGTGACTCTGCTAAAGATTCATCTTCTTACAGGACGAAGCCATCAGATAAGAGCTCATCTTGCAAGTATCGGACATCCTCTTATAGGTGATTATAAATACGGCCAGAAATCTGTTAATGACATATTTAACAGACAATACAAAGTAAAAGACCAGATGCTTCATTCATATGAATTGGATATTCCGGATATGGACATTCATATATACGCTGCAATACCTGATTCTTTTAAAAATGTCATGAAAGGAGAACAGTTATGCCGACCTGGAATTCAAGAGGACTTAGAGGCTCTACATTAGAAGACCTTATTAATATGTCTAATGATAAATACAGGACTTCTCATCTTGCACTTGTCCAGAAGATTCCAACACCTATAAAGCCAATTAATATAGACCAGAGCACAAGACATATTACACTGGCATATTTTGACCAGAAAAGTACGGTTGACTATATTGGTGTCGTTCAGGGAATTCCTGTATGTTTTGATGCAAAAGAATGTGCAACGGATACATTTCCAATTCAGAACATCCATGAACATCAGATTGAATTCATGCGTGAATTTGAAAAACAGGACGGAATCTCCTTCATAATTATATATTTTTCTTCAAGAGATGAGTTCTATTATGTACCATTTTCTGATATAATAAATTTTTGGAATAGAAGTGAAAATGGTGGTCGAAAAAGCTTCACATATAAAGAAATAAATCAGAATTTCCGCATATATGCAAATCAGGGAATTCCTGTTCATTATCTGCAAACAATCCAGAAGGATATAGAATTACGATAGAAAGTAAGGTGAATCATATGAATCATGATAGTCATATTATGAGAAATAACCATATTGATGAATATGAATTAGTTAATGGATATGCTGTTGTTGACAATAATTTTACTATTGTAACAGCTAATGAACCTATGTATCTGTTTCTTGGAATGTCCATGCATTTTTCCATAATGGACTCAATACATCAGGTTGATCTTGACGATTTTGTTGATGTTGCAAACAGCTTAAGACCTGGCATAAAGAAATCCATGTGTATACGGATGCGAAGAATAGATAATTCATACCGCTGGGTAATTGTTGATATTGAAAAGAGGGTTATACCTAATACTGATTCATCAGAATATCTTGAATTACATATATCTGATGTTTTAGTTATCCGTGAACTTAACAAAAATTACAGCATCAGATTAACGCATTTAAAAATAAAACTGATGAAAATAAAATTTACTAATTACGCAGCCAGAACCTGCCATCAAAGAATTCTGTTTAAAAACATAGAAGCTGATAATAACTGCGAACTATCACTTATATATCTTGAAGTTGACAATTTTGAGCAGTTTAAAGCTACACATACTGATGATGAATTCCATAGAATAACATATGTAATTGAAGATACTATATTAAAAGCTATTGATGGCCGTGGTTTATTAGGCCGTCTGGATGATTTCAAATACATTATTGCTATTAAAAATATCAATAATGAAGTTAAGCTGCGTGCATTTTGGAGCATATTAGGACCCAGATTTCATGGCATTGTAAATTTATTGATTCATCATATAATATAGAATTTTCTATTGGCATAGGAAGATATCCTGATAATGGAAAGGATTTAGATCTTATTAAGAAAAAATCCAAAAAGCAATTAATATAGCACGTTCTAAAGGAGGCAACAGATATATAATCTATAAGGAGTTCCTGCACGGAGAAATCGAAGATTCTGATAAATAGTTTGTTGACAATAACTACATATTTATGTATAATTCATACAAATTTAGTGTGTTAGCATAGTATCACTTCAACGCATTAAAGCATTCAATATAACGAAAGGATATACATTTATGAAGAAAGATTTACTACATACACCAGAGGGTGTGCGCGATATATACAGTACAGAATGTGCAGAAAAGAAGGTCATTGAGAATCGTCTTCATGATGTCTGTGCATCATATGGCTATAACGATATACAGACACCTTCTATTGAATTCTTTGATGTATTCAATAAAGAACGTGGAAGTGTACCGTCTAATGAAATGTTCAAGCTTTTTGACAGATACGGAAACACTTTAGTATTAAGACCGGATATGACACCTTCCATTGCAAGAGCAACAGCAAAATATTTTGAAGACAGAGTTCTTCCTGTCAAGCTCTGTTATCTTGGCAATACATTTGTCAATGTAAGCAAGTATTATCAGGGAAGACTTAAAGAAAATACGATGCTTGGTGCAGAGCTTATCAATGATAACTCTCTGGCAGCGGATTATGAGATTATCTCTATGGTTATTGACTGCATGTTATCAGCAGGTCTTACTGAATTTCAGGTTGAGCTTGGTAACGTTGCTTTCTTTAATGGACTTTTACATAAGGCTGGCATTACAGGAGATTCTGCAGAAGAATTATTAAGACTTATCAAGGATAAGAATTACTTCGGTGTTGAAGAACTCTTAGAGAGTCTTAATATTGATGATGCAGTTGCCAAGGCATTACTTGAACTTCCACAGTTATTTGGCGGTACGGAGGTACTTGAAAAGGCTAAGTCTTTAACAGATGAAGAAGAGTGCATACAGGCTGTTAACAGACTTGAGGAGTTGTATGAGCTTCTTAAGAATAACAATTACGATAAATATATCTCATTTGATTTAGGAGATTTATCTGAACATGCATACTATACAGGTATTATTTTCCATGCATATACATTTGGAACTGGTGAGCCCGTTGTAAATGGCGGACGTTATGACAAGCTGCTTGGACAGTTTGGCTGTGACAAGGCATCTATCGGTTTCTCTATCACAATCGACAGACTTATAGCTGCACTTAACAGACAGAATATCCATATTCCACATGATGCCAACGGAACACTTCTTGTATACAATGCTGACAGGCTTGGTGATGCTATAAATGTATCTAAGAAATTAAGAAGCACTGGCGTTAATGTCTGCATGATTGAATATAAAGACAGCAAGTCTGATTCTCAATATATTGAATATGCTAAGGAATCATCATTGGTAAATGTAGCATTTATTGATGATGAATACACTTCTGATTCAACAATAAGAGTTATTGATGAATCAGGAAAAAATGAAAGAGCAGCTGTAAAAGCCTTTTAGGAGGTACATTTTAATGAGATATATAACTATTGCATTAGCAAAAGGCCGTCTTGCAAAGAAGCGCAATGGAGATATTTGAACAGATTGGTATTCCTTGCGAAGAGATGAAGGATGAAAAGACAAGAAAGCTTATCTTCACTAATGAAGAATTAGGATTCCGTTTCTTTTATCAAAGCCATCTGATGTTCCTACATATGTAGAATACGGTGCGGCCGATATCGGTATTGTAGGTAAGGATACAATTCTTGAGGAAGGAAGAAGTCTTTATGAAGTATATGACCTTCCAGATGGGCAAATGCAGAATGTGTGTATGCGGTCCTGAATCAGCAAGAGAAAAGTTACAGCATCATGAGCTTATAAGAGTTGCTTCTAAGTATCCTAACATTGCAAAGGATTATTTTAATAATATAAAGCACCAGACTGTAGAGATTATCAAGCTTAACGGTTCTGTCGAGTTAGCACCTATTGTAGGTCTTGCAGAGGTTATCGTTGATATCGTTGAGACAGGTGCAACTTTAAGAGAAAATGGTCTTGAAGTGCTCGAAGAGGTGTGTCCTCTTTCTGCGAGAATGGTTGTAAACCAGGTAAGCATGAAGATGGAGCAGGAGCGAATTAATAAACTTATTAATGATGTTAAGAAATATATAGAAACACAGGGCAGATAACAAGCATTAAAACAAGGAGGAATACAATGCGTATCGTTGAATTAACAGATGAAAGTAAGAATAATATTTTAGAGAATCTTTTAAAGAGAAGTCCTAACAGCTATGGAAAGTTTGAATCAGCCGTTGCTGAGATTCTTCTTAATATCAAGACAAGAGGTGATGAGGCTTTATTTGAATATACTAAGAATTTTGATAAAGCTGATATCAATGCTGACAATATTGTCGTAACAGAGTCAGAGATTGAAGAAGCATATTCTTTAGTTGACCCTGAGCTTATTGATGTTATAAGAAAGGCTATCGTTAATATTCGTTCTTTCCATGAGAAGCAGAAACAGTACAGCTGGTTTGATTCTAAACCGGATGGAACTATATTAGGTCAGAAGGTTACTGCACTTGCAAGAGTAGGTGTGTATGTACCTGGTGGAAAGGCTGCCTATCCTTCATCAGTTCTTATGAATGTTCTTCCGGCAAAGGTTGCAGGCGTTGAGCAGATTATAATGTGTACTCCACCTGATAAAGAAGGAAAGATATATCCTACAACACTTGTTGCAGCTAAAGAAGCTGGAGTTGATGTTATATATAAAGCTGGCGGAGCGCAGGCTGTTGCAGCTATGGCATATGGTACAAAATCAATTCCTAAGGTTGATAAGATATGTGGACCTGGTAACATATATGTTGCCCTTGCTAAAAAGGCGGTATTTGGCTATGTAAGCATTGATTCTGTTGCTGGTCCTAGTGAGATTCTTGTAATTGCCGATGAGACTGCTAATCCTCGTTATGTTGCAGCAGATCTTTTATCACAGGCTGAACATGATGAGATGGCATCTGCAATTCTTGTAACTACAAGTGAAGACCTTGCACATAAGGTATCTGCAGAGGTTGATAAGTTTGTAGCTGAATTATCAAGAAAGGAAATTATCCAGAAATCACTTGATAATTACGGATATATTCTTGTTGCTAAGGATATTGATGAGGCTGTAGATGTTGCTAACGAGATTGCATCAGAGCATATGGAAATCGTTACAAAGAATCCTTTGATGTTATGACTAAGGTTAAGAACGCGTGCTATCTTCCTTGGAGAATACAGTTCAGAGCCTCTTGGTGATTATTTTGCAGGTCCTAACCACGTTCTTCCTACTAATGGAACAGCTAAGTTCTTCTCACCTTTAAGTGTTGATGACTTCATTAAGAAATCGAGCATTATTTCATATTCTAGAAATGCTCTTGAAGCTATCCACACTGATATTGAGAAATTTGCTACAGCAGAGCATCTTACAGCTCATGCTAATTCAATTAAGGTAAGATTTGAAAATTAATTAGCGCACTGGCGCGGAAACGGGGATTATATGGCTGTATCTGAAATCAGACAGGCAACTGTAAAAAGAAAAACGAGTGAAACTGATATTGCTTTATTTTTAAGAATTGATGGTTCGGGAGAAGCAGAGGTCGATACAGGAATCGGCTTCTTCGACCATATGTTAAAAAGCTTTGCTAAGCATGGTCTTTTTGATCTTAAGTTAAAAGTAACTGGTGACCTAATAGTTGACTGCCACCATACTATCGAAGATGTCGGAATTGTACTTGGAGAAGCTATCAAAGAAGCTATAGGAGATAAGATGTCCATAAGAAGATATGGTGATATTATTCTTCCTATGGATGAAACACTTATCATGTGTGCCATAGACCTTTCAGGAAGACCGTATCTTGGCTTTGAATCTACATTTACAGCAGACAGCGTTGGATACTTTGATACACAGATGGTTAAAGAATTCTTCTATGCAATATCCTACAGTGCAGGCATGAATCTTCATATAAGAAAGATTGCAGGTGAGAACGATCATCACATTATTGAAGGCATGTTTAAAGCATTTGCAAAGGCATTGGATGAGGCAACTGTTAAAGATACAAGAATCAAGACAATTCTCTCTACTAAGGGAAGTCTCTAAATATACTTAAGGAGTTACATATATGCGATTATATCCAGCAATTGATGTTAAAAACGGGCAGTGTGTCCGCTTAAAGAAGGGACTTTTTAATGAAGTTACTGTATATTCTGAAAGACCTTACGAGATCGCTAAAGGCTTTGAAGAGGCAGGAGCACAGTTTATACATACTGTTGACCTTGATGGCGCTTTGAAAGGACACGGCGTTAATGCAGAAACTATTAAGAAGATATGTTCAAGTGTTAATGTTCCTGTACAGATGGGCGGTGGAATCCGTACTCTTGAGAACATCCAGGAGGTTCTTGACCTTGGAGTATACAGAGTTATTATAGGTACTAAGGCTGTTGAGAATCCTGATTTTATTAAGGCTGCCATTGACAGATTCGGTGCTGAACATATTGTTGTAGGTGTTGATGCAAAAGATGGTCTTGTGGCTATCGAGGGCTGGGAAAAGGTCAGTGATAAGACCGCACTTTCACTTGCACTTGCAATGAAGGATATCGGCGTACAGACTATTGTGTACACTGATATATCAAAGGATGGTATGCTTGCCGGTCCTAATGTTGAACAGACTAAGATTCTTTCTGATAAAACAGGCATTGATATTATTGCATCAGGCGGCATGAGCTGCATGGATGACCTTACACATATTAATGATGCCGGTATCCACGGTGCAATTATCGGTAAGGCAATATATGAAAAACGTATTGACCTTAAGGAGGCTGTAAATCTTTTTGAATCCGGAGCATCTTACAGCAAGGCATCTGCAATGCCTAAGGCTGATATTTCGTTTAAGGATTTAAAGCTTGACGCCAATGGTCTTATTCCTGTTGTTGTACAGGATTATGTCAATGGTGAAGTCCTTATGCTTGCTTACATGAATGAGGAAGCCTTCAATAAGACTTTAGAGACAGGCATCATGACTTATTATAGCCGAAGCCGTCAGGAGCTCTGGGTTAAAGGTCTTACATCTGGACATTTCCAGTATGTAGGTTCTCTTGACATCGACTGTGACAATGATACTATTCTTGCAAAGGTTCGTCAGGTTGGTGCTGCATGCCACACTGGAAACAGAACATGCTTCTATAGAAATATTAAAACATGGAACAGATAATTTATGGAATATAAATATATAATCACAGATATTAACAATAAAATCTTCTGTTGCATATATACTTCTGATAATACCTGCCACTATCTTAAGCCTTTAGATAGTGGCAGTGTTGTTGGTAACATATATGTTGGAAGAGTTGAAAATGTAGTTAAGAATATTAACGCTGCATTTATTGAGATAGAGGATAAGCAGAAATGTTATTACTCTATACCAGACAACAAAGCACCAATATTTTTTAATGAGAAAAACAATCCTGCAATATGTCAGGGCGACAGAATTCTCGTAAAAGTTATAACTGAGCCGCTTAAAACCAAACCTGCAAAGGTATCTTCAAAGATAGAGCTTACCGGCAATTATTCAGTTGTTTCCAACGATGTAAAAGGTGTTCACATTTCAAAAAAGATAAAATCTAATGAAACAATCACAGAGATAAAAAAACGTGTTGCTGACATTCTCATTCAGAAGCAGCAGGAAGCCATAGAAAAAACAGGCTATGATTATCTTTCAAATTTCGGAATAATATTAAGAAGCGGCTGTGCTGATGCTGATATTGATGATATTATTAAAGATGTAAACACATTGTGTGACGAATACACTGATATGCTCCAAAAAGCTGTTTTTTCAAAGTTCTATACACTTGTACATAAAGACAGACCTGGATATATTGAGGAAATTGTTCATCTGTCTGGAAAAGACAGTGTTGAGATTATCACAGATATTCCGGCTATATATAATGAATTAGAAACATATCTGCCTCGTAGCCGTAATATAAGTATCCGTATGTATAAAGATGAATTATGGCCTTTATACAAGCTCTATTCTATAGAAAAAGAGATAGATACCGCTCTTTCCAAGAAGGTCTGGTTAAAATCAGGTGGATATCTTATTATCGAACAGACTGAAGCACTTTCTGTCATTGATGTTAATTCTGGTAAGAATGTAGCTAAGGCAAAGAGCATGGAAGCAATCGAGGCTTCTGCATTAAAAACTAATCTTGAAGCCGCAGACAAGCTGTGCCAGCAGATTAAGGTAAGAAATCTCTCGGGAATTATTATCGTTGATTTTATTAATATGAATCAGAGAAATTGCGATATTCTGATGGAACATTTGAAATCTCTGGCAAAAAAGGATATAGTAAACACTACAATCGTTGACATCACCAAGCTTGGTCTTGTTGAGATTACACGAAAGAAAATTGGAAAAAGTCTGTCTGAAAGTCTTAATAAAGCCTGAAAATGCATGGAGGATTTATGGATAATACTGAAGTAAATATTTCACAGGAGATTCCTGCATACGAAAGAAGATATAGAAAGATATCAGAATGGTTTCTTAATTGTAAGCCGGCTTATGCAATTCTTAAATTCATATACAAATATATGGCTTATTTTATCGCATTTGCATACATTCTTCTTATAATAATGAGTTTTCATGGGACTTTCTTTTCTGAGACAACTCCGATTATGTTAAGAAACAGCGGTATAGTTGTTGAAACTGATAAATTTTTACTTACATCCAAGCTTATTCTGACACCTTTTACATCATTTATTCTTGTATCAGTTATAAGAAAATGTATTGATGCGAAAAGACCCTATGAAAAATACAATATAAAGCCCTTGTTCGTTAAAGATACTAAAGGGGAATCAATGCCAAGCAGACATGTTTTTTCCATTACAATTATTGCGATGTGCTGGTTTTATGTTTCTGTTCCAGTAGGGATTATAATGCTTATGCTTGTAGCAATTATGGCAGCAAGCAGAGTGCTTGCAGGAGTACATTTTGTAAGAGATGTTGTTGCCGGATTCGCAGTAGGAATTATATGTGGAATTGCCGGCTTATGGATTATCTGAAAATTTTTAAAATATTTCTAAAAAACATTTGACAAATAGTAACTGAATGTATATTATATATTTTGTGTGCCGCTCAGTTAGGGTATAAGTGTATCTGATGTATGTCGGATTCCCCAAAACTGGCGAGTATTTAATTAAGGAGGATACCATATGTACGCAATTATAGCAACAGGTGGTAAGCAGTACACAGTTTCTGAAGGCGATACTATCAGAGTTGAGAAGCTTGCAGTTAATGCTGGTGACACTGTTACATTTGATCAGGTTCTTTTTGTAAACAACGGCGAGGCTAAGGTTGGTGAGCCAACAGTTGCCGGTGCTACAGTTACAGCTAGCGTTGTAGGCGAAGGCAGAGATAAGAAGGTTATCGTTTACAAGTACAAGAGAAAGACTGGATATCACAAGAAGAATGGTCATAGACAGGCTTACACAGAAGTTAAGATTGAAAAGATTAATGCTTAATTTTTGTATGGATGTTTGTGAGGTGTGTTATTCATGACTCATATAACTTTTTTTAAGAACTCTGAAAAAGAGATCACAGGTTTTTATTCTGCAGGTCATGCAGGATATGCTGAATCCGGCAGTGATATTATATGTTCTGCTATTTCAGTTCTGACAATCAATACTATTAATTCGATAGAGGCTTTTACCGATGATAAGTTTGATGTGTCAGTTAATGAGGATGAAGGAATTGTTATCTTTAAGATGGCTATGCCTGTTAGTCCGGAAACTTCGATTTTACTTAAGTCATATGAATTAGGTGTTAGTTCTGTGGCTGAGGATAATCCGAAATACTTATCAATTAGTGTTAAGGAGGTGTAACCTTATGTTAAATATGAATCTTCAGTTATTCGCTCATAAAAAGGGTGTAGGTTCTACAAAGAATGGTAGAGATTCAGAGTCTAAGAGATTAGGCGCTAAGAGAGCTGACGGACAGTTTGTTTTAGCTGGTAATATTCTTTACAGACAGCGTGGAACAAAGATTCATCCAGGTGTTAATGTTGGTCGTGGTGGCGATGATACATTATTCGCACTTGTTGATGGAACTGTTAAGTTCGAAAGAAAGGGCAAGGATAGAAAGCAGGTTTCTGTTTATCCTGTTGTTTCAAACGACTAATTTGTTTTTTAGCTCCAAGTCTTCGGATTTGGAGCTTTTTTCTTAATTTGTAAATGTTAATTCTAAACAGTTAACATAATTTAAATATAGAATGGAGGAAAGGTTATGTTTGCAGACAGAGTCCGCATTTTTATTAAATCCGGCAAGGGTGGAGATGGTCATGTAAGCTTCCGTAGAGAGCTTTATGTTCCTGCTGGCGGTCCTGATGGCGGCAACGGCGGTCATGGCGGAGATATTATTTTTATGGTCGATAAAGGCCTTAATACACTCGGTGATTTCAGACATAACAGCAAATATATTGCTGAAAGCGGCGAAGAAGGCGGCAAGAGAAGATGCACAGGTAAAGATGGTGAAGACCTTATAATTAAAGTGCCTGAAGGAACTGTTATATATGATGATGAATCCGGTAAAGTTATTGCAGATATGTCTGGAGATAACCTTCAGGAAACTATTCTTAAAGGTGGCCGTGGTGGTAAAGGTAACATGAACTATGCTACATCTACCATGCAGGCTCCACAGTATGCACAGCCGGGACAGGATGCACAGGAATTATGGGTTCGTCTTGAACTTAAGGTTATTGCTGATGTTGGTCTTGTAGGATTCCCTAATGTTGGTAAATCAACATTTTTATCAAGAGTAACTAATGCAAGACCTAAGATTGCCAATTATCATTTCACAACACTTAATCCTAACCTTGGTGTTGTTGATCTTGATGGTGGTAAAGGTTTCGTTATTGCTGATATTCCTGGTCTTATTGAGGGTGCATCAGAAGGTGTTGGTCTTGGACACCAGTTCTTACGTCATATTGAGAGAACTAAAGTCATTATTCATATTGTTGATGCAGCTTCAACTGAAGGCCGTGATCCTATAGCTGATATTAAGGCTATTAACAAAGAGCTTGAGAATTATAATCCTAAGCTTCTTGAAAGACCACAGGTTATAGCAGCTAATAAGATTGATGTTATATATGATGATGGCAGTGACCCTGTACAGGCTATAAGAGATGCATTTGAGCCGGAAGGTATTAAGGTATATCCTATATCAGCTGTTACAGGACAGGGCGTTAAAGAGCTGTTATACGCAGTCAGAACACTGCTTGATAACTTCAAGGACGAACCTGTATTATTTGAAAAAGAATTTGACTACGACGAGCTTATGGATAATCCTAACGAAAGCTTTGAAGTTTCTATTAACGAAGATGGCGTATACGTTGTCAACGGACCAAAGATTGATAAAATGCTTGGTTATACTAACCTTGAATCTGAAAAGGGATTTGATTTCTTCCAGAAATTCATGAAGCGCTCAGGTGTTCTTGATGAACTTGAGAAGCTTGGAATTGAGGAAGGCGATACAGTTATCGTTGGTGATTACCTTGAGTTTGATTACTATAAAGCATAATTAATAGGAGAGAATATATGACAAGCAAACAGAGAGCTTATTTAAAGGGTCTTGCAATGACAATGGATCCAATATTCCAGTTTGGAAAGAACAGTCTTACTCCTGAGAACACCGCAGCTATTGCAGAAGCTCTTGAGGCAAGAGAACTTATCAAAATAAGTGTTCTTAATAACTGTGCCGATGACCCTAGAGAAATCGCACAGATGGTTGCAGAAAGAACACGCTCACAGGTTGTTCAGGTTATTGGAAAGAAAATCGTTCTTTACAAGGAATCTAAGGACAACAAAAAAATCATTTTACCATGATTAATTCAGACAAAATAATAGGTATTATGGGTGGGACATTTAATCCAATCCACAAAGGACACACAGGTATTGCCAGATGTGCTTACGAACAGTCTGATATTGATGAAATATTATTCATGCCTTCAGGCACACCTGCTTATAAAGATAATTCTCCAATTGTAAGTGCAACTGACCGTTGTAATATGGTAAAGCTTGCAATTAAACCTTTTGATTACATGTCACTTTCTACGATTGAAACTGACCGTCCCGGTAATACCTACACAGCCGATACACTTGCACAGATATATGATTCATATAAGAAAATATATTTTATAATAGGTGCAGATTCGCTTCTTTATATTCAGGACTGGTATCATCCTGAGTATATATGCAGCCATTGTCATCTTTTATGTGCTAACAGGGACAATAATTCAGCCAGTGTACTTATAGAGCAGAAACATTTTCTTGCTGATAAATATGGTGCGGTTATTGATTTTATTGATGTTCCGGAACTTCCTTACAGTTCAACTGATATACGAAAGAAGGTTGCAATGGGTCTGTCAGTAAAAGAAGATGTCGGCGAAGAAGTAGAAGAGTATATAAAGTCCAGAAAACTTTATGTTTAAGAGGTTTTATTATGGATAACAAATATATTGAACAATTAAGAACACAGGTAAAAGACGCACTCCGTACAGACAACATGCGATACCAGCATACACTTGGTGTTGCTAATACAAGTGCCTGTCTTGCCATGTGTCATGGTGCAGATATGAACAAGGCGTATATTGCAGGTCTTCTTCATGATTGTGCCAAATGTGTTCCTGATGATGTAAAGATTGCTGAATGTAAACAATACGGACTTCCAATATCAGATATTGAGCTTGAAAGTCCTTATCTGCTTCATTCCAAGCTTGGTGCATATTATGCAGCACACAAGTACAATGTTGAAGATAAAGAAATATGCTCTGCAATCCAGTGGCATACAACAGGAAAGCCTGCAATGACTTTATTAGAAAAGATTGTATTCATTGCAGATTATATCGAACCTTATAGAAATAAAGCTGATAATCTTGATGACATAAGACATATGGCATTCACAGATATTGATATGGCGGCTTATGTGATATTAGACGACACCCTTTCGTATATAAGAAAAACCGGTCGTAACATTGATACACAGACGGTAGACACTTATGATTACTACAAAGGGATTATTAAAGAAAGAGAGAATTAAGATATGGCAGATTCCAAGGAAATGTTAAAGGTTATCATAGATGCATTACAGGATAAAAAAGCTGAAGATATCAGAGTTATAGATATAAGTAATGTATCTGTTATCGCAGATTATTTTGTTATAGCAAGCGGTAGCAATACCAACCAGATTCAGGCTATGGTAGATAATGTAGAAGAAGAGATGTTCAAGGCTGGCTTCGATGATCCTAAGGTTGAGGGGTATAATACAGCTTCATGGATTCTTCTTGATTATAAGGATGTTATTGTTCATGTATTCTCTGAGGATGACAGAGCATTCTATAATATTGAACGTATATGGCGTGATGGTAAAGAGGTTGATATTAACAGCCTGTAATGTTTAGAACGGCTTCCCGGAAGGTGACTCTGCCGTAGGTATATAGATAATCAGAACCCGCTCCCGCTCGGTCTCGGACGCAGCGATACTAGGTTCGCTACTTTGCAGCTCACCAAGTGCCGGCGTCCTCAAACGGTTCTGATTATCTATATACCTACGGCATCGTATTCTCCGGGGAGACTGCTGTACATTACTGGTTGTTAATTGGTGATAATATAAAAATATATCCAGTCGCAGATATATTTGAAAACGGAAGCTATGTTACTTGTAAAGCAGCAAAACAAGTAACATAGCTTCCGTTTTGATTTCTTGTATATCTATGGCTGGATTTTTACAATCAATAATAATAATTTTTATTAGTCAATACCTAATCTTATAAGTCCAATTACTTTTCCTAGTATCTCGCAGTCGTCTACGATGATTGGGTCCATGAAATCGTTCTCTGGCTGGAGTCTTATGTGTCCATTCTCCTTGTAAAAACGCTTAACTGTTGCGGAATCGTCTACAAGTGCAACAATTACTTCTCCATTAGAAGCTGTATTCTGCTTTCTTACTATTATCTGGTCGCCTTCTGTAAATTCCCATATTAATCATGCTGTCGCCTTTGACCTTTAACATGAATACTTCGCCGCCTGGCATATATTCTGATGGAATAGGGAAGTACTCTGTTATATTCTCAACAGCAAGAAGTGGCTGTCCTGGGCAACCTGACCTAATAACGGAATATTAACAACCTCTCTTCTTGAAAGATTAAAATTATCATCAATTATCTCTATTGTACGCGACTTAGTCGGGTCTCTTCTTATATATCCATTCTTCTCTAATGACTCAAGATGTGCATGAACAGATGATGTAGACTTAAGATTAACTGCCTGGCATATATCCCTTACTGATGGTGGATATCCCTTATTAAGAATCTGTGATTTAATATATTCAAGAATCTCAGATTGTTTCTGAGTTATTCTGCCATATGCCATATTACGAACCTCCATTAATTTCTTTTAAATAATTTTACCACATTTATACATTATGTGCAAACATAATTTCTGAAAAATGTTCGGAATATTTGTTCGATTTTTATTGACAAACGCATGTTCTGATTATATAATCAACTCATAACAGCAGAACACTTGTTTGATTGGAGGTTTTACGTATGAATAATTCAGAATACACATATAGAAGAGCAGAAGCTAAGAAAAGAAGCGATAGACGCAGAAGAAACAGACAGATGACTGTCAAGTCATTAAGAATGGTTATTATATGTTCAATTCTTATATTTGCCGTTTCTATTGGAGGCATTATTGTCAAGGCTTCTGATGACTCGAACAGAACACGAACATATAAGTATTACACAACAGTATCTGTAGAAGATAATGATACATTATGGTCACTTGCTGACAGATATAATAATGGGGATGAAGATACAGCTTCATATATTAACAATATAATGCAGATGAATGATTTATCATCTGACACAATCCATTCAGGTAAGAATCTTGTAATATATTATTATTCAACTGAGATAAGATAATATCTAATTGCATATACATTTCCCGCATGCAGTGAAAAGCTACTTAATTATTGGACTTTTCACTGCATTTTTGTTAAAATTTATTGATAGCGAAATGGCTGTAAATATAACTTAATATTTAATAATTTATTTATAAGGAGATTAACTATGAAATTTAGCGATATAGAGACTATCTCTCAGGGTGTATCAGATTATCTTGCAGATAATAAAATCGTCGATATGACCGAAATACAGCGTCAGACGTATAAGCATATAATGGACAACCGCGATATTATAGCTTGTTCATCAACCGGAACAGGTAAGACACTTGCATATCTTATCCCGATTATTAACAGATTAAAGAGTAATACTCATAATATTCAGGCCGTTGTTCTTGTTCCAACAGCAGAGCTTGCAATACAGGTCAATAATACGCTTAAAGATATCTTTGCACATATGGATAATACATTTTCATCTGTTGCATTAATAGGAGATGTGAATATATCAAGACAGATTGATTCTATTAAATCTAATAAGCCTGCAATAATTATCGGAACACCTAACCGCATACATCAGCTTATAAGTAACAAGAAGATTAAAGTACATGAGGTTAAGACTCTTGTTCTAGATGAGGCAGACAAGCTCTTTGATAAGACATTTATTCAGGATGTAGAAGCAATTAGAAAGTCTTTAATGAAGTTCACACAGGTTCTTTTATTTTCTGCAAGCGTAGATAAGAAGACAAGAACTAATACTTTGTGTTTCAAACCAATATTCATTGATATTAACAGTAATTCTGGTAATACAAGTCAGATTCCTTCTACAATCAAGCATATAAGCGTTATTTCTGACAGAAGCGGAACGAATTGAAACTTTAAGAAAGATTATTAAAGCTGTTAAACCAGAGAAAGCAATTATATTCGTTAATTCCAAGTATGATCTGGAAGAATCCCTTCAGAAGCTTGAATATCATCATTACAATGTAGCTTCAATTGCCGGTAATAAAGATAATTCAGCCAAGAAAGCTGCAATAGAGAATTTCAGAAGTGGAAAGATTCAGCTTCTTATTGCAACAGATATAGCAGCCAGAGGACTTCAGATTGATAATATTGATACAGTAATTAATGTAAACCTTCCTGAGGACAATAAGGAATATATTCACAGATGTGGACGCTGTGGACGTAATGGGAACACAGGAACGTGTATATCAATTATAACTGATAATGAACTTAACAAGATTAAATCATACCAGAAAGCATTTCATATCAATATAGTCACTAAGAAGCTCTATCAGGGAAAATTAGTTGCAAAATAAGAGATAGCAGAATATAATTATCCATGCAGTAATCACTTCGCTAAAGTCAGGTTTAACGAAGTGATTAGTATTTTTATATATGGAGGTATTCTTAATGGCTGAAAAACCTACACCGAACAACAAAACATCAAGTACAAGAAAAGCTTAATGACTTGCTTGATATATTACCTGATTTCTGTACACAGTATTTTGACAGTCTAGAATTTAATAAGCAGCCAAGAACTAAGATTGCCTACGCAATGGATATTAAAGGCTTCTTTGAATTTCTCATTGAATGCATACCTAAGTTCAGTTCATATGCTATGAAAGACTTTAAACCGTCAGATTTAGAAAAGATAGATGGTACAGATATAACCAGATACTTACGACATGTAAAGTTATATAAGAAGAACGGCCGTGATATAACTAACTCAGAAAGTGCTGCCAAGCGTAAATTATGTGCATTAAGACGTTTTATGAATATTACTGCCGTTATGAAATAATCAGTTTCAATCCGACTATAAAAGTTGATATGCCTAAAATTCATGAAAAAGCTATTATAAGAATGGAGCCTAATGAGGTAGCTGAATTTCTTGATAATGTGGAATCTGGCAATAAGCTTACCAAAACACAGCTCCAAAGCCATGAAAAGCTTAAGACGCGTGATCTGGCTCTCCTTACACTTATGCTCGGAACTGGTATCCGTGTATCAGAATGTGTTGGATTAGATATTAATGATGTAGACTTTGATAATGACAGAATCAGAGTTATAAGAAAAGGTGGCTCTGAAAGCTTTGTATACTTTGGTGACGAAGTCCGTGAAGCACTGCTTAATTATCTTGAAGAAAGAAAGAATTTAACGCCTGATGAAGGACATGAGAATGCGCTATTCATATCAGCCAAAAAGAAGCGCCTATGTGTGCGATCCGTTGAACTTCTTGTTAAGAAATATGCCCAGACTGTTACAACTGTAAAGCATATTACCCCTCATAAGCTTCGAAGTACTTATGGTACTAATCTGTATCAGGAAAGCCAGGATATATATCTTGTTGCTGATGTTTTAGGACATAAGGATGTTAATACTACACGAAAGCATTATGCAGAGATTGTAGAAGAAAACAAGCGTTCGGCAAGAAACATTGTCAAGTTAAGAAAAGACTGACAACATATAAAGGCGATACTCTTCCACTATTATGTGTCAGAATATCGCCTTTTATTTATTATTAATATTCTACTGATAAATTTCACGCCATTCCATATCGCCTCTCTCAAGAGATTTAACAAGTAATTCTGCTGTTGCAAGATTAGTGGCCAATGGAATATTATACATATCGCAAAGTTTGCATATATTATCAGAATCCGGTTCATGTGCTAAAGGATTCTCTGCCTCTCTAAGAAAAATAACAAGATCAATCTGGTTATGTTCAATCTGTGCACATAACTGCTGGTCACCACCAAGATGTCCTGCAAGAAACTTATGCACTGACAAATTAGTAACCTCTTCAATAAGTCTTCCAGTTGTACCTGTAGCAAAAGCTGATTCTTATTAAGAATACCCTTATATGCTATACAGAAATTCTGCATTAACTTTTTCTTAGAATCATGTGCTATTAAACCAATGTTCATTAAAGCTTCCCCTAATGTATAAATTAAAATGTATAAAAGCTATCCTCTGAAATCATCTGCAAACATGTCATCATCTCTTTCAACATTTCTTTGCAGACTTACATTGAGTACAATGCCCATAGCTATGAATAATGTAAGTAAAGATGTGATACCACAACTAAAGAAAGGTAACGGAACTCCCGTATTAGGAAGTATCCATGAAACAACACCTATATTAATAAATGTCTGAAAGCCTATATATATTGCCACCCCGCAACATATAAGCCGTCCTCCAAAATCCTTAGCCCTCACTGCTGCTATTATACACTCAATAACTATCAGAAACAATAAAAATTGTAATACAACTTCCTGTAAAACCTAATTCCTCACCTATTACAGCAAAAATAAAATCATTCTGTGCTTCTGCAATATATCCCGCATTCTTTAATGATGAAGTATCCTTGTTATTAAGCCTTTTCCTGTAAGCTTACCAGAACCAATTGCCTGAACAGCATATGCCCATGCTGATATGTTCCTGCATCATTCATATCAACTTCTTCTGACTTACCTTCAATAAAATCAACAATTCGTTTTCTTTGATAATCCTCTATAAGGATTGGGTGTTCAACTGATACAACATATATCAAAAATGCTGATAAAACCGGAATTGCAATCAGAATTGCAATTCCAAAATCTTATAGCTTACTCCTGAGCAATAAAGCATTGCAATAACAATAAGAGATAAAAGTATAGCTGTAGAAAGATTCGGCTGTAATGCAACAAGTAATATAGGAAACAATGTAAGACATGCTATTAATAAAAGAAACTTAATTGAATTAAGTTTTTCTTTATTTGCTGCAACAAGTTTTGCAACCAGTAAAATAAGCGCAAGCTTTAAAATTCAGAAGCGCTGTAACTGTATCGGACCTATCTTAAACCATCTGGTAGCTCCATGCGATCCATGACCAAACACTGTAAGAACACCTATAAGCATGATATTAACTATTACATACCATATCCAGTAATACTTTAATAACCAATTATAATCAATAAATGAAACAATAATCATTATTATAAACGATATTGCAATACCTCCCTCGCTTCAATGTATATGCACTATTGGCACTATTAACTACAGCCAGTGCAAATACTGATGTTACAATCAAAATAAAAACTAATATAAAGTTGTAAGAACGCAATTTATATTTTTTAACATAATAAAACCCTTATTACTTTTCGCTATTTCTCATATCCTTAATTGGAATATTAGCAAAATTGCTGGAACAGAACCGTTATTAGTATCAGATTCTGTCGAAGTAATCTGAATATCAAGTCCGTCTGTATCAATTTCCATATATTTTGAAATGACCTTTATAATATCATTCTTAATCATTTCCATAACCTCTGGTGAACAATTAGCTCTGTCAGATACAAGCAACAGTTTTAATCTGTCTTTAGCAACATCACTTGAACCTTTTTCTTAAATAAATCAAGTAATCCCATATTTAATCCTCCCTTAATAAGCTTTTTCAGCTTATTATAAATATACTAATTCTTCTTATCACTCTTAAATAATGAAGAGAGTTTCTAAAGAATCCTCCCTTGCCATTAAGATCAAGGAAAGGAACTTCCTCACCGGTAATTCTGCGGCAAATATTCAGATAAGCCTGTCCAGCAAGTGAATCATCCCCAACAAGTGGCTGACCTTTATTAGTTGCCACAACTATATTCTCATCATCAGGAACAGCTCCGATAACATTAAGCTGTAAAATATCATTAACATCATCAATAGACATCATCTCGCCTCTGTTTACCATATCCATTCTGATTCTGTTAACAATTAAATCTTCATGATTCTGCAGTCCATGCGCATCAAGAAGTCCAACAATTCTGTCAGCATCTCTGATAGCAGAAACCTCTGGTGTAGTAACAACTAAGGCTCTGTCTGCACCAGCAATCGCATTCTGGAATCCCTGCCAATACCAGCTGGACAGTCAAGAATTATGTAGTCAAACCCTTCTGGATCATTCTTAATTTCATCAATAACCTTAACCATCTGCTCAGGTGTTACTGCTGACTTGTCTCTTGTCTGGGCTGTAGGCAGAAGAAAAGCTTTGGACATCTCTTATCAGCAATCATAGCCTGCTTTAATCTGCAGTTACCCTCAACAACATCAACAAGATTATATACAATACGGTTTTCGAGTCCTAATACAACATCAAGATTTCTAAGGCCTGTATCTGTATCAATCATTACAACCTTCTTTCCAAGTTTCGCAAGACCTGTACCAATATTAGCTGTCGTTGTCGTCTTGCCTACTCCGCCTTTTCCTGATGTTACAACTATAACTTCACTCATATTAAACCTCCATTAATAATTCATAGTAAATCGCAATATATTAATTATGCGAGATTTTTATTCTTAAATCAACTGTTTTTTATAAAACAGAATAAAAACATATTAAATTAATCCAGTGATATATCATCAAGTGCATTCTGCTCCAGATCCTCAACATATATATTCTGATCATATACATATGCAATTTTAGGTTCTAATATTTTTGACTTATTCTTACCTTTAGATATTTTATTAACTCCTGAATCTGAACTTCTTGCAATAATATCACCTATCTTTATCTGCATAGGACTCATTTCAAGTGCTACAACAAATGCATTTTCATTACCATCCACACCTGCAAATATATTGCCTTTAAGACTTCCAAGTACAATAACACTGCCTTTTGCCACAACCTTGCCGCCCGGATTAACATCTCCTAAAACAACAACACTTCCGTCTGCCTCAAACACCTGACCCGAACGAAGTGTTCCCTTATAAAACATACATGTAGTTTTGGATCTGTAATCTTCTGTCTCTCCGGCTGATGAGAAATATTAAAGCTATTCATAGCTTTTTACTGCTTCTTCGTATACAGACTTAATATCATTATTTTCATCAAGAACACATACAATATTAAGTTCAGATACATCTGATATCACATTGAGAATTCTTTTTCTTCTTCAGCAGATAAGTTTCTTCCATCAAAGAAATTGCCATAGTTGCATTATTAAAAATTTAGATGCATTTTAAACTTATCTGAAACATTTTCTAATAACTCTTCAAAGGCATCTCCTCATCAAGAAATACTGTAATTCCATTCTTACTTCCTTTGATTATTACTGAATTATCCAAAACATTCACCTCTCATATCATATTATCATTTCTTTAGTACATATTAATCACTAATATTAAAAGCATTTTATAAATATCTGCACCAAGTGTTACAGCATTTCCTGAAGCATAACCATTCTGGATACGCACTGCCATACAATATTCAGGATTTTCATATGGCGCATAGGTAATTAGTGTTGCATGGTCAGGATCAGTAGTTTTTCCTGTGCAGTACCTGTCTTTGCAGCAATTGACATTTTCAATGATGAAAATGCTGAATAAGTTCTGCAGCAAGATTCATACCTGTATGAACTGTATTCCAGATATCAGAACTTAACTCAACTTTATTATTAACCTCAGCACTGTTATCCCTTAAAACATTACCATCATAATCAGTTATTTTATCAATAAGTGTAAGATTATAACATGTTCCTGATGTTGCCAGAGTTGTAACATATCTTGCAAGATTAAGTGTACTGTATCTGTGGTTACCCTGTCCGATTGCAGATGCAATTGCATTCTGCGAAGAAGCTCCAGGAGTTCCTTCTTCTATCTCTATTCCTGACTTTGTAGAAAGACCAAGCATATCAGAATATTTTTTAATACATTAGTTCCGTAAGTACTATTATACGAACCATTTTGCTGCATGCAAGATTATATCCAACATTATACATATAAACATTACATGAATCCCTGATTGCAGTAACAGGGGTTTCACTTCCATGTCCCCATTTCTGCCAGCATCTAGGTGGAAGGTTACCTTATCAAACACACCAGAGCAATTAAATGTAGTAGATGATGATATTATGCCGGTGTCAATACCAGCAATAATTGTGCAAGGTTTATAAGTAGAACCTGGTGCTATAAATGACTGTGTTGCCCGGTTAAGAAGCGGACTCGCATTATCACTTACAAGAGAATTGTAATATTTGGCATCAACCGTTCCTGACAATTTATTATTATCATAACTAGGATAAGATACAAGTGCCAGAATATCACCATTGTTTGGATTAGTTACAACAGCAGAACCAGAACAAGGCTTAAGAGCAAGCTGTCCAACAGTTATAATTTTATTAGAAACAATATATGACATAAATTCATATGCGCCCATGCTTCCAGATACCAGAGCCTGATATTTTGAATCATCAGCATTAATATCAAGAACACCACTGCTCATATAATAACATACACACCTGTCTGCCCGATATGCTGCATTAATCATGTACTTATACATCTTCTTAAAAATGCAGTATCTGAATCAAGCGCTGATATAACATAATCAACAAGCGCATCATATGACTCCTGAAGACTCGTATATTTCTCAGATGTAATGACATATTAATCCAGTTCTTAGATATACCATAAGTAAGAAGCTGTGAAAGACTTGTCGAATCTCCATATATCCAGTCATAATAAACACTGTCACTTGTATCAACATTTGCAAGACTGAATATATTCTCACTTCTTAAAAGATCATAGATATACCATATATACAGTTTCTGCTCTTCTGATAACTTTCCATATGCAGTATCACCAGAAGTCATCCTTCCAACCATGAAAGAGTCTCTGATTTCTTAGTCTCAAACTGACTGTATATCTCAGCCTCATTAGCTGTATTCTGCTCCTGTATCTGCTTTAAAGAAACCAGGTTATTATCAATAAGCGCAAAATATACTTCCTGAGCTGTTATATATAGTATCAACATCACCTGAACCATTATATGTTATCTTATTATTTCCCGGCGTAAAATACTGCATAAAAATACTGGTTATTTCGTCTTCAATTGCATGATAAATAGATTTCTGAAGATTAATATCAATTGTAAGATATACATCGTCCTCGCCTGTGGATCTTCCTCATCAAGCACTTCTGTAATTCTTCCAACAGTATCAACATATACTGATTTTTCTCCCTTAGAACCTGACAACTCACTTTCCATACTCTTTTCAATACCGGACTTGCCTACAATATCATTGCTTTCATATCCATCTCCAAGTTCTTCAAGTTCTGCATTAGAAACAGTACCGGTATATCCTAGAATCTGTGAGCAATAGACACTGTCGACATATCTTCTGATATACTGTTCTTCTACCGTAACACCTACAAGCTCATCACTGTTTTCTAATATAGCTGCAACTGTCTTGTCAGATACTTCATTTGCAATAATAAATGTAAGATATCTGTTATACGAATTGGCAGCCATATATCTTCTAAGATTAACCATCATCAAAGAGTGTTCAATTCCAAACTCTTCATAATTGATGCTGTATACTTCACAGAGATATTTAAACATATTCTCTGCAGATGTAGCTTTTGTTCATCACTTAAAGCTGCAATCGACTCAGTTCCATAAGAATCTCTTAAAACCTTAAAAGCGAGGTTCCTTCCAACATTATACGAAAACTGTCCATTATTATAGATAATTGGAAGATAAGTATCTCCATTCGTTTCAATAATAGTTAATGTTTTATCTATTGAATTATTAATAGTTTTATTTTTTACAGCATTATCTGAATATCTGCCTGAATCACTTATTTTAACGGCATAAGATAAGTCATTATAGGCAAGAAGCACACCATTTCTGTCATAAATACGGCCTCGCAGCCACAACGCTCATATCCTTTTAATAGAACTAGATAAATCCTCTACATATGAGTCTCCATTTACTATCTGAAGAACAAATAATCTGTGTACAAGAATGGAAATCATAATAATAAACACAAGAATCATAGGAAAAATCCTTGATTTCAGGAGACTAACAATATACTCAAATACTTTTCATCAATCTTACTTTTTTTCTTCCCCATGCGTTATAAACACCAAATAATTAATCAATGCTATATACTACTTCCGGCAAGATAAATCTTGACATAAAATAGCCTACATTAAGTCTGTTATACAGCAGAAATTACCAATATACGATATAAATCCATATCCAAAATCAGCAATAATCACAAGTGCCAGTGGTATAAGAATTTCTCTCACTTCGTACTTCTGATATAAAAATCCCGAAAAATATCCTATGTAAATAAAAACAAGTGCTGTAAAGCCAAAAGTCCTGAAAAGAATAAATCATACATTATACCGCAAAACCTACAAACATTCCCTCATTCTTACCGCAAAATCCAAAGAACACTGGCAATATAATCAGCCAGTTAGGTGAAATATTTGCAATTGAAATAACTCTTGCCAAAGATACCGCATGAGATAGAAAAACAATATTAAAATCAATTCTGATATTTTTCTTTTCATAATCCCTTATCCTAAACACTTATTCTTTAAGCTGTGTTATAACAAAACTTCCTGCAGATTGTTAAAATCAACTGCAGGAACAATGTATCCTGACTGGGTAAGATTATTAGAATCCAGCTTAACATCCTTAACATATCCAATCAGTATTCCCTGTAAATACTTGTCGCTTATATTGGAAGTGACAACTTTATCTCCATTTCGTACGATAACATTACTGTTAAAATGTGCTACCCTTATCATACCAGTATCCATAAGTTCAATATCACCCTCAACAATACATGTATCATTAGTATTAATAAGCATTCCACTCACATTACTGTTATTCTCTGTAATTGTTTTAATAATAGAATAATTACTTCCTGTTTCTGAAATAATGCCTACAAGCCCTCCGCTTGCAATAACATTCATTCCAACCTGAATGCCATCATCAGTACCTTTGTCTATCTTAAGTGAAGAATGCCAGTTATCTGTTGTAATGCCTATAACTCTTGCACCAATTTTAGAATACTCTGTATATTGTGAATCAAGTTCATATAAATCTCTTAACCTTGATAATTCATAAGAATCCTCGCTTTAACTGATTATTCTCTTCAGTAAGAGCATCAACCTGATTCTGAAGATCTTTATTTTCTTCAAGTACAACTGATATCTCCTGTAAAGTCTGATACTTATCATATACCCATAATCCAATATTGTTCATTCCTTCTGTACAGGAACAACAACCATTGATACACATTTTCTCAAAGGTTTTGTCAAAGTATCTGTAAAAAAGCTGGTTCCTATAAAGAAACAGCAAAGAACAGTCAGCACAATAAGAATATTCTTTGATGTCATAAACGAAGAAATCTTCTTTCCCATCTTCAAACCATTCCTTAATCAAAATTTTTTTCTGTAGGAGTGTATGCAACCTTAGTAAAATCAGGATTAGAAACAACTCCCATAAGACCTCTTACAACACTTTCTGCCGGATGTTCAACAATATTAACATTAAGATTAGTTTCTTTTTTATAAACTTCTCCAGGTTGTTAATCTGTGATGTTCCGCCTGTAAAATAAACACCATCTTTGATAATATCCGCTGCAAGTTCTGGTGGAGTCCTCTCAAGAATAACCTTTATTGCATCCATAATAGAGTGAAGTGCATCGATTATTGCCTGATATATTACATCAGAAGAAATATCAACACTTACCGGAAGTCCTGATAAAACATTTCTTCCAAAACCAGGTGCAAAGCTTTCTGAAACAGGAACTGCACTTCCTAATTCTTTCTTTAAATTCTCAGCAGTCTTGCTTCCAATCACAAGATTATAAGCCTTTCTTACATTACTTATAATACAGTCATCCAGCTTGTTACCTCCAATCTTAACAGCCTTGCTTATAACAATTCCTCCTAATGAAAGAACAGAAATTTCTGTTGTCTCAGCTCCGATATTAACAATCATGATACCTTTAGACTTAGTTACATCAAGTCCTGCACCAATAGCATCTGCAACAGGCTTATCAACTACATAAACATTCTTTGCTTTAACCTTGGAATCAACAACTAACTCATAAAAGCTCTCTTTTCAACTTCTGTTACATCTGTTGGAACGGCAATATAAAAATCAGAACCTGTAATCTTCTTTCCATTAATTTTATTAAAGAAGTTAAAAGAAGAGTCTGCATATTTTCAATATCAGCTATCACACCAAATTTAACCGAAAAGAAACATCAATATGCTCTGGTGCTTTCTCATACATTTCATATGCCTCATCACCAAAAGCTAAAAGCTCTGTTTTATTAGCTATAGCTATAATATTCTTCTCGTTAATCCTTATTTGTGCACTATAAATTACTGCCTATATATGCGTATGCTACCCATGTCTTAATTCCTTTCTTCATCGTTAATTGATGTATTGCATTTGTTTAAAACTGAAATAAGAATTATCTCCTATAACAATATGATCTAACAGTTCAATTCCAATAATCTTTCCAGCTTCCATAACACTTCTTGTCACCTTCCATATCCTCTCTGCTTGGAGACGGGTTTCCCGATGGATGGTTATGAAGAAGTACAACAGAAGCAGCCCTGTTATCCAGTGCCTCCTTAAATTTTCCCTTACTGAAACCATTGAACCTGTTGATGTTCCAACAGATAACACCTTATCCCTTATAAGACGACATCTGTTGTCAAGCATTACAAGAACCAGATGTTCTTTTCTAAATGTCTCATATCTTCCATATAGTATCCGGCAATAGTTTCCGCATTAGAAAAATCCAGTCTTTCTCTAGCCTTCTGCTTGGCAATTCTTCTTGAAAGTTCAAGAATGCAGCATATCTGTACAGCTTTCGCTTTTCCTATACCTTTAATCTGCATAAGTTCTGAAACGGACATATCATAAAGCCCCTTAAGATTACCTGCGCTCTCCAGTAACTTCTCTGCAAGCTGGATAGAACTTAAACCATTAGTTCCTGTTCTTATAATTGCTGCTAGAAGTTCTGCATTATCAAGCGACATCGCACCATGCTGGAGACATTTTTCATAAGGAAGCAGCTTTTCTTCCTTTACACCTGTTATTATATTCTCATATACCATAAATTAAACAGCAGTCAGATTAAATAAATCTGTAAATAACAATTGCAAGTATAACTCCTATTATACTGGCAATTGTAATCTTAATCTGGAGTGCAAATGTTAACACAAGGACTCCAAGATCTAATACCAGTGGACTATCAAGCCCGAAGCTCTGTCCATAAGACAGCCAGCTAAGTGCATGCACACCGGCAGTAAGTTCTGCAATAAGACCGCCAAGCACAATGCCTATAAGAATAAAAGCCATAACAGCCAGCCGTTCTTATATTTAGAAATATTACTCATAGATTTCACCCTTTAATCATAAATTGGAGTACGGAAAATCCATACTCCAATGCATTATAACACAAATATTAATTCAATCAAAGCTTTATAAGGTCTTTTTCAAACATTTTCTGAACACTCATCATAATTCCAAGCTTTGCATGATACCAGGTAAGTCCCCTGGAAGAATACCGAATAAGGTTCTTTTAACGGACCATCAGCAGAAAGCTCTATTGATGAGCCTTGAACGAAGGCTCCGGCAGCCATGATAACGTCTGAATCATATCCTGGCATCGGCCATGGTTCTGGTGTAACGAAGCTGTCAACAGGTGCTGCAGCCTGAATTCCTTTACAGAAAGCAAGAAGCCCGTCTGCACTTCCAAGTTCAACTGCCTGAATAATATCATATCTTGGCTCACTTCCATCAGGTCTTACTACAAAACCGCCTTTTCGTATACATTTGCAGCAAATATAGCACCTTTAAGCGCACCGCAACAACTACAGGTGATAAGAAAAGTCCCTGATAAAGCTCTGGTTTACACCGAGTGTTGCACCGACTTCTTTTCCAAGCCCCGGCGAAGACAATCTATAAGCTGCCTGCCAACACATTCCTTTTTTCCTGCGATATAGCCGCCGCATGGTGCAAGTCCTCCGCCCGGATTCTTTATAAGAGAACCGACTATCATGTCAGCCCCAACCTCTGGAAGGCTCGATTCTTTCAACAAATTCACCATAACAGTTATCAACCATGCATATAACATCAGGCTTGATATCCTTGATAAAACTTATAAGCTCACCGATTCTTTCAACTGAAAGTGTAGGTCTTGAAGCATATCCCTTGGAACGCTGAATTGTAACAAGCTTTGTTCTTTCATTGATTGCATTCTTAATACCCTCATAATCAAAACCACCGTCCGGCAGCAGGTCAACCTGTGCATATGTAATTCCATATTCTGCAAGGCTTCCCTTAGAAGCGTCTGATACCGATAATCTCATCCATTGTATCATATGGCTTCCCAACCGGTGATAAAAGCTCATCACCTGGTCTTAAGTTAGATGATAAAGCTACATTTAACGCATGAGTTCCGCAGATAATCTGTGGCCTTACAAGTGCATCCTCTGTCTTGAATATATCTGAATATATTTTCTCAAGAGTATCTCTTCCGTCATCATTATAACCGTAACCTGTTGTTCCTGATAAATGCATCTCGGCAACCTTATTATCCTCGTGATCGCCTTTATAACCTTCATCTGGTTATATTCTGCATTCTTATCTATCTCTTCAAATCTGTCATGAAGCGACTTAATTATATTGTCGCAATAATCATATACTTCATCACAGATTCCCATATTCTTATACATTTCTCTCATAATTAAATAATTTCTTTTAGTTGTTCAAGCATATACGAAAGCGCATCTTCTCTTCGTATCTGGGAAAAATCCACCCATGTAACCAACGGCTCTCTCGAAACCATGTAAGCTGTCTTTTGCAAAATGTCTTGTATCCTGCTTAATCATCTCTAAGACTCTGCCTCGTCACATCTGCCCTCAAGATAATCGAACACTTCTTTATATCCGATTCCCTGCATGGCAACATCGTCCTTTACAAGCCCCATGTCCGACAAATGTTTTACCTCATCAAGCAGTCCGTTGTCAAACATTATATCAACACGCCTGTTTATTCTGTCGTATAAAATTTCTCTTTTATCATTAAGAACAAAGTAACAAAATTATAAGGCGACTCTTTAGCTCTCTGCTCATTATTATGCTCTGATATCTTTCTGCCTGTCGTCTTATAAAATTCAAGTGCACGAATAACTCTTTTGACATTATTAGCATGAATTGCCTCTGCAGATTCAGGGTCAGCTACCTTTAACATATCGTGAAGCACCTCTGTCCCCTTGGTATCAGCAATCCCTGAAGTGTAATCCCTGTATTCATAATCACTTTCATCATCTTCAAATGTAGAATCATATAAAAGTGCCTGTATATAAAATCCGGTTCCGCCAACAACTACAGGAATATGACCGTTCTCACGGATTTTTCTATTGCATTTGTTGCCATAGACTTAAATCTTGCCACATCAAAGCCCTCTGAAGGCTCAATCTCATCAACAAGATAATGCTTAACCCCGCATCTCTTCTTTTGTTATCTTGGCAGTTCCGATATCCATATATCTGTATACCCATGGAATCGGCGCTTATTATCTCACCATTTACCGCCTTTGCAAGTGCAATGGAAAGTTCAGTCTTTCCAACTGCTGTCGGACCTGTAAGTATTATTAAAGGTTCTTTTTCATATCAGCCTCTATACTATTCGTTTAAATTTCTTTTCTATCTCATATCTGCTCATCATAATTAGTGTTGGTCTGCCATGCGGACAGTTATATGGATTCTCTGCGCTTCATAAGCTCGTCCATCAGTTCAAATGCTTCATTAAATGACAGTCTGTTATTGCCCTTTACAGCCGCTTTACATGACATGCTTGCAACCTTTTCAGTAATAATATCAGGATCTTTGCCGGCACTTTCTTCAGAAAGTCCATCCAGAACATCAATAAGGAGCTGTTTGTAATCCATCTTAGGAAGTCCTGCTGGAATTCCTGTAACCTTATATTCATTGCCGCCAAACTCTTCAATCTCATACCCTAATCTTTTAAATATATCCTGATTAGTCTTGTATATTTCTTCCTCATGCATATTAAGCGACAATACAATCGGTGGAAGAATCATCTGAGTTCCAATCGTCTTATTATGAAGCTTGTTCATCGTTCTTTCATAAAGCACTTTCTCATGCGCCGCATGCTGATCCATCATATAGAATTTATCTTCAAATTCAATAAGCCAGTAAGTATCAAACAGCTGCCCTATGATTCTGTATTTGTTACGGCTGTTCTCATCAAGGAGCTTATTCTCAAAAGGTTCATCTGCTTTGGTGGTTCAGATTTTGTCACAGCTTCATATCTTACTTTATCTTCTTTAACCATCTGCAGAGAACCCTTAATTTCAAATGGCTCCGGAAGTCTTTTTGGCTTAATTTCTGCTTTTGCAGACTCTGCAGATTTTGTCTCTGTCTTACATGGCATACTATCCGAAACATTCTTCTCTGGCAGCTTAACATCCGGCATAACATTTCTTACAACAGGTTCTTCCTGCATTTTAACTGCAACAGGATCAGGCACAGAAACTTCTGCAATAAGTTCTTTTGAATTAAGAGCTTTTAAACATGTATCATATACAAAATTATATATATATTCATTGTTCGAGAATCGCAGTTCCATCTTGGTTGGATGTACATTTACATCAATAATTGCAGGATTAATCTTAAAATGTATCGCACTGAACGGATAATTATGTGGCATTATAAAGCCCTTATAGGCATCCTCTATAGCCTTAGTTATAATACTACTCTTGATATATCTGCCGTTGATATAATAATTCTCATATGTCCTGTTTCCGCGGACAACCATAGGCTTGCCAATAAAACCAGAAGCCTCAATATCCGCGACTTGCCGCTGATTTCATACAGATTATTAGTTATATCCCTGCCATACACATTATATATTATATCTTTAAGATTCATATTACCCGATGTATGCAGCTTATTCTGGTTATTACTTATGAACCTGAACGAAATATCAGGATGCGAAAGTGCCAGATATTCCACAAGCGAACCAATATATCCTCCTTCGGTAGTCGCTGTCTTTAAGAACTTTCTTCTAACAGGAGTATTATAGAAAAGATTTCTTACAATAAATGTAGTTCCCTCCGGAGCGCCTATTTCTGCCACTTCACCTGGTACTCCGCCATCAATTGTATAACGCACACCACTCAGACTGTCAGCAGTCTTGGTAATAAGTTCAACCTGTGATACAGCAGCTATACTCGCTAGTGCCTCACCTCTGAAGCCCAGAGACGAAACAGCCATAAGATCTTCAATTGATTTAATTTTACTTGTGGCATGTCTTTTAAATGCTATCTCAATCTCATCTTTATTGATACCACTTCCATTATCAGTAACCCTGATAAATGAAATTCCACCTTCCTTTATCTCAACTGTAATCGCAGTTGCTCCGGCATCTATAGCATTTTCAACAAGTTCTTTAACTACAGAAGAAGGTCTTTCGACGACCTCTCCGCAGCAATCTTATTAATCGTATTCTGGTCTAAAAGTGTTATTGACATATAATTCTCCTTGTTTTACCAGCGGTTCTTAGCTTTTCCCGCAGCTTATAAAGTGTATTCAGCGCATCAATAGGTGTCATATTGCTTATATCAAGATTCATTATATCAGTTACTATATCATCATCCTTAACAGTATCAAAAGCGACATCTGCTTGACTTCAAGGTCATTAACCTTTCTGTACTTGTCATTCATCTTGTCAAGCTTCTTGGAATACTGTGCAATATCCTTAGCTTTCTGTGATATATCAGCATCACTTAAGTCCACAACAAGCTCTTTAGCCCTGTTAAGAACCACATCAGGAACTCCTGCAAGCTTGGCAACCTGAATACCATAACTCTTATCAGCACCGCCCTTTACAATCTTTCTTAAAAGACGATATCATCACCATTCTCCTTGACAGCAATACAGTAATTATTAACTCCGTCAAGAGTTCCCTCTAACTCAGTAAGTTCATGATAATGTGTTGCAAAAGTGTCTTGGCCCCTAAGTATTTAGTATTGGCAATATACTCAACAACAGCCCATGCAATACTTAATCCGTCAAATGTGCTTGTTCCTCTTCCTATTTCATCAAGAATTATAAGACTCTTAGGGGTTGCATTTCTTAAGATATTGGCAACCTCTGTCATCTCAACCATGAAAGTTGACTGACCGGAAGCTAAGTCATCAGATGCTCCGACTCGTGTAAATATACGGTCAACAATACATATATTTGCTGAATCAGCTGGAACGAAAGAGCCTGTCTGTGCCATAAGCACAATAAGTGCCGTCTGTCTCATATATGTAGATTTACCAGCCATATTAGGACCTGTGATAATTGAAATTCTGTTCATTCCATTGTCAAGATAAGTATCATTGGCAATGAACATATCATTAGAAATCATCTTCTCAACTACAGGGTGTCTGCCGTTCTTAATATCTATAATACCTTTTCATTAATCTTAGGTCTTACGAAATTATTCTGTGTTGCAACAACAGAAAGTGAAGCATACACATCAATCATTGCAACAGCCTTGGCAGTGTTCTGTATTCTTACAACCTCTGCCGCTATGCGCTCCCTGACTTCACAGAATAAATCATATTCAAGTGAGTACAGCTTATCCTCTGCGCCAAGAATAATATCTTCAAGATGCTTTAACTCATCTGTAGTGTATCTTTCAGAACCGGTAAGAGTCTGCTTTCGTACCCATTCAGCAGAACAAGGTTTTAAATGAATTAGTAACCTCCAGGTAATATCCGAATACCTTGTTATACTTAACTTTAAGATTTTTAATTCCTGTCTTTTCTTTCTCCCGCTTCAAGCTCTGCAAGCCATTCTTTTCCTTTAATTTTGGCATTACGAAGCTCATCAGCCTCTGCTGAAAAGCCGTCCTTTATCATTCCGCCATCACGCATTGTAATCGGAGGATCATCTATAATTGCAGTGTCAACAAGATTATATAAGTCTTTTAAGTCGTCCATCTGCTCAAAGCACTGTCTGAATACATCACACTTAAAATGTCCTATCTGATTCTTAATGTGAGGTATCATCTCTAGGGAATTCTTAAATGCAATTAAATCCCTTGGATTAGCCGACTTACAACTAATCTTAGTCATGATTCGCTCAAGGTCATATATAGGACCAAGATATTCACGAATCTCTTCCCTGTCAATTGCATTATCAGAAAGTTCCTCTATAGCGTCCTGTCTTCTTATAATCTCGTCTCTGTTAATAAGCGGCTGCAGCACGAGATTTCTTAACGCTCTTGCGCCCATTGCAGTCTTGGTCTTATCAAGCACCCACAGAAGCGAGCCTTTTTCTGCTTTTCACGCATAGTCTCAACAAGCTCAAGATTTCGCCTTGATGAACTGTCTATAAGCATGTATTTGCCTGTTGTGTAAGGCACAATGCTTGTAATATGCGACATATCGCTTTTCTGTGTCTGGGTAAGATATATAAGAAGTGCTCCCGCAGCATCAATTCCTACCGGATAATCCTTGATTCCAAGTCCGTCCAGCATATTTACATGAAAATGTTCTTTTAACTTTGCCTTGCAGGAATCATCATCAAAGTACCAGTTTTCAAGTGTTGACACTGATATAGAAAGCTTTTCTGATATAAATGTAAGGTCTATTCCGCTCATCGCAAAATACTCATTAAGTATTATCTCTGACGGAACAAACTTATTAATTTCATCAATAAGCTCCGCACCTGTCTCAATCTCAGTTACAAAGAAGTCACCTGTTGAATAATCTGCAATAGCAACACCAAGCACATCTCCAAGATAAACAATACTCATAAGATAATTATTCTTAGTTTCATCAAGTGCCTGACTGTTTAAGTTAGTTCCCGGTGTTACAACCTTTATAACCTCTCTTTTAACAATGCCTTTTGCGCTTAGGGTCTTCCATCTGCTCGCATATTGCGACCTTGTGTCCATTAGAAACAAGCCTGTTAATATAAGTTTCTGCCGCATGAAAAGGAACGCCGCACATAGGCGCACGTTCCTCCTGTCCACAGTCTTTTCCTGTTAATGTAAGTTCCAGTTCCTTAGAGACAACTAAAGCGTCATCAAAAACATTTCATAGAAATCTCCAAGTCTGTAAAAGTATGCAGTCCTTGTACTCTGCTTTAGTAGCAAGATAATGCTGCATCATTGGTGAATACTCTGCCATTATATTACTCCTGATTAATCCTCGATAAGTCTGCCCATATAGTAAAATCCTTTACATTCGTCAAGATGTACTGTAACAATCTGTCCGATAAGTGATTCATCACGCGAAATGTACAAGAATATTATTAGTCATTCTGCCTGTAACAAAACGCTTCTTCATGGTCATCTTTTCCCTCAACCAAGACTTTCATATCCATGCCCTCATATCTTCTGATATGCTCATGTGACACTTCATTGACAGTTGCAAGCAGTCTGTTAAATCTGTTCTTAACAACATCCTCAGGCACCTGATTCTCCATTCTGGCAGCAGGCGTACCTGTTCTTTTGAATATATAAATGTATACGCACTATCGAACTTTGCTTTCTTTACAACATCAATAGTATCCTCGAAATCTTCCTCTGTCTCTCCTGGAAACCCAACAATAATATCAGTTGTAATAGAAACATCGGGCAGTATTCTTCTTATCATCTCAACCTGTTCTAAGTAATGCTCTTTAGTATACTTTCTGTTCATCAGCTTAAGAAGCCTTGAGCTTCCTGACTGAAGTGGAAAATGTATATGATTACATATTTTCTTGGAATCTCTTATAACTTCAAGAGTCTCTTCCTCAATATCCTTAGGATGAGGTGTCATGAATCTGATTCTTTCAAGCCCCTCTATCTTATCAATCTCTCTTAGAAGCTGCGCAAATGATACAGGATTGTCAAGTGTCTTTCCATAAGAATCAACATTTTGTCCAAGAAGCATAACTTCCTTGACTCCATCCTTTACAAGCCTTTCAATCTCCATAATGATATCCTTAGGCTCACGGCTTATCTCTCTTCCTCGTACATAAGGCACGATACAGTAAGTACAGAAATTATTACAGCCGTACATAATATTAACACCTGATTTGAATGGGAACTTTCTTTCTGTAGGAAGCTCCTCAACAATATCCTTTGTCTTTTCCCAGATATCAATAACCTGGCTTCCTGATGTAATTCTGTTATATATAAGCTTTGCCATTGCATATATATTAAATGTACCAAAAACAATATCAACAAACTTATAAGAATCTCTTATCTTCTCGACCACATCAGGTTCCTCATCATACAACCACACATTGCAATAAGCATGTGTGGATTCTTTCTCTTGACATTCTTAAGATGTCCCAGACGTCCATAAACCTTAAGATTAGCATTCTCTTACAGTACATGTATTATATATAACAAAATCTGACTTATCCTCATCCTCTGTCTCAAGATATCCAATCTCTTTAAGTACCCCGAGAAGCTTCTCAGAATCTCTGGCATTCATCTGGCAGCCAAATGTGTGTACACACGCATATAACGGTCTGCCTATTTCTTTGTTTTCTTTCCAGGAACTTCTTACATTCTCCAATATAATAAAGCTGTTCTTCAAGTGCACTGGTGTTATTAACTTCTGCATTATCTACAATTCTCCATTCTATACTTATCCTAATACAAATCTTTTCAAGTGCTGTTCTTCAAAATCTTGTAAGCATACCGGTTTACCATAATAGTATCCCTGAATATAATCTGCACCAAGTTTCTTAACACATGAAAGTTCTTCCTTTGTTTCAACACCCTCAATACATACATGCAATCCCATCTCATGTGCCATCTTAATTATAAAACTTACCATAAGATAATTATCTTTAAGTTTATCTATATCAGTTACAAAAGACCTGTCAACTTTAACTATATCAAATGTTCTGTCACGCATATATCCATAATTTGAATATCCTGTTCCAAAATCATCAATTGCGAATCTGAATTCATTCTTTACAAATTCTTTAAATACGTTCTGAACAGCTGGTATCTGATCCATCTCTATAGTTTCTGTTATTTCAAATACATAATGATTATTAGCTGCACTGTATCTTTCGATATTCTCTAATACATCTTTAACTATATTACTTTTGACAATCTGTACAAAAGACAGATTAATATGCATAACAAAATCCGGAATACTGGTAATCCATCTGTTGCATGCCTTAGCAGCAGTATTAATTATCCATCTTCCAAGTGGAATAATAAGTGCACTGTCCTCTAGAAGCGGTATGAATGTGTTAGGACCTATAAATCCATATTTTCTGCTATTCCATCTTATAAGAGCCTCTGCTCCTGACAAACTGTCATCGTCGGTATTATATATTGGCTGAAAATATAACTCAAATCCTTCCAAAACCTTCACTTATACATCTGCGTAATTCATCCTGAACACTAAGTTTTTCTATATACTCTGTATACTCAGTTTCAACAAATATTTCACATCGGTTCTTACCATTGAGTTTGGCAGCATGAAGAGCAAATTTGGCATTTTTAACAACTCATTAAAACTGTCTTTCTCTGTATCAAATTCAGCAACCCCTGCTGATATTGTAAAAATATGTCATACTTTCTTTTCAATTGCTCTGTCAATACGATTTCTTATTCTCTTATAGAGAATCTTAGCCTGATTAATATCATTTTCCATGGAATACGGCATAAATATGGCACATTCATCACCAGGCATTCTGAATATTCTAAGTGGTGTGTCAATATATTTCTTTATTGAATCAGTAAGAATATTCAATACTTCATCACCTGTTTTTGCACCATATTTTTCATTAATTTCTTTAAAATTATCTACACCAACAAGCATAAGAAAACCTGATGCATTTCTGGTTTTAGCATATTCATTATATACATTTTCAAGAACAATTTCCTGTAAAGTCCTGTATTATTATCAAATCTGCTCTGTTTCCCAATCTCCGATATTCTTCCAATAAGGTAAATAGCTCCATGACTTATTATATACTGTCCTCTACAATTTATTGCAACATATTCTCCATCCACAGTTTTCCATCTATACTCTAAATTATGACTGCTCTTTCTTCCATTCATTCCATCCTCTATATCATTCATCAGCATATCAATATCGTCCGGATGAACAACTTTAACCAATTCGTAGCATTGGAAAATTCCTCTGAATCAAGTGCAAACACATTAGTTATTGATTTTGAATAAACAGCTTTATCATTAGTTAAATCCAGTATATAAAGATAATCATCTGTACTCTGTCCGACAAGATGAAGAAAATACTTCATTTCTTCTAAATCAAAATCTCTTCTAATCATAAAACACCTAATACCCATAAAACAGCTTACTGTCTTATCTGCCCTCTCCGTATATGACATACTTAGTAGTTGTAAGTGCTTTAAGTCCCATAGGTCCTCTTGCGTGAAGCTTCTGTGCTTATTCCTATCTCAGCACCAAATCCGAATTCAAACCCATCAGAAAATCTTGTAGAAGCATTTACATATACACATGCAGCATCTATTTCATCAAGAAATCTGTTGGCATTATTGTAATCTTTAGTAATTATTGACTCTGAATGGCCTGTGTTATATGTATTAATATGTTCTATTGCTTCGTCAACAGAGTCAACAGTCTTAACAGATATAATATAATCAAGATATTCCATTCCCCAGTCATCATCACTTGCCGGAACAATTCTTGAATCACACTGCATTGCATATTCATCACCACGCACTTCAACATTCTTTTCTTTAAGTGCATTTACAATAAGTGGAATTGCCTGCTTTGCAACAGCCTTGTGAATAACCAATGATTCACACGCATTACATACTCCAATTCTTGAAGTCTTGGCATTATATATAACTTTGACAGCCATATCAATATCAGCATATTCATCAACATATACATGACAGTTCCCTGTACCAGTTTCAATTACAGGTACTGTACTGTTGTTGACAACATTCTTAATAAGCCCTGCCCCACCTCTTGGAATAATTACATCAATGTAATCATTCATCTTCATAAGCTGGTTAACAAGTGCTCTGTCTGTATCTTTTATAAGATTAATAACATCAGGATTAATTCCGTTGTCAGAAAGTGCATTTGCAATAACATCTGCAATAGCAATATTAGAATTAATAGAATCACTTCCGCCTCTTAAGATGCAGGCATTGCCAGACTTGAAAGTAAGTCCGAATGCATCAGCAGTAACATTAGGTCTTGACTCATATATAATTGCAACAACGCCAAGAGGTACTCTCTTCGTTCCGATAACAAGTCCGTTAGGTCTTTTCTTCATGCCTGTTACTTCGCCAACCGGATCTTCAAGACCTGTAAGAACTCTTATTCCATCTGCCATTGCATTGATTCTCTTAATATCAAGCGTAAGTCTGTCAATAAGAGCAGGCTTCATTCCGTTGGCTTTGGCATTAACAAGGTCTTTTTCATTGGCTGCAATTATACTCTCTGCATTAGCTGTAAGTGCATCAGCAACCGCTTCAAGTGCCTTATTCTTCTCATCTATTCCAAGCTTAGCAAGATATCTTGATGCCTTCTTAGCCTTAATTCCAATCTGTTCAAGTGATTCCATCAATTCTCCTCCTTATAAACTGTGTCTGTGTAATAATATAATCCGGTTTTAAATCATGTTCCTCATAAGGAATACTCTCTAAAAGCTGGAAATCAAAAGCAAGTGCCGCTTTTATAAATTTATTATCTTCCGATAGATATCTGTCATAAAAGCCTCCACCATAACCTATTCTGTGAAAATCATAATCAAACGCAAGCCCCGGCATAATAAAAGTCCATCTCTGATCTTAGCTTTATCGCAGATGTCAGACGGTTCCATAATTCCCATATAACCACTTACAAGATCATTCTCATCAGATAAGCAATAAAACTCCATCTGTGTCTTTGATAAAACTTTTGGAGCATATACTTTCTTGCCATCCATAAAGCACTGTGAAAGAAGCATATATGTATCAACTTCCCTGTTATAGCTCATATACAGAAATACATTTTCCGACGTCTTATATATGTCCGATTTTTTCAATCTGTCAATTATAATTCCACTCTGCATTTCAATATCTTCATCTGACAATTCATGTCTGCGGTTCATAATAAGCTGACGCACTTCATTCTTATCCATCTAGTTACCTTTCTCTGCCTGTTCCTCTGCCAATCTTTTCATCTTCTCATCATGTCTTGCCTTGACATCTATTAAAGAACCATCAGGATTCTTAATCTTAATAGATTCTAACTGCCCTCTTAAGTTTTCTCTGAAAGCTTTAACATAATCAGCTCTTAACTGCTTCTGTTCAGCAAGTTCTGCATCTGTCAGTCCCTCTGCTTTAGACTTATGATAAAGCTCATTAATTCTTTCTAATGTTTTCTCTGTAACCATAACTTCCTCATTCTAATTAGTAAATATTATCAAATCATCACCACTTTCAGAACAACTGTTATACTCTGCTTTAGTTGACAGCATTGGATGATGAAGTTCAGATATGCGGTATACTTCAATATATTCTGAAGGCTTCTTAATAAAGAAAAATCTATGTTTCATTCTTGTTACTACAACTATATCATTAAACATATATCTGAATTTCATATCAGAATGAAGCCTGTATTCAGTCTTCTGCGTATTAAGATTAATAAAACAGGTACTTTTTCCTCTCTCTTAAGTATATAAGGAGTATCATTAATAATATAAGTAAAACTTAAGTCCATAGCATGTTCAACATTATTATTCAGCCTTACCTGTTTAATCTTCGTAGCTGTATCATATATAACAATTTCTTCTAACTGGCTCTTAAAATTATATTTTGAATAAATAATCTTTTCTGCACTTGCCTTAATATATGGAAATGTTGTTGCTTCATCAGACTTATCCAGTTCTTCTAAAGTAATCATACTGCCATTAAACGAAATTTCTGAAACAAACTGCTTGCAGTTAAGAAGTGCTATCTTTTCGGATGATTTACTGTCACGGATTTTCATCCTGTCTGCCCCGAATTTTATAATACAATTATTGCCACCGGCTGGAATAACCTTATATATTCCCATTTCATTTACAAATGTATCACTTAAATCGTTATCGGAATCAGAATTAATATCATGCATAAATATATCAATAAGCTGGTTATCTTTATCCTGTTTCTGTATAAAGAAATAATTCGAATCCATTACATAAATGTAATATGTAATTTCATCTGCAATATCTGTATTATCTATCTCCATGGTATAAACAGCTTCACTCTCATTACTCTCAAACATAAATCTGTATACAGTAAGAGATATCCTGCTTTCTGTAACAGATTCCATTGAAGTGAAAAATATATAATTTTTTCACGACACGCATACCTGATTTTACAGAAATTATATTTCTTTATCTGTGCTGCCACTTCTGCTTTCTCGTTAGTTGCTGCATTCAGAATAAAATATTTTTTCCCTGAAGTCCCTGATACTGATAATTATCATCTGTTATCTGCATTAAGAGTCTGTCATTGACAGGAAAAATATACCTTCTCCGAATTCTTCATCAGCTTAATATCCATGTATGACCTCCCGTTGTCGTCCAAGTAATCTTCAATCAGCCTTAATCTATAAGAGACATCAGGTCAAAATCAGATGCTCTGTGGTCTAAGAACAATGTTCCAACATTTTCCCAGCCATAACCCTGATAATATTGTCAACATCATTACCATTAGTAATAATCATATCCGCCCCCGACAGTGTTGCAATCTTTCCCAATAAGCTTGTTGTCATTCCGCCAGTCCCCATATTACTGCCGGATGAATCTTTACCCATTCCCATAAGCTTCTCATCAATCTCGTATACAGTTTCAACAAATTTTGCATTAGGATTAGTGTTTGGATCATCTGTATACAGACCATCAATATCAGATAACAGAATAAGAAGGTCCGCTCCGATAATTGAAGCAACAATTGCTGAAAGTCTGTCATTATCTCCAAAAGCCTGTAGCTGTTCAATCTCGTAAGTTGATACTGTATCGTTCTCATTAACGATTGAACTGCCCCAAGCTTTAAGATTTCATTAAATGTATTCTGTGCATTAGTCCTGTTAACATCATTAACTATTGTGTTCTTGGTAAGAAGAACCTGTGATGCAACTGCACCATATTCTGCAAATATCTTCTGGTAAACCATCATTAACTTAGCCTGTCCTATGGATGCACATGCCTGTTTTACCGGAAGTTCTGTAGGTCTGTCACAAAGTCCTATAACAGCCCTTCCCACAGCTATTGCACCAGAAGAAACTAAAACAACATCTTTTCCTGAATTCTTAATATCAATAAGAATCCTTACAAGCTTTTCAATCTTTAAAGATCCAATCTGCCTGTCTGCTCATGCATAAGTGAAGATGAACCTATCTTTATAACAATTCTTTTCTTGTCTTTTATAAACTCTCTATAATTCCCCATATTTTAATATCTCCAGTAAAAATCAAATGCTGGTCTATTTTACTATATTTTTATTAAAAGTCCATATTATCCCATACAAGCAGATGTTACTGCCATATATTCCGCAACCTTAACACCATCAACTGCAGCAGATGTTATGCCTCCCTGCATACCCTGCACCTTCACCGCACGGATACAATCCACATACCGATGTACTTACAAGTTCATCGTTTCTTATTATTCTTACAGGACTTGAGGTTCTGCTCTCAACGCCAGATAGTACAGCATCTTTCCTGTCGAAATCATGTATGAATTTTGAAAATCCATGCACGCCTTCAACAACTGAATCTGCCACATAAGAAGGTAATACATTCTTAAGATTAGCAAATGTATATTCTCCTTTTATGCAAGGCTCAACCTCTCCTAATTTCGTTGTTGTTATATTTTTTCAAAATCGCCAAATAACTGTACCGGAACTTTTCCATTTCCTTCAGCATAAGCGTTTGCTTCTAACTGTCTCTGAAATTTTATTCCATCAAGTACTTCATGTCCGAAATCATCTGGTCCGACTGTAACAATTATTGCTGAATTAGCATTGCGGGAATCACGGCCTGAGTAACTCATTCCATTAACACATGTCCCCGTTCTCTGATGAAGCATTAACAACATAACCTCCTGGACACATACAGAAAGAATACACACCTCGTTCTTTATCTGTATTCTTCGTCTTGTAAGTAACTTTATAATCAGCCGCCGGAAGCTCATATGCAGCATCTTCATAAGCATTATAATTAATCATTTCCTGTGGATGTTCTATTCTTACTCCAACCGCAAAAGGCTTCGGCTCCATATTTATATTCTCACTGTGAAGATATTCAAATGTATCTCTTGAACTGTGACCTATTGCAAGGCACACTTTACTGCATTTTCTTACATACTCACCATCTTTGTCAGCTATGACAACGCCACACACTTTTCCGTCTTTAATATCTATCCTTTTCAGACAGCTTCCAAAATTAACTTCACCGCCAAGCGCGGTAATATGCTGTCTTATATTCTTAATTACAACCGCAAGCACATCTGTTCCTATATGTGGCTTATTGGCATACAGAATATCTTCTGATGCACCGAACTTTACAAAGCTCTGCAGAACATATCTTATTCTTCCAAATGTATCTGAAATCTGTGTGTTAAGCTTTCCATCAGAAAATGTGCCTGCTCCGCCTTCGCCAAACTGCACATTACACTCTGTATCAAGCTTCCCCGTCTCCCAGAACTGTGCAACCTTCTTCGTTCTTGTATCAACATCCTGTCCACGCTCATATACAACAGGTCTAAGCCCAGCTTTGGCAAGCTCAAGAGCACAGAATATTCCTGCCGGTCCAAATCCGATAACTACAGGTCTTTTATCTTCATCAACATTTTCTGTCGCAGTAACAGGAAACTTATAGATAACCCTTTTAGACATAACAGCATTCTTGCAGCCTGATTTTTAATTATATTCTCAAGCTTTTCTTCCCTGCCAGAACGCACCACCTTATACACCTCAACACTGTATATATGCATAACCTGAGGCTTGTGTCTGCAGTCAAGGACCTTTTTGCTATTTCATAATCAATCTGTGCATCTTTTCCAAGTCTTAATTCTTTTCTTATGACTCCTTCTAAAAATGCTGTATCTTTATCAGGAGATATCTTTATATTACTAATCTTAATACATTTCTTTTCCATTATTCTTATTCCTGTCTGTTACAATAATCAAACGCTGACTTAGCAGCAACCACGCCGCTGCTCCATGCCCACTGAAGGTTATAACCACCACATCTGCCGTCTATATCCACAAGCTCCCCTGCAAAGAATATCCCAGGGTTATCAACTGATTCAAGATTCTCATTCAGTCCGGATACATCAACACCACCCTGACATACCTGTGCATAATCATTTCCCTTATATCCTGTTATATGGTAGTGGAGGGATTTCATATATCTTGTAAGTCTCTGGCATATGTCGTCATCTATATCAGAAGCTGATGAATTACCATCGATTCCAACATCTTTACATATCATCATTACAAGCTTTTTATTAAACAACCCTGACAGGCTTTCGCTTACTGACTGATGCTTTCTTGTATTAACAGCACATTTTAGCATTGATAAAAGGTCATCTTCTTTAATATCTGCTGCCACATCAACAAGAGCTTCAACCCTCTGACCTTCTTCCATCGCCCTGACAGCAAAACGACTCACCTGAAAAACAGGGATTCCTGATATTCCATAATCAGTAAACTGAATCTCGCCAGTATCCTCAGCAACCACTCTGCCTGCTGCCATAATCTTAACATTACCATATGCTCTTACACCCATTGCAAGCTTCATATTCTTCTTGTCCGATTCAAGTGCCGTAAGAGCCGGAAGAGGCTTAACAACCTTAATTCCAAGCTTCTTAACAAGCTTATAACCGCTTCCATCAGAACCAGAAGACGGTGAAGCTGCCGAACCGCATGCAAGAATCACTGTCTTAGTCTTAATTGTATTAGTCTTCGCACCCTCAAGCTGTAACACATATTCGCTGCCTGCCCTGTCAATTCTTTTAACAGATGTCTCAAAAAAAACCGGAATATCAAGTGCCTGTATCTTTCCTGTAAGCGCCAGCGCCACAGAAGCCGCCATCTCTGACCTCGGATACAGATAGCCATTACGCTCCTTCTTATATACACTTAAGTTCTCAAAAAAATGTATTGTATCATCAACATTAAACCTGTTAATAATCTCCATCGCATAATCTGCGTTATTGTTCTGAAACATTTCCTTAGTCATAAATGTATTGGAGAAATTACATTTGCCATTCCCAGTCTTTAATATCTTAGTTCCAAGCTTTGCTGTGTGTTCTATAATCACAGTCTGCATATTATTCTCTTTACATTGTATGGCAGCCATCATTCCGGCTGCACCTCCGCCTATAACCACACAATCAAAACTCATAAAATCTAGTCCTCATATTCAAAATAATCAAAATCTGCCGGAATCCTGCTTCCGCAGCCACCATTATTGGCATATATTCCAACAAGCGTTCCTGTATGACGCTTTCTGTCATCAGGCACACCCTCATCGCACAGATATATGCAATTTTCAAGCACTCCTGCAGGTTCCCATTGTTCACCATCATAGCTGTAGAAAAAGCTTCTTGTCAGTTTATCAACTACAACCTTTAAGTATATGCTCTGCTCCTTTATATTGTCCACCTGTGAGATAAGCTCCTCGCCATGGTTTCTGTTAATCACAAGCTGCAATTTTCTTCCATTCTCATAGCATAGTGAAAATCTTACATAAGTCGCAGTACTGTAATAACAGGTAAGACCTGCCTGTTCTCCGTCCTTTTCAGGATAGAAGTCAAGCTTTGTATGTGCTGTATACGATAATTCCTGTTCTCTTCTTACAAGAGTATTCTTAGCCCTTATCTCATTAAGAGTTCCATCCATTGTCCAGAGCCTTAAATATCCTTTTCTTTCTGTAAGAGAATAATTACCCTTAACAGGATTTCTTACAAACTCCCAGTTAAGATTAAGAGTATCATCATCAAAATCATCTCTTGTCCACTTTTCAAATGTACATTCAGGTAATTCAGGTGCTTTCTGTGTAAGGCTTGGTCCTTTCCTGTCATTAATCACGAACCAGCCATCTGAAAGCCATGTTACAGGGTCAAGTGCTGTCTCTCTTCCTATTGTTGTATAATTGCCCTGATTAGGTCTTCCACACAGATAATAGCACCACCAGCTTCCGTCCTGTGTCTCAATTATATTGCCATGTCCTGTTCTCTGAATCGGTGCATCTGGATTAAACTGTCTCAATACAGGATTGTATGGTGATTCCTCATATGGTCCATACAGATTCTTTGAACGAGCAACATTGATTCCATGTCCATAGCCTGTACCGCCTTCCGCAAGCATTGCATAATAATACTCACCCTTCTTAAAAATGTGTGGTCCTTCCGGACATCTCTCTCCAGTTCCTGGCCATACACACACACTTTCACCTGTAACCTTAGTGCAGTCATCACTGAGTGGTAAAAGATTGATTCCCGGACTTATAAGAAGATACTTCTTACCGTCATCATCAACAAATAAAGATGGGTCAATATTATCAATATCAAGCCAGGCTGGCTTTGAATATGGCCCTTGTGGCTTATCTGATGTTACAACAAGCTGGCGTCTTAATACATTATTATCTCTTTTGCCATCTCCGTTAAGCCTTAAAGTTGCCATTATAATGAATTTACCATCAACATAATTAATATCCGGTGCCCATATGCCATGTGAGTCTTTAATATCTCTTAAATCAAGTCCTTCTGAATCTGTAATTGCATGTCCAATTACATGCCAGTGAATCATATCCTTGGAATGGCTGATTGCAATTGCAGGGAAATACTGAAATGTTGAATTAGCCATATAATAGTCATCTCCAACTCTTACTACCGAAGGATCTGGAAAGAATCCTCTCTGTATCGGATTGTTATACATATCACTCATATCGTAAACTCCTTTTCTTTAATATATTTTCTGAATTTTGCAGGTGTCATGTTGTATTTCTCAGTAAATATCCTGTAAAAATATCCTTTGTTTCTATATCCGACTTCCTTTATAATCTCATCAACATCCATTGAATCTTCTTTTAAGAGAATGACCGATTTGTTCAATCTGCAATCCTGCAGATATTCCGTGAAAGTCATACCTGTCTGTGCCTTTAAAAACCTGTTGAAATAATCCTCCTGATAACCGAATCTTTCAACAAGCATATCTATTGTAACATCTTTCATATTATCTTCAATAAAATCTGTAATTTCCTGATGCAAAAGCCAGTTAATTTTCTTTCTTATGTATCTTGACTGTGCATACTCATATACTGTTCCTAGCCGCCACAGAATCCTAAGCATAAGTCCCTGACATATATATGCAGACGCCATATCCGCCACACCACACTCGCTTATCATAGCAGTAAGCATATCCTTAAGCTCATTATCATAATCATCTTTATAGCCAAAATGTATATATCCGCTGTTATTTAACACTTTAACAAGCTCTTTAATATAATCCACCGCCTGTTTATCCGCCATAGCATTACTTATAACTGCATTAATAATCTCATCTGACACTTCGAGTCTTATTACAAATGTGTCATCTTCCTCAAAGCTTTCCTTATGTACACACCCCGAATCAATAAAGCATACATCGCCTTTCTTTATATGCACCTTATCCCCACATACATGCTCAATAAGGCTTCCATCAGACACATATAAAAGCTCCGCATATCCATGTTTATACATGTCAGTTTCACTACCTGCCACATACCTGTTCACATGAAACAAAAAGCTGGTTCCTTTATCAACTACATTCCCCATATCTGACACCTCCAACTTGTATAGAAACATTCTATCACAAAAAGTCGTTGTAGGAAACTTTTATTTTAAAAAGTCGTTACAGGTAACTTTTGGCATATTATCACTCTCTTTCGATAAAACATTTGTAATATAAACCCTTAAATGCTATAATGATTATGTTAGTTATACCTAACTTGCATAGAAAGGAGCTTTTATGTCAGAATTTATAATATTAGCAATTCCTTTTATCGGAACATCTCTTGGTTCTGCCATGGTGTTCTTCTTAAAAAAACGGATTGCCCCAAAGTTTGAAAAAATGCTTTTAGGATTCGCGGCAGGAGTTATGATTGCCGCATCAGTATGGTCTTTGCTGATACCATCTATAGATATGTCAAAAGGAAGCAGTGCTCCGGAATGGCTGGCTGCACTGGTTGGTTTTCTCGCAGGAATATTCTTTCTTCTGCTTCTTGATACTGTCATTCCACATATGCATATTGAAAGCAAGAATCAGGAAGGTATTAGAACCAATTCCATATCAAAAACTACCATGATGCTTTTCGCTGTGACATTACACAACATCCCCGAGGGAATGTCAGTCGGTGTTGCATTTGCTGGCGCAATGATGAAGGATTCAGGAATAACTGCTACTGCTGCAATGGCACTTGCAATTGGTATAGCAATACAGAATTTCCCAGAAGGAGCAATTATATCAATGCCATTATGTGGTGAAGGCATGAGTAAGAAGAAAGCATTCATATGCGGAGTGCTTTCTGGTGTTGTTGAACCTGTCGGCGGATTCATAACAATTCTTATTGCTGGTATTATCACACCTGTTCTTCCTTATCTGCTTTCTTTCGCAGCAGGAGCTATGATGTATGTTGTAATAGAGGAACTTATTCCTGAATCACAGAACGGCGAACACAGCAATATAGGAACTATAGGTGCCGCTGTAGGATTTGCACTTATGATGGTCCTTGATATAGCATTGGGATAGTGATTACTCAATCACTATCCCACAATCCTCGCTAATATTTCATATAATCTTTAATTACATCATGGTCTTTTAACACCTTTTCAATAACAGTTCCTTTTATCTTCTTTAAGACAACCTTCTTGATAACATTAAGCGGTCCTAAATCAATCTCTAATGGTGATTTGCCATCCATAAGCTTAACAGATGAATCAAGCAGGTCTCTTACATCATATACACTACCCCAGACCTCAGGAACACCTCTGTCTACGCCAAGCAGTCCATATACAGCCTCCATTGCAGTTCTGACTGAATACTCTGTCGTAAATATTGTGTCCCTCGGAGTCTCAGCAAACTGTCCAAGAAATGCAAAATTAACGCAGCCATCAGGAATAACATCAGGTCTGTCACCTTTTCTTCTTGGCATGAAAAATGCAGTAATAAATGGCATCATTGTTGGTGTAGTGTTACAGTGGTTCTTAGCAAGCTCATCAATCTCTTCAACAGGAACGCCAAGATGATACAGCCATTCTGCTGTAATCTCTTCACCTGTACACTCTTTCATAGGCTTCTTGATATAATCACCATCAACATCAGTAAACAGGCTGTATACCCATACACACACCTCATCCTTCTTCTGTTCCTTAAACTGTCCCTGTCTGTTAATTGTCCAGCTTAAAAGCCAGCTTGAATCCTTACAGCTGACAATTCCGCCTGTAACAACATTTCCAGTTCTTGGATCCCTCTTACATATTTTCTTAATGTAAGAAATAATCTTCTCATCGCTTGTTGTAACAGTTGCAGACTCCCAGTTAGACTTTGATATATCACCACAGAACTTCTCTGGGTGTCCAAATGAACTGTCCTGTGCTGCAATATTCTTCCACAGACTCCAGCAACCGCTTGTTCTTACCTCTGCATTACCTACAGGTGCATGTGTATGGTCACCATATATAGTACCTTCTGTACAGCTTCCATTAGTAACGAACACCAAATCATTCTCAGTAAGATCAATTGACTTAGTCTCACCTTTTACAGTACATTCAATAGTCTTTGCAATCTTCTTTCCATTCCTGAAATCAAAGATTACATTATCAACTCTTGTGTTAAACCTGAACTCAACACCGCATCTTCAAGGTATTTCTGCATAGGCAAGATAAGTGATTCATACTGGTTATACTTGGTAAACTTCAATGCTGAGAAATCAGGAAGTCCGCCTATATGATGGATAAATCTCTGAATATAAAGTTTCATCTCAAGCGCACTGTGCCAGTTTTCAAATGCGAACATCGTACGCCAGTACAGCCAGAAATCTGAATCAAAACTTCCTCATCAAAGAAATCTTCAATTGTCTTATCATACAAATCCTCATCTTTAGTGAAGAACAGCTTCATTATTTCCATACAGCCCTTCTGGCTTAAATTAAATTTGCCATCTGTATGTGCATCTTCACCTCTGTTTACAGTTGCCCTGCAAAGAGAATAATTAGGATCATGCTTGTTAAGCCAGTAATATTCATCAAGTACAGAAACTCCCGGAGTCTCAATAGACGGAATACTTCTGAACAAATCCCACAGACATTCGAAATGATTCTCCATCTCTCGTCCGCCACGCATTACATAACCTCTTGTAGGATCATTAATTCCATCACATGCACCGCCTGCAATATCCATAGCCTCAAGTATATGAATATTCTCACCCTTCATCTGTCCATCTCTTACAAGAAAGCACGCTGCAGCTAATGCACCAAGACCACTTCCTACAATATAAGCTGATTTATCATCAACTCCTTCTTGGTTTTTCCGGTCTTGCAAATGCTTCATAGTTACCATTAGAGTAATATATCCCTTACTATTCTTAGTATATTTCCCTCTTTCAGTATTACGGAACTCCTCATGTTCTCTTTTCTGAATGTCTTTAGTTACCTCCTCTGTTCATCCCTTTTGTTCTTTTTGATACAACTGCCGCACCCCCCAGTGCAAGAATAGAAGCTGCTCCTAGTTTTAACGCCTTTTGCCCATAATCTTTTCCACCTTCTGTGCTTTCTTATTTATTTTGCCGTTTTATTGTATTTAGCATACATTTTTCTCAAAATAAAACAGGCAAAACATGTACTTTGTCCCAAAATCTAACACTTTACATGTTTTGTCTGTTTTAATAACTAATTATTAGCTTCACACAGATTAATCATTGTATCAATCGTTGCATCAAATGATTCAGAAAAACGCTTAATAAGATCTTTATCATATGGCGGCATTCCATCACCTATCCATCTTGACACAATTCCAACAATAGAATAGCTGTAAAAGCATGTTATATACTCTCTGTCATCTTCTGTAAGCTTATGGTCTTTAGAATATTTCTTAACAAAAGTCCAACAAGATATTCTGTTGTATTATGCAGATATTTCTCAATAATATCCCTGTTCCTGGAATTATACACATGAATAACTGCTGCACGATACTCAATAATAACAGAAGCTGCCTTACTATATGTCTCATAAAAGTTGCATCTTCCGTAATATTAATATTCTTTTCTGTCTCTTCTATAAGAACACTGTCAAGCACATCATATATATCACTGAAATAATAATAAAATGTATTCCTGTTAATTCCACATTCCTCACATATATCTGTAACCGTTATCCTGTCAATATTCTTGTGCTTTTAACATGTTAAGAAAACAGTCCATTATTGCTTTTTGTAAATTTAGCCATACATTTCTCCTGAAATTATTCTCCGGCAATAAAAGAACTCCTAATGTTCCCGGACCACAATGAGAAGATATAACGCCGCCGCCCTTGTTTCATATATTTCATCAAACACATCAAGTTGTTTAAGATAATTCTTTACTTCATCAACTATCTCTTTATCACAGCCAGAGTGTGTAATGAATACACGGTCTTTCTTAGCCTTCTTAAGGTCTTCTTCCATATCCTTAACATAATCCAGTACAACATTCTTCATGCGTCCTCTGTACTTCTTTCCAGGATTCATCTTTCCATTATTAACTTCAATTCTTGGATGAAGTTTAAGTACACCGCCAGCCATGGCAGCCAGTCCGCTGCATCTTCCTCCTCTGTGAAGCGTAAGTAAGCGTATCGACAACAAAGCTTGCCCTGACTCTCGGTCTTAATTCTAATATATTCTTCTCAATGTCAGCTGCAGACATGCCTTTTCCTGGCCATAACAGCAGCCTCGACAACAAGATGTCCTATTCCTGTAGACAGATTCTCAGAGTCAATTACATGAATCCTGTCCTCTGCCTCAAGCTCTCTTGCCGCAAGTCTAAACACATTAGCTGTAGTTGACATATCCTCTGATATTGCAAATGCTACAATATCCCGGTCTTTCTCAAGAACACATTTAAACATCTCTATTGTATCATCAATAGACACCGCCGATGTCTTAGGTGTTGTCTTATTCTCATCTGCCCATTCATATATCTTATCTGGCGTAATATCAATTCCATCCCTATATTCATCATTGCCTAGCAGAATGTGAAGTGGAATAACTGATATATCAAGCTTGTCTATAAGTTCCTTAGTCAAATCACTTGTACTGTCCGAAATAATCTTAACCATGTAAATGTATATCCTTTCTAGCTGCTATATGTCTGCAGAAAATCATACAGCTGTGCTTCTCCTTCCAAAATATATTCCTTTAGTCAGTCTTTCTCTTATATCATCTGGAAGTGAATCAATGTTAATATCTGCATAATCATAGAACACTTCTCGTCCTTTCATCCGCAATATTTCTGTATATTCTTAAAGTTTCTCTTTCGTACTTAAGCACATACTGGTACTCTTCACTTTCAGTTACTTTAGTCACCGAGCTTACCTCTTCTTTAAAATGCTGATTAGAAGCTTTTATTATCTGTTACCACAAGTATAAATATTGCAAGTACTACAGCTATTACAGCCATAGTCATAATCACAACATAAAGCCAGAATGATTTCTTATTCATCAATACTCCCTCCTGTAAGTTGTCCTTACTGGGAAGTATTAACATTTATAAGCAATATTATACTATAACGAAAAGCTGTCTGGCAGAATTTCACTCATTGTATAAGTCTTAAGCCCGCCGCCTTCTCAACAATAATTTTGTATCAGGATTGAAAAATTCAGACATCACCTGTCTGCATATTCCACACGGATAAGCAGCTGGTCTCCTGAACATACAATAGCAATCGCCTTAAAATCCTTTACACCCTCACTGACCGCCTTAAATATTGCAGTTCTTTCTGCACAGTTAGTAGCCCGAAAGAAGAATTCTCAATATTACAGCCTATAAATACCTGTCCATCAGTACTTAAAAGTGCCGCACCAACTGCAAAATGTGAATACGGTGAATATGAGTTCTCAAGTGCCTCTTTAGCTTTAGCAACAAGTTCATTATCTGTCATATATGTCACCTCTTAACGGGTAATTCCAAGTCTTTCAAGTACTTCATTCTGCTTTGCTTCCATAACTGCACTTTCTTCTGGTGTCATGTGGTCATAACCAAAAGGTGCATCATACTGTGTGCTGTAAGAAATGCCAACTCCCTTTTTCAGAATGACCATACTTGTCCGCCTGTTCCTTAATCTTCTGAACGCACAGAACAATATCTCCAAGAAGAAGCTCTCCTGTATCAGGATTGAAATAATCCTCAGCATTGTTTTCTAACTCGTCCTCAATTGCATCAAAATCCAGGTGTAACATAATTAACTCCCGGAAATGAAAGTACATCTGTCGGAGAATCAATATTTCTGTATTCCTTATTAATCTCGTGGATAGATTCACTGTCAACAATTGTTACATTAACCTCTGCTTCATAAGGACATTTTTCATAATCAACCGCCTCATTGACAACATCAGTAATTATCTTCTCATAATCTAAGTCAAGCTTTTCCTCGGCTTCGTACTCTATATTAATAGTCATATCAATTTTTCTCCTTCCTGTCTGACTTCCCTTTCTTGCTTCTCTTCTCTTGGCAGCCTTAGCCTGATTCTCCTCGTAATCCTCATATGCCTTGACAATCTTCTGTACAAGAGGATGCCTTACAACATCTTTATTCGTAAGCTTTATAAATGCTATCTCTTCAACCTTGATAAAACCTTAGTCGCAATCTCAAGACCTGACACGGTATCCCTTGACAGATCCTTCTGTGTCATATCACCTGTAACAACAACCTTTGAGCCGAATCCAATTCGTGTAAGGAACATCTTCATCTGTGCGTGTTGTATTCTGTGCCTCATCAAGAATAATAAATGCATTGTCAAGTGTACGGCCTCTCATATATGCAAGCGGTGCAACCTCGATAAGACCTTTTTCCATATTGGCATTAAAGCTCTCTGCACCCATAATCTGGAAAAGTGCATCATACAGAGGCCTGAGATACGGATCAACCTTACTCTGCAAATCTCCCGGCAGGAATCCGAGCTTTTCACCAGCCTCAATCGCAGGTCTTGTAAGAATAATCTTGTTGACCTCATTATTCTTAAATGCATTAATAGCCATCGCCATAGCAAGGTATGTCTTACCTGTTCCTGCCGGTCCTACTCCGAACACAATCATCTTATCCCTTATGGCGTCAACATATTCTTTCTGTCCGAATGTCTTAGGCTTGATAGGCGCTTCCTGCAATCGTCCTGCACACTGTATCAGAATCAATCTCAATCAGTGAATCAGCCTTTTCTTCAAATGACTGTGCAATGGAATAATCAACATTCTGTCTTGTAATCTGGTTGCCTCTCTTAGACAGCTCATACAGATAATTAAGTACTCCTGATGCTCTCTGCACTGCTGCCTCTGCACCTATAACCTTCACAGAGCTGTCTCTTACAATAATCGTAACCTTAAGTGTTTTCTCTATAACCTTCTGCATATTCATCAAACTGTCCAAATATATTGGAGCAGTGTTCTACCGGTATATTAATAAGACTCTCTACCTCACTCATCAGATGTCTCCACCTTTCTAACATCAAAATCCGCAGGAACAGTTGCATCAATATCAGCATGTGCAATATACTTATCCCCGCTTCTTTCTATATTAACATGATAATCATTTATTTGCACTTCATTTTCTTTCAAATGTTTTATAAATCTCTCAGCTTTTTCATTAAGAATAGCCGCTGCTTCCTCCTCACTATACTCAGTCTCATTTTCCTTATACTCATTAAGAGTAATCTTCTGTACACATACAGGAAGTGCAATAAAATTAGCAATCTTTATATTCCCCTCATTAACAACCTTGTCATACTCTTTTAAATGTCGTGGAAAGCCGAGAGAAATTTCATATTTATCTATGCTTATGGCATATGTCGTCATCTTTCGTCCAGTATATATTTTATCGGCATATACCGCATTTATCTCCTTATCCCATGATAACTGCGTTCTTATCAGAATATCCGCCTGAGCGCGTCTGGAATTGCTGTATATTCTCCTCGTAATCATCAGGAACATACAATGTATTCTCAACAAGTATATCGCTTCTGATACCTCGTCACCAACAGTGACGCTTCGGTGTTCCGCTTCTTGTTATAATGTATTCAATAACACCGGAATATCCTGATATTATATTGCCATCATTAGTGGTGCTGTGTAGCTCATCAGCTTTAGATTCATCAATGCTGACTTTCAGAATATTTCCCTCAATCCGTACATTAACCCATGTAACTGCGACAGTTCATTTTAATTGCGCTTCTCAATATTTTCTGTATCTATATTCTTAACTTTATCACCTGTGCTGATGCCATGCTCTTTAAGAAACGCGCATTGAATCATCTGTATATATGTAATTTCCATCAAATTCAATACTCCACACGAATCTGCTGGCAATGAACATCAATACAAATGCAGTGGCAAAGCCAGCAATTATCGAATAATTTCTTCTGTATCTTGCAAAGAAACTCTATATCATGTTTCTTTAAAACTTTAATATGAACATGACATTTTCTTCGCAATTCCTTAGTCTTGAAATAATCCTGTCTTGTTATTCTCGCTCTTATTGTCTCTTTCACACACTGGCAGTTATATAATGTAATCCCGCGCCTGCAGCACAGATTAACGAACCTTTCCCGCTCCCATCCGGATATTTCAATAACAATATAATTATGTATCCTTTTCATCAGCCTCTCCTTTTAGAGAAACTTTGCCAATGCGTCCCCTAAGAAGGATTTCGTCCTGATTCATATGGTATATCACAAGATTGCTCCCGCTTACCCTTATATTGCCTATCTTCGTAGAAACCTTAAGATATTCGCTTGAATACTCAAGTATACCTCTGTAATTCTCTATAAAACCTCGCAGTCACCCAGCATTGATATAACAGGAAGTCCTGCAACAACATCTCTGCTAAGATCACACATCTGTCCGAGCCTTATACCGCTGCTGATAAAATCGACCATATAAGCAGACTTCCAAAATCTTTTTATATTCTATGCTGGGAGTGGGAAAATATGAAACAAAAGATTATGTAATTTATAATTACACAATCCCTTTCTCTAACATAATTAAAAGTTCTCATCTTTATTTACGCAAAAAGAAAAACAGAGCTAACATCGTTTTCACAATGTCGCTCTGTAAAAGATAATCTTTTTCTATGTGCTATATATTCTACACAATCTTAAACCAATTAGCACCCCCAATTGTAAACAATCAAAATGTTATTTAACAGCTCAATATACTAACTATCATTGCAATTACACTAATGCAATTACTCATTGATTGACTTATTCCTAGCAATGCAAATAATGCATTAATATAAAATGGTGCCAGCATAACAAAAATAACAACAGTCAATTTTTAAATATTCTTGGTCTAATATTTACTCGTTCAATAAATGACCTAACATATTTTGTAGATATAATTGCAAACACTAAACCCATTTCACTAATAGTGTTATCAATGTATAAACTCCCTTCACTAAAGCAGTCTCTTAATAATGCGAAACAACCTGTCAGAACCAATATAGAAATTAGAGCTATCTTAAGTAAAAAGATTGCTACTCTATCTGATAATGAAATTTTATCTTGATTGATCTTTCTGTATTTTCCATCATCACCTAAGGCTCTATGATTTCTTTCAATATATGTATAATTTTCAATTATTATTTTATTCCCCGATATACGCTCAGGTCCCTTTGCTTCAATAATATAATGTTTTTCGCCATGACTTATCCCTCCATATGTTTTCTTTGCACTTTCCTTTAGCTTTGAATGATATTTTATCTTTCTTGGTTTATATGCCGACCAGTTTGTATATGAACCGTTGCTGTCTTTTCCGTCATATGTATACCACTTATTGTCTGTTCCTAATTCTTCTATGTAATCAATTACATAGTTTTTCTTCAGCTTAGGATAGTCCTTGTAATATGTGTCCGTCTGTACTGTTTCAGTATGTGCTGAATTTTCAAAGCCGCTATCATATTCAAAGCTTAAGGTCGTTTCAGTTATTACTTTTAAGCTTCTATTTCCATTCATTGTCCATGAATCTGAATATTCACTCTGATACTTTGTTTTGGACTGAAATCTGTCCATATCTTACTGCCTTCCTGAAAACCAACCATGTTATAGCCGCTTTTAAATGTGCCTTTGTGATAATTGTATCTCCTGTACCAAAATCATGTGACTGCCCTGCTGTTGTGTAATTATAATCAGCACTATAATCATCAACTGACACATAATCCACACCTGAATCCCAACTCATTGTCATGCTGTAAGTATCTTTTCCCATTCAAGGGTTATGTTTGAAACAGAATTGTTATCTCTGCTTTCACCACTTCCAGCTTCAGTCCAGTCACCTACATAAAGACCGCATTCAGCAACTACCCAGTTACCAGAGTGGACATATGCCATTCTTGAGCCATTACCATCCCTTACACTTTTTAAATGGTATCCTGCCGGTGGGTCTATAATTATTCGTATAAATGGAGTAGCGATTATAAAAATCGCCCTTTGCTACATAATTATTTTCTGAACCAGTCCATGAAATATCTTTTGATTCAGAATAATTTTCATGTGCTGTATCCCATGTTGCAATAAGCAGCCATGCAGACTTACATACAGACTCATATTTTTCCGCCTCGGCAATGTCAGTTAAATCTCCATCCCAGAAAACCCATGTATCAGTAATATAACTGTCTGAACCACCCGGATTGAATTTAAAATAGAACGTCCTGTCCTTAATTCCTGTACTTACAGACATAAGGTTAGATAATGGCACTGTCGTCATTACAGTAATAATGGTCAAAAGCATTGCCAGATATCTCTTTAACATACCCTTAGATGTAAGTTTCTTTAATCTCTCTTTCATATTCTCTTCTTCTCCTTCGCTAAGTCTTTCTCCTAGCTGACTTGGCTATATTAAGCCTGTATTACAATAGTGTAAGATATTATTTTTAAGAGATAAATTTACATATCTATTTTAAAAATATCTTCCTACGACTACTACATCTTATATATGACAGACACTATAATCATTTTTGATGATTTTTATGTAAAAATATCTGCCTATAATAGTTATGTTACATTTTTAGTATCTTTATGTGTTGCATTAAGGCTTTTTATTGTTATTCCATCAAAATAAGACGCACTTCATTACAGAATGCGTCTTTTCAATCTTGTTTAATATTTATTTGTTAATATAACAAAAGAGCGGAGATTAATCCTACCCTTCCACTGTTAATATATTATTCGGTAAAATCAATTAAAGGTATGTGTAACGGTTTTATCCCGGCTTGCATTGTTAATGATGATACTACTGGTCTTAAATACGATAATAAAACAGCTCCGCCATTTACCTTTAACATATTTTCAACATTTTCAATTTTTCTATCCCACTTAAACTCTGAAACAATACATCCATTAAAATATATTGAATTTTTTAATTGTTTTGAATCCTCATCTATTTTTCCAACTGTTAGAGTTAATTTTACTAATGCCATATTTTCCTCATCAGATAAACATGTCTGAACATTTATACCAAGAGGAATATCATCTTCAAATGGAATATTATTATTTATCTCAAAAGATATTTTTTCTATATGAGGATTTTTAAATTGAAACATACTTTTTTCATACAAAACTCCTAATTATGCAGCCTTATTTATTACAGTGTTACTATCAACAACACACACTAAATCATCATAATAATTTTCTTTAACTACTTGACAAGTGCAATCTTTTCCGTTATCAAAATAAAATCATTTTCCATAGCTATTGAATTTCGATTGACTCTGAAGCAATGCATTTTTCAACTACAGTATGAACATATGGTTCATTCATAATGCTTTTCATAGAAAATTCCAAGTCTTTATAGTAATCCTTATCATCACTATTTATTATTTCTATATCATATCGTTTACATAACTCTCGCATTTCTTTTTCATTAAATAACATATATTTAACCTCCATCAATAGATATTATTTGTATAAGCTTAGGATTTCTTACGCATATTTGTCGTCTCTTTTTTCTCCCAATTGTGAATCCAGCTATATTTATAATATCATGTTCAAACTCACATGACAATATAGATAAATTATGCTTTGTAGAATATAAATCGCAAAAAAATTTTTTCTTTTGATTTCTATTCTTAAAATTAGGTCTTGGTAGATTATTTTCTTGTATTTCTTTCATGTATTTTTTGCAAAATAATTCAAATTTATCCATATCTTCATTAAGATTTACATACTGATTCATGTTACACTTTAGTTCACATTTTATAATACATCTTTGCATAATAGAACCTGTACCAACATTCCACCATTTTGCATTTTCAATATTATCCCAAAAATAAACTCCAAGCCCAAGCCAATCATCTTCTTCATTACTTGGTTTAAATCCATCCTTTTTAATACTATCTACATATATATATAAAGTCTTATGATAGCCAATTTCTTTATATTCATCTTTTGGATTATATAAAACCGAAAATTCACCTTCCAAAAAATTGCCCCCAATCATCAATTTATAATAAAAATATTATATACTAATAACCGACATATATCTACAAGAACATTTGTTTAAACAACTTTATTTTTCATCATATCATGCAATATTTTTTCTATTAAATTGCATAAAAATAAGAGGCTATGATGATTCACAACCCCTTACTTATTACTTTATATATTTTACCTATCATGGTCTGAAATAGCAAAATGCTTCTTCTGTATAGTCACCAATTTTTTCTTCTAAAATAATTACATTTATCATATTAATAATTTCCTATGCTGTATGAATATCCTCATATGTTTTTCTCATAATATTATTCTCCTTTGCTATTATCTTTTTATCAAGAGACTGCCATTCATGCAATCTGCATTTATGACAGTCTCATTGTTTCATTATTATTCTATTTATTCATCAGATATCATAATAGATAAGGATATAATATTCAGCATGTAAAGTACTCCAACGAGAATAATCTACATATGTGTATCCGGGTATATGCCAGCTTCCAACCCCTTCATCCTCATCATCATCTATAATATACATTTTCACTGACTTAGGTTTAATCTCATCAATTATTTTTTCTGAACCGTCATCATATCTTACCTTAATATTAATTAATGCTCCGTTAAGCATAAGGCTTTCTGCTTCTGATTCAGTAATTTCACCGTTAATATATTTCTTAAAAATATATTCACCAACTCCACCTTCTGTATCTTCATATCCGTCACTTGTTCTGAAATTCATCATACAATATACTGGTGTTTTAGCCTGTTCTTCTGGTTCTGAAGGCTCAGAAGGTTCAGAAGGCTGTGGTTCTTCTGGTGTTGGCTCTGGTTCACTTGGTACATCAGGAACATACTCAGGCTCACTTGGTGTATTTGGTACATCAGGTGTCTCTACATTACTTGGTGTATCAGATACATTTCCATTATCTGCTCCATTGTCTCCTGCATTTTCATTTCCTTCTGATACATTGTTGTCTGTTCCTGTGTTTCCACCATCAGCTACAATTGTATCTTCCTTTGGCTCTTCCTTTGTTACTACATCTGCATTTGTAGCTTCTGTGCTTTCTGTTGCATCTTCTATCTTGGCATCTTCGGATACCTTTACTTCTGTACCGTCTGTCTTTACAAGTGTAGAAGCATCTTTTATCTTAATGTCACTCACTGAAAGCTTTCCATTATCAGTAGATGCCTTTCCTGTAAATATAGCTTTATTTCCATTGTTATCAATCACTTCGATAACAGCCTCGCCATTGTCACTTACTGTTGCATTACCCTCAAGCTTGGTTGTCACACCATCTGCATCTGTGTAGTCAAATACTACCTTGCTTGACTTCTTTGTATTGTTCTTATCTGCTGTTGTTACATTCTCCTGTGTTACTGTTGTATCATTATCCTTTACAGTATTATTCTTCTTTCCACAGGCTGTCATTCCAAAAGCTACTGTAAGTACTGCCATTGCTATTACTGTTGTTTTAAATATGTTCTTTCTCATAGGTTTATTCTCCAATATTAATATAAATATACATATATGTATTGTAATACTTTTTGTACATATTGCACATTATGATAATATCATACTTTCTGTTATTAATCTAGTAAATAAGCCTAATTTGATTTTTTACTGAATATATAGATTTCTCTCAAAAAAAGCAATCAAGAATCTTTTTCCGCTTCTAATTCTTTAATAAGACTCTCTTTAATATCCGTTATATGTTGTCTGAAATAGTTGTGATTTGTTGCTTCAAAATTAAGTATCCTGTTAAGTTTATAATTGAGACTTTCCAACAAAACCGGATTTTTTATTATATAAGGCGTGTCATTAGACGCGAGATGTTCTGATAAAATATATTTATCAGTTATTGGAATAGCATCAGAAATGAAAAAGATTGATTTACTTGTAGTTCTTCCAAGATGATAATAGCAGCTTCTTAAATCCCTATTAGGTTTATTCATATACGATTCAATTCTTTCCATTGCCTTTGAATCTCTATGATTAACTTTACCAACTGGAACTGCCCAATATAAATCAGGATGTTCTCTAGATTGTATCAGACACACAATTGGTCTTTTCTTCTTATCATTCCATTCGCCTCCAAGACTGCGAACAAGCTGCTTAAATTCATCTTTAATATAGTACATTCCGTTTTGTTTCATTATCCCCCTTTATGTAAAAGAGCTAATGTAATCAAAACATTAGCTCTTAAAACAATGTTTCTTTGTCGCACATTGTGAAGCGTATTTGCATAAGTAATGTTTAAGCATACATTGCGAAATGCATTTGAGTAAACAATGTTTCTTTGTCGCACATTGTGAAGCGTGTTTGTTGAAATCTGACTGATTTCTTATTTATATTATACACAATATATTCTATATGTAAACCATTTTATCTAAAAATCACAATAAAATCAAAAGAGCGATGCCTAAGCATCGCTCTCATGTCAAAATATTAATTATTAGTTGAACTTACGTTTTCTAGCTGCTTCTGACTTCTTCTTACGTCTTACGCTTGGCTTCTCGTAATGTTCTCTCTTACGAATTTCTGCTGAATGCCTGCCTTAGCACAGTTTCTCTTGAATCTGCGTAATGCGCTATCTAAAGACTCGTTTTCTTTAACGATGACATTTGACATACTACTTCCTGACCACCGCTTCTGTTGCAAATTGTGCGCCAAACTACATAAATAGGGTATTTACTAATCGCACAAAAACATTATATCACATTTTGCAAATCGTCAAGCCCCAATTATCCAATCTGTTCAAGAATTGTATCAGGTACTTTAGCAATAAGCTCATCAATACCGGCAGGGTTCTTACCACCAGCCTGAGCCATATTAGGACGGCCGCCACCGCCACCGCCAACAATAGGAGCAAGAGCCTTGATAAGGTTACCAGCATGAGCACCCTTGGCAATAACATCGTCTGTTGCCATCGCAATAACGCTTACCTTATCAGCACCCTGTGCGCTGACGATAACAACAACTCCTGAACCAATCTCACCCTTTAACTTATCACCAAGGTTTCTTAATTCATTCATATCAACACCGTCAACCTTAGTTGCGATATACTTAACACCGTTAACTTCCTTGATATCTCCTGCTGTATCTCCAAGTGCATTATTAGCAAGCTCGGCCTTAAGCTTCTCATTCTCACTCATAAGGGACTTAATCTCATCATTCATAGCTGCAATCTTCTTAACAAGCTGTACCGGCTCTGCCTTGGCTGCCTTAGCTGCCTCTTCAATAGTCTTCTCAAGTTCAGCGTAGTACTTTATAACACCCTTATCTGTAAGAGCCTCAATTCTTCTTACGCTGCAGCAACACGCCTCAGATACAATCTTGAAAAGTCTGATATTAGCTGTATTAGCAACATGAGTACCACCACAGAATTCCTTAGAAGTCTCCCATAGCAACTACTCTTACGCTTCTCGCCGTACTTCTCACCGAAAAGTGCCATAGCTCCTGTCTTCTTAGCTTCCTCAATTGTCATTACATCAGTAACAACAGGAATAGCCTCTGCAATCTTTTCATTAACAATATCTTCAACCTTAGCAATCTCTTCCTTAGTCATGCTCTGGAAATGTGTAAAGTCAAATCTTAATCTGTCAGGATCAACGTATGAACCTTTCTGCTCAACATGATCACCAAGAACAATTCTTAAAGCTTCTGAAGAAGATGTGTTGCACTGTGGTTCTTGCATGTATCTGCTCTGTAAGCGGAAACTTCCATTGTTGCAGTATCTCCAACCTTCATCATACCCTTAGTCATAGTTCCGACATGACCAATCTTGCCACCCTTTAACTTGATAGTAGTCTCAACAGCGAATTCTCCTTCCAGATGTCTTAATAACACCCTTATCGCCTTCCTGACCACCCATAGTAGCATAGAATACAGTCTCATCTACAATAACAGTTCCCTTATCACCCTCAGATAAAGCGTCAACAACTTCTTCCTCTGTTGTAAGAACTGTAATCTCAGATTCATTAGTAAGCTTGTCATATCCGACAAACGCGCTTGTTATAGCAGGTCAATCTCATCATATACAGTTGCGTCTGCACCCATATAGTTAGTTACCTTACGGGCATTTCTTGCCTTAACTCTCTGCTCTTCCATAGCTGCATTAAATCCAGCTTCATCAATTGTAATATTCTTCTCTTCAAGGATTTCCTTAGTAAGATCCATAGGAATCCGTAAGTATCATAGAGCTTAAATGCGTCTGCTCCTGATAATACATTTTCACCCTTAGAAGCAAGTTCAGCTTCCATATCATTAAGGATGCTTAATCCCTGGTCGATAGTCTTATTAAACTTATCTTCTTCTTCAGAGATAACCTTAGTAATAAATGTTCTCTTTTCCTCTAATTCAGGATAACCGTCCTTAGAGCGCTTCAATTACAGTTTCACAAAGCTTAGATAAAACTTTCCTTTCAATACCTAGAAGTCTTCCATGTCTTGCAGCTCTTCTTAAAAGTCTTCTTAAGACATATCCTCTTCCTTCGTTAGATGGCATAATTCCATCACTTACCATAAATGTTACTGAACGGATATGGTCTGTGATAACACGGATAGAGACATCCTGCTTCTCATCTTCCTTATACTTAACTCCAGCCATCTCACAAACATTGTTGCGAAGTGCCTGTAATGTATCAACATCAAATATAGAATCAACATCCTGAACAACAACTGCAAGTCTTTCAAGTCCCATACCTGTATCAATGTTCTTCTGGATAAGATCTGTGTAATTGCCATGTCCATCATTATTAAACTGAGAGAATACGTTATTCCATACTTCCATATATCTGTCACAGTCACAGCCTACTGTACAGCCTGGCTTACCACAGCCATATTTCTCACCACGGTCATAATATATCTCAGAACATGGACCGCAAGGACCAGCGCCATGCTCCCAGAAGTTATCTTCCTTACCAAATCTGAATATTCTTTCAGGTGCAATACCGATTTCCTTATTCCATATATTAAATGCTTCATCATCATCCTGATATATAGATGGATATAATCTGTCTGGATCAAGTCCTACAGTCTCTGTTAAGAACTCCCATGACCAGTGAATAGCTTCATCCTTGAAATAATCACCAAACGAGAAGTTACCGAGCATCTCAAAGAATGTACCATGTCTTGCTGTCTTACCTACATTCTCGATATCACCTGTTCTTATACACTTCTGACAAGTTGTAACTCTTCTTCTTGGTGGAATCTCCTGTCCTGTAAAATATGGCTTAAGTGGAGCCATACCTGAATTAATGATAAGCAGACTGTTATCATTATGTGGAACTAAAGAAAAGCTCTTCATTTTCAAATGTCCCTTGCTCTCAAAGAAATCAAGGTATAATCTTCTTAATTCATTCACACCTCTGTACTGCACTTTAACTTCCTCCTGATTATTCAGTAATCTCTTTCTCTTTATTCTCCGATGCAGCCATCTTAGCTGCCTTCTTGGCATCTGCTGCCTTTCGGAGCTTACCACCTACGAATACTGCAAGTACCAGTAACGCAAGCATTATAACAAATCTTACCACTTCGTAAGCTATCTCACCTACGAGTACGCCGACTAACCCAACCATATTATTACCTCCACGAATTATAATAAAAGCGCTTCTGCAATAATTTATAATATCACAAGCAACAACATTTATCAAGATTTCCAGTTTCCATCTGTCAAGAAATGCATTGCACGCTGTTCGGCTCCCTTAATTATATTCTTATCATACCCTATAACATTAAGAAGCTTGATTGCATTCCTTGTTGTTGCAGTCCGGCATACAGCTTATAATCAAACTTAACCTCATCCTCAGTAACTTCCTCCTGAAAATGATAGTTGCTGTAACAGTCCTTAAGTATTGTTGTAAGCTCAATATCATGTGTTGCTGCAAAGCACAGCGCCCTGCCTGTATTAAGATTCTTTAATATCTCTGATGATGCTGCAATTCTCTCAACAGTGTTAGTTCCACGAAGCACCTCATCAATAAAACACAGAACTGGTCTTCCTGTTTTATCAACCGCATCAAGAATTCTCTTTAATGACTTAATCTCAACAATATAGTAACTGTCCGAATTAGCAAGGTCATCCCTTAATGCCATTGAAGAATATATCCTATATACCGGAGCAACGTATTCTTTGGAAAGACTTGTTCCTATAGTCTGTGCCAGAATACTGTTGATTGCTATTGTCTTTAAAATGTTGATTTACCCGAAGCATTAGAACCTGTAAGGAGAACATTTCCTTTAGTTGTTATTGAATTGCACACAGGATTATCTATAAGCGGATGATACACTTCTTTCACACTAAGGTTATTAGTATTCTCCATAAATTCAGGCTTACAGTAAAATGGCGCTTTCCCTGAATGATGCAACAGCAATTGATGTCTCTATGAATCCAAGTGTATCTACAAGGTTATATGCATCCTCACTTTTGGCAGTTATAAGCTTTGTCATCTTATTAAACTTCACAATATCCATGTGCGTTATCATTCTTAGATAATCAAGTACAACCTCTCCGATTGAACCATCAACATTGCCTGACTCAATCATCCATGAGCCTTTTGTTACTTTAGAAAAGCTCTTTAATATCTCTTTAAGCCTGTTACACTCTGGTTCAAGAAAACTTATATTGCTTTCACATATATCTTCAGATGCCGATGCCATTTTCACAATAACATTAATACATTTGAAATAATTCTCAATCTTAGCCTTATACTTGTAATAAGTAATTATTGAAAATGCTACCGACGCAATTATGAGCCATATTCCAAGCACCGGAGTTACAAGAACCGTAACAAGAATTGAAGCTATAAGAAATACCCACGCAAGATAATGCACAATATTACTTCGCTCTATATCCATTATATAACCGATATAATCTGTAACTGCAATCTTACGGCTTTTTCCCATATTCATAAATATCTTCTGAATTGTGATTCTTTCTTTTCATTAGCTGTGAATTCATCTGCAAGCCTGTCCAGTTCGTGAAGCTTTTCTGCATCTGCAACCGGTTCTCTTAACATCTTATATAGATATTCCTGTCCAACAGATGAATTAGTATTATTAATACATTTAAATACTTCATCCATGCCAAGATCATTCCATGTTATATCATCAATCATAGATTCACTCGGATTACCTTTGGCATAATGTGATATATATTCAAAGCTCTCATCCGTTCCCTTGTATACAGCACGTTTGCCCACGCTTTCTTTATGGCATTCTCCGCTGCGCTTCTTCCGCTTAATACTGCTGCTTACACATACATACACACCGATTGCAACAGTCAGCAGTACAAAACAATAATCTCTAAATCTGTATCTGTCATAAATCCTCCATCTGCCTGTTATTCTGCAATCTGACTGAAGTTTCAAGAGCTGTCTCCATCATTTTAGTAAATCCTGTCTGTCTCTCCTGTGCTGACAGCTTCTCACCCTGTAGAGATGGTCACTTATTGTAAGAATAGTAAGTGCATGTTTTCTGCATCTGGCAGCAGTCATATACAACGCTGCTGACTCCATATCAACGGCAAGTACACCCATCTTCTTCCATCTGTCATTAACTGTTGTATCATCATTATAAAACACATCTGATGCCAGTACATTGCCAACTTTAACCGAAAAATGTTTTTCTTCTGCAACATCATATGCAGTCTTTAAAAGCGTAAAATCAGCTATCGGTGCATATATGCCCGGAAGATTGTACTGTGCCGCAAAGTTAGAATCAGTGCATGAGCCCATTCCAAGTACAATATCCATAAGATTAAGGTCATCATCAAATGCTCCCGCTGAACCAATCCTTATAATATTATCCACATCATATACATTATATAATTCATATGAATATATTCCCATTGAAGGCATTCCCATACCACTTCCCATAACAGATACCGCATCCGTTATAAATTCCTGTGAATCCTGACATATTGCGGACCGTATTAAAGCAGCTTACATCTGTAAGATAATTATCTGCTATATACTTTGCCCTTAAAGGATCTCCCGGCATAAGAACTGTCTTTGCTATATCTCCTGTCTGTGCTTCATTATGTGGTGTCCCCATATCTGCCTCCTGTTATCAATCTTAAAAGGCTGCTTTATATAATAAAGCAGCCCGAATAATTATTTACCTGGGTATTTAATTACTGACTCGACATCATATCCTGCAATCTTATCTCTTCCTTTAAGGCCTTCAAGCTCCATAAGAAAAGAACTTTCACTACTTCTCCTCCAAGCTCTTCTACAAGCTTGATAATAGCTTCTGTTGTTCCGCCTGTAGCAATCAGATCATCAACAATAATAACCTTCTGTCCCGGAGTAATCGCATCCTTATGCATCTCTATAGTAGCTGTACCATATTCAAGTTCATAATCTGCTGATATAGTCTCACACGGAAGTTTCCTTCTTTCTTACAGGAACAAATCCCTTACCGGTATTATATGCAACAGGAACGCCAAATATAAACCCTCTTGATTCTGGTCCTACTACAACATCAAATTCTGTATCCCCTATAAGATCTGTAAGACCGTCTATTGCAAGCTTTAATCCCTCAGGACTCTGGATAACACTTGTAACATCCCTGAATATAATCCCCGGTTCTGGGAAATCAGGTATACTTCTTACATAATCTTCAACTTTTTACTCATAATGTGTATATCCTCCTTAGTTTTGACACACAAATATATTTAATATTTTATCATATTATAAGCCCTAAATAAAGCATTTTTACACAATAAGACACACAAGTCCTGAATTCTCATTCATTACTTTTCAATTGTATCGCCAATCTTTCCCATGCTCTCAGTTGTCATATTATGTGTTTTTCATATATTCCGTCTGATACAATCTGTTCTATTGTCTTTCCAAATATATTGGTATCCCAGATTCCGTCCGGATTATCTTTCATATTTCCTTTTATATATTCAATCAGATCTTCTGCCTGATTCCTGTTTCCAACAATCGGGGCAATTTCAACCATTATTTCTGTCTTAAGCAGGTTAATAGACGGAACTTTAGCTTTTATCTTAACTCCATATTTATTGCCATTCTTAATCACTACTGGCTCATCCAGTTGTATATTTTCTTTTGAAGGTGTAACAACTCCGAAGCCATTAAGATTAACTTCGCTTATTGCATCGCCAAAGCTTCCCAGTTCATTCTTCTTGTCTGAAAGAGATTTAATCATATCTATAAGCTCATGCTCATTATTAATCTGCGTTCCTGTAAGTTCACTTAATATTTTATAATACAGATCTTTCGAAAGCTTAAATTCAATTTCAACCCTCCCTGTTGACATATCAACATTTTTCACATCAATCTTTTCTATGTATTCGCATGTATTATTCAACTCAAGATACGCATCCTTCATAACATTTATATTATCAAGAATCGAAAGTGCCGCATCTACTATATGCATCTTAAGCCAGTGTGATGACTCAAGTACTTCAACCCATGCGGTGCATAAAAATCAAGCTGTGATACCGGAAATTCTTTAAGCACACCTGATATAACCCTGTCAACATCTTCTTTTCTTAGTTGGTCACAATTAAGAGCATAGACATTTACACCATATTTTTCTTTCATAGCTTCTGCAAGCTGCACAGATTCTTTAGCATAAGGCTTCACACAGTTTAATATCACAACAAACGGCTTTGAAATCTTTTCAGCTTATCTATAGCCATCTGCTCCGCGTTGACATAATTATCCCGTTCTATTCCTGTAAATGAGCCATCTGTTGTAATAACGATTCCAATAGTAGAATGCTCCTCTATCACCTTTTCAGTACCAATCTGTGCTGCCATTGAAAATGGAACCGGCTCTTTTGACCATGGAGTATTAACCATTCTCTCTTTGCCATTCTCCTCTGCTCCCATTGCGCCATCAACCATAAATCCAACACAGTCAATTGCACGCACTTTAATCTTAATATCATCAGCCATGCAGATTGCTGCACTCTCACCAGGTATAAACTTAGGTTCAGTAGTCATAATCGTACTTCCAGCACTACTCTGTGGCAGTTCGTCGATTGTGCGTTGTTTCTCGTTAGCATCTGCAATCTCAGGAATTACACATAGATCCATAAATCTTTTACAAATGTCGACTTTCCTGTCCGTACAGGACCCACCACACCAAGATATATCTCCCCATTAGTGCGTTTCTTTATATCCTCGTACAGATTAAAGTTTATATTTTCCTTTCTGTCTGACATACTTTCCTCCCTGTAATTAAAGCGGTACATAAAAATTATGCCTTCCGCATATACTTGTAAAAAATATATGTGAAAAGCATAATTTTTATTCTGCATTTAATTGTAATTTTGCTTAATTCCGAATAGTCTCAATTATTCATCAAATTCCGCAAGCACATAATAACCCCTGCTTGTCTCTCCAACCTCTTTAACAATTCCATGTCTTGACTTTAACCTGTCAGGTGTTGAATAGTTTCCTGACATTGCGACTGCCGGCTCTATCGTATAATAATAACTGCTAGGAAGCTTACCCTCCGTAATATCTACCTCATCTCCTGGCTTGACAAGATTAGGTCTGCTCATTGTGAATTCCATCTGTCTCATGTGCATACATCTCCTTTACAGATTAATCTTTTCTAAACATTTAATCGTATACTCTGCAACCTTCTGCTTTAGATATACATTATTCTCAAGCTTTAACTCAGGATCTTTCTTTAGCATATCTTTCGCTGCATCTGACGCTTCCTTTAATGTCTTTGCATCAGTAAATACATCTGCTATTCCGAAATCAAAATCACCGCTCTGCCTTACCCCGAAGAAATCTCCCGGTCCACGCAGTCTTAAATCTTCCTCAGCTATCTTGAATCCATCGTTGGATTTATTAAGAATTTCCAGTCTTTTTCTTATCTTCTCTGACTTATTGCCTGTAACAAATATACAATATGACTGATATTCTCCTCGCCCAACACGGCCTCTTAACTGATGAAGCTGTGCAAGCCCAAATCTTTCCGAATTCTCTACCATCATAACAGTGCTGTTAGGCACATTTACACCAACCTCGATAACTGTAGTTGATACTAGCACATCCGTTTCATGTGCTGCAAATCTTTCCATCACCTCATTCTTTAACGATGGACGCATCTTGCCATGAAGATATTCTATCCTTATATCCGGAAGTTCTTTCTTAAGCATTGCCGTGTAATCAACAACATTTTCAGCCTCTACAGCCTCACTGTCCTCAACCATCGGACATATTACATAGCATTGTCTGCCGGAAGCAACCTGCTTGTGTATAAATGCATACGCCTTCGGTCTGTAGCTTTCATCCACAACACAATTCTTTATAGGAAGTCTGTTCGCAGGCATCTCATCAATTATTGATATATCAAGGTCACCGTACAGTATAATTGCCAGAGTTCTTGGTATTGGCGTTGCACTCATTACAAGAATATGCGGGCTTTTCCCTTTCTGTGAAAAGTCACGGCGCTGGTTTACTCCGAATCTGTGCTGCTCATCTGTTATAACAAGTGCCAGTTCTTTATATTCAACCTTTTCCTGTATCAACGCATGCGTTCCTACTATTATTCCGGCAGTTCCATCTGCAATCCTTGCATATGCTTCCTTTTTCTGTTTCGCTGTCATTGAACCAACAAGAAGTTCAACTCTGATATCAAGTCCCGCCTTTTCAAAGCCTTTAACAAACGATTCATAATGCTGTCTTGCAAGAACCTCTGTTGGTGCCATCAATGCTCCCTGATATCCTGCAATAACCGTATTGATAAGTGCAATTGTTGCAACAACTGTCTTTCCTGAACCTACATCTCCCTGTATCAGACGGCTGCACAGGTGTTCACCTGACATATCTTGTGCAACCTCTGACACAGTCCTTAACTGTGCATTGGTAAGTGAATATGACAGGCTTTCAAGGAATTGATCCTTTTCTTTGCTTTCTGGTATTACATAGCTGTTCGGTATGTGTTCATTTGCACTCTTTAATGAAAGAGTTGCTAGCGTGAATAAAAAAAACTCTTCAAATGCAAGTCTGTGTCTCGCCTGAACATATTCTTCCATTGTCTTAGGAAAATGTATATTAACAATACTGAAATTATGCTCAGCAAGCGAATATCTCTTTCTTATATAATCAGGTATATATTCCTTTTCAAGTCCCGCGCTGTATTTTTCAAGTGCCTGTGCAACTGCCTTAGTAACAGTATTGTTAGTAAGACCTTTAGTCAGAGGATATATTGGCTGCAGTGTTCCCTGAAGTTCCTTATACTGGGCAAGTGTATACATTTTCGGCTGTTCTAATAACCAGCCTCTTTTATTAACCAGCCTTCCCTGAATACATATCTTGCTCCAAGCCTTAATGTATTCTTTAAAATGGCATGTTATACCAGCTGCATTTTATGGAGTCGCCATTATAATCCTTTATAGTCACAGTTAATATCTTAAGCCGCCGCTCCCATATATATCCGGGCTTTTGCATACCTGTCCTTCAACAGCTACCTCTGTATGCTCTGATTCATGGCTTATATCTTTAACAAAACAGGCTCATGGTATACATCGTAATCTCGTGGGTATAGCCCCACGAGATCCGATACTGTGTATACCGAAAGCCTGTTAAAATTCTCAGCTGTCTTAGCGCCGATTCCCTTTAATTCTGTTATATTCATAATTCTTACTCAACAGATACAATATAATAATAAACCGGCTGTCCACCAAACTGAAGTTCAACATCTACATCAGGAAACTTTTCTTCAATCTTAGAAACAACTGCCTCGGCAGCAGCTTCTTCAATATCAGCTCCATAGTAAACACTTATAAGTTCAGCTTCATCCGACATCATTGACTCAATCATCTCAAGAAGAGTCTCATCCATATCAGTACCAACTGCAGCAAGTCCCTTATCACCTAATCCAAGATAATTATCCTTCTTAATCTCCTTGCCATCAATTGATGTATCTCTTACAGCATAAGTAAGCTGTCCAGACTTAACTGTTGAAAGACTGTCTGTCATCGCATCGCCATTATCCTTAGCACTGCGTGTTGTCTCAAAGTTAATCATAGCTGTAATTCCCTGTGGTACTGTCTTAGTAGGGATAACAATAAGTTCCTTGTCTTCAACAATTGATGCTGCCTGGTTAGCTGCAAGAATAATATTGCTGTTATTAGGAAGAACATATATTGTCTTGGCATTAATCTTATCTGCTGCATTAAGGATATCCTCTGTCGAAGGGTTCATTGTCTGGCCGCCTTCAATAACTTCATCAACACCAAGTCCCTTAAAATCTCTGCGATTCCACTTCCCGGTGCAATTGTGATAAATCCAAAATCCTTAGCTGGCTCAGCTTTTTTCTGTTCAGCTTCAGAATTTTTCTCCATAGCCTGCTTAGCTGCTGCCGCGCAGTTCTGACTGTGCAACAACCTTCTGGTTATGCTCCTCTCGCATATTATCGACCTTCATCTTAGTAAGCTGACCATATTCCAAGGCGCTTCTCAAATGCCTGACCTGGATGGTTAGTATGCACATGAACCTTAACAATATCATCAAGAGCAACACATACTATAGAATCACCTATCGATGTAAGGAATGCTTTGAAGTCTGCTTCAGTCTTCTCATCAAATTCCTTATCAAGCATAATAATGAACTCGGTGCAATATCCAAACTTAATCTCTACATTCTCTACTGCAGCGCCCTTTCCAGTTCCTGGTGCAGTCTCTTCCTTAGCAGGCTTAGCCTCTGTTATAGAAAAATCTATAACCTTTCCTGTAAGCGCATCATACATTCCCTTAAGAACAACAACAAGTCCCTGTCCACCTGAATCCACAACGCCTGCCTCTTTAAGAACTGGAAGCATATCAGGAGTCTTAGAAAGTACATATTCTGCATGCTCTATAATAATACGCATTGCTTCTTCAATATCATCTGTCTGTGATGCAATCTCAGCTGCCTTATCAGAAATGCCCTTAGCAACAGTAAGGATTGTTCCTTCCTTAGGCTTCATAACTGCCTTATAAGCTGTCTCTGTAGCTCTGCTTGTTGCAAGCGCAAGTGTCTCAACAGTAATCTCAGAAACGCCCTTCATCTCTTTAGTAAAGCCTCTTAAAAGCTGTGATAAGATAACACCAGAGTTACCTCTTGCTCCTCTTAAAGAGCCTGATGAAATAGCCTTAGAAAGATTCTCCATATTAGGATTAGCAATAGCACTCACTTCCTTAGCTGCTGACATGATTGTAAGAGTCATGTTAGTACCTGTATCACCATCAGGTACAGGGAAAACATTAAGGTCATTAATCCATTCTTTCTTAGACTCAAGGTTTTAGCTCCTGCAAGAAACATCTTCTGCACAAGTACTGCATCTATTGTATTAGTTGCCACGATTATCCTCCATTCTGCAATTAAGCATTATAACAATATTCCTATTAATCAATTACTCTTACGCCTTCAACATATATGTTGATTTTCTTAATCTCAAGGCCGGTAAATTCTGACACTTTATACTTAACATTCTCAATAAGATTATCTGCTACAGCAGCAATGCTTACACCATAAGATATAATTACATGAAAATCAATCTCAATAAGATTATTCTCATCTATAACCACACTGATTCCTCTAGTAAGGCTGTCTCCTTTAAGAAGCTTAACAAGTCCGTCTTTCATGCTGACAGCAGCCATACCCACAATTCCAAAGCACTCAACTGCTGTAGAACGCGTACTGTGCAATAACTTCCGAATCAATCGAAACTTTTCCAAGTTTATTCTCCAAAGTTCCCTTCATAGATAGTCCTCCAATACTGCGGCTTGTATTTGTTAACACCCGTAATACGGATGCAAGTTTCGCGCAGTCAAACTTTACATAAAAATATGTATATAAATAGCACAAATATTATACTATCTTTCTAAAGAAAAATAAACACATTTTCGAATTCTTTATTAAACTTTGATTATCAAATGAATGTCCAAAATAAAGTGAATCGCGTTTTGCGCAATTCACCTTAATATACTGGTATTAACTTTAAAGCTCATAGATTATGCACGCTCAACTAAACCAGAACGTAAGCATGAAGTACAAACATACATCTTCTTAGCATTTCCGTTAACCTTTACTTTAACAGACTTAACATTAGCATTCCAAACTTTATTAGATCTTCTATGAGAATGACTCACTGCATTACCAAAGTGAGGACCTTTTTCGCAAATTGCACACTTAGCCATTTCAATAACACCTCCTTACCGGTATTGGGTAATTTACCCACAACAGAAATTATTGTATCAGATAAAAAATATTTTGCAACACATTTTTCAAGAATTTTCTTCAAAATTCTCTCAAAAGCACAACATATTGTTCTGATTACTGGCAAAACATGTTATAACCCACAACAATCAATGTAATTATTATGCATACACACAAGAATACATTATCCATTATAAACAGTGTTATTATCATGCCAACAGCAATCCAGAAGAATATAAATCCAAGCAGTCTGCACATATATATACTTCCTTAATAAGTATGTTATATAATATGCACATTACATATGTTTATGAAAACTACTCTGCTGCATCTTCAATAGCTTCATCAATATCTGCATCAGTTACAACCTTTTCATCCTTACCCTTGAATTTGTCAATAACATCAGGAATCATATCAAGAATCTTAGTTACAGTATCCTGATTCTTAATATTAACAAGCTTGGTTGCACCATTCTGAATAACTAAAACCGCGCTCGGTGTAACCTTTCCGGTCATTCCACCACCGGCATTATTCTTCTTATCCCCGCAAACGCTCCTGCTCCAACTCCAAACGAAACATCAACAAGCGGAAGGATAATTGTATCCTTAACCGTAACCGCATCACCAACAACAGTCTTAGCTGATATAAATGCATCCATCCCCTTAAAAGTGATGCAACTGTTGAATCAAAATTATTCTCTGCCATAAAATCCCTCCTTGTTTTGCGAAGTAACTGTTAACATTATAACATAACTCTCTATCTGGAAATAAACTTTTAAACTGTTCATTTCTATACACTCTTAACGCTATCACAAGCACTGAAAATATACATATATTTCCTTTCAGGAATATACTGCCCTCTTTAATATTCTCACCAAATACCGGTTCTAAAGAAAGGTCAACTCCTGACATACCATAAAAGATTGATATATAAGCAAGCACTTTGCCCATTGTCGCCGGGTCTTCAAATCCAAGTCTTGCATTAATCCTGTATTTCTTAGGTCTAATAACCTTAATAAGTGCCTTTAACTGTTCCAGAAGAAAATGAAAAGTGCCTTATTGTCCTCATCCGTCACAAATTCTTTTGTCTTCCACTTTTCTTTAAGCCTGTCAGCCGCTCCGGAAACCTTTTTACTGTATCCTTTACAAGGTTTATTATCTCTTTAATCTTTGTATATATTACAAAGAATTTATCCTTAACTTTATCAAAGAAGTTCTTATTCTGTGTCGTATTAGATTCATCTTCTGATACGACCTCTTTAAGACTCTCTGCAGACTCTTTAATATCTTCCACATTATTCTTAACAGCCTGTGTATCTTCTTTAGTGTCACTCACAACCTCAGCCATCTTAATCTGTGGTTTTTCCTCATTTTCCGTAAGTCTCTTGGCTTCATCGTCGTTTACAGAAAAAATGTTTTCTTCTGAGTGTTTTGTTTTTCTTCTTTGATGTCCTATATTTTGAAGTTTTTTTTTTTTGATTATTACTGTAAATTGTAATAAAAAGCGCCTTGGCTTTAATTGCAAGTTCTTCATCATACGAAACAATCACCCTTAATATTCCAAGCCATGACAATTTCGCATGTGCCTTGAACTTACCATGATAATCAGCATCAGCCTTATATCTTACCGGCACAAAAAGAACTGCTGCCACAACGATTATTACAAGTCCTAAAATACACGCGATAACTATGCCTGTTATCTTAAGTATAAGCAATAAAACATGCAGCATAGCCCCACCTTTCCAGCAGCATGTCAGCTGCCCTTCCTTAATTCTGTGCCAAACCTAAGATAACCAGCGACATCAACGCCTCCTGTATGGGAATATGTGTCGTCAACTATGCATCTTACCAGTTCAAGTGCCTCATCCCTGCCCTTCTGCAAGTCCTACAACATACACTTTATCTCTGTATGATTTATTCTTAAAATGCGGCTGTTTCAGCATATTAGCTGAATAAACATCAAGAATATTATCAGGATTGACAGAAATTGCAACAATATAAGTATCTATGGTAAATCTGTTCTTTCTGATAAGACCAAATGTTTTGTATTTTGCTTTTCTTGCGTTATCCCCAAGATAAAGATATCTATACCACTTCAACTTAACATCCCCCGAAACTTATATTTCATTATGCATCAACACATCCAGATTAATTATCACTTATCATAGCCTTGATAATCTCAACAACTGCCTTCTTGCTCTGCTTCATCATTGCACTGCATAAGCGAATTATTAATATATGACTGTATCTCTTCCGTATTGTTAAAGAATACCGGAAGACTTGAAAGCACTGATGCCATAACAGCTCTCTTAACCATTACATTCATATTCTTAAAGCTGTCATCAAGTTCCATAATAAGCTTCTCTGCTGTCTTATCAGCATAAGAATCATCCGGTATCTCTGCAAATACCTCTGATTCAAGCTTAACAAAATCACTGCCTGACTGTAACTTAAGTGTTTTAGACAAAGCATTATATGCAGATAAAAGTTCATATTCCTTAAGCTCATCCACAAAGTTAGCAAGACTGTATTCTATTGCATAATCACCAGATGATACTGCCTCAAGAATTCTTTCCTGTTTTCCTTCAAATGCAGCAAAATCTTCTGAAATATCTTCAAATCTTTCACCTGTAATATAAGCATTTCTCGTCTTACTTAAAACATTCTTGGCATTCTCTATCTCTTCTATTCTGTCAAGTGTATTTCTTCTGGTAAGAACTATGGTGAGCGCATCATTAACAACCTGTGTAAGAAGCACATATACATCAGCATAATCTGTCATCTTCTCAGTTGCAATATCAAGTGCGCCCTTTAGTCTTACATATTCGTCTTTATCAATATTTTTGTAGTCAGCCCCCAAGTGTGTTATATATATCATAGACATCAGGAAATTTATCAAATCCCGCCTCACCTGAGAGCATGGCACTAGTACTTAAAGTGTAATAGAAATCATCTATCGAATCCTTTCCTGCACCATGATACAGAGTAAATGCATCTCTGATATGTTCAAAGAATCTGTCCTTTAACATTCTTACAGGAAGCTGTCCTACTATCTCTGAAATCTTGCCATTAATAACAACATTATCCTTATCAGACAATATATAATGCATAATTTCATTAGTCATATAGGTATTATAGTAGTCGTAATCAAGTTCACCATCGTTAAATCTGTACTCAACTCTGTTAAGTACATGCTCATATATTCTTAATCTGTCTACATAAGCAGTTATAACTTCCATAATCTCAATAATCTGCTCACGGAATGAATTAAGTTCGTTGAATGCTTCATAATCATCACATTCATCATTCTCCACGAAACGCTCCACAAGCTCATTAAGTCTGTTAATCATGTTAAGAAGGTCTTTATCATTCTGTAAATCTCTTGCAATATCAAGTACAGTATAATAATTCATGGACATTTTGATAAATCCAAGTCCATTATACATGGAACACATTCCATTACCATACTTTAAAAGATTTTCTGAAAGATTCTTTCCCTTTGTAATTTCGCCTGCTATATAACCTAAATTCTTCAATGTATCAAACCTCGTTTATTTTAAATTCAACTTATCCAACGCATCACAGAAATCAAATGTAGCATAGTAATCCTTGATTGTCTCTGCTCGTCTGATCATCTGGACACTGCCATCTTCCTTAAGAAGAAGTTCTGCTGATCTTAACTTTCCATTATACTGGTATCCCATAGAGAAACCGTGTGCTCCTGTATCATGGATAATAAGATAATCACCCATATCAATCTTAGGAAGCATTCTGTCAATTGCGAACTTATCACTGTTCTCACATAAAGAACCTGTAACATCATACTTATGGTCGCAAGGTGCATCTTCCTTACCCGCAACAGTAATATGATGATATGCACCATAGATCGCCGGACGCATAAGGTTAGATGCACATGCATCAACTCCGATGTATTCCTTATAGATATGCTTCTCATGAATTGCCTTAGTTACAAGACAGCCATATGGAGCAAGCATAAATCTTCCAAGCTCTGTATAAATTGCAACATCACCCATTCCAGCCGCACCAAGAACCTCATCATATACCTTATGTACTCCTTCACCGATAACTGCAATATCGTTAGGCTCCTGTTCTGGCTTGTAGGCAACACCAACACCGCCTGAAAGGTTTACAAATTTAATATCTGCTCCAGTCTTGTCTCTTAACTCAACTGCAAGCTCGAATAAAATCTTGGCAAGTGTCGGATAATATTCATTAGATACTGTATTACTTGCAAGGAATGAATGGATACCAAAATGCTTAACACCCTTGCTCTTTAATATCTTAAATGCTTCAATAATCTGGTCATGTGTCATACCATACTTGGCATCACCAGGATTATCCATAATAGATGTTCCAAGCTGGAAATATCCGCCCGGATTGTAACGGCAGCTCATTGTTTCAGGAAACTTACCGTCTAATATCTTATCAAGAAACTCAATATGAGTAATATCATCAAGATTAATAGTAGCACCTATCTCATTAGCATATGCATACTCTTCCCAGGAGTATCATTAGATGAGAACATAATCTCTTCCGGCTTATAATCAAGAGCGTAACCCATCATAAGCTCTGCCATAGATGCACAGTCAACACCGCAGCCATAATCCTTTAATATCTTTAAAATATATGGATTAGGAGTAGCCTTAACAGCAAAATACTCTCTATAACCTTTATTCCATGAGAATGCTTCCTTTAATCTCTTAGCGTTCTCTGATTCCCTTCTCATCATAGAGATGATAAGGAGTCGGATATGTCTTGTCGATTTCCTTAAGCTGTTCAAGTGTAACAAATGTCTTTTCTTACTCATTATCTTCCTCGTTTCTGTGCTGAATTTCTAAAAATCTTTCGCAAGCCCACGCACACAGCACCAACGCATAGTCAGGCCACTGTAAGAAATCCTATATTATGCAGAAATATTTGTCAAGTTTTTAGTCGGATACGACTATAAAAATAAGAAGCCCACATAAGGCTTCTTATTAATCCAGTACCTGAACTGATTATAAATTAATACATCCTTTAAATGCATCAGGTGCAACTTTTACATTACTACCATAATCTGCTTCTTTAAGACTTGTACAATTAATAAACGCTTCGCTTTCAATTGACTTAAGAGACTCTGGAAACTCCACCTTCTCAAGTCGTCTGCAATTTTCAAAAGCATTGAATCCTATTGTCTCAACTCCATCTGGAAAAGCAACTTCCACAATATCATCCCTGTTAGAGAATAAACCTTCTGTTATTCTTGTAAAATCAGACTGGTCAATCTCTTTAAATGTTCTGTTATACAATGTCACTTTAATTCTGTTACTGTTCATAATTTTCCCCTCTTTCCTTGTTAGTTAAGACTACAAATCCAAAAGCTTAAGAACAAGCGGGCTTATCACAGACGCCTGTGCCTGATATATGGACTGTGGATCATTCTTATACACAGAATCATATGACGCATTATTGAGAAAATTCACATTAGCTGTCATAGCATCATATGACAGTTCTTTACCTGAATATATATAACCGGTGCTGTTTTCTGCCATATCATTATCAGGTAATTTCCGTCCCACGTCCATATTCTTAATTACATCCGAATCATTGTCTGTAACTACATTATACAATCCTACTGATAATCTGTCATCATTATTAGTAGAAATTGTCCCAATTAATTTACCAGCCTCAGCTGATGTACCCAATGTACTTTTCTTAATTTCAATATCAGGTGCAATGACATTCTGTGCAACACTAAAATCTGTTGTGGATGCACCATCTATTGTCTTTGAATCCCCGCCAGAGATCCACCTAATATATCATTAATTTTATTTATGTAATTAACAGTTTCATCATATGGAGGCACTCCTCCGTATTTCTGTACAGAACCGCTTCTGCATTATAAGCAGCAAGTGCAAGAGTTGCATTACCATTATAATTATCCAGAAGTTCTGATAACAGCTGTGCCCTGCATATATATTCTGTTTTGCATCAAACGGATCAGTAACCCCATAGCTTTCTGATGTAAATGGCATAAGCTGCATAATCCCCGCGCCACATCCTGATACAGCATCCGGGTCAAATCCTGATTCAGCCTTTGCAACAGCTTTAAGAAAATTCTCATTAATTCCAAACTCTTTTGCTGCCCCTGCAAATATGCTTTCAAGCGAATCATCAACGGCTATGTCATTATATATTTTATCGAAATCAGTTCCCGATGTGGCATTAACGCTGTTTCCTGTACTGACAAGATATGCGCTGCCATCTATCGGACTAATATTGTTAACTGTACTCATTATATTTCCTTCTTAAAAATTAGTAATTCATCAGTAAAATTATACATACTGTGTGACAGAATATCAATAGCCAAAATAAGTATCAAATACAGCTTTAGCTACATACTGTGCACTTGAGACTCCTGAATATCCGCCTTCAAGAATAACACATACCGCTATCTGCGGATTATCATATGGTGCAAATCCTGTAAACCAGCTATGATATTTTTCTGAATCATCATACTGTGCCGAACCTGTCTTTCCTGCCGCTTCATACGAAGAATTCTTCATTGCATAACCGGTTCCTGAAGTAACAACTGCTCTCATGCATTCCGTAAGATATTCAGCCTCTTCTGCTGACATTACTGTATCTATTGCTGAAGGCTGGTTCTTTACAACAACTCTTCCCTCACTGTCACTGATGTTATCGACCATATAAGGTGTCATCATAACCCCGTCATTGGCAACACTTGCTGCAATCATAAGATTATGAAGAGGTGACATCATTGTTTTTCCCTGTCCTATGCCTGTTTCCGCATTTCACTGACTGACGAATCTTTAGTCACTGACATTGTACTCTTTGAGTACTCGAATCCAACAGGAAGATTAGAATTAAACAGGAAAGTATTACACAGATTAATAAATGAGGTTTTATTAAGCCCGGCACCAATCGTAGAAAATGCAGAATTACACGAATTAGCAAATGCTTTTCTTAAATCCTGATATCCATGCACTGTGTGATCAAAGCATGCAATAGTCGTTCCACCTGATATATATGCCTGTCCATCACAGTTATATGAATAATTATAATAATCATTCTGATTCTGCCTTATATATGCAAGAGCTGTAATTATCTTGAATGTTGAACCCGGAGGATACAATCCCTGTGTAGCCCTGTTTAAAAGTACCGAATCAGAGCTGTCATAAGTAAGCCATTCATCATAATCGGTATTTACTGCATTTGCATCAAATGTTGGATTAGATACCATTGCAAGAATCTTACCCGTAGATGGTTCCATTGCTATAACTGCGCCTTTATTATTACCAAGTGCCTTATATGCTGCCTGAGTAAGCTCTAAATCAAGTGTTGTTGTGACATTATGTCCCTTTGCCTTACCTCCTGATATATCATTTCCAATCTGGTCAAGCACATTGTCAGTCTCCTTAAGAAGATAGAAATTCTGTGACTGTTCAAGTCCTGTTTTCATTCCGGTAAGAGAAGTGAATCCAACAGAATGACAGAACAAATCATCAAATGGATAATATCTTTTTTCATTGCCATCTTCATCAAGCAGCGTTGTCGCAAGTACAGTTCCATCATCTGACAGAATATCTCCTCTTATAACCTTTGCTTCCTGACTGTCAACTCTTTTATTATATGGATTATTAACAACCTTGCCGGCATCCTTTATATTGAATACGCACAGATAAACAATTGTAGCCATAAAAGTCCTACAAAAAGAATGCTATTATATTAGTTTCCTTATTTCTTAAATCCTTCTTTTCATTATCTACTATATCGTTCTGTGCCTTTTTTTTTTCTTTGTCTGACCTGCTTTTTGTTTTCTGCCATCTTTCCTGTCACCTTCATCCTGTCTCATAGTATACATTCCATTTATTAATGCAAACATTATCAGTGAGCTTAATATTGAGCTTCCTCCGTAACTTACAAAAGGAAGTGTAACGCCTGTCATTGGTATGAACTTAATCGCACCTCCGACAGTTAAGAACACCTGAACCCCATATGTAACACCAAGTCCTACTGCCACAAGACGATAAAAAAGAGTCTTACATCTTGAAGCTATATTCATCATAAGAATAAGATTATTAAGACACACCAGAAATAGGGCTATCGAAAATATAAGTCCAAATTCTTCAGATATAGCAGAAAACATAAAATCTTTCTCTGCCACAGGTATCTTATCAGGCATACCCTGACACAGTCCATAACCAAACCATGACCCCATTCCTATTGCAAAAGAGACTGACATATCTGATATCCACTTGTATCAATATATTCCCACGGATTACGCCATACAATAACTCTCGCTCTCACATGTGCAAAAGCTTATATGCAATAACAGATGCACTGCTCCGGCAATCAGTCCTGCCCCGGCATAGGCCAGTTTTCTTGTTGCTATATAAAGCATTGCAATATACACCACAAAGAATATAAGTGCAGCACCAAGGTCAGTTGAAAGCACAAGAATAATAACATGAAGTGCTGCAAACGCTGTAACAATACATGTCTGTTTAAATGTCGTTGACTTATTAAACATCGAAGCAACAAACATAACATACAAAATCTTAACAAACTCTGCCGGCTGTACAGAAAACGCGCCAATACTTAAAGTAAGATTTGCACCATATACCTTGCTTCCTAACAAAACAGCACATAAAAGCACAAGCCCTGTGATACAATATATCCATCCAAAATTTCTAAAGCTTTTAACTGTCTTTAAAAGCCATGGAACCATAAACATTATTACCGTTCCAAGCACAGCAATTACGAACTGTTTTACACATTTGTCAAAATTAAGCCTTGCAATCATGATAAAGCCTACCGCCATGAGCATGCACATATTATTGACAAGAAGCCTTGAAGCCTTTGGATACAATATATAATAAAATGCTATGAATATTATAAGATATATAAGCTGCACAAAATAAAAACCTATATACTTCACATCCTGCTTCATTATATACAATACATAATATCCAAGAAAATGTATCGCAAATATTATAATATACTGCTGGACATATATTCCTTTTCTTTTTCTTCCTTATGAATTATTGCTCCTCTGTAAGCAGAAAGAACATAGAACGCCATCAGAAACGCAAATATGTATTTTGTAAGTTCAATAAAACTGACTGCATAGCAATCTCCTTTATTCAAGTCACTTAATCTTAGTCGATTGCCTGATGAAAATGCCCTGTAGTACCACCACACACTCCATCAGTCATAACTAATTGTATATCATCTGCTGCTCTTTCGTCAAATTCATAACGAATCACACAATTCATGGATTCTTCGGGATTTTCTTTTGTAAGATTGAGTTTTTCTCCATTCATTACAGAATAGCAGAATTCACACATGCTTTCCACTGTATAAGAGCTGCCCTTTGGTCCAGTAATATTAATGCTGCCCCAGCTTCCGTCACATCTTCCGTAAGTTCTTCTCACACACTGTTCAGATACCATAAGAGGCACATCCCCATATACAACAAGTTCCGTGTCACTTCCAATTACAGGCTTCATCTCCTTATCTGTAAGTTCAAGTGGCAGTGTCATTCTGTCAAGAATAACCCCGGCATTACTGCTCAGCCTTCTTAATTCATCTTTTGCAAATGTATTAAAATATATATGCTGCTGTCTGTAATAATATGCACCTTGTCAGATAATTTCTTCCAATTGTCACTTCCAAGAAAACCAATCTGCTCAATATTACGGCATACAAACCTGTCTATGCCACAATCAGAAGCTTTCTCACACAAGTACTTAAACTTATCATATTTCTCTGCCTTAAGAATATGTGGAAGGAACATATATACATATATTCCATGTGACTGACAGTGCTTTACAGCCTCTTTTAATGAATTCTCATCATTCATATAAAACATCTTATAATCAAGATAAATGCTTTCAACACCTGAAACTGATGCTGCTTTCTTTACGCGCTATATCATGAAGGTATGCAGCTTTTCTTACCTGATAATTATTATCATCAGTATTCTCCCTATCGTCAGGCTCTGCACATTCAGGCTTATTATAAGTTCTTACAAGACTGTGCTTTAAATGTGTCTCAAGCTGTTCAAGTACATTTCTTCTTAATTCCTTAATCCAGCCGACAGGCACAAACACACCATCATCAAGCTGCACTTCTGCATCTTCCACCACAAAACATGTATCGCCGGTTTTCTTTAAATTCTTAACAAGCTCCTCCTCTGAGGCCGGACGGCTCTGTGCTTCGGTAACTATCTCTCCTGTACATGTCTTTTCAATTCCATCATACATTACTGTAAGTGAAATATTTTCATTCTTTCTTACAATAAGCTTCATATCTACATGAAGCTTAGGTGTTGTTCCGACATAATTATCCTCTACATATGCCTTAATCTTAGCATTATTCATTCTGTTGACAATTCTTCCCTCATACAGCGGGTATTTCTTAGGAAGATTGACAACGAAGGTCTGTCCTGCTGCAACATCAGCACCGCTCTCAAAGGAATGTTCCTTATCAATCTCAAAGACATCACCTCTGTTTACATTCTTTAATGCCTTAAATGTAATTCTTCCGCCTTGTTAGATACAACCTTAAGGCACTCCGTTCCCATATGGTTAGGACGCCCAAGTGACATCATCTTCTTTCCCTTGACGCTGTCATAATAGCCTGTAGTAAATGCACCTCTGTTATATATATCTGAAAGGTCATCAATATCCTGCTTATCTACCTTGAAGCCTTTTCGTCCCTCTCAAGATACATATCAACATATTTACGGTAAATATGCGTTACCATAGCCGCATATGTGACATTCTTCATACGGCCTTCAATTTTCAGAGAATACACTCCGCTTTCTATAACATCAGGAAGTATCTGTAATGCACACATATCCTTAGGACTTAATGCGTAACTGTTGTTTCTGTTATTAATCTTTTCGCCATTATCATACACATCATAAGGCATCCTGCACGGCTGGGCACACCTCCCCTGTTACCGCTTCTTCCTCCGTTAAAGCTTGGCAGGCATTGTCCCGAATAACAGTAACATAATGCTCCATGCACAAAGCTTTCTATCTCCACATCTAATCTCTCATGAAGCTGCTTTATTTCCGCAGATTCATCTCTCTTGAAGTGACTATTCTTGTTGCACCAAGTTCCTTTAAAAGCTGCTGCCATACACTCCGGTCTGTGTCATCTGTGTGCTTGCATGTATATCCATATCAGGAAAATGTTTTCTTATAAGATTAAACACACCCATATCCTGTACAATCACTGCATCAAGACGCCTCATAGAATGGTATAAGATATTCTATAAGACTGTTCTCTATCTCTTGACTTAAGAAGAGTATTAACTGTCAGGTAAACCTTTCTACCGAATAAATGTGCATATTCAATAGCACAGATAAGCTCTTCATAATTAAAATTATTGGCAAATGCCCTTGCTCCAAACATATTGCCTCCAAGGTATATGGCATCTGCCCTGCCGCCACAACAGCTTTCATAATATCAAGTGAACCTGCTGGTGCTAAAACCTCCACCTGTGTTTTCTCTTATCAACATTCATAGTTGTAACCGCCTTTAAATTAAATGGCTGCTGCAAATGCATTTGCAACAGCCGTTATTATTAATACCAGATAATCTTATGTAAATCACTTCTTAGAGTCATTCAGTTCTGTCTCTAACTTGACAATATTCTTCTGATACTTGTTAATCTCACTCTTTAATTCCTTAATCTCTTTTGCTGAACTTTCTGCCTTAATCTGTGCTGCAATAAGCTCATGCTTAAGGTCGTATATTTCCTTATCCTTGTTCTCAATATCTAATGAAAGACTGTCTGCCATCTTCTTAGCCTTGAAGTAATCATCTGCAATATTAAGATACATCATATCAGTTCTGAGCTCTGCTGACATTCGTCTGTAACTCTCTTCTTTATTAAATTCAGTTATCTTGTTATTAATGTATGATGCAACTCTCTGAAGATACTCCTCGCTTTCATATCCACCAAGCTTGATTACCTTACCTCCAAGAATTACTTCTGCTGTATTCTTTGATGACATAAGTCCCTCCATATATGTAGAAATAAACATATTAAGTATATAATAAATACACTTACTATTCAACTCATAAAACACATTCTTTAGAAGATTTTATGTTATTTTTGTTTAAATGGCCTGCCAAGATTATCATAAGCTGCTTTAGTTGCAACTCTTCCTCTTGGAGTTCTGTTAATATACCCGTTCTGTATAAGATATGGCTCATAAACATCTTCAAGAGTTCCTGAATCCTCGCCTATTGAAGCTGCCAGTGTCTCAATACCGACAGGTCCGCCATCAAACTTATCAACTATTGTAGTAAGTATAACACGATCGTTACGGTCCAATCCATCTCTGTCAACATCTAACAGATTAAGTGCATAATCAGCAACATCCTTATTGATATGTCCGTTATATTTAACCTGTGCAAAATCTCGCACTCTCTTTAAAGTCTGTTGGCAAGTCTCGGTGTTCCTCTGGATCTTCTTGCAAGCTCATGTGCTCCGTCTGAGTCAATATCAACATTAAGCACATTGGCTGAACGGATAATAATTTTCTCAAGCTCCGGAACGGTATAGAATTCCATATGGCTTACAACACCGAATCTGTCTCTTAAAGGTGCTGATAAAGTCCCGCTCTTGTTGTTGCCCTATCAGAGTGAACTGTGGCAGATCAAGTCTTATAGACCTTGCTGTTGCACCCTTTCCGATCATAATATCAATCTTATAATCCTCCATTGCCGGATACAGCACTTCTTCAACCTGTCTGTTAAGTCTGTGAATCTCATCAACAAAGAGAATATCACCCTCACTCAAGTTGTTAAGTATAGCTGCCATATCTCCCGGCTTCTCGATTGCAGGACCGGATGTAACCTTGATATTAACCCCCATTTCATTAGCAATAATTCGCCAGAGTTGTCTTTCCAAGTCCCGAGGTCCATAAAAAGCACATGGTCAAGTGCCTCTCCTCTTTCCTTTGCTGCCTCAATATATACTTTAAGATTACTCTTAACCTTATTCTGTCCAACATAGTCATCAAGAGATAATGGTCTTAAGGAATTCTCAATACCATAATCTTCTTCAGTTATCTGTGTTGATATAATCCTCTTTTCCATATAGCCCCTCATTTCTCAAATACTATTCTGCTCTAGAATTTAGCCAGCTTCTTTAACGCTTCCTTAAGAACCGTCTCAGAATCCTTATTCTCTATATCTTCCACTTCCTTGACAGCAACAAGTGCATCTTTGCTTGAATATCCAAGTGATACAAGTGCCTCAACAGCGTCATTTCTTATCATCATGACATTACTTACATTACTGTTATTGTCTGCCTTTTATTCTTAGAAAGTGCTGATTCAAATACTTCATCAAGCTTTAACTTATCCTTAAGCTCAATTATAATCTTCTGTGCTGTCTTAGGTCCGATACCAGGAAGTGCCTTGATTGCTGCCACATCATCAGCAAGAACTGCAAATCTTAAATCATCTGCTGTGATATTAGATAATGCACCAAGCGCTGCCTTAGGGCCAATACCATTGACACAGATAAGCATTTTAAACATGCTTAAATCATCTCTTGTAAGGAACCCGAACAGACTGCATTCATCTTCCTTGACATTCATATATGTATATATCTTAACCTCACTGCCAACTGATGGAAGCTCACCAAGAACTGAACCCGAACATATATATTATATCCGATTCCATTGGCTTCCACAACGATTACATCTGGCAAGATTTCGGCAAGCTCACCTTTAATGTATGAAATCATTCTCTACCCCCAAGACAGTAATTGATAAACTGCTGTGCTGTTCTTCCTGATATTCCACCATGTGAAAGTTCCCACTTGTTAGCCTCTGCCATAAGCTCTTCATCTGTCATCTTAACATTATTCTTCCTTGCAAGGCCAATAACAATATCAAAGAATTCTTTCTGTGATGGCTTAGAGTAGCTTATCTGGCATCCAAATCTGTTCACTAATGAAAGCTTCTCCTCAATAGTATCAGATCTGTGAAGACCGTTATTGCTTTCCATATCATTTCTGTCATTCCATGTTTCCTTGATAAGATGTCTTCTGTTAGATGTTGCATAGATAAGAATATTATCAGGCTTAGTCTCAACACCGCCTTGCAATTACAGCCTTTAAGAACTTGTATTCAATCTCGAATTCCTCGAAAGATAAATCATCCATATATATTATGAACTTGTAATTTCTGTTCTTAATGCTTGCTATAACATTAGATAAATCCTTGAACTGATGTTTGTATATCTCTATCATTCTAAGACCCTGGTCATAATATTCATTGACAATAGCCTTGATAGAAGTTGACTTACCTGTTCCGCTGTCACCGAAAAGAAGCGCATTATTAGCTTTTCTTCCCTGAACAAAGGCCTCCGTATTCTCCACAAGCTTCTTCTTCTGGATTTCATAACCTATAAGGTCATCTAACATAACCTTATCCATATTGTTAATTGGTGTAAATGTAACACCATTATCACCGCCTATTACCCTGAATGCCTTATTAAGCCCGAACATTCCTACACCATATGCTTTATAGAAATCAGTAACATAATTAAAGAACTCATTCTCGTCCTTTGCTGTCTCAAGCTTAAGGCTTAAAGCCTGTACCTTCTCACTTACATTCTTATTGTACATAAGCTCTTTCTTAACAATTGCCTTGTAATCAGATATAAGTGAAAAACAGTTGATTCCAAGTGCAGCCTCAATAGGTCTGAAATCATAATTAAACAGATTCATAAACACCTTGAAGTCGTTCTTAGCAAATTCATTAACGCTTCCATCATTAGCACCTACCTTTTCACATGTAAGGCTGAATGGATTCTCATTAGTTATAAGATAGAATGTAAGGTAATTATGCCATAAATTCTTATCAAAGCCATAATCTGTGGCAACCTCCAATATTCTCTTAATCTGCTCATATATATCACTTATAAGCTTGTCAGGAGTCTCCTCATCCCTGTCAAATTTTTGAAAATATCGGACATTTTCATAAGAATAGTGTCCTCATGATTACCATATATAATAAGTTTCGCAACTTCTCTGTACATTATTATTCCCTCTTCTTTCTCTTATTAATTACAAGCTGCATGGCAAAGATGGCCACACGCAAGTGACACCAACGCTCCTTCTTTAGAAGCGGCGTAGAATACTTAAGTGTTACATTATGCGTTCCACTCGTAAGATATACAGCCATATACTGACCATTAGCATTATATAGCTTTTGTCTTTCCCCGTCTACATATACCTTCCAGCCCTTTGAATAAGGGATTGTAAGACACAGATATTTATTACGGTCAAGTGTTATCTGACCTGTAACCTTATTATTTCCAAGCTCTACATCTGTTAATACATTTTCTTTAAGTGCATTAATCTCGTCAGTGTAACTGTCCATCGGCTGGCATACAATCTGTATATCATCATAAGAATACACACCAATCTTCTGGAAAGTCACTGTAACTGATGTCACATTTTCTTCCGAATAACCCATATTCACACTGAAATCATGCTGGTTACTGTAATAGCTGTAATCAGATGTAAAGTAATTCATTGACTTGGTTACTCCTGTATCAGTCGTAATCCCAAGCTTAACACTGCTTGTAGACTGTGTCCAGTATATGAAATTCTTAAATATCTTCTTCTTTTCATTATGTGAAAGCTCTTTCCAGTCTGCCTTAGAGTATAAGTCTAACGGGTCAAACTTCCTCTTTCCAAAATACAGCTGAAACTGTGCTGCGCTTCATAATCAAGGCCATTAATATTAAAGTATGTCTCACCGCACCACTGCCTGTAAAGTTAAATGTTACTCTGGCACGCCTTAGTTACTGCAAATGTATTGTCAGTACACTGTACCTCTTTGGCATCATAATCCATTGTATAATCTTTAATCTGGCTGTCATAACTTAAATCTTTAACAGATACCCTGTCAGGAAGCGCCTCCCTGGTATCTTTCCCACTTCTGCCAATAACAACAGCCTGAAGCATAGCGCTTCTGCTTATCTACTGCACTTAAGCCTTCCCATTCCCTCTTATTAACAGCTTTGTCATAGGTAAAGCCTAATGGAAGTGCATTGTCGTTATTATACATTACATAATCATCATTTTCTGATTCATAAGTAAATCCATATGGAACAAGTCCGCCGGTCTTACTCACCAGATACTTTGAGGCAGATGATAAAGCTATAAGAGACGACCTGTCATCATAACCTGTGTATTTGTGCGGAAGCAGCGTATCAAGCCTGATTGCACAATCATATCTGAACTTCGATACATATGGATTAGTAAGTGTCCAGTACAGATTAGAGGATGATATTCCTGTTATGCAGTTCATATTGTACGAAAGTCCAGAGCCTGAATATCTGATAAAATCTGTATCTTCAGCATCTTTACTTATAAGCTCCTTCTCGCTTCCAAACACATCTTCCTGTGCCATTTTAACGCTTATGCACTGTGCCGCATAATTTTCCCCAAATGAAGCATTTTTCCATATACCATTAGCTAATGCCGCAAGCATAACCGCTACTGTCACCATCATGCATCTGTTATATTCATTAACATTCTTTATGCTAAGTCCAATTAGCAATATTACTCCGATTGCAACTGCACTTATAAGCTTGCCATTTCTTGAATACTTTACGCACATACATACCACAAAATATATTGTAAGTGCAATTCCAATAAAGCGGATTTCTTTTCTTTCCAGTGTTATAAGACGCGGCATCATGCACACAAGTATATATGCACATAATAATGCAAATGAATATATCCACCTGTTACACATATATGAAAATCCGTTCATTGCTTGTCCGAAGAACGGTATACATATCATCACAGCACTTATAATAAAATAAGTCTTAAGCATTGTGTACTTACGTCTGCTCTTAAACATTAAAAGCACTGCAAGTAACACCGGCACTGCAAATCCCATGCATGTCCAGAAGTTATCACCCTCAACGATAAAAGTCCCGGAAGCTTTGCATAGTATGAAAAAGGATATACCAGTCCCATTTTATTAGGTGTATTAAATCTGCTGTCACTTAAGAAAACGTGAAGCACAGGCAGAAACACTATTGCCGCCATACACAGTCCTGTAACCGATGAAACTGCAAGTCTTAATATTCCTTTGCCCCACATTTTACATTCTTTCCATAACAGAATATGAATCTTACAATAACATATATAATTGTTGTGAACACAAGCATGTAGAAGAAATAAAATTACTCATTGCAGCAACAGCTACTGTTATTGTAAAGAGCCACATTTTCTTCTCTCTGATTATCTTCTCAACCCCCAATATAAGCAGCGGATAATACAGAAGCGGGTTAAGAAAGAACGGATGTCTTACCGCATTGTATATTGCCCAGTAGCAGAATGCATAAGCTACTGCTCCTGGAAGGACATATCTTTTCTTATGTCCTGTATAAAACACAGCATTGAAAATGCTATACCTGACAGATATATTCTTAAAAGAATCATTGCTTCATAGAATATATACATGTACTTTGCTGGAAACAGGAAACACAAAATGTAAATGGGTCGCCTATCACATAATAGTGAAATGTTCCTATAACATCACTTCCCTCACCTATTGCAAAATCCCACTGTGGTATTACAAACTGACGATTGATAAATATATTTTTAAAGAAATCCCTTAAATACTGTGAATAATATATGAGTGACTTATAATGCTGTTCCCAGCCATCAACCTCCCATATGAATGTCTTTCTAGTGAAAAATAAAAAGAAAACACACCTATAGCAAGGATTGCAAAATAACTGAATAAGCCAGAAAATATGTTGATTTTCTGGAATCAAGTCTTTATAAAATCTTGTAACTTCGATTTCATCTCTGCCATAGGTGTATCTTCTCTTTTCTTAAACTAGGAAACTGCCATAAGCATAAGCCTACGGCAGTTTCTTATTATAACTTATTGTGATTAAATTATCAATGAAGATGTATTATCTTCTTAGGGCACTTCTCAGCACACTTTCCACAACCTGTACACTTTGAATAATCAATATGTGCAATATTGTTTTCTACTGTAATAGCACCGAACTCACACTGCTTTGTACATAACATACATCCAATACATCCAACAGAGCATGCTGACATAACATCTTTACCCTTATCGTTAGATGAACAGTTAACTGTATAGTTACTCTTGTATGGTATGATTTCAATAAGGTGTCTTGGACATACAGCAACACATTTACCACATGCTTTACATTTGCCCTTATCTACTACAGCAATACCATTAACAATATGAATTGCATCAAAAGGACATGCCTTAACACATGAACCATATCCCATACATCCGTATGTACATGCCTTAGAACCGCCGTTAGGAACGACGTTCATTGCTGTACAATCCATTGCACCTGAGTACACATAATTTTCTTTTGCTTTGTCGCAGTCACCAGCACATTTAACAAATGCTGTCATTCTTACTGATTCTCCAACTTCCTCACCCATGATTGCACCAATCTTTGCTGCAACCGGTGCGCCACCAACTGGACATGCGTTAGCTGGAGCTTCTCCTCGCGGCAATTGCCTTAGCAAGTGCATCACATCGCATATCCACAACCACCACAGTTGTTTCCAGGAAGCTCTGCTCTTACATCTATCTCTTTCTGATCTACTTCAACATAGAACTTCTTACCCATTACTCCGAGGAAAAGTCCGAGAAGAAGACCAGTGCAGCTTACAACAACTGCAGCAATAATTATACCTGACATCTTGTCGTCCTCCTCTTAAATAATACCTGAAAATCCAAAGAATGCGATAGCCATAAGGCCTGCAGTAAGTAATACAATAGGCATTCCCTTAAAGCTTTCCGGAACATCATTGAATTCGTTTCTTTCACGTATACCAGCCATGATTATGATTGCTATTGTAAAACCAACAGCTGTTCCTAATCCACTGACTACAGAATCTAAAGCTTCTGACCAATATTAAGTCCTGCTGCTGTGTTATAGTTCTGTACGTTAGTAAGTGCAATACCAAGTACTGCACAGTTAGTTGTAATAAGTGGGAAGCGTATACACCAAGTGCTTCATAAAGAGATGGTGATGTCTTCTTTAAAAACATTTCAACAAACTGAACAAGTGCCGCAATTACAAGGATGAATACAATTGTATTCAGATATGTAAGCTTAAGCGGTGTAAGTATACAGTCATATATAAGACTGCAGACAGCTGATGAAATAGTGATAACGCCGATAACAGCGCCACCCATTCCTGCTGCTGTGTTTATCTTCTTAGAAACTCCAAGGAAAGGACACAAACCGAGGAACTGGCTTAAAACTACATTATTGACAATTGCTGTACTTACAGCTATCAATAATAACTGTGAAAAATATCCCATATTTACCTCCCTTAGTTATTCTTAGCCTCAGCCTTAGCTTCTTCTATCTCTTCTGTGTAGTCAGGAACTTCTGCAGGCTTCATGCCTTTCTTTCTCTTAATTCTGTTCATAATAGCAATCATGAATGCAAGAACAAAGAACGCTCCTGGTGCAAGGATAAAGATACTTGCTGGTGTGTAACCGATTGTTGAGAGATCAAATAATGCGTTAGTACCATCTGAGAAAATTGTACCGCCACCGATAAGCTCTCTTATTGCTCCAAGGATTGTGATAGCAATTGTGAATCAAGTCCCATACCTATTCCATCAAAGAATGAAGGAATGGAGGATTCTTAGAAGCATAGGCTTCCGCACGTCCAAGGATAATACAGTTAACAACTATAAGAGGAATATATATTCCAAGTGAGTCGTACAGACTTGGCAGGAAGCCCCATAAGGAACTGTACCATTGTAACAAATGATGCAACGACAACGATGAACGCTGGCATTCTTACACCATCTGGAATAGCCTTACGAAGTAATGAAATCATAAGGTTTGATAATGCAAGTACTACTGTAGAAGAAAGTCCCATACCTATACCATTGATTGCTGATGTAGTAACCGCAGTGTAGGACACATACCAAGTGTAAGTACCAGGGTAGGATTCTCTTTAATAATACCATTATAAAGTCTTTCTATACATTTATTCAAAGTCCGCACCTCCCTAGTTTCACAAGCTTGTAAACTGCAAGCGCATAATTTACACCCTTTGTGACTGATTTAGAAGTAATTGTAGAACCACCGATTGCATCAACATTAGCATTGCTTTCTGATGCTGAACCATCTGTTACTACTGAAAATGATGCAACTGCATCAGACTTAGCTGTAAACTGTGATGTAAATGATGGATCCTGTTTAGCTCTCATACCAAGACCAGCAGTTTCGCTGATTGAAAGGAATGATACTCCAAGTACCTTTCCATCTGTTGAAATACCAACTGTAAACTTGATATCTCCGCCGTAACCGTCACTATCTGTAACTGTTACAACATAACCTGCTGTCTCGCTGCCTTTCTTTCCTATAGCAACTTCATTGACCTTATCCTTAGAGAAGTCAATGTCTGATGAAGCATTAATATCATCATCAGAAGGAAGGGCATCTATTGTCTCAAAGCTGTCTGCTTCTGCAAGAACTGCTTTGTAAGCCTTTTCCTTAGCATTCTCATTAGCCTTTGCAATAGGATCAAGTGTTATCTGATATACAACACCAAGAAGAATTCCGGCTACAAGTGTTATAGCAAATAAAACTAATGCATCTTTAACTATTTTCTTCATCTTATGCAGCCTCCTTTGCTTTCTTCTCTGGCTTCTTCTTACCAAATGACTTAGGAACTGTTACTCTCTCAATAAGAGGAACTAAGAGGTTACAGAAGATAATTGCATATGAAACGCCTTCTGCTGAACCACCATACATTCTGAAAATGAATGTAAGAAGACCTAAGCAGCAGCCAAATACAATTTTACCATTAGGTGTAATTGGTGAAGTTACATAATCTGTCGCCATGAAGATGGCACCAAGTAAAGTCCACCACCACATACTTCCTCAAGCATGTAGATTACATCGAAATGATGTCCTGGTGCAAAAGGAATATAAGCGCTGCAAATACACCTACATATGTTACAGGTATTCTCCAGTTAATAACCTTTCTTGCAAGTAGGTAGATACCACCTAAAAGAAGCGCAGATTGCTGAAGTCTCACCGATAACACCACCTGTTGTACCAATAAACATCTTAGCTAATGAAACAACGCCTGTTGATTCTGCACCAGGCTTAAGGAGTGCAAGAGGTGTTGCTCCTGAATATGCGTCTAAAAATCCGTTAGATGTAACAAAATTAGTCATCGGACCTGTATATGCAATAAGAAGGAAACATCTTGCTGCAAGAGCAGGGTTCATGAAGTTCTGTCCAAGTCCTCCAAAAAGCTGCTTAACTACGATAATTGCAAATACACATCCTACGATTTCAAAACCAACATTTAATGTTGATGGAATATTTAATGCAATAAGAAGACCTGTTACTGCTGCACTTAAATCTGTAACAGTAACTTCTTATGCATGAAATACTGATATAATGCCTCACATGCTACACAAGTAACAATACCGATTACTATACGAAGCAGTGCATCGAGGCCAAAATTAACTATACCAAATATGCTGGCAGAGTTAAAGCAATAAGAACATCTCTCATTATTGTCTGAGTAGTATTCCCGCTTCGCACATGAGGATTAGTCGATACGTTAAAAATCTCACTCACTTTGATTGCCCACCTTTCTACTTCTTTCTTCTGTTAGCAAGTACTGTACTTCTCATAGCCTTAATCTGCTGTGTTAATGGTCTCTTGGCTGGACAGACATATGAACAGCTTCCGCACATTACACATTCCATACCATCGAACTTAGTAAAGCCTTCTTCATCATTACGTGATGCAAAACCGGCAAGCTTTGCTGGAAGAAGGTGTTCGGACATGCCTCACCACATTTACCACATCTTATACATGCAGAAGATGTGGTCTTAGATACGATATCCTTCTGGAATACAAGAAGTGATGAACTTCCCTTAACAACAGGTACGTCAAGACTGTACATGGCAAATCCCATCATAGGACCACCGGAAATATATTTCTCAGGTTCTCCTACAGGACCACCGGCAGCGTCAAGAAGCTGTCTGTAATTAGTTCCTAACCATACATAGAAGTTGCCAGGCTCTTTAACTCCGTCGCCTGTTACAGTACATATTCTCTTAGTAAGAGGCTTACCTTCTATAACTGAAAGATAGATTGAGAATATTGTATCAACATTATGTACGATACAGCCTGCATCAGCTGGAAGCATACTTGAATTAATAGCTCTTCCTGTTGTTGCATATATAAGACTACGCTCTCCTCCCTGTGGATACTTAGTCTTTAATGGCTTAACTTCAATATCAGGCTCAGAAGCTGTAGCTTCCTGCATGATTCTTATTGCCTCAGGCTTATTATCTTCAATACCGATAATTCCCTTAGCATGGTCAAATATCTTAAGAGCAATCTTAAGACCCATAACAACCTTGTCTGATTCTTCTAATAATCTTCTGTAATCAGATGTAAGGTAAGGCTCACACTCTGCTCCATTAACGATAATGTAATCTATGGCTTCAGGATTCTTTGGAGAGAGCTTAACATTAGTTGGGAAACCAGCTCCTCCCATACCTACAACACCAGCAGCCTTGATTCTTTCTAAGATAACGTCCTTAGTAAGATCCTCGAACTTCATAGGTGTATATTCAACTTCTTTGAATTCGCCATCATTCTCGATAATGATAGAATTGCACTTACCGCCTGTAGCCAATGTTCTTGGCTCAATAGCTTTAACAGTACCTGATACAGATGAATGAATGTTCGCAGAAACAAATCCACCTGCCTCGGCTATCAGCTGGCCTGCAAGGACATAGTCGCCCTTGGCAACAACTGGCTTAGCAGGTGCGCCGATGTGCTGTGAAAGCGGGAACACCATCTCTCCTACGGCTGGAAAGAGTTCTTTGATTGGTTTATCCTTAGAAAACTCTTTACCGTCATAAGGATGACATCCACCTTTAAATGTACACTTTCCCATGACATATTTCTCCTTATAAAGTTTTTATTAAATAGTATTTTATCTCAATAAATAGCAAAAATCTACTTTTTTTTGTGTATATATTCCTATATAATAAGAGAAAATGAGTACTTTTTTAACAATCGGTTTGTCTAATCAAACCTAAAACGAGGATTTTTTATGATAACTATTAATGATACCCTGCACACAAACGCAGACACCGCAATGCTTAAAGCAATATGTCCGGATACTGACAGCATCTGCTTTTTTGATATAGAAACCACAGGATTTTCAAGAAATTATAACATAGTATATCTCATAGGCGCTGTATATTTCCGTAACGGAATAACACATTATTTACAGTGGCTTGCAGAATCCGATTCCGATGAAACTTATATTTTATCTGCATTTAATGATTTTTAAAAGATTTTCATACATTAATACATTTTAATGGGGATGCCTTCGATATTCCCTTTATTACTGAGCGTGCAGCACATCTTAATGTTGCACTTGACCTTTCACATCTTGAAAGCCTTGACTTATATAAAACTGCAAGAAAATGTAAATCTATTCTGTCACTTTCTGACTATAAGCAGAAAACTATTGAACATTTTCTTGGAATAGAACGTGAAGATATGTATTCAGGCGGTGAACTTATTGATATATACAGGAAATTTGCAGCAAAACCTTCTGATACAGCACATAACGAATACAGGAAACTTCTCCTTCTTCACAACCATGACGATATAGAAGAATGCTAAGCCTGCTTCCACTTGTTTCCTATTATGCAATAATTATGAATTCTTACACTGTTGACAATACTGTCATTGATAAAGATACTGATTCCGATGGAAATGTGAGCCTTCTGGCTGATTGCTGAATGTTCTCTGCCCGTAGGCGTACCCATGGACAGACATATATGTATTGACAATATACATATTCTGATTAAGAACCTTACATTAACTCTTGTAATCCCGATTATATCAGATACTTTGAAATATTTTTTTAAAGACTATAAGAATTATTATTATCTGACATCAGAAGACGAAGCAATTCACAAAAGCATTGCACAATATGTAGACAGTAATAACCGTGTCAAATGCTCTGCTTCTAACTGTTACACCAAAAAGACGGGCATCTTTCTTCCGCTCTATGATAATTGTGATTTAAACATATTTAAAAAGATTATTCTGACCCGGAAAAATACTGCAACGCAGATGATATACTGTTAAAAGCACTGATAACACAGAAAAATATATACATTCCGTTATAAATCATATATTTTCATAATTAAAAATGCGTAACCAGACTGATATTATTCCGGTTACGCATTTTATTAATTAGTCTTTCTGTAGAAGAAAAGATGGTCATAGCTGTATCCCATATCCCTATAACCGATTATCTGTTCAGTATTACCTACAAACAGACACCCATCAGTAACTAAAGATTTATTAAACTTCTCATATACATCTTTCTTGGCTTCTTCTGTAAAATATATAAGAACATTCCTCGCACACAATAAGATGACAGCCTGTTGGATATGGATCCTTTAGAAGATTACTCTTCTTAAACTCAACACATCTTTTATGTCATCAGATATTTTATAAAACCTGTCGCCCATCTTTTCAAAGTACTTATCCTGAAATTCCTTAGGAAGTCCCTTTATGCTGTTTTCACCATATACACCATCTTTAGCCTTCTCAAGAACCTGTTCATCAAGATCTGTCGCAATAATCTTAATATCCCTCATAGGTACTTTCTTTGCAAGCACCATAGCAAGTGAATATGGTTCATCACCAGTAGAACATGCCGCACTCCATACCTTAAGTCTTGGTCCGAACTTACTTATCAGATCCGGCAGTATAACATCCTCCAGTGTCTTCCACAGATTCGGATTTCTATAAAATTCAGATACATTAATCGTAATATAATTAACAAATTCTTCTCTTAACCCTGTATCTTCCTTTATTGCCTTACAATAACTATCGTAACCATCATACTTATGTCTTGCAATAAGTGTATCTATACGCCTCTTCATCTGTTTTTCCTTATATGCATTAAGGTCAATAGTTGTAAGACTCAGGATAAATTTCTTAAAATCCTCATAATCTTTAATCATAATCCCTCTTTTCTACATCGTTCCACGAAACAAATGTAATGTAAATTATTCTTAATTCTGTTATAATTCTATCATATTTTCAAAAAACCTGAAAGGATTATTTATAAACTAATGGATAATGAATCGCTTTTAAAAATAAAATAATGGACGCAGCCAATCGTTCCTTCCGCCAGAATATATATACTTATACCAATTTCCTGGATATCAACGAGCAGTCAGTATTCGCACAGATGAAAACGCACTTAATTTCGTAGCTTTTAAAACATACGGTGGCAATGATGCATGTGAAAGACAGATGATACAGTTTGGTTCTTACGAAACTCTTGGCTATGAAGAAGAATTTCCTATAACTCTTATAAAGATATCTCCTCTTATAGAAAAATATGCTGAATCACTGTCACACAGAGATTACCTTGGTGCTCTTATGAATCTTGGAATTAAAAGAGAAATGCTTGGAGACATAAATATAAAAGGCAAGGACGCCTATCTTTACTGTGTTTCACATATTGCTGATTTCATAATTGACAACCTGTCTACAGTAAAGCATACACATATCCAGTGTACAAAGACTGATATTAACGATATCGAATGTTCACCTGAGCTTGAAGATATTGAAGTTTTATCTGCAAGTGAACGGATTGACGCTGCCGTTGCCAGCCTCACAAAGCTAAGCCGAAGTCAGGCAGTAGAATTATTCAGGGCAAGAAAAATATTCATTAACAGCCGTCAGATGGAAAACAACAGCTATCAGTTAAAAGCTAATGATATACTTGTTATCCGCGGAACAGGCAAATTCATCTATCAGGGGTGCGGTAGAGAAACCAAAAGGCCGTGTTTATCTTTCATTTAAAAATATGTTTAAAAAGGGCTGTGAGAACAGCCCTTATAATATCTTTTATTACTCTTCTGTTGCTGGAGCTTCTTCCTGAGCTTCGTTGTCGTTAAGTAATGCCTTAATGCTTAAGCTGATCTTCTTATCAGCTTCGTTAAGGTCAACAACCTTAGCTTCAATTTCCTGACCGATTGAAAGTGCGTCAGATGGCTTTTCAATACGATCTCTTGAAATCTGTGAAACATGAAGTAATGCATCGATACCATCTTCTAACTGGACAAATGCACCGAAATCTGTCATTCTTGCAACTGTTCCCTTAACAACATTACCTACAGCATACTTCTCTGCTGCGTTATTCCATGGATTAAGGTCTGGATACTTAACTGAAAGTGCAATCTTATCTCCGTTAATCTCTTTGATAAAGCACTTAACTGAATCACCAATCTTGTAAACCTTCTTAGGATTCTCTGTTCTTCCCCAAGACATCTCTGAGATGTGAAGAAGACCATCTACACCGCCTAAGTCAATGAATGCACCGAAATCTGTAACATTCTTAACTGTTCCTTCTGATTGTATCGCCTTCCTTAATCTTAGAAAGAACTGCCTCTGCTGCTGCCTTCTTAGCTGCAACAATAAGCTGCTTGCAATCACCGATAATCTTTCTGTTCTTAGGATCATATTCAGTGATGACAAATGTAACTTCCTTACCGTTATATACAGATAAATCCTTAACAAATGTATCTGAAATAAGGCTTGCAGGAATAAATACTCTTGCTTCATCAACGATAACCTCAAGACCACCCTTGATGTTCTTAGCTACACCTGTAATTGGCTCCTGATTATTAAATGCATCTTCAAGTTTCTTATTGCCATTATCTGCAACAAGCTTTCTATATGTAAGAGCAACCTGTCCCTCACCATCGTTTGATTTAAGAACCTTAGCGCTTCATCTCATCTCCAACTGAGACTACAGTAGTAAGATCCACATCAGGAGCTGATGTATACTCTGAACGAGTAATGATTCCATCAGATTTGCCACCTATATTAAGTACAATTCTATCTGGCTTAACTGCAATAACTCTTCCGTCTACCACCTCTCCTGTACGGATTTCCTTCCATTCTTCGTTATCTAACATCTGTGCAAAGCTTTCTTCTGACATTAGTATAAACCTCCTCAATGATATTGTTTGGGGTTGATGCCCCGGCTGTAATACCTATGCAGTCTGATGATTCGAGCTTATCAAGCTCAAGGCCGCTAAGAGTCTGAATGTAAAAGGTTTCCTGACATTCCGTCTTGCAAATTTCATACAGTTTACGAGTGTTTGAACTACTGCTGTCCCCTATAACAATCATAGCATCAGCTCTTCGAGCAATCCGTCTTGCCTCGTTCTGACGCTCCTCAGTTGCATTACATATCGTATTACTAATGCAAATATTGTACTCTTTTTCTTTATAATTTCAACTAAATCTTGAAATTTCTTGTAATTAAATGTCGTCTGGGATACCACACGCACATTTTACTCTTGTCAAGTTTCAACTTTTCAGCTTTTTCAACTGTATCAACAACATGTACAGGTGTCTCTGACCACCCCATAATGCGCTTCAACTTCAGGATGCTTCTCATTGCCAATAATTACAATCTGGTCACCTTCCAGCACTTGCATCCTTTACAATCTTGTGAATCTTTAATACAAACGGACATGTTGCATCCACAATCTTTGCCCCGCTGTTCTTTATTGATTCATATACTGCCTTTGATACTCCATGAGATCTGATTATAACAGTTGACTTTTCAGGTTCTGGAATCTCAGATATATCATTAACAGCCTTTACACCCTTGCTCTCAAGTTCATTGACAACCTCAGTATTATGAATTATCGGACCATAAGTATATACATTTTTCTTGTCTGCCTCAGCATACACAGTATCCATTGCCCTCTGAACACCAAAACAGAAGCCGCTGACTTTGCAAGTATTACTTCTTTCAATTATCTGCCCGCCTTCTTTTCATCTATTATCTTACTTAAAGCAGCTACAACCTGTTCTATATTCATATCTGATGTATCAACAAGCACAGCATCATCTGCCTGTTTTAAAGGAGATATTGCTCTGTGCATATCTTCATAGTCTCTTTTTCAATATCTTCCTTGATAGCATCAAAACTACAGTTTTCACCTTTTTCCTTAAGTTCATCATATCTTCTCTTAGCTCTCGCATCAGAACTTGCAGTAAGATATATCTTTGCAAATGCATCTGGGAGTACTATTGTTCCTATATCTCTTCCATCCATGATAACATCTGTTTTCTTTGCAAGTCCTCTCTGAAGTGCAACCAGCTTAGTCCTTACTGCTGCATACTTAGATGTCTTTGATGCCATCTTTCCTGTTTCTTCTGTTCTTAAAAGTGATGTCACATTCTCACCATTAAGTATTACTGCTGTACGCCGTCTTTGTACTCAATACTAATATCAATATTATCTACAGCACCATTAATTGCATTCTCATCATCAGGATTAATGTCGTTCTGTGAAAAATATACAGCCATTGCCCTGTACATTGCACCTGTATCAACATACACATATCCTAACTGCTTTGCTAAAAGCTTTGCTATTGTACTTTTTCCTGCTCCTGCAGGTCCGTCGATTGCTATTGCACTCATTTTCTCTGCTCCTTTAAATAAATTATTGTATATGACTTGCAGCAGCGTATGCTGTTGACCATGCTACCTGTAAATTAAATCCTCCGGTCACTGCATCAACATCTATAACCTCTCCTGCAAAATATATATTCTTGACAAGCTTTGATTCCATTGTCGAAGGATTAATCTCTTTAACATTAACCCCACCCTGTGTAATTATCGCTTCATTAAAACCTCTCGTAGAAGTTACTGTCATGTCAAAATTCTTAAGAAGCTTCACAAGTCTCTGTCTTTCTTCCCTTGTAACCTCATTAACCTTCTTTTCAGGCTTAATTCCGGACTGCATTACAATCACAGGAATAAGCTTCTTAGGAAGCAGCTCATCTAATGAATTCTTAAACGCCTTGTTCTGTTCCTTTGAGAAATCCCTTAATATTCTCTCATCAAGCTGTTCATCAGTAATTGCAGGCTTTAAGTCTATGCTTAATCTTACAGGTCTTTCCTTAACTATCCCCGTAATAACGCTGCTTGCGCTTAATATTACAGGACCGCTCACACCAAAATGTGTAAAAGCATTTCTCCAAAATCAGTAAATACTTTCTTATCTCCATCGTAAAATGTAACCTCTATATTCTTAAGGCTTAGTCCCATAAGAAGTTCTTCCCACTCTTCTCTTACATTAAGAGGTACAAGTGCCGGAAGTATTGGTGTAACGCTGTGTCCAATACTTTTGCAAATCTGTAGCCATCCCCTGTAGAGCCTGTGGATGAATATGAATTACCGCCTGTTGCAATAACACACGCATCACCTTTAATCTCCTTCTGTCCTGATGCATCTTTTACAACAACACCGCAAATTCGCCATTTTCCTCATTCACAGCTACAACCTGTGTATTAAGAAGCACATTTACACCAAGTTTTTTCATCTGCCTTGAAAGTGCACCTATAACATCAGACGAATGGTCTGACTCGGGAATACCCTGTTACCTCGCTCAATCTTGAATTTAAGTCCCAGCTCATCAAAAATCCCATACAGTCATAGTTAGAAAACCCTCTTAAACTGCTGTACATGAACTTTTTATTGGTAACTATGCTGTTAAATATATCTTCTTCATCCCCGGCATTGGTAAAATTACATCTGCCTTTTCCTGTAATAAAAGCTTCTTTCCAAGCTTTTCATTCTTTTCAATAAGTGTAACCTTATTATTGTTTCTGGCAGCAGTTATCGCAGCCATCATTCTGCTGCACCACCGCCAATTATTATAACATTGCTCATTATCACTCTCTTTACTTTTCTTCATCAATAGCTGCATTATCCATGCATTTTTCAATTCATTAACAACATTCTCATCTAACATATTAATCTCGTCATTGCCTGAATACTCAAAATTATCAACAAATGCGTTTATTTTCTCAATATTTTCTACTACCTGTTCACTATTCTTAAGACATATTGATACTATTAAAGCATTAATAAGGCTCATTGGTGCAACAAGTGAATCAACTATTGATGCCATATCACTTCTTGCAAACAGGTTACATGATGAATACATATTCATTGGTGAGTGTACTGAATCTGTTATTGATATAACTCTTGCCTGTCTGTTATTAGCAAATTCCATTGCTTTAAGCGTTCTCATTGAATATCTGGGAAAGCTGATACCTATTGCAACATCACCTTCACCTATGTACATCATCTGTTCAAACAATTCGTTAGTATTGCCAGTCTTTACCACCTGTACATTTTTCTTGACCATCCTAAGATAATACCCAAAAATTCTGCGAGTGGTTCGCACGACCTTGCTCCAATTATATACACACTTTCTGCAGCCATTATATCCTCAACAGCCATATCAAAAGATGTTGTATCAAATGACTTTAATGTATGCTCTATCTTTCTTGCATCCATTGACATAACATTATTCACGACCATATTGGTTGTCATATGTGAATTAAGCACATCAATTCTGTCGAACGAGTGAATTTTTCTTGCAAAATGTCTTCTAACGCTTTCTGGAACTCCGGATACCCGGAAAATCCCAATGCAGCCGGAAATCTCACCGCCGTAGACTCACTTACTCCAACAACTTCTCCCAGCTTTGCCGCAGTAAGGAATGCACATTTTTCATAATTAGCCAGAATATACTCTGCTATTCTTTTATGTCCCTTGCTAAGTCCTGACATTCTCACTCTTATGAGACTTAATACATCTGTATGTTGTTCTAAATCATTCATTATCTATAAAAGCTCTTCAAAATATGGCAGTTCTTTTACCCAGTCACAGAAGGTATGCCACTCTGCAAGCTTATGACCCTTTCTAGAATAATATATTCCAACAAGATTCTCGTAATTGAGAGTACATGTTCTCATCTGGTTATAACTTTCAGGGAGAAGCTGTATCATACTGTACCATAATGCTTTGTCCTTAGTCTCTACAAACTGTATTCTGATTCCTTCCAGAAAATCAATATTCTTCTGCATCATATCAAGAGTGGCATCAGTCATATGGTCTGTACTGAAATCAGACATCTCAAAAGGCTTGCTGTGAATCTTGTGCATTGTACTTGTTGAATTGGCAACTGTTCCAACCTTATATGTATCGTATTCCTTCCACCAATAAAGTGGTGCTGTTATATCGACTGTAACAAATATCTGTCTTATGAACTTTCTGTGGTCTGAACCTGCCTTACATAATCTCTTGGCAAGGTCAAGATCATTAGGACCAAAACAAATTTTCCTTCCTCATCAAAGTAACTGTCCATTCTTGCCCAGCTGTTCAATGGATTTCTTGCACCTCTGATGGCATTATTCATATTCATGACTTCAAATCGTTCTAACTTAATCACAATCGTGCTCCTTTTGCTTAATTATACTGTTTAATTTTACATGCAAAATGAATTTATATCAAGAGAAACATTCTGGATTGCAGGCTTGCTGCCTTTTTTGGGTCAAGTCTCTACCGCAGCTTCGCTGCAAAAGACCGCCACATACGCTTTTGCGCACATGACGGTCTATTATATTAATTATTAGACTGGATAAGCCTTATTAGCTGTATCTGCCTTTGTAGGATCAACCTTTGTCTGCTGAGCTTCTCTATACTTGAAGAACTCTGTCGCAACCTGTGGGAATAATGCATATGAAAGCACATCCTCATCCTGCTGCTTGTACTGCTGTACAATTGGATCATTCTTGAATTTCTCAAGCTGTGGTTCAATCAAGTCAGCTGGACGGCATGTAATAGGCTTTGTATCACCGATAGCCTTCTTCTGAACTTCTGGATTGAATGGCTTGATTGTCTGACCAAATTCACCAGCAAGAACCTTCTTAGATTCCTTAGTAATCATCTTGTATCTCTCACCCTGTAATACATTAAGAACAGCCTGAGTACCAACAATCTGTGATGAAGGAGTAACAAGAGGTGGTTCACCATAATCTTTACGAACTCTTGGGATTTCCTCTAATACATCTCTGTACTTGTCCTCTGCACCAGCTTCCTTAAGCTGTGATACAAGGTTAGAAAGCATTCCACCTGGAACCTGATAAAGTAATGTCTTAATATTAACTCCAAGAACCTTAGTATTCATAAGTCCGCTCTTTAATGCTTCCTCACGCATTGGCTGGAAGTAATCAGCTATCTCAGCAAGAAGATTCTGGTCAAGTCCTGTATCATACTGTGTACCCTTAAATGTCTCTACCATAACCTCTGTAGCTGGCTGTGATGTTCCCATTGAGAATGGTGACATAGCTGTATCAATAATATCAGCACCGCTTCTACTGCTTTTAAGTATGTCATTGAAGCTACACCAGATGTATAATGTGTATGCATCTGAATAGGAAGAGATGAACCATCCTTTAATGCCTGTACAAGCTCTGTAGCCTTGTATGGAAGCAAAAGTCCAGCCATATCCTTGATACAGATAGAATCTGCACCCATGTCTTCAATTCTCTTAGCTGTCTCTTTCCAGTAATCAAGTGTATAAGCATCACCTAATGTATAAGAAAGAGCAATCTGAGCATGTCCTTTTTCCTTCTTGGCAGCCTTAACAGCTGTCTCTAAGTTTCTTAAATCATTAAAGCAGTCGAAAATACGGATAATATCAATACCGTTAGCAATTGACTTCTGAACAAAGTACTCAACTACATCATCTGCGTAATGATTGTAACCTAATATATTCTGTCCTCTGAAAAGCATCTGAAGCTTAGTATTCTTGAATCCATCTCTAAGCTTACGAAGTCTTTCCCATGGATCTTCCTTAAGGAATCTGAGTGAAGCATCAAATGTAGCTCCTCCCCAGCACTCTACTGAATGATAACCAACCTTATCCATCTTATCTACGATAGGAAGCATCTGCTCTGTTGTCATTCTTGTAGCTATAAGAGACTGATGTGCATCACGCAATACTGTCTCAGTAATCTTTAAAGGTTTTTAACCTGTTCTGCCATAATATCCTCCTTTTACATAACGCCAAACATGGCCATAAATGTACCGGCTGCAACCGCTGTACCAATAACACCGGCAACATTAGGTCCCATAGCATGCATCAGAAGGAAGTTAGAAGGATCTGCCTCAGAACCAACGCTTCTGCGAAACTCTGGCTGCCATAGGAACCGCAGATACACGCTGAACCAATAAGCGGATTAACCTTACCATGTGTAACAAGACACATAATCTTACCAAATAACACACTGCTGCGGTACCAAATGCGAATGCAATAAGTCCTAATGCAACAATCTTTAATGTATCAAGGTTAAGAAATGCTTCTGCACTTGTTGTAGCACCAACTGATGTTCCAAGGATAATAACAACTATGTACATAAGTGCATTAGAAGCTGTCTCTGCAAGCTGCTTAACAACTCCACTTTCCTTGAAAAGGTTACCTAACATGAGCATACCAACAAGTGGTGCTGTTGTAGGAAGAATAAGTACTACTACTACAGTAACTACTATAGGAAAAGAATCTTCTCAAGCTTAGAAACAGGTCTTAACTGTTCCATCTTAACTTCTCTTTCCTTCTTAGTTGTTAAAAGCTTCATAATTGGTGGCTGGATAATAGGAACCAGTGACATATATGAATATGCTGCTACTGCAATAGGTCCCATATATTTAGTCTGACCAAGCTTACGCAAGGAATATTGAAGTAGGACCATCTGCACCACCAATAATTGATATAGCTGCTGCTGCCTTATCTGGGAATCCCATAAGAATAGCCATAAGATATGCTGCAAAGATACCAAACTGTGCTGCTGCACCAAGCAGAAACTTGCCGGGTTAGCAATCAATGGACCAAAATCAGTCATGGCACCAACACCTAAGAAAATAAGTGATGGTAAAATACTCCATTCATCAAGTAAATAGAAATAATGTAACAAACCACCTACACCGTTACTTGAATCCTCTATTGCTAACATAATGTCAGGATAAAGGTTTACAAGAAGCATACCAAAAGAAATAGGTACTAAGAGCAGAGGTTCATATCCTTTTTAATTGCAAGATAAAGGAAAACAAACGCAACCAGAACCATAAAGTAATTACCCCATGTAAGTCCGAAGAATGCACTCTGGTGAACGAGGTTTCCTAAAGTTGTTATAATATAACTCATCTTATACCTCCGTAAGTCACTTTATATCAGTATCATAATTAATTTAATGAAACTAATACCTTACCTGACTCTACAGAATCACCAGCTGCACACTCAACAGTTGCAATTGTGCCATCCTGAGGAGCACAGATTTCATTCTCCATCTTCATAGCTTCAAGGACAACCAATACATCGCCCTTTTTACAGCAGCACGCTGTTGCATTAACCTTAAGAATCTTTCCTGGCATTGGGCGTTAACTTTAACTGCTCCCTGAGCACCGCTGGTGCTGCTGCCTTAGGTGCAGCCTTTGAGCTGCTTTAGGAGCGGCTGCCTTAGCTGCTGGAGCTGCACTGCCTGTTCCTTCTTCTACAGTAACATCATATACGTTACCATTAACTGTAATTGTATAGTTCTTCATGATTATTTCCTCCTATTATTAACCTTTCTAATTGAGCGGACAACAAGACCATCCGTAGATGTTCCTTCTGATGCTGCAATTGCTGCAGTAATAACTGCAATAAGTTCAAGATCGTCCTCAACATTTTCTTCTTCATTAGAAACAATCTGTGCTATAGCATTATCAACACCAACAGAAGCTGTGTCTTCTTTCTGTTCTTTCTTTCTGTTCTCATATACGCTTATATACTTGAACAGAGAAATAATGAATGAAATGAATATAAGAACTACAAATACAGTTCCCATACCAATAAGTGTATTCATTCCGGCCTTACCCATCTTCTCACCTGTTGTGTATGATGGATTAATAGCTCCACTTTCAAGTGTGTAATCTGTATTGATTACGAATTCGAATGTACATACTCTCTTTTCGAATTTAAGTTTAACTGAAATAGTACATAATTCACTTGTTTCATCACTGACCTTTACATTAATGTTGTTAACATCAACAGACTCTTTGAGTTCACCAAGTTCATCTTTAGTGCTGTTCCAGCTATTGTATAATCCTATTGTTTTAACATTCATTCCCCTGCTGGTTATATACATCTTACTGTTAACATCATTAAGGGTTCTTCCTGCTTCTGCATCTGCAATAAGAGCATCTGTTCCTGCTTCACCCTGATTGCTGTCAAGGTAAAGAATCATATCCTTTGCCCAGTCCTTGAGGTAATTCTCAACATAAGCAACCTCGTTATCTTTAATGGATTCTTTAGCTGTATTAGTATCAATCTGTGCATTACCACAGGCTGTCATACTGAATACGCAGGCTAACATGCAGAATAACAATAAGAATCTTTTCAAATTAGTCTTCTTCATATTGTCACCTCTTAATTAAACTGTTCCATGCTTCTTATCAGGACGAACCTCTCTCTTTGAAAATAACATTTCAAATGCAGCGGCTACATACTGTCTTGTATTCTCCGGGTCAATAACAGCATCAACATATCCTCTTGCTGCTGACTCAACACTTGACTGTAACTTAGCATATTCAGCTGCTTTCTCTGAAACAGTTGCTGCCACATCAGAAGCGGCTGCTATCTCATCAGCATACATAATCTTTGCTGCAAGCTGTGAATCCATCATTCCGATAGAAGCTGTTGGCCATGCGTAGACAAGGTCTGCACCTAAAGACTTAGAATTCATAGAAACATATGCGCTTCCATAAGCCTCACCTGTAATAACATTAACCTTAGGTACATCTGCGTTAGCAAATGCATATGTAAGCTTGGCACTTGCAATTGCAATTCCCTTCTCAGCTGCCACTGTAGCTTCGAATCCCTTAACATTAGTAAGTGTAAGTACAGGAATTTCAAATGCATTACAGAAATTAACAAAATTCTCTGCCTTGTAAGCACCCTTAACTGTAAGAACCGGTTCAAACTTCTCAGCCACTTCGCCCTCTTCATCATAAAGAGCTGTTCTGTTAGCTACAGCACCAATAGTAATTCCATCTACCTGAATAAATCCTGTAACCATTTCTTTAGCATATGAAGCCTTAACTTCAACAAATACATTATCATCAGCAATATCTGAAAGAGCTAATGCAGGATCAGCAATCTCTGCTGCCATATCCGGGCATGCTCTGTTAAGATCATCTGTTGTTGCAGAAACTGCAGCATCCTCTTCGTTGTTAGCAGGAAGCATAGAAACTAACTGTCTTACACCATTAGCAATAGTCTCCTCATCTCCTGTAAAATCAACAACTCCTGCTTCTGCCTGGAACTTAGCTGACGCTGAGTCAAGCTTTGATTCATTATTACCATCTAATGCATTAGGGCTGTTAACAAAAGCTTGGCCTTGCTATCTTCCATAAATGTAAAATCAGATAATGAAGAAAGAATTGCAAGTCCACCGCCACAGTTACCATAAACTGCTGTAATCTGTGGAATAACACCTGATGCAATAGACATCTTCTTATAAATTGTACCGAAACCTTCAAGAGCATCTGTTGCTTCCTGAAGTCTTAAACCTGCGCAGTCAATAAGACCTATCACAGGAGCTCCCATCTTCATAGCATAATCATAAAGTGCTGAAATCTTCTTAGCATGCATCTCACCGATAGAACCATTAAGAACAGTTGCATCCTGGCTGTATACATACACAAGATTACCATTAATAACTCCGTATCCTGTAATAACACCATCGGATGGAGCCTTCTTTTCCTGAATGTTAAAATCTGTAGATCTGGCAGTCACACCAGCACCGATTTCAACAAAGCTGCTATCATCAAGTATTGCTTCAATCCTTGATAATGCCTGTGTTGTATTACTCATTACGAGACCTCCCTTGTTTTTTACGTTGCTATTGCGCAACTCTTTGTTAATTTTATTACAATCTGCCAATAATTACAAGCATTTTTAGTCCTTTGTTTCAAATACAATCACAAATCCTTTTTTTATATTTATAACCGCCTCATTTTCTTTAATTTCATTACTCTGGCATATGCTTAAGCCCTGATGAAGTATATAATCATCAAGCACATATTTAAATCCTGCAAGGCTTATAATTGTTTCTTCAGATAGTGGAACAAGTGATACATAATCACCATACTGTCCTGTTTTTGACACTTTCACTTCTCCCATCTTATCATTTATAAGATATATTTTATTGTGGCTGTCACATATAAAACATGGCACATCACTGTCAAGTGCAGCCTTCATATTGCATATATTAGTAAATGTGTGATCCATCCTTGTACCTGTCGCCCCAAGTATATATATGACTGACGCTCCGGCTTTCAACGCATTTATAATAGCAATATGCGTATCTGTATAATCCTTTTCTTTAGGATAAGTCTTAATATCTATACTTTTATACTTATCAAGCAGTCCATCTTCTACTGAATCATAATCCCCCAGTATCATATCTGGCACAAGTCCGAGTTTATCAATATATTTAAGGCCACTGTCAGCTGCAATTATGTATTCCGCATTTATTGTCCTGACAAAATCCTTTGCCCAGCTTATATCAAGACTTCCCCCTGTCACTATAAGTGTTTTCATATCAATCTCCTTAATCTTACTAATCTGTAATATCATTCTTTCGTATTTTACCACATTAATCCAGATGTTCTTTATTTTTTCACAATTTTATTTTATAATATCTGAACAATAAAGGACTTATGGTTAAGTTCTATAACAAGGAGGAATATTATGTCTGAAAACGCAACTGACATAACTAATGACAACATTCAGGATAATAACGGGAATGACTCTCTTCTTACAGGTGGAAGCCTGTATGAAAGCAGCACTGACAAGTACAAGGATAACTTATCTTCTGCCATCACATTCTTTGTATGTGGAGGAATCGGAATCATTCTTATGATTCTTAATGATATCGGTATCATTAAGATAGTAACTAAAGATGCACCTTCATTCCTTTTTATTAATATTGTTCTTGGTCTGTTATTTATCGGATTCATTGCAATCGGTGTCTGGTCTTTGAAATACTCTAACAAAATTAAAGCCAAGGCTGAAACTGAGGATAAGAAAGCCGCTGATGTACTTAACTGGCTGGAAGACAACATAACCAAAGAAGATATTGAAAATTCTTACGCCGGAGACATTCAGGAAGAAATGAAATATTTTAACCGTACAGCTTATGTTAAAGAACAGTTAACCGTACAATTTACTGAACTCTCAGATGAAGAAGCCGAGAATTTTTCAGAACAGTTCGTTGAAAAAATGTTTAATTAATTCTTATAATCAATAAAACCCGCTGTGTAATTAACAGACACAGCGGGTTTACTATATTCTGATTAGTTGTTAGAAAGGAATTCATCAATTCCCTTAGCTCCAGCCTTTCCTGCTCCCATGGCAAGAATAACTGTAGCTGCACCTGTAACAGCATCTCCACCGGCATATACACCTTCCTTAGATGTTTTACCAGTTTCTTCTTCTGCTACGATACATTTTCTCTTGTTGATGTCAAGTCCCTTAGTTGTTGAAGATATAAGTGGGTTAGGTGAAGTACCAAGTGACATGATAACTGCATCTAATTCCATAACAAACTCTGAACCAGGAATCTCTACAGGCTTTCTTCTTCCTGAAGCATCAGGTTCACCAAGTTCCATCTTAATACACTTCATACCTGTAACATTACCCTTGTCATCTGTAAGAATCTCTGTCGGATTAGTAAGAAGGTCAAATATAATTCCTTCTTCCTTAGCGTGATGTACTTCCTCAGCTCTTGCTGGAAGCTCCTCCTCACTTCTTCTGTATACGATATGAGTTTCTGCTCCAAGTCTTAATGCTGTTCTTGCAGCATCCATAGCAACATTACCACCACCAACGATAGCAACCTTCTTAAATCTTGCTATTGGAGTATCATACTCATCCTTGAAAGCTTTCATAAGATTACTTCTTGTAAGGTACTCATTAGCTGAGAATACTTCGTTAGCATTCTCGCCCGGAATACCCATGAATCTTGGAAGACCTGCACCAGAACCTATGAATACTGCATCAAAGCCTTCATCTTCAAGCAACTGGTCAATTGTCATTGACTTACCAATAACAACGTTAGTCTCAATCTTAACGCCTAACTTCTTAACATTCTCAACTTCGTGGGCAACTACTGTTGACTTAGGAAGACGGAATTCAGGAATACCATATACTAATACACCACCAGCCTCATGTAAAGCCTCGAATATAGTTACGTCATATCCCATTTTTGCAAGGTCTCCGGCACATGTAAGTCCTGAAGGACCTGAACCGATAACAGCAACTTTCTTGCCTTTCTTCTCTGTTGGCTTCTCTGGCTCAACATTATTCTCTCTTGCCCAGTCAGCAACAAATCTTTCAAGCTTACCAATTGATACTGATTCACCCTTGATTCCTCTGATACACTGACCTTCACACTGTGTCTCCTGTGGACATACACGGCCACATACAGCAGGAAGTGCACTTGACTTACCAATAATCTTATATGCTTCCTCAATATTTCCTTCTTTTACCTGATGAATAAATGCTGGGATATCGATAGATACAGGACAGCCCTGAACACATCTTGCATTCTTACAGTTAAGGCATCTTGTTGCCTCTTCCATAGCTTCTTCCTTGTTATATCCAAGACATACTTCATCAAAATTCTTATTTCTTACGTCAGGAGCCTGCTCTCTGACTGGCACTTTCTTCATTACGTCCATTTTGAAACCCATCCTTTCTAATTACACTGTCCACAACCGCCGTGATGTGTATCGCCTTCCTGAAGCTTGAGCATTGCTCTTCCCTCTTCAGTTCTGTACATAGCACTTCTCTTCATAGCCTGGTCAAAGTCAACAAGATGACCGTCAAATTCAGGTCCGTCAACACATGCAAACTTAATCTCATCGCCAACCTTAAGACGACATGCACCACACATACCAGTTCCATCAACCATAATCGGATTCATGCTGACAATTGTAGGAATTCCAAGTTCCTTAGTAAGAAGACAGACGAATTTCATCATAATCATAGGTCCGATTGCTACACATAAATCATAATGTTTTCCTTCTGCAACAAGATCCTTAAGCACATCTGTACCCATACCTTTTCTTACATAGCTTCCATCATCAGTTGTTATGTAAAGATTACCAGCAACAGCCTTCATCTCTTCCTCTAAGATTATAAGTTCCTTATTCTTAGCACCAACGATAACATCAACATCTACACCATGCTCATGCATCCATTTAACCTGTGGATATACAGGTGCTGTTCCAAGACCTCCGGCAATGAATACAATATTCATCTTTTTGAGTTCTTCAATATCCTTGCTGATAAGCTCTGATGGACATCCAAGAGGTCCAACAAAATCTTCAAATGCATCTCCTGCTTTAAGATGTGACATCTTCTCAGTAGACGCTCCAACTATCTGAACAACTATTGTTATAGTTCCCGCTTCTCTGTCATAATCACAAATAGTAAGTGGAATTCTTTCGCCCAAATCATCCATCTTTACAATAACGAACTGGCCAGGTTCACAATGTTTAGCAACTCTAGGAGCTTCAACATCCATAAGGAAGATCTTCTCTGCTAACTTCTCAGCCTTAAGAATTTTATACATTACAATTCTCCTTTCAAAAAGTAATATTATGAAGTGCATTACGCACTATCAACCTTTAGTATTCTTTGGCAGAATAACTGCCTTCTGTACCTGTAACAGTATACACCTTGCCGCTTGATGTATCAACGCCATATAAGCCTGCAGTTGTTGTAGAACCACCCTTTATTACATCATACCTGATAATATACATTTCCTTATCAGAAACTGTCGCCTTAGTTTCATATACAAAATTAGCTTTTGAACCATCTACTGCAATATTTTCTGATTTTAACACTTTTTTTGCTATCAGTGTATTCTTAAGCTGGCTTTCTGCCTGACTGAATGTATATTTATTCTTAACCTCAACATTATAATTACGTTTTACAACTGGACTGCTCTGATTGTGTTCATTAACTATAATAAATGATACAACTGTATTACCTGATGGCATTGTGAACTCCCCTGTATACTCTGTTGATGCTGCTGTAGGTGTTGAACCATCTATTGTATAATACGCCTTGCATTTATCTGGTATATTATTAATCACTACTTTTTCGCCTTCTGAATACTTACCGGATACAGGTGTAACATCTGGTGCTGCCGGTGCTCCATACTCAATAACATATTCTAATTCGACAACATTACTGCTCACACCTATAGAATTAATCGCAACAGCTTTTATTTTGGTTGTTCCATTCTGTATTTCTATCGCAGAACCATCATATAAATCACTCTTTTTACCTGGCTCTGAACCATCAGTTGTGTAATAAACAACTGCCCCTGTATCACATGTAAATTTAAGTTCAATATTATCATCATATGAACCAGCTGCCTTTGATGGTACAGGCTCATTTACAATATATTCTTTAACAACATCTTTACAGGAACCATCTTCATATTTTCTTATAAGTTTAGTTAAATTATCGCCATCCTCTTTCTTATAATATATCTGTGCCAATGATTTAACAGCATCTTTATAATTTTCATCATAAGAAAGAATGTCCTTTAACACATCAACTGCATCATTCTCATTGCCTGAACTCTCATAACATTTAAACAGTGTGTATTTAAGATCAAGATTTTTCTTTCCTTTAGCATCTTTGGATGCCTTGCTGAGCATCCCCGCTGCATCTCCATAATTACCTTCTTCATATAACTTCATTCCCTGATTATAATAATAATCATATGACTGTTTTTTCTTCTTAGATGCAGATACAACAATAATAATTGTAATAATTGCTATAACAGCCACTGTTGCTGCAACTGAAACAATTATTATTTTTTTCTTTTTATCGTTTTTCTTCTTTGCTGAAATATTTCCATCAGCTTCTGGTATTTTGTCCTCTTCTGTTTCTGAATAATCATCATCCTCTAATAACGGATCTTCTTCATATTCATCATCTTTTAACAATTCCTTAGGAATTGTTGGAACAACCTGTGTCTTCCCATAATCTATATCATTAACATTCTGTTTTTTTTCAACAACACCATTTTCAGTTCCTACAAATGCTTTGGCAACTGTAGTTTCTTCTTCAGCCATTTTTTGTAATGACTTTGCAATTTCATCTTCTAAACTTGTGTCTTTATTAAAATCGTCTGACATTGTAGACCTCCATACAATTAAATAACATTTTGATATTAACATATTAAGACATTTTAATCAATAAAATAGATTTTTATGATTTTTATTTTTGTTTAACCAAATATACACACTTTGCTCACATTTAATGTATATATTATATATCAGATAGCAAAGAGAATTCTTTCTATCTCCCCCTCATATTTTAAAAAGGAGATGTTTGACCGCATCTCCTTTTTTCATGTCTTTATTTAATTATCTAATGCTTGTTACCCTTACAACACAGCTAAGAGTCTTATCATTTACAACTGCAGTTATTGTCGCCGTTCCAGCCTTTCTTCCTATAACCTCACCAGATGATGAAACTGTACACACTCTCGGATTACTGCTTCGCCATGTTATTTTGCTTGTCGTTCCAATGACATCAAGAGTATATCTGTCATACTGCTCAAGAGTAATATTTGATCTGCTAATTGCAAGCGAATGAACTGTACATGTTGATTCTACACCTGCACCATCACTTATAACAAAAACATCTGCTGTTCCTGGACCAACTGTTGTAATAACACCATTGTCATCTACAGTAACTATACCTGTATCAGATGAATACCATTGATAAGAATCAGTATTAACAGCAGGTCTTACTATTACTGATAATTTTCTTGATCTGCCTGTAAGCATATATATATCTTTTGAATTAATTCTTAAAGAAGATATATTAACTACCGGCGTAACATAAACCCAGCATATGCCTTTTATATTATTACCATCCTGTGATGTTGCTGTTATCTTAACCTTTCCTGTACTCAACGCAAATATCTCACCATCCTCATCAACTGTAGCAATTGACTCATTTGATGAAGTCCATGTGACATCTTTAATTGTTGCATTCTCAGGATAAACATTTGCTGTAACTTTCTTTGAATCTCCAACAAGTAATCTTACTGTACTTGGTACTATTTCAATTCCAGTTACAGGATTAACAACTTTAACAATACATGTTGCTGTAACACCGCTACCATCTGCTGCAGTTGCTGATATAACAGCATTGCCCACTGATTCTGCACTCAGATTACCCTCTGAATCAACATAACATATACTGTTGTCTGAAGATGACCATATAACATTCCTGTTAGTTGCTGTTTCTGTACCAACCGTTGCAATAAGTTTTCCTGTTGCACCAACATTCATAAATTTATCTGTTTCACTAAGCGTAATGCTTGAAACATATTCTTTTACTACAATCGTACATGCTGCTGTTAGGTGACATTCCTCTGTTGTAACCTCAATAACACAACTGCCTCCCTTTAATGCTGTTACAACACCATATTCATCTACCGTTGCAACTGATGTATCACTTGAAAATATGTAACATTCTTATTCTCAGCATCTATTGGTTCTATAGATGGAATAATAGCATATTTTGCTCCAACCCATAACTCCTGATAATCAGAATTAAGTTTAATGCCTGTAACCGGCTGTGTAACTGTAACAACACAATATGCTGTAAGTCCTGTATCTACATTCGTACATATTATAGATGTCGTACCTGCTCCTGTAGCAGTTACCTTTCCATCACTTTCCACTGTACAGACTTCTTTATCACGGCTTTCCCATGAAACTATCTTATTATCAGCATTCTCTGGCAGACATGTTGCATTAAGCCAGAATACCTGTCCTTTTCTTACTGTAATATCTGTTGTATTAAGGACGATAGATGTAACAGGCTGTTTAACATATATATTACACATGGCAGTTACACCACCATCTAAAGACTTGCAAAGAATTGTTGCACTACCTGTTCCAACAGCTTCCACAAGTCCATTAGAATCTACAATACAAACATTTGTATTAGACGATTCCCAGCTTACTGTTCTGTTAGTCGCTGTAAGAGGAAGAACTTCTGCTGTTATTCTTAATCTGTCTCCCTTTGACATTATCTCATCTGTATAATCAAGTTTGATTGTCTCAACTGGAATACTTATAATAAAATTACATGTAGCAAGAAAAGCACCATCCTCTGTCTTGCAGACAACTGTACAATATCCTGGTGCAACATATGTTACAAGTCCATTTTCATCAACCTTGCAGACAGATTCATTAGATGATGACCATGTAACATTCCTGTTAACGCCATTACCAGATGGCAATACAGTAGCAACAAGCTGATACTGTCCGATTGCCATTGCTGATTCTACAGTTGTTGCATTAAGAACAACTCCTGTAACCGGCTCCCTTACATATACGTCACATGTAGCAACTTTAAGACCATCTTCTGTTATTACTGTAATTGTAGTAGTTCCACCAGAAACACCCTTAATAGTTGCTGTAAAGCTGTCACCCTCTACTGTTGCAACACTTGTATCTGAAGATGACCACAAAACATTCGAATTAGTAGGTCCTGATGGATTAAACAATAACTGGACTGTTCCTGTACTTCCTCTGTCAATTGTAAGTGACGATGGATTAATAGTCACTTCTCCTACAGGAGTTGTTACATATATAACACATGTTTCCGATTTAATAACACCGTTAATATTCTGCGATACCTTAAGATGAACTATACCGGCAGCTACTCCTTTAACAGTAAATATTCTTCCATCATCAGACTGTGATACTTCAATTAAATCATATGTAGGAACAACTCCAGCTGCATCAGGCTGATTAGTAACTGTATATGTTATCTGTTCCTTTGTTGGATTATTAGTCACCAGTGCTGTTATATCAATAGTACTTCCTATATTAACAGTAGTAGAAACTGTACTTAATCCAAATCCATCAATTACTGTTATTTTATAAACAAGCTGATAAGGAAGTCCATAAACTGTATATAATTCATCCTGCACTCTTGTTGCATATATAGTTGCTGTTCCTGCCCCAACAGCCTTAACAAGACCTGTTGATGAATCCACCTGAAGAACTGTATTATCAGATGTTGACCATGTAACTTCTGACGCAATGGCAGATGTTGATAACTGTAACTGGTCTCCAACATTCATATTGCTTACTTCATTTCCCATTTTCTTAAATGGAACTACAATATTCACTGCATCTTTAGTGAACCATGACTCATTACCACCCACATCTAATGTTGTAAGTCCTGCACTTACAGTAGTCACCCCTGCATGAACACCACAAACTGTACCGGCAGCTACTGTTACAATATTGGTATCTGCTGTTCTGTATACAACATTTGACTTTTCAGGATATACAACATTTGATGGTAGTTCTTCATATGAAAATGTTTCATAATCTTTATCAGATAAAACCATGTATTTAGCTGAAGGATTACTCTGTAAATGTGTTATAAAATGTCCTTGTGCATTAGTAATATTTTCTTTAAACTTAACTTCAGATCTTACTGTAAATGTATATGTAAGCGCATTAATTCCACTTCCATCTGATGTTCTTGCTGTAATAGTTGTTGAACCGCCTCCTATCACTTTAAGCACAACCTTTGATGAATCGCGATAATACATTTCAACAACACCATCAGATTTAACCTCTCCACTTGAATCATTAGATGTTTCGATAAAAAGCTTATTACTCTCACATGTATTTGCTGTGATTGTAATAAGATCTCCCTCTTTCATCAAGTCAGCTTCCTGAAGTGTCTGGTTTCCTCTTTCCCTTACAACATTAACATTGATAGGAACATATACTGCTGCTGTCGATGTTGCAAGAACATTATCATATACAACCGCACCTGACTCTGAAAATTTTTTAGAATGATATGCAGCAGTTATTGTTGCCGCACCAGCTCTGTTACCGTATACAGTAGGATTAGTTGTACCAGATATATTCTGTAAATATGTATCTCCACCTGAGCTTGGATTCAAAAACTTTACGACATCATAATCCTCATCAGATATTGACCACTCAAGCCTGACAGGACTTGCTATTCCATTATTTGATGGATTACTGGCATCATAATATTCATCATCTGTTCCTGAAAGATTAGCATGAATCACCGTTGATGTCTGTCCCTGCGCAACACTCGACCGTGCAGGTGTCAGACTAAGTGAAACACTTGAATCAGCATTAGCAAAAATAAATACACCTCCACACGCAACTCCTGCAATAAGTACCGCTATGGCAATCTTCCATTGTAATTTCAGACGCATTGTAATCTGCTTTATTTTCCTTATATTCTTCATATATATCCCTCACTTTTAATATTCCATTAAAATAAAGTTGTCTTTAAAATGTACAAACTAATATCTATTATATTATATCGAAACATTCTTTATAAATTTTACAACCAGTAGTGGATTTTTTCAATACAATATACAATATTTTCTATTTTTTTTTGGGAAATATACAAATTGTACACCTGGGTTTTATCCTTATTCAATTAAATAATTTCTTAATTTCAGTTACATTTTTAAATTTTTTGCTTGACAGATTCATTTTTTATGTGTATTATGTCACTTGTGTTCGCGAGAAATTCCATTCAAGGAACATTACATATGCGCGAGTGGCTCAGTGGTGGAGCACCTCCTTGCCAAGGAGGGGGTCGCGGGTTCGATCCCCGTCTCGCGCTCTTTTATTTTGTAAGGAAGTCAGTATTTATCTGGCTTCCTTTTTGCTTGTCCTTAATTTTCTTTGAAGACAAACCTTATTTGCAATAACAATATTCAATTCAATTATAAAAATCACTATATTCTTTTGTCAAATAAAGTTGTAATTTATCATATTCCTTTCAAAACATATAAAAGTTTAGGCAAAAATGATGGAATTAATCGGATTATTATGGTAAAATATTGTAGCAATAAAATATTTTGGAGGTATCTAAAAAATGAAATTAAATTTAAGACCAGCTGAAGAGTGTACATTTGACGCTGTATCATTAGGTGAAGTTATGCTTCGTCTTGATCCAGGTGAAGGAAGAATCCGTACAGCAAGAAGCTTTAGAGCATGGGAAGGCGGCGGAGAATACAATGTTATCCGTGGACTTCACAAGTGCTTCGGTATGAGAACTGCTGTTATCACATCATTTGCTGATAACGAAGTAGGTCTTCTTATGAAGGATTTCATCGAACAGGGTGGCGTTGATACATCACTTATCTGCTGGAAGAAGACAGATGGTATCGGTCGTCTTTGCAGAAATGGTCTCAACTTCACAGAGAGAGGATTTGGTATCCGTGGTGCTAAGGGATGCTCTGATAGAGCTAACACAGCTATTTCACAGGCTACTCCAGAAGATTTCGATTTCGATTACATCTTCAAGAACAAGAGCGATGGTGGTTTAGGTGTTCGTTGGTTACATACAGGCGGTATCTATGCTGCTCTTTCTGAGCAGGCTTGCGAGACTGTTATTGCAGCTTGTAAGGCAGCTAAGAAGTACGGTACAATCGTATCTTACGATCTTAACTACAGACCATCTATGTGGGAAGCTATCGGTGGTTTAGCTAAGGCTCAGGAAGTTAATAAGGAAGTTGCTAAGTATGTTGACGTTATGATTGGTAACGAAGAAGACTTCACAGCTTGCCTTGGTTTCGAAATCGAAGGTAACGATGAGAACCTTAAGACTCTTAACCTTGATGGTTACAAGAAGATGATCAACGAAGCTGCTGCTACATACCCTAACTTCAAGGCTGTTGCTACAACACTTCGTCAGGTTAAGACAGCTACAGTTAATGACTGGTCAGCAATCTGCTGGGCTGATGGAGAAATCTACAAGGCTGCTCAGTATGATGGTCTTGAGATCATGGATAGAGTTGGTGGCGGTGATTCATTCGCTTCAGGTCTTGTATATGGTCTTATGACATTTGAAGATGCTGAGAAGGCTGTTAACTATGGTGCAGCTCACGGTGCATTAGCTATGACAACTCCTGGTGATACAACAATGGCTTCTCTTAAGGAAGTTGAAGGTATCGTTGGTGGTGCTGGCGCAAGAGTTCAGAGATAATCATCTGATTCATTAATTTAAGATTCATCCAAGATGGGCGGTGCTTTTAACACCGCCCTTTTTCATTTACAATATGATACCTTTTTATAGTCTCATTATGATTGTATTTATAGGTATAATTGTGCAATTTCTCATTCTAAAAAAGAAAAAAATCCTATAAGAATATCAATTCAGATATCCTTATAGGATTTTTATTAATATATGACTTTTATTTTTCTAAAAAGCACCTATAAATCACTGATCAAAAATGTATTTATAGGATACACGCAGTCGTATTATAATGTTACACCCTGCTTAAAGATTGCAAGATCATGGAATCCTGCTATCTCAGCCTTAACCTTCTTACCAGAAGCAACATCTAATACAAGCTGGAAAAGTTCCTTAGCTGCATCTTCAAGTGGAAGATCATCTGTAACAATTCTTCCTGCATTGAAGTCAATCCAGTTGCCCTTATTTCCTGCAAGTCTTGAATTAGTTGCAATCTTAACTGTAGGAACCGGTGATGCAAATGGTGTTCCACGTCCAGTTGTAAAAAGAACCATCTGTGCACCTGAAGCTGCACAAGCTGTTGCAGCAACAAGGTCGTTACCAGGTGCGCTGAGAAGATTAAGCCCCTTAGTATTAACTGGCTCTGCATATGCAAGAACACCCTTTACTAATGAGCTTCCTGACTTCTGTGTACATCCTAAAGACTTGTCCTCAAGAGTTGTGATACCACCATCCTTGTTTCCTGGAGATGGATTCTCGTAAATCTCCTGACCATTCTTAATGAAGTATTCCTTAAAGTCATTAATAAGGTGAACTGTCTTCTCGAAGAGTTCCTTGTTAGCACATCTGTTCATAAGAATTGTTTCAGCGCCAAACATCTCTGGAACTTCTGTAAGGATAGTTGTACCACCCTTAGATACAAGCATATCTGAGAAAAGACCAACTGTTGGATTAGCTGTGATACCTGATAATCCATCAGAACCACCACACTTCATACCAATGATAAGTTCCTTTGCATTAACCTTTTCACGCTTAAATGTAGCAGCATAAGCCATAAGCTCGTTCATAAGCTTCTCTGCTTCTTCCTGCTCGTTCTCAACATCCTGAACCTGAAGGAACTTAACTCTGTCTGGATTAACCTCTCCGATATAATCCTTAAGAACTTCAATACGGCTGTTCTCACATCCAAGACCAAGTACAAGAACTGCACCTGCATTAGGATGATTAATTAAATCAGCAAGAATCTTTCTTGTATTCTCCTGATCTTCTGTTGTCTGTGAACATCCATATGGATGAGTAAATGCAACTACTTCATCTACTCCTTCTGGCTTGTTAGCTCTTGCTGTTGCTTCAATTGCTCTTGCAATTGAGTTAACGCATCCAACTGTAGGAACAATCCATACTTCGTTACGGACACCAACCTTGCCGTTCTCTCTCATATATCCATCGAAATAAGCTGGCTCAGTAGGCTCAACATCCTTATGTCCCTCTGGTTCATAAGTATATTCAAGTAATTCTCCAAGACCAGTCTTTAAGTTATGAGTATGAACCCATGCTCCAACCGGAATATCAGCCTGTGCAAATCCAATTCTGAAACCATATTTGATAACCGGATCACCATTCTTGATAGCCTTAATTACAAACTTGTGTCCCTGTGGAATATCTTCTACAGTTGTCACATCAATTCCTGCAACATTAAGAGTTGTGCCTTTAGCAATAGGTTTTAATGCTACAGCAACATTATCATCTTTATTAATCTTAATAAAATCCTGCATATATTCTCCTTGTAATTCTAATTATTATATTAAATAAGAGCGGATGAATATAAAACATCCGCTCTGTAATCACTCAAAGGGCCTGTTAATTAGTCGTCAAGAGCTAAATCATTAACAACTGCTCTCATACCTCTTTCTCTGATATCTGTGATGTACTCAGTAATAACTTCTTCAAGGTTAAGAACCTTAGAAAGATCCTCGCCACCAAAGAACTTAGTATTGCTTAAGTAAGCATGTGTGAATTCCTTAGCAGACTTTCCTGAATTATCTCTGAAGAAATCAAGAACAGCCTTGTCATCTGTGATGTTGTACTCTTCACCGTTTCTGTTACCCTTTAATACAATACCGCCGTTAAACTCAGCTTCTGTCTGTGATGTATAGAAGCTCATAAGTGCAGCGATAGAGAATGTAAGGTACTTAGGAAGCTTGTTAAACTTGTTAACATATCCTAAGAATGAAGGTAAACATCTAGCTTCCCACTTAGATACTGAGTTAAGTGAAATGCTTAATAATCTATGATCTACGAATGGGTTAAGGAATCTGTCAATAACAGCCTTAGCAAACTCTTCACAATCTTCCTTAGAAAGTGAAAGTGTAGGAATAACTTCATTGTAAAGTGTCTCTTCCATGTACTTTCTGATTACAGGATCCTTCATAGAATTCTCTACATTGTCATTACCAGCAAGGAATGAAGCTAATACAAATGATGTATGAGATCCGTTAAGGATTCTTACCTTTCTTTCCTTGTATGGATGATGATCCTTAGTAAATACTACATTAAGTCCAGCTTCCTTGAATGGAAGTTCCTTCTCAAGCTGCTCAAGTGGAAGATTAGAATCACTCTCTACAACCCAGAGACCGAATACTTCAGCTCTGTCGATAAGCTGATCCTCATATCCCCATTCCTCGCAAAGCTTAGCTGCGTCTTCTTGGATATCCTGGAACAATTCTATCTACGAGTGTTGGGCAGAATGAGCAGTAATTGTTAACCCAATCCTTGAATCCATCTTCAAGTCCCCAAAGCTCGATAAACTTCATGATGCACTTCTTTAATTCAATACCATTATCAGCGATAAGCTCACATGGAAGTAAGATAAGTCCCTTATCTGCTGCTCCGTTGAACTTCTGATATCTCTTGTAAAGGAGCTGTGTAAGCTTTCCTGGGTATGTCTTAGGAGGACGTGCATTAGGATCGTTATCTGTCTCGTCAAATACGATACCAGCCTCTGTTGTATTAGAAACGATGAATCTAAGAGTCTCGCTTGTACCATACTCAATGTACTTGTCATAATCCTCAATAGCTGCAACTGCATCTACTACTGATGTAATCTGACGTGTGATTTCCTTAGGCTTTCCATCAACAAAACCTCTTAACTGAAGTGTGTACTGGCATTCCTGATCATGGAATCTCTCAAGTGTACCGAACTCGATAGGCTTAACGATAACAACACCACCGTTGAAATCTGTCTTCTCATTAGTTACATCGAAGATATAATCAACGAATGCTCTAAGGAAGTTACCCTCACCGAACTGCATAACCTTAACAGGTCTGTCAACTGCATGTGTAATACTCTTGTTTAATCTCTGCATCTTAAATCTCCTTTTTCATTGGGAATAATCCGTTTTACGATAACGGTCCCTAATTATTAACCAGTAAATGGTATGTAAATAAGTGCATGTAAGCGCTTTCATAAATAAAATATACTTAAAAATGCTCTAAGTCAATACATTTTTCTGCTTTTAAAAATTCTTACATTACACTTGTTTTTATAATAATACCATTGTATAATTCATTTATCAATATGTAAGCGCTTACATTTATTCATTTTTATCAATTTTTGTTAGGCGATACATTTACATTCGTCAAGAGATGAGGTCGCACATGAATATTAATATATATGATGTTTCTAAAAAGCTGGTGTATCCATAGCAACAGTTTCAAGGGTTCTTAACGGCAACACCAGGGTTTCTGAAAAGACAAGAGACAAAGTTATTAATGCAATGAAAGAATTAGACTACACTCTAATGTATTTGCAAGAGGATTAGGTCTTAATACTATGAAGACAATTGGCATTATGTGCATAGATTCATCTGATATATACCTTGCCAACGCTGTTTACTATCTTGAACAGGAGCTTCGCAAATACAACTACGACTCTATTCTTTGCTGCACTGGTAAAGATTACAATAATAAGAAGAATTATCTCGAGCTTCTTTTAAGTAAAAGAGTTGACGGAATTATTCTTGCCGGTTCACAGTTTGTAGAAAATACCAGTGAACATAACAACGACTACATTATTAATGCAGCTAAAGATGTTCCTATAGTTCTGGTCAACGGCTATCTGGACGCTGACAACATTTATTCAGTAATGTGCAATGATGAAGAAGCTGTATACAATGCAACAAAACTCTTGATAAATAATTCACATCGTAATATAGTTTACTTATATACTAGTACTTCATACAGTGGCATGAATAAGTACCGCGGCTATCTTAAAGCAATTAATGAAGCCGGTATTACTCTCCCGGATGAATTCCATCATCTGTGTGGCAAGAACATATCTCATGCCAGAGATTATCTTACATATCTGTATGATAAAGGTATGAAGTTTGATGCCGTTATGACATCTGATGACTCTATCGCTGCCGGTGCTGTCAAGTTTGCACATACCCACGGAACCAGAATTCCTGAGGATTTAGAGGTTATTGGATATAATAACTCTGTTCTTTCATTATGTACAGAACCTGAGCTTACCTCTATTGACAGCAAGGTTGAGGAACTATCCTCATGCGCGGTAAGCGTGCTTATGAAGCGTTTTATCCGGTGAAGATGCTGATAATCACAGTATCATCGCCGCTGATATAATAAAACGCAACACAACAATATTTTAATTCACAGGAGGATTATGAATCATGAAACAGTTCATGGACAAAGACTTTTACTTTCAACTCCAACAGCTCAGCATTTATTCCACGATTATGCAGCTAAGATGCCAATACTTGACTATCACTGCCATATCAACCCTAGAGAAATCGCTGAAGACAGAAAGTTTGAGAACATCACACAGGTATGGCTTGGTGGCGATCATTACAAGTGGCGTCAGATGAGAACTAACGGTGTTGATGAGAAGTACATCACAGGTGATGCTTCTGACCGCGAGAAGTTCCAGAAATGGGCTGAGACTCTTGAGATGGCTATTGGTAACCCACTTTATCACTGGAGCCACCTTGAACTTCAGAGATACTTCGGATACAACGGTATTCTCAACGGCGACACAGCTGAGGAAGTATGGAATCTCTGTAATGCAAAGCTTCAGGAAGATTCTATGTCAGTTCGTAACCTTATCAAGCAGTCAAATGTTACATTAATCTGTACAACAGATGATCCTGTTGACTCACTTGAGTGGCATCAGGTTCTTAAGGATGATAAGACATTTGACGTACAGGTACTTCTGCATGGAGACCTGACAAGGCTATGAACATTGAAAAGCCAGAATATCTTGATTACCTTGAGACATTATCTAATGTAAGCGGAATTAAAGTTAATTCATTCGCTTCATTAATAGATGCTCTTAGAAACCGTATGGATTTCTTTGCTTCTATGGGATGCTCAGTATCAGATCACGCTCTTGAGTATGTAATGTACAAGCCATACACAGAAGAAGAAATCGAAGCAATCTTTGCTAAGAGATTTTCTGGTTCTGCTATCACTACAGAAGAGATGAACAAGTTCAAGACAGCATTCATGGTATCTGTAGGTAAAGAATACAACAAGCGTAACTGGGTAATGCAGTTACATTATGGTACAATCCGTGATAATAACAGATTCCGTTATGACCAGTTAGGTCCAGATACTGGATTTGACTGCATCAACACATATGACTGCTCTGCTGAGATGGCTCAGTTCCTTAACGCACTTAATGCTACAGATGAGCTTCCTAAGACAATCATTTACTCACTTAACCCTTCAGTTAACGCTGCTATCGGAACAGTTATCGGATGCTTCCAGGATTCTAAGGCTGTTGGCAAGATTCAGCGGGTTCAGCTTGGTGGTTCAACGATCATAAGGTTGGTATGACTAACCAGATGACAAGCCTTGCTAACTTAAGTCTTCTTGGTAACTTCATCGGAATGCTTACAGATTCAAGAAGCTTCCTCTCATACACAAGACATGAGTACTTCAGAAGAATCATGTGCGAGCTTATCGGTGGATGGGTAGAGAATGGTGAATACCCAGCAGATGAGAAGGCATTGAAGAAGATTGTTGAAGGTATCTCATACAACAATGCTGTAAGATACTTTGGATTTGATCTTTAATTCATATTCTTAACGAGAAAAGCAGTTATCACAATTAATGTGGTAACTGCTTTTTATGCGATGTCATAATTACTTATCAATTTTACTTATAAGACTGCTACTGTTCTCAAACAGAATATTTTTCATTTCATTTTCAAGCTTTCTCAATGTCAGACTTCTTAAAACCTACCAAATCTCCAAATTTCATCTGTTTCGTATGTCTTTTCACCCCACATACTTGTTTTCTCCGCCAAAAGCCCACTAAATGATCAAAAGATGCAGCCACCACACATCATGATAACTGCATCCATAATAATTATATATAACTACTTATTCTGTTCCTCTAACAGCTTCTTTAATCTGTCTATTTCTGCATCCTTTTCTTCTAAACGTGCCCTATTTTCTTCTAACTGTGAGTCTTTTTCTTCTAACTGTGCCCTATTTTCTTCTGCCTGCACTTCAGTTCATCAATCTCATCCTTCATCCTGTCAACCATCAGCTCTGCCGTATTCCTGTCTAATATCCTCAACGCTTCAGAAAACATACTGAGCACCTCCTTTGGTCTCTCCAAATACTCATTAATATCCAGACGTACTGATTCCAAGTCAGGAAATATCTCTATCAACTGCTCTATCTCCTCCGGTGTCTCGGCTACAAATAGCGACAGATACTTTAAGCGGTCAAGCTTCATCTTCTCGGTTACCTTTTCACTGTACTGCGTTCTGTCATAATCGTATTCCGTCACCTCGGTACGCCCTTTTCTAATATCAGAATATCGGTATTTCTTAAATGTGTCAAGGCTTACCAGTACAAAATCCGCAAAAGATTTATCTTAATTCCAGTATTAAACTTTGTTTTGCCGACATGAAAATATAATGCCTCATCAATCTCGCTGATAAGGCTGCTGCTACTGTTCTCAAACAGAATAATAGTATGAACTGGTCGCATATCCTTATACGAAGCGTTTTGACGAGCCATTCATCGAACTCCTAAGGCTCCCAGCACCTCCTATCTCACGGTTTCCAGTAATCATCTTATACTGGCGCAGCACAAGGTCTGCTGAGTAACACGATATTCTCTCTGCCTGAAAATCATAAGAAATCTTCTGAATCTCAATATTAGCGATACTTCCATCAGACATCATAACAACCATATCCATAATAATCATCACACCAAGGAACTGTGAATCCTCATTAGGAAATACTTCAAGAACAGTAACCTTCTGCCCCAGCAGACAACTCACCAGCTCTGAAAGCCTGTCTCTTCTCTCAACCGGATTAAATATCTTCTTAAAGAATGGATCATATAATAACGGAAGTGACTTCCTTCCCTTTAGAAAATCCTCATATCTTCCAATCCATTCTTCATTACTCTTAAGATATCCATATGCACTCAGGCTCCATGAATCTCCTTTAATCTGACGCATGGCTGCATCATAATAATCCTTCTTCTCACTAAACTCCATAATACATTTACAACACCAGTGTTACTTCCTCCTCTTAATTAATAAACATGCACATTTATATATGTACAGTATCATATATATAGAGAAGTGTAAATATACTTGTCGTATTCTGTAGTCTTTGCGTCGTCATCTGTTGTTTTTTCGTCGTATTAGGTTATCTCTTAATATCCAATCATAAATTCATATAAATCTTCCAATGCTTCCCAAATCAGCATTTTTCTCTCTGAAATCAATTGTGACAACTGCATCATCTGCATATCCGTTGGTATACAACAAACATCATAAGACATCCTAACCAGCTTTAACAAAAGTGCTGCTTTCTTGGTTTTAGGATATTTCATGCAGTATTCTTCAATTATAATTCTTGAGTATTCATCCATTTGTATCCACCATTATCTTTCATATTATTTATTAAATAATACTCTAAATCAAAGCCAAACACCAGCTAATAATCCGCTCATCATATTAATACTTTAGATTATTACAAATGTTTATTTATATCTAATCCTACTAACATATAAAGTAAACAATGTCATTTAGCGAACAGAAGATATCTTGTTGTGGATAGACGGTACGCTAGTGTGGTTGTATTCAATAAACCTTGTTTTTAGCCTTTAATATTCTTTGTAGATACCTCTTGTATTCATTAGATTTTATCAACTTGCTAGGTCAGTAATATTCTACACAAGGTATTTTTGCCAATTTCCTGACCTATTTAAAGTATACATGAAACTTCAGTATATTATTAAACATAATTTATAAATCATAAACAGCAATATAACTATCCTGCATCTTAGCCTTATGATATTTGCCATCATTTAAAATATACATTTTATCATCTATAACTATAATTCCTTCTATTGCAAATGATTTCTGAACAGTATATGCGCATTTATTATATCCTGACTGTGTATTTATCTCAAAACAAAATTATTTTCCCCATCATAATCAGCCCCAACTGTTGCATATAAATTACCATTATCTAATAAACATATATGATCCTGGTTTTGGTAATTAAATTTTATTTTCTTTATAATATTTCCTTCTCTGTCCATTTTTAATAAAAATTCCGAATAACATAAAACCCAGATAAAATCATTGTCTACAGCTATACCATTCGACTTATATTTAGAATATCTGCCTAATGATATATTCTTTTTGTTGTTCCATCTTTTTCTATATTATATATTTCATCACCTGTTGCAAGCCATAAAGAATCATCTTTTTATCATAAGATATTCCTTGTAAATTAATATCTCCGCCCAAAATATCATTCAACGAAAGTTCACTAATAACAGATGTCATATCTTTATTAATCTGAACAATTCTAGGTATAGTTCTTTCATTTGAACTTAATGCCCCATAATCAGCAATCCAAAATGTATCACTTTTTTCATCATAAGTTAGTCCTGTACAAGTAAAATTTTCTAATCCAATATCTTCAAATCTAACAATTTGTGATGGTGAAATATTCTTTGTTTCAGAATTAATTTTTTATTTGGAGAAATAGGTCTAGAAATTATTTTAATAATAATAGTAATAGCAGCTAAAATCACTATTAAAATCAATATAATTTTCAATGCTTTTTATACATTTCTTCTTTTCCTACCTTTCATATATTTAACAAGTGCAATAACTATATCTTTATTTAATATAAAAGCTCCAATAATAAAAAAGGCAACAATATCATTGATAAGATCCTATTTTTTAAATAATATATTATTATACTGCCTGTTAAAATTATAATTATAAATATGCATTGTTTTATATTAAACTTAATATTCAAATATTTTTTGTATCTACTATTCTATATATCATTGTTAAGAGATAACCTACAAATGTCGAAATTGAAGCAGCATATAATCCTAAATATTTAACAAACAATAAATTCACTACAATGTTAATTGCTGCAGCAATAAATGTTGTTTTGCAATTTCAATTGTTTTTGTTGCAACATAAACTACCCCAAGCAAACCAACTATAACATTAAATAATGATGCCACCAAATAAATAGGAATATTTAAATATGCCTCATTATAAGCAGAATTTACAAACCAACTAAATACAATTGGTAAACATACAATTATTCCAATACAAAATGTAGAAAAAATAGTTATTATCTTTTCTATTGTTTGTGAAAAAAACATCTCTATCTTCATCAAAATAATGTATTGCACCTGTTTCATGCCATGCCAATTGAAATATATTAAAAAAGTCATAAAAATTGCCGGAAACTTATGAGTAACTGCCAAAATACCATTTGCAGCAGTTCCTAATATAATAGACACTATTAATCTGTCTGAACTATTCATAACCCATAAAGAAAGCTGATTTGGCACAAGCGGAACAGAATATTTTAATTCTGCCAAAATTATTTTTTTATCATATACTTTTATAGATATATATTTATATATATTTAACTTTAAAAAAAGGAATATACAACAAATAACATTTCCACCAAAAGTTGCAACCAACATTCCTTCTGCACCCATTTTAATAAATGCAATACATAATACATTTAATACTATAGTTACGAAAGAACATATGAAGCTTCCAACTGCATAATCTACAGTCTTTTTTAATCCTCTTGCAATTTGAAGAAACATATTACTGAAACAAGTTGCTATTAAAATTAATACTATCCATATTTTATATAGAGACGACAAAAATGGAATAATAACCAAATATAAAATAAGAAATAACATGTTAAATCCAATAAGGAATAACAACCCATTAGACACAATTTTTTTTATTGATTTTTCATCTTTACAATTTAATAAATACCTAAAAACGCCCTGATCAATCATTAAAGATGTTATAGGAATTATAAGCTGGACTAACGTTGTGATTAAATCAACTGTTCCATATTCCTCAGTCGATAATAATGATGTATATAGTGGAAGTAGTAAAAAAGTTATAAATTGAGTTGAAATTCTTCCTATTGTTATTATTAAAGTATTTTTAGTTAAATCTTTTATTCTGCTCATAACTTTCCCTTATTATTTGCTACTATTTTGTTTGAATTTACCAGTTAATAATTTATATAATTTTCTTGCTTTTCTTTTAACACCAGGAATGTCATGAAATAATTTTACAAATAAGAAGAATGGATTTGTAATTGTATTTATAAACTTTTCAAACCTATTATATTGCCTATTATTATCATATAACTTCTGTTTAAATAATTTCTCACATCCACCTTTAACCCAATTTGTTCCATCATCACATACTCTATTTCTTACATTATAATATGATGGTGAATTATATTCAGGTATCATTCCCCAAGCAATATGTGCATGTCCATTAAAACAAAACGGCTGCATACAAGAATAGCCTACAGGTCTAAATTGAATTGGTTTGTTTAAATTTTTAAAAATGTTTTGAGTGTTCATTCTTCCATAACATTGAGATGCCTCACCTGAAGATAAATCAACTAATAAGCTCCATGCTCCTGCATAACAAAATTCTTTTCTTTTTTTGCCAAATAAATCCATCTTTAATTTAAACATATCCGATTTTAACACCGACCATGTATTTACATACTCATCTTTACTCATTTTTGTTAAAAGATTTTTTCCATTTGTTGCATCATCCCTTCCCACTGTTGCATGACATACAGCACCTGCATTTTTTTTACACCTTTCACATAAATCCGGAATACTTGATGCTATTTTATCATACGGCATTAACTCTATAGTAAACGAACACGGCGATTCTTTTATTTTCTTAACATTGCTCCAATATATTCCTTCTATTTTTTTATCTTTAATCTGCTCATAATGATATGAGCATTTAAAAAATAAATTTGTTAATAATTCCTCTGGAAAAGATAAAATTTCATCTAATCTTTTAGTTACTGTTGCATTTGTTATTATTTCAACTGAATGTCCTTCTTCTAATAATCCTTTTGTTAATGCGACAATATCTTTATATAACAATGTCTCTCCCTGTGCAGTTAAATTAATAAAGCATTCCCCTCCTAAACGCTCTTTTGAAAAAGCTTTTATCATATGCTCTATTGGATATTTGAATTCAATATCTTTTCGTTCATGCCATCCATCCACTTGTGATACGAGACAATATTCACATTTTAAATTACATAAATTAGTAGGAATATAGCATAATATTAATTTATTCATTTTATTCATAATTTAATCCTCTTTTATAATCGTATTAATTACATCAAAATTCTGTTTATAATTTAAACTCTTTGGATTTTCTAATTTCAAAAATTCATGTATCTGTTCTGTATTAATTATTTCATTGCCCACACAAATTTTTAATCCACTTTCGTTTTTTAACCATTCATCATAAACACCTGAAACCTTTTTGGTCGTATTGTCAAATGCTATACATTTTGTTCCACCTATAATAGAAAAAATCATTGAATGAAGTCTATCTGTTATAACAAGTTGAACATCCGCAAATTCATTTATTTTATTTTCTATGTATTGTTCTCTTTTATCAATCCTGATATATTTTTCGTCTATAACAGAACTGGAATCAATACAACAATAGCCTTGTAATTCCAACTCCTTTTTTAGTTTTTCGAGCCATTCATATTCTTCCGATTTTTCAATATCATTTCTAATGGAAAATATTATTTTTTTATTATCTTTGTTATGCTCTTTAATTTTATCCATTCTTAACAGTGCCATATCTGGCAGTAAAAAACATCTATCCTGTGGAATATTTAATTTGTTCAAACAATAATTATACGATCTTCGTTCTCTTAAACATAAATAAACATTTTTATTATTATCAAGTATACTTTTAAATTTATCTGATGATGAAAATCTGCCTTTCCCAGAAAAATAAACAGTTTGTGGCAAAATTATTATTTTATTATCACATAGTCTCTGAATAACATCTTCTATAACCATCTGGTCTTCATATAAATCCCCCATCCAGCCACCACCTGCTATAACAATAACATCATTCTTTTTTGCTTTAATCTTATAAGGAAATAATTCATATAAAAACTCTGGAACCTCTATAAAATCATTATATCCCCAATCTTTAAGTAAATTAATACTTTCCGACGCTATCAAATGATCTCCAAGATTTCCATGTATAGGAGTTCCTATTAAAATAATTCTTTTTTCAGAATTATTTTTTATTTTTTTGAACACCTCCTTATAATCCGGATAAGAAAGCTTTAACTTTATATATTTTTTTGTTTTATTAAAGAATGAAAATTTCATACATGTTCTCCATTTTAATATTGTCTATACTTATTAATATATAATCTATAAAAGCATTGATATAAAGGAAAAGAATATGCAAATATTATCATCTGAATTTTTCTGATTTTATTTAAACAATCTATTGAAATAATCTTTCTCACATTGTGTCTTGCATATTTCTGAACTTTCTTTATATAATCTCTTTTATAATATGAACTTCTAATCATACTATTAGCAACAACAATAAGCCAATGCAAATATCCAATTTCAATATACTTATTCTCATTACAAAAAGATAATCCGAAATCGTGCACTTCTTTAACTGCTCTTGCTAGATCCATTGTTCTATCTGTAAATTTCATACCTCCAATAGAAGCTCCTCTATGGCAATACACATAAAAGTTATAATTTGTAGATGTTATCTTTTTAGCATTTGCTATTACCTTATAATTAGTAAACATATCCTCATAAAGTTTTCCTACTGGATACAAGATATCTTTATATAAAGACTTTCTTATAACTTTATTACATGTTATAACATCTATCTCAGGTAATATTAACATGCCGTCTATTGCTTCCTGTGCAGAATATACTGTTAATTTATCCTGATAATTATTTGTCTCTATTTCTTTTTTTTCAGAACTATCTTCATATACATTTACACAACCATATGTTAATATATCGCAATTTTCATTTTTAATTACTTTTTTAAAATAAGTGTATGCACCTGGTAATATATAATCATCACTATCAATAAAAGAAATATACTCTCCCTCTGCTTCTTGCACGCATCTGTTTCTTACTGCTGCTAATCCTTTATTTTCTTGATGAATCACTTTAATAAAATCATACTTTTTTGAATACTCATCACAAATTTCACCGCTTTTATCTGTTGAGCCATCATCTACTAATAGAATCTCACAATTTTCAATATCTTGAGATATAATACTATCTATACATCTCCTTAGATATTTCTCAACATTATATACTGGTATAGCTATTGTTATTATCTTTTTGCACATTTTTTTCCTTTCATATTTAAATACATTTTCCTCGGATAATATGGAAGCCATAATACCGGAAATTTCCCCCCTAAAATGCTGCATATTACTGGTATTAAAATTCCCACACAACTCCCCAGCAATATATTGATAAGTATAATTACATTATTATCTCCAAATAAAAAAACAGCCTTTCTTACTATAGAAACAAAAATTGAATGAAACATATATATTGGTAAGGTATTCTCTCCTAAAATTATTAATATATTTCTAACTTTATGTACATGTAACCAATTAATAAAATTTATAAAAATACACATTCCTATTATTGCAAATATTGTTTTACTTATAGGCTGCTGATGAATATCCAAAGAATAAACATACAAATATATAAAACAATATAAAACTATTAGTACTCCTATTATCAAAAGATTACTTTTTTTTAATATATAAACATCTTTTAATTTATATTGATTAATTAAAAAGCCTACATTAAAAAAGCAAAAATAATATAAAAGCCTATCTAAAAGAAATTTAGTTTCAATATTAATTCTGATTTCGGAATGCATATATATATACCAGCCTATATAAAAAAGCAGTGTTAAAAAAAATATATATTTCTTATCAAGATAAATATATACAAAACTAAACATATATATAATCAACTGAATATACAAAAACCAAAAATGAGATATTGGTTTGTGCCATATTGAGCCAAATGCTGTTAAAGAATATTTTGTATTACCTATTAAATTCCCTACGATAACATAAATAAGAGTTCCCATAATATATGGAATTGCAATATCAATTAATTTCTTTTTTATAACATCTATATAGTTTGTATATTTACATACTTCTACATAGGAAAACAAAAAACCACTTATACAAAAAAACAATGGCATTTGAAATGATTCAACTAAATAATATAAATAAGACCAAAATGTAGTTTTATTAACAACATCTATACACCCAGATATTGCATGCCCCAAAACAACAAGTATTATTGCTGCCCCCTTCAATTCGTCTATTAAAACTATTTTTTTCATATAATGTTCTCCTTCTTATCTAAACCATATAGACTTATACGGAATTGCCTTATACCAATTAGCAACATATAAAACATATACTTGAAACAGAACTAAACTTCCATATGTTATAAAAGAAACTAAAAATCTTTTTCTATTATTAGAAATATTACATAAATAATCTGGTATATATAAAATTACTGTTGGTATAATAAAATAATCAAGGAATCTAAAAATGAAAGCAATTGATTCACTTAGCGAAGCAATTGCTAAAGCTATAGCAGCATGAGAAAAAAAATAATATTCCTTCTGTTCTATTTTTAGAAAACAATAATATCAAAAAATTAAAAGAGCAACTAAAAAACATCATCTCAAAATTAGTATCCATATACATTGCAGGAATATACTTCGCATATTTAGGTATATACCCCATTATATAAATCACCAAATTAAACACCCATTTTGCTCCAATTATACATCCTAATAAAAGAGCAAAAAACATTCTTCTTGTATATTTTTCCATATATAAAATACATTGGAATAAGGATTAAACAACTTCTATGAAATAGTGAAGCTATCAACAAAATAATAAATAATGCACGAATTCTCTTTTATATACATATTTGATTGAATATATATAGAGAGAGACCGCAATTATCTGCCTTATCATAGTACTTGAATCTAAAAAAATCCTGACAAAAGATACACATTACAGACTGCCAAAATACTTAGCATTATTGCATATTGCAATAATTAATATGGTATATGTTAAAATTGAACTACAAAAATTACCCATACATAATCATTTGTAAATTTTGCTACAATTTTATTTAAAAAATATAACCGCTCTCTACATATGAATCCACATTTAGATTAGTATGATATAAAACACTATAGAAAATTTTTCTATAAGTTCCTGTATAATCTGTACCAAATCCATATCTACTAGCATGTATAAAAACCATAGGAAAGAAAACCAATAAACATATTCCTATAAATTGAATACCATTTTTACTTAAAACTATGCTCAATTTTTTTTCTTTTATATCCAGAATTCTGTTCTATCTGCATTTTAAATTTTTGTATATTTCTGTTTTTCAACAAGATATGCAACAAAAACAGTATATAAAAATAATATAATATAAATCATATTCTTACCTTTTAAAACATCTAAATAAAATAACAATACGCGTAATAAAATTTGACATTTTAATACCACAATCCAGTTTTGTATTAAAGGCAAGTCTAAAAGTAGCTCTAGTACTTGTCTTATAATCTCTAATAGATTTAAGTATTACTTTATTGTCCCTTCAATTTTATCTGCACGAAAATCTAAAAGTTTCTTAACCGCCTTAAATCTTTGATTTCTACATTTTCCAAAATATCTCAGCTCATGTTTTATTCTTTTCTTTAATCCACCGCCATCAACTGATGTATTAGTTCCATATCTTCTGAATAAAATATGAGGAGAGTTGTCAAACACTACTTTTCCTCCTGTAGCCCAACATGTTAGAACTGTCCATGAATCGTGTGAATATTCCAAATCAAGCTTAGATGAACCATAAAGCATGTCTCTCAAATTTTTATTTAATACAAATGTACAGCCTGCTAAACGTTCTCTCACAAGCTGACTATATATACTTAACTTTAATTTAGGATATGACTGTACACTCAATGGCTTCAAATCTTCATTAACACGCTGCAAAGAAGTACAATATAAAAGAGGTTTACTTGTGTCTTCTTTTTTCAATCTCTCAATTCCACTAATCAATTTATCTGGCATCCAAACATCATCTTGATCGGCATAAGCATAAAAATCACTCTTATCACTACTATCTATCAATTCTAGAAAACTTCTTATAAATCCACAATTTTGTCCTTTAATTAATTTTATTTGGCCTTTACTTTCATAATCTTCCAGTATTTTAGCGTTCCATCTTCAGAACCATCATCTCTTACTAATATGCTTACATTGACATTCTCTTGCGATAAAATACTATCAATCTGATTTCGTAAATATTTTTCCCCATTATATGTTGACATTAAAACCTGTATATTTTCGTTCATTACAATCCTCTTTATTTAATAATCCTTTCAATATCCTCAAGTATTAAATCAACTCTTAATCTGTTCTTTTCCATAACTTCATTTACATTGTATCTATCTAGGAATTCTTTTTTTAATCCATAATTTAATACCTTGACATCATCCGCTCCGTAGAAACGCGCAATTTTTTCTCCAAAGCCTCCATCAAGTATTCCATCTTCTAATGTAATAATCAGTCTATGATTTTTCTTTAGATCATTAAGTAAATCAGTATCTACACCTGTTATATAAATAGGATTAATAAGTGTTGGTAAATTGTATTTATCTGCAATTTCTGTGCATAATTTCTCACCAAGCTGATAAAAATCACCTAAAGCAAGAACTGCAATATACGAACCTTCTTGAGTTACTATATATTTGTTTAAATCATCATAATTTGATTTAACAGCATATTCAGACTCAAACACTCCATTTCTTGGTGCTCTTATTGCAACAGGATACAAATTCTGATTAAGGCTCCAGTCTATCATTGCCAGATATTCCTGTTTATTTGTTGGAGCAAGATATACAAGTTCTGGAATATTTGACATCATTGGAATATCAAATATTCCAATATGAGTTACATCATTAGCTGCATAAACAGAAGCATTTACAACAATCATCGTTACAGGAGATTTATTTATACATAACTCCTGTGATATCTGGTCATATGTTCTCTGATAAAAAGTAGACATTGTTACAAACACAGGTTTACATCCATTTTTGCTAACCCTGCCATACTTATTGCATGTTCCTCACATATTCCAACATCTATAAATTGTTTTCCAGCTTCACGTCTATACTTTTCTGAAAATGATAATGAATCCGGTACAGCTGCTATCATTGTCACAACTTTAGAATCATTTTTCATTTTTTTATAAGATAATCTCTTACTATTCTGTCATAGCGTTCGCCATTAAATGGATTTTTTCTTGTCCACTAGAAATCTCAAATGGTCTTACCCAATGTGTAGACTCTTTATGCTCCTCAGAATATTTATATCCTTTTCCTTTAGTAGTGCATATATGTACAACAACCGGTCTGTCAATATTCTTTACACTTTTAAATGCTTCTATAAGCTGTTGTATATCATTGCCATCTTCAACAAAAACATATTCATACCCAAATGCTTTGAATAAATTATTTTCTGACTTTCCATGTGATTTTCTTAATTCATACAGATTCTTATATATACCACCATGATCTTCTGCAATTGACATCTGATTATCATTGAAAACTATTATAAAATTGCTGTTTAAATCTGAGCCGGCATAATCTAATCCTTCAAAAGCTTCTCCACCGCTTAATGAACCATCTCCAATAAAGGCAATAATATTTTCTTTTCCTCCATTCAAATCTCTTGCCTTTGCAAGCCCGCATGCCAAACTTATTGATGTTGCTGTGTGACCCACCCTGAATAAATCATGTTCACTTTCTAATGGATTAGTATATCCATTAAATTCACGATATTTTTCTGGATATATAAATCCTTCTTTTCTGCCAGTTAATATTTTATGTGTATAACACTGATGTGAAACATCAAACACAATTTTATCTTCTGGTGAATTAAACACATAATGCAGTGCTATTGTCGCCTCAACAACTCCAAGATTTGATGATAAATGTCCACCGCAAGAACTCATCTTTAAAATTAATGCATTTCTTATTTCTTCTGCTAATTCATCAAGATTTTTGATATTGATTTTTTTCAAATCATCTGGTCCATTAATTTGTTCCAAAACATTGGTTATCCTTTCTAATTATTTAAATAATAATTAATAGTTTCTTTAATCCCCGCTCTATTGAATACTGTATATTCCAGCCTAATTGTTTTAATTTATTATTATCCATGCATATTCCCGGTTTTCTATTTTCAGATTTTTCTGATAAATATTTTACCTGAGTTTTAATATTTAAAGATTCATTAATTTGATGTGAAATAATTTGTGCCATTTCATCAACAGCTTTAAAATTACCCAAATCTCCGTTTGAAGAAATATTATATGATTCCCCTGAAATTCCCTTTTCTGCAATCAATAACACACCTCTTACTGCATCTTCCACATAGATGTTGTCTCTTCTTGCTATATCAGAATTATTTAATGTTATATCTTCTCCTCTTTCAGCTTTATTAATAAATTCATAAAATGCCGTATTGGGCATATATGGAACAGGTCCGTATATATAACTAAATCTTGCAATAATCGTTTCAATTCCATATTGCTGCTATAAGCTTTAGCAAGCACTTCTATAAAACGCTTTGATTCTGAATAAGGAGAATTTACAGCATCTAAATTGTCTGCTATAGATGTCTCATCTTCTTTTACTGTGATATTTTCAGACGTATTATTTGCATATACTGTTGCCGATGAAAATAATACTAATCTTCCTTTTTCCCTGTCTCTTGAGTCTGATTTTTAAGAAAATCCAATAAATATTTTGTTCCAAGTACATTCGGCTCAATAACATCAACAGGAGATTCTTTTATAACAGCTCCTGAAATAGGACTTGCAGCATGAAAAATATAATCAATACATCCAATATCATCATTTATGGGCTTAGAAGCATCCTGAGCAATTATTTTGACACGCCCAGCTTTGATATATTCTTTGTATATCCGTTCTAATTTTTCTTTGTTACGGCTTAATGCGACAATTTTACGTTATTTTCTTTTAAAAGAAAGCTTGCAATATGACTGCCCATTAATCCCGTTGCACCTGTTATCAAAACTGTTTTATTTGAAAAGCACTCATTTTTATTTTCTCCTATCAGTGTCTTATATCATCTAATATATATTTATCTAATTCAGGAACCATATCATACATTTTTCTGCCTCTTGGTAAAGATGGTTCTAATGTCAATTGACTATCAGCACAAAAATCAATTATGAACGGCTTATTATCTGGTATATCCTTCAAGTCATTAAACGAAGATGCTTTAACATATCCAATATCATAAGCTGCTGCTATCAGCTTAAAATCAGGAGAACTATACCCTGTATTATATGTAGTATGAACTGCATAACCTTCTTTTTTTCCCTATCTTTGATCATTCCTGAAATTTTATTATTTATTATGAATATTAAAACTGGTATCTTCTCTCGCGAAATAAACTGCAATTCCTGAATATTTAACTGAAATCCTGATCGCCAGTTACACATACAATATGCTTTTTGTTTTATAAAAATCCCTATGCTCTTTGCTAAACTGCATCCTAAGGCTCCAAAAGATTTTGAATAATATGTTCTCGCTTTTACTCCACTTAATTCATATGCTTTTGATGCCCAAAACTCATTATTTCCAACATCCATTACAAAATCAGAATCTTTATACTCTTTAAAAATCTGACATAAAAATCAACTGTACTATTACAATCGCAAAACATAAGTTTATTTTTCACTAAGCAGCATAAATCTGTCCAATTACTACTACAATTAATTTTAAAATTGAATTCTTCAACGAAGCTTCTTAAATCATTTTTATCGTGTATGTATTTAAAATTGACCTCTGAATTTCTCTGCGGTCATATTCAATTCTAATTATTTTTTATTTTCTAAAGCTTTTTATAGCTTTCCGAATTTAATGGAAATGCCATTCTATTTCCCAAAGCAATTACTAAATCAGCTTCTGAAAAATATAATTACTGTATCTTAATCCATGACTTCCTATATATCCATAGTAATTATCAAACAATCTTCCAGAATCCTGTGAACCACGACTCGACAAAACTGGAATATTTGTTTTATTGATAATTTTGAAAGCTGTATCTCAACTCCTTGCCTTATTCCATCTCCTATTAATACAACCGGTTTATGAGCTTCTTTTAACATCTCATACACAGAATCATAATTAATCGTATTTTTTAAATTTACATTCATTAATATGTTCACTTATATCAATTTCTTTTTCCATATAGATGAGCAAAAATCTAATAATACAGGTCCTTTTCTTCCTGATAAAGCCGCTTGAAATGCTTTTATTTATTATCTTTTCTGCTTCATATTCATTCTCTACTACAGCAGCATACTTAGTTATATTTTTACAATATCTACAGTGTTCATTTCTTGTTCTTGTTCAAAACGCTGCTTATTTTGTGATGCATTTCCAGCATGAGCTGTAATAAATACTACAGGCAGAGAATCTGCATATGCATCTGCTATTCCTGTTACGAGGTTAGTAAATCCCGGTCCTCTTGTTGCATATGCACATGCTAATCCATGCTCTGCCTGTGAATATCCATTCGCCTCAAAAGCAGAACACTGCTCATGATAACTTAAATGAGGATATATACCATCTTCCTTATCTAATGCATATAAAAATCTATTATTACTCCGCCTGGAATTCCAAACGCATGATTTACCCCATTATTCTTAAGTTTTTTACTAAGTATTCTGCAACATTCATATTATTTCCAACCTAAAATTCTGCTATTTTAATCAATTTTTCTACATTATCAGTTGTATATCTTTGTCTTAAATCTTCCGGCATGTCTGATAATATCTCATTTATTTCTGCATATGATTTTTATATTTATTTCTCAATGCAATAGAATATTTATATGCTGTTCTGTGTAACGCTGGTAATAAACGTGTAACAGAGTATCCCCATAAAGCATCACTATAGTATTTTTCAATTATTTCACATGCATTTAATACCTCTGAAAAATTGTACTTATTATCTGCCTTGTTTATATATCCTATTATCAATTCAGTTTGAAGATTTCCAGCCCCCGCCCCATACCCATAACACATGAATCAATTATTAAATCTCTTGCAGAATTCATATCTATAAAAGTCTGAACATTACTAAATGCAAGATTCATATTATTGTGTGCATGGAATCCTATTTTAATCTGCGGCTTTAATCCCTCATCATATACATTAAATAAATCAACTACATCTCTATTTTCCATATAGCCATAGCTATCAACAAAATATAAGGCATACGCATTCATCTCATTTGATTTTTCAATTAACAATTGAATTTCTTCTTTTGTATATCTCATTGTAAGCATTGGTTGAACAAATACTTTATATCCTTTAGATGATAAGGCTGCACAAAAATCTAAAGACTTCTGCAGTTCGGAATATCTTATAATCACTCTTACTGCTTCACATAATGAAGGATTCCATTTGGGAATATCATCAATAGGTGTATCTGGTCCCCTATACAATGCTGCAAACATCTGATTCTGTTTTTCTTTAAGGGCATTTGTTTTGAAATATCCTCAATATTTTTATATATACAGAATCCTGTTCTATCATCACTTGTAATTTCTATTGACCCCAATTCTATAATATCAATAGCTGAATCAGCTAAATAACCGGCTGTCATTCTAGAATCATTTTCCGAGAATCTCACATGAGATAAATCATTCTTTTCAGCATCTTCTAATCCAAGTCCGCCATCTCTAAGCGTACAATCTAGAATTTGAATATTTTTACTCACTCTTAATTACTCCGTTTCTATGATATTCTTTGATTGTGCATCTATAATTGTTCTTTTAATCTTCTTAACTCTATAATTGTTGTATAATTTTGAGGCAATAACTAATACAATCTTTTTAGGAAGATGATTAACAAAAACTGTACTATTTTATCTTTTCTTTTTCTTGTATCTTTAAATCCAGGTTCATCTTTCCATGGTGTCAGCATTTTATATTTTTCATACAATGCCTTTCTTGGATGATTAGAGTTTGCATACCATGCTCTATTTGTAATCAAGAATGAATTAGTCAAATGTACTATTGCTGGATTTTCACAGCTTCTTCTATTTCATTTCTTTGATAGTATCTTTTAACATGTCTTAATTTCATAACTTCATCATATGTTAATATTTCCATCATGCTATACATATTGTATTTAGGATTAAGAATAAGGATATCTCCTGTAAAGCTGCATTGAATGCTGTCTGTTCCATGAAAAATACATATCCGCCATTTTCCCCACAATATTTCCTTACCTTGTCACCTATCCGTTTTGTTTCCATGCTTTCAAATCTTCAAGAATCATACCGCTGTTACAGTAAAATGCATCTTTATTTAACCCTAATAACTCATAATATTTTTCTCCAAGACAATCTATTACACCAGCTGCACAATGACCTTTCAAATCTATATTCCAAAGTTCAGTTAAATCATCAGTTACTAATATGTCACTATCAAGATACAAAATCCTTTCAACATCATCTGGAAGTAAGTCATCCAAATATAATTTCATATATGAATTGAAAAACCATCCTGCTCTTACATCCTTTAAACCAAGATTTTCTACTTTATTAACATCTGGCATAGGAATAAAATGAAGTGTTCTATTATATTTACGCCAATTGATTCAATTTATCTTTATTTTCATCTGACAATGGATTTTCAAATATGTATACATGTATTTCATCAAAGCTTTTATTATTTTCAAATAAAGAAGCCATGGACGTTGCCAGTACCGGGGCAAAAGATCACTGCTGTGATATGTTACATTCATTATATTGCTCATCTATTTACCAACTTTCATAAATTCTTCAATCTGTTTATTCATACATTTTTCGATATCTCCATTAGTCAGCCAGCATTTACTCCATTCAACAACCTTTTCAATTGCTATATTCAAATCCCAATGTGGCTGCCAGCCAAATGTTTTTCAATTTAGAACAATCTAATTTCAGGAAATTAGCTTCATGTGGACCGCCATCATATTTATCAATCCACTTCATGCCTTCTCCCCAATGTTTAACAAATAAATCAACCAATGCTCCTGTCTGAAAACAATCCCTGTCATCTGGTCCGACATTGTAATATCCTATACTTTATATCTTCATATTGTTTCTGTGCTATCATCAAATATGCATATATTGGTTCTAAAACATGCTGATATGGTCTTGTTGAAAATGGATTTCTCACTACAATATCTTCATGTTTAATAGCTGCTCTTATACAATCTGGTATAATTCTGTCACTTGCAAAGTCTCCTCCACCAATAACATTTCCAGCTCTTGCAGTTGATACTGCTATATTCATATTTTAAAAATGAATTAATATATGAATGTGTAACCAATTCCGAACACGACTTTGAATTAGAATAAGGGTCATATCCATCTAATTCCTCATTTTCACGGTATCCCCATTCCCATTCTTTATTAAGATAAACCTTATCTGTTGTTACATTTAAAAATGACTTTACTGAATCACTTGTTCTAACACATTCACATATATTCACTGTTCCCATAACATTTGTCTCATATGTATAAACAGGATTCTTATAACTCTCTCTGACTATTGGCTGTGCTGCTAAATGAAAAACTATTTCCGGCTGTGTTTTTATAAATGTTTCTTTTAATTTTGATAAATCTCTTATATCTCCAATAACAGAATTCATTTTTCCGCTTATATTAGCAATTTCAAAAGTGAAGGTTTTGTAGGCGGATTTAATGCATAACCTGTTACTTCTGCTCCTGCATTAATTAACATCTGGCAAAGCCATGCCCCTTTAAATCCCGTATGACCTGTTATTAATACTCTTTTCCCTTTATAAAAATCCATACTCACTATTACTTATCCCACACTTTCCATGGAGCATTTCCTATCTCCCACAAATTTTCCAGCATATCTTTTTCTCTCTTGGTATCCATACACTGCCAAAAGCCATCATGATAGAAACCTTTTAATTCTCCTTTACTTGCCAGGTTCTTCATAGGCTCTTGTTCAAATACTGTCGTATCATCCTTCAAATATTCAAATATTTCCGGATTGCACACCATATATCCGCCATTTATAACTGCACCATCTGTATCTTCTTTTTCTCTAAATGCTGTAATATTATTATCAGAATCAATATCTAATACGCCTTTTTGCTGAGCAATACTAACTGATGTTAATGTACATATCTTCCCATGGCTTTATGAAATTCTAACAGCTTATTAATATTTACATCTGAAACAGCATCACCATATGTAAGATAGAATGTCTCATTCTCAACATATTTTTTTATTCTTTTAACTCTTCCACCTGTCATAGTATTTAATCCAGTGTCTACAACAGTAACTTTCCATGGTTCTGCATGCTGTTTATGCACAATAATGTTATTACCATTTGTAAAATCAAATGTAATATCAGATGTATGAAGGAAATAATCTGCAAACCACTCTTTAATAACATGTTGCTTATATCCAGCACATATTACAAATTCATTTACTCCGTAATATGAATACAATTTCATGATATGCCATAAAATAGGCATCTCACCTATTTCTATCATTGGCTTTGGTTTTAAATGTGATTCCTCAGAAATTCTTGTTCCGAATCCTCCTGCTAATATAACTGCTTTCATAATTTCTCCTCATAATGCTTATATAAATTCACGCTATCCTTCCCGCATCATACTCACTGGCGGTTAATTTTGCTCTTACTTCCAGCCCTGCCTTTATACGGCGTGGTTCTTTCCAAAGTTCAATTCCAAGTTCAGCGATTCGCTTGTGTCTGTCGATTCGAGTTATATAGGTCTGGCAGTTGTTAAGTGGACCTTTTTCGACTATAAGCCTGTTATCTACAATTATTCCGCATGACATTCTGATGCAGTTGTTTTCATCTATCAGCATCTTAAGGATTGCTCTTTCTTCTTCATATATAGGATTAAAGCCTCCTCCAATACGCACAGGAACAACCGTAGTTGGTATTCTCTTAAGCTGTTTTTCCAGTTCATTGGGTAAATTACTTTCGATAAACACATAACCTGGAAACAACCAGTCTTCTTCAAGATTCCACTTTCCTGAATATCTTTTAAGATACTGATATGTAGGCGCAAAAATATTGACTGCAGCATCTGTACTCAATGCATTCCTGCATTTTTCGATGGCAATCTTCTCTCTGCCTTTTCCAGCCATTACTACATACCACATACATCCTCCTACCAGAACTGATTGACTTTGGATATAATGGCACGCACTATCTGCAACATAATAAATATTATGTTGTAAATATTACAAACCATCTCATGTACTTTACCACAATTAAAATAAAAATACAACAGTTGTTGTATCTAATTTTATCGAATTTACAATTGAATTGTCGAAAAATCAATTGTAAACATTTTCTATTATCTTGTCTGATTTTTATAAAACACAGTAAATAAGTCTGTTTACACCAGCTAATATATCCAGAAAATTCATTTACAACATAATATTTATTATGTTGTACTTTTTACAAAATATTTTCTATTCACCACTTTTTAATTATATAATCACTTTTTACAACCATCTTCATGCTGTCTAGCAGCCTTGTATGTTCTTCCCCTGATGTTTTCACATATATACGGGTTTGTCTCAATACTGCTGTGACCAAGCACGTCTGCAAGACGGGCTATGTCCTTTTTAATATTGTAGAAGCTTCTGGCAAACAGATGTCTCATATTACGTGGGAATACTTTCGATGGGTCTATTCCTGCTGACACACTTAACTGCTTCAACATTTTCCAGATGTTGCACCTGTTTAAAGGGCTTCCGGTTCTTGTTATGAATATACTGCCCTGCACTATTTCATGTCTCTCCGCATATCTTAAGAGTGCATTTCTTAATTCTGACTGATATAATATTCTTCTTAATTTCCCTTTATTATGAATATCTGCCATGCCCTGGATTACAGATTCCAAAGTTACTGATTTAAGTTCACTTATCCTTATTCCTGTACTCCCAAGTGTCTGGATAATAAGAGCAAGCTGCTCGTTGCCAATGGAAGCAGCTGTATCAATAAGACATTCATATTCACCTTTCGTAAGTTCGCGTTTCTCTGGGACAAACATATTTTTCTGTACTTTTATCATCTTCACTTTCATATCTGCACAATTCATAACTTCAAGATAATGATTAACAGATGCAAGAAATGAATTAATACTTGATATTTTATAATCCCCTGTGCTTTCAATATAATACTTATAGTCAATAACCAGCTGCTTACTGATACATTTTCCCTTAGCATATTCATAGAACTTTTTCATATCTCTTACATACTTTTCAACAGTAAGCCTGCCCTTTTCTTCCTTTATAAGTATTTTCCTGTATTCTTCTATGCTTCTCTCTGTAATAAACATTTTCTTCATTTTGTTCTCCTCATTTATCCTTATTATATGTATCTATAGAAAAAACCCGCTGGTTAATCTCTTAACCAACGGGCTTTTACTGTTCTTTCATTATTATATTGTTCTTATCTTTTATTCCTTGTCTTTTCCATTACATCAAGAGTATGCATCTTACCATATGCATCTCTCTTATGCTTTGGAACTTCTCCTGCTTCAGAATTAAATATACCGACATTCTGACCTTTGTTATGCTTTGCTGCACATGCCGGACAATATCTTCCGTATCTTATCTCTGCTCCACAGTCCTCACATTTGATATAGCTGTCCGAACCGTCAGGAATCTCTATTCTTCCTTCTCGCAGATACCTGTTAATTGTTGATACAGGAACCCCTGTTCCATCTGATATATTAGCTGCATTAGAAGGACCATGGTCTTCTATATATTTTCTCACCTTGCCAAAAGATGTCAGTTCCTCTGCTCCACAGTTGTCACACTTAAACACTTCTCCAAATGCATAACGCATAAGTTCCCCACACTTCGGACATATCTTGGCACGGTCATATTTAATCAGCGTATCAATCTGGCGCTTTTCCTTTTTCTGCTTTTCTCTTTCCTCAATCTGCCTTAAAGTAGGTTTCATAATCATACCTTCTTTCTTTCAAGTGTATCTCTGAATATATCTCTTCGTTCAGTTTTACCAACTTTATTAATATCTCTTTCTTTATATGTTCCGTCATTCTTGATCTGCTTTTTCTTATAATTCTTATCATCCGGTTCTTGTTCCTGTGCTGTCCTGTCTGCCCTGCCCGGTTCCTTAAGAGCTTTCTCCAGTATCTCCTTATTCTGAAATGCAGAATTGCCATGGTTCATTGATAACATCTGTCTCTGCTTCTGGCTTATATACTGTTCAAGGTTAGCATTACGCACGCCTAACCTGCATCCATATACTATCTTGTTCTCACCGATAACAACCTTCCTCACAATAATCCCCATAAGACTGTAATTCTGATTAAAGTCAGCAAATACAAGTCTTACCGGCATATTAATGACATTGTCCATATCCTCCATGCCAACAAAAGAGAATCCACTCTCACTCACATCTTTGACAATAACATCAACTGCCTTACGGTTAGTCCCTAACTGCGCAACTCCCGAGATACCTATAAACAGCCTGAAAGCCCCTCGTCTGTTAACTTCAAAGCCTTCTCCATTAGCTGTAATCTTATAAAATGTTCCATTATCTTCTCTTATTGAATTAACCGCAACGCCCTTCCATAACATTGGTGGCTTACTGTCCCTTATCATATATACACTTACCATAATACCGCCACCTGAAGAATTAAAGCTTAATATCTTTCCATTAATTCTTATTGGCTCAACCAATACGCTTTGGTTAACTTTTCTGATAACCTTCGATGGAAACTCATATTTCTGTCCATTCATACTTAATTCAATTACCAGGTTATTATCCTCGGGTATGTCCTGTAAAAGCATAGTTATTCTCCATTACACGCAATTAATGATATAATCATAACACATTTACAACAATAAAAAAAGACTCTCATACCAAACTTGCATGAGAATCTTCTTTCATGATTAATTATTCTTCATCTTCTTCTGGTTCATTCCAGTTATGATATACATTCTGAACATCATCATCTTCATCTAAGAGTCCTAAGATTCTGTTCATCTTCTTAATATCATCCTCAGATGTAAGGTCTACAGTTGTCTGTGGAATCATAGTAACCTCTGCTGAAGCAAATGTTACTCCGGCATCAGCTAATGCCTGATTAACAGCATCAAACTCCTCTGGTGAAGTAAGGATTTCATAACAATCCTCTTCTTCATTGAAATCATCTGCACCAGCATCAAGAGCTAACATCATAAGCTCATCAGCATCTCCGGTATATTCTTCCTTGTCTACAATCATCTGTCCCTTGTTATCAAACATGAATGATACACAGCCTGGAGTACCAACATTACCGCCACCCTTAGTGAATGCACTACGGATATTAGAAGCTGCTCTGTTTCTGTTATCAGTAAGAGCCTCTACGATAATAGCTGTTCCGTTAGGACCATATCCTTCATATGTAACTGATTCGTAGTTAGACATATCATTACTTGCAGCCTTCTTAATAGCTCTGTCAATTGTATCATTAGGCATATTAGCTGCTTTACACTTAGCAACAACCTGTCTTAACTTACTATTATTATTAACATCCGGACCGCCTTCTTTAACAGCTATCATAAGCTCCTTACCAAGTCTTGTAAAGATCTTACCCTTAGCTGCATCATTGGCTGCCTTCTTATGCGCGATATTCGCAAATTTTGAATGTCCTGACATAAAAATACCTCATTTCAAATTATTGTTGTAACTATTCAGAGCCAGCCTCCAAAATGCTTCGCATTTTGGAGGTGTGGCGTATCCGCCAGATAGAATTTCAAAATCAGATATAGAAATGCAAGCATTTCTAATCTGATTTATGAAATTCTGCCTGGCTCTGAACAGTTACATATTAGCTTTAATCTTCTCAATCATCTCTGCATATTCAGCATCTGTAAGATACTTCTTATCTGGGTTCATAAGGAATACTCCACCCCATTCGAACTCGTCCTTATACTTAGGGCAGAGATGGAAATGAAGGTGATGACCTGTATCACCATATGCACCATAGTTAACCTTATCTGGGTGGAAAGCAGCCATGATAGCTCTTGCTACTCTTGCAACATCTTCAAAGTAAGCAGCTCTCTCTTCTGCAGTTAACTCATTCATATCACCAACATGCTTCTTATGTGCTACGATACATCTTCCAGGATGACTCTGCTCCTTGAACAGATATACCTTAGATGTCTCAAGCTCACATATCTTAATACCAAACTTAGCTACGAGGTCACCCTCTACACAATATGCACAATTCTGATCTACCATAATCGTATCCTCTTTTCTATAACCAAATATAACTCATGCTTCTATATTGCCGGGTTTGAACAGATACAATCTGTTCAAACCCGTATTTAATTAATATGCTCTCATATTAATTAAATTGCATCCTTGATTGAGAAGCTGATTCTTCCCATCTTATCCTTACCCATACACTTGCACTTTACATGATCGCCAAGTGTAAGAACATCTTCAACATGGTTGATTCTCTCATTAGAAATCTTAGAAATGTGAACCATTCCTTCCTTGCCAGGAGCAAACTCTACGAAGGCACCGAATTCCTTAATGCTTACAACCTTACCTTCATATATCTTGCCTTCTTCGAAGTCTTCTACAATAGTCTTGATATACTTCATAGCCTTATCCATTCCTGCCTGCTCAACACCACATACAGAAACGAATCCATCATCAGTAATATCAATCTTGACACCGCACTCATCAATGATTGCGTTGATTGTCTTACCACGCTGTCCAACTACTTCGCCAATCTTAGCAGGATCAATAGATGTCTGGATAATCTTAGGCGCATACTCACCAACAGTCTTTCTAGGCTCAGCAATAGCAGGCTTCATACATGTATCCATGATGAAAAGTCTTGCTTCTCTTGTTCTTCTTATAGCCTCTTCAACGATTGGTCTTGTAAGACCGTGAATCTTAATATCCATCTGGATAGCTGTAATACCTTCTGTTGTACCTGTTACCTTGAAATCCATATCTCCAAAGAAATCTTCAAGTCCCTGGATATCAGTAAGTACAATATAATCATCATCTGTCTCACCTGTAACAAGACCACATGAAATACCGGCTACCATTCTCTTAATAGGAACACCTGCTGCCATAAGTGACATACAAGATGCACATGTTGAAGCCATTGATGTAGAACCATTAGATTCAAATGTCTCAGAAACGGCACGGATTGCATATGGGAACTCTTCCTCTGATGGAAGTACAGGAACAAGTGCCTTCTCTGCTAATGCTCCATGTCCGATTTCACGACGTCCTGGTCCTCTTGATGGCTTAGTCTCACCTACAGAGTATGAAGGGAAATTATAGTGATGTATGTATCTCTTAGTAGTTACATTCTCATCAAGACCATCAACCTTCTGTGCCTCTGATAAAGGTGCAAGAGTAACAACATCACAGATCTGTGTCTGTCCTCTTGTAAACATTGCAGAACCATGAACTCTAGGAATGATATCAACCTCAGCTGCAAGTGGTCTGATCTGGTTAATGGCTCTTCCGTCCGGTCTCTTGTGATCCTTTAAGATCATCTTACGAACAGTCTTCTTCTGGTACTGGTAAACAGCTTCACCAAGAACTGCAAGCCATTCCTCATTATCTGCAAATGCTTCCTTCATCTTCTCAGTTACAGCATCAATATTCTTCTCTCTTGTCTGCTTGTCATCTGTGAATACAGCAACTTCCATCTCTTCTGGAGATACAACCTGCTTCATAGCCTCAAACATCTCTGCAGGAACAGCACAGCTTACATAAGAATGCTTTTCCTTGCCAACCTCAGCAACAATCTTATCAATAAATGCAATGATTGTCTGGTTGATATCATGAGCCTTATATATAGCCTCAATCATCTTGTCTTCTGGAATCTCATTAGCTCCTGCTTCAATCATAATAACCTTCTGCTTAGTTGAAGCAACTGTAAGCTGAAGATCTCCATCCTGCCACTGTGCCTGAGATGGGTTAACGATAAATTCTCCATCAATCATACCAATCTGTGTTGTAGCACATGGACCGTCAAATGGAATATCAGAAATAGATGTTGCAATAGCAGAACCAATCATAGCAAGTAATTCTGGTCTGCAATTCTCATCAACTGACATAACCATGTTATTAAGAGTAACATCGTTACGATAGTCCTTAGGGAATAATGGTCTCATAGGTCTGTCGATAACTCTTGATGTAAGGATAGCATTCTCAGATGCCTTACCTTCTCTCTTGTTAAATCCACCAGGAATCTTTCCTGCTGCATACATCTTCTCTTCATATTCAACGCTTAATGGGAAGAAATCAATTCCTTCTCTTGGTTCTTTAGATGCTGTTGCTGTTGAAAGAACAACAGTATCACCATAATGCATTAATGCAGCACCGTTAGCCTGTGCACACACTCTGCCGATATCAACTCTTAAAGTTCTTCCGGCGAGTTCCATTTCATACTGTTTAAACATATGAACTCCTTCCATAAAAAATATATATTTAACAGAAGGTCCGAAACAACTGAAAAACACACCATAAACTACCGCCATGATATACATTTCAGTGGTCTCGGGGTATCCCTTCTGCCATTAACAACGCAATAGGGCGGAGTTATACACTCCGCCCTGATTAATTACTTTCTTAAGCCTAAACGCTCAATAAGATTTCTGTAAGATTCAATATCTGTATCCTTAAGATATGCAAGTAAAGCTCTTCTCTTACCAACCATCTTAAGAAGACCTCTTCTTGAGTGGTGATCCTTCTGGTTAACCTTAAGATGTTCTGTTAACTCAGCGATTCTTTCTGTTAAGATAGCTACCTGAACTTCTGGAGAACCTGTGTCTCCTGGCTTTCTTCCATAAGTAGCAATGATTTCTGCTTTCTTTTCCTTAGATATCATGTCTAAATCCTCCTAAATATTAATCTCCTGCCACTAAGCTTCAGGTCGGAGTGTCCTACAGCTGGGTGACGGCTCATACTTGGTTATTGTAACACAGGCATTAAACCTTTGCAAGTATTAATTATCCAATAAGAAACATATTTCTTGCAAAATCCGAATCTGCCGCAATCTGTCTCTTCAACCCTTCTACATCTTCAAACTTCATCTCTGGTCTTATAAAATGTATAAATTCAACATCAACCTTCTTGCCATACACATCCTTGTCAAAATCAAAAAGAAATGTCTCAACACTTATCTCCGGTGCATCACTTACTGTAGGCTTAGTTCCTAAGTTAGTAACCCCGTAGAATTTTTCACCATCAATAGTCGTCTGGGTAGCATATACTCCATTAGGTGGCAGGAGCTTATACTCCGTCGGATATATGTTAATAGTAGGGAAATCAAGCTTTCGTCCAAGCTGGTTTCCTATCGAAACCACACCTGTAACATTAAACGGTCTGTTAAGAAGAACATTTACCGTTTCCATATGGCCAACCTTTAATTCTTCTCTTATATATGTACTGCTGATTTCCTTATCCTGATATTTTTCCTTTTCAACAATAATAGTTGTAAATCCTAGTTCTTCTCCTGCTTCCACAAGCATTGCTGCATCACCTGCCCTGTCTTTTCCAAAACGGTAATCAGTACCTACAACAACATACTTTGCATGCAGTTTATCAATAAGAATCCTGCATATAAAATCTTCAGGCTCCATATTCATGAATTCTTCCGTAAACGGATATTCAATCTCAACATCTATACCAAAATTCTCACACAGTCTGCGTCTTTCACTGCTTGTAGATATAAAATGCTGATACTTCTGTGGACATATTGAAAGTGGCAGGCTGTCAAACGTAAACAAAACCGCAAGCAGATTCTCCTCATCTGCTTTCTGCCTTACAATCTCAATAAGCTTCTGATGTCCTGTATGAATTCCATCGAATTTTCCTAATGTAACTGCACTTTCCTTATTTAATTGAAAATCATCTGTTCCATGAATATATTCCAAAGATGATCACGCCCCTTTACTTGTTGTCTTCGTAAAATATCTTAACCGGATAAAGCACTTCATCTCGAAATTCATATACACCGATAAAGCATTTATCAGAATCGTATACTCTGTATTTCTCATTATCATTGATTGCAACATCTGCAGGTATCTGTTCTCTTGACAGCTTATTGCCATTGTGAAGATACCGGCTGTATTCTTCTGCAAATTTTATCTCCTGATAATCACTGAATATCTTATCTATGCCAGTTATCCTGTCTTCTATTTCACCCTTTAACACAAGAGCCGATATCTGGTTAAGTGTAAGTGTATCATCAAGCATGAATTCACCTACCCGCGTTCTTGTAAGCTTCATCATACATGCTCCACACCCAAGCTTCTTACCTATATCATCACATAATGACCTGATATAAGTCCCCTTCGAGCAGTCAACAGTAATAGTAACTGTTTTCTGTTTATCCGAAAGATTGATATCATTCACCCTTAATGTATTAATATGGACAGTTCTTGGTTTTCTTTCAATCTCAATACCTTTTCTTGCAAGCTCATAAAGCTTCTGTCCATTATACTTTAAAGCTGAATACATAGGCGGTATCTGCTCATACTCACCTATGAATTCATTACATACTTTAAGGACATCCACTTCACTCACATTAACCTCTGACTGGGCAACAATTTTCCCTGATATATCAAGAGTATCTGTCGTTGTGCCAAGAAGCATTACAGCCTCATAAGTCTTTCCCCAGTCAGTTATAAGGTCACACAGCTTTGTAGCCTTACCGATGCACACAGGAAGCACCCCGACCGCATCCGGGTCAAGTGTGCCTGTGTGACCAATTTTTTTAGTTTTAAGTATTCCCCGAAGCTTTGCAACTACATCATGAGATGTAAATCCCTGCTCCTTATATACATTTAAAACACCATTCATGCATTATCCTCATTATACTGCTGCTCAATCATTTCGCCAATCTTATTAACGATACTGTGGACATTGCCCTTAGCAGAGAATCCGCTGCCCTCACATGTCCTCCACCGCCAAATGCTGTGGCGATTCTTGCAACATCAATCATTTTCTTTGAACGAAGACTTACTTTGTATTCGTCCTTATCTGTTTCATAAAGGAATATAGCCACTTCAACTCCGTCTGTTAAGCGTAACTGCTCAATAATTCCACCAAGTTCTTTGCCAGTGACACCATAGAAATTCATTTCTTCAATAGATACACTTGAAAATATACATCTGCCATCATAAAACAACACACTTTCAAGCAAAGCTCTTCCAAGAATCTGGTTCTGGATATAACTCTTCTTATAAAGCTGTTATCGATAATGTCAGAATAATCAATTCCCATCTCCATCATCTTTCCAGCTATATCCATTGTCCTTTCTTGATGTACAGCTGTACTTAAACACACCTGTATCATGGATTATTCCTGTGTATATGCACTCTGCAACATTTTTATCGACCTTATCCTCGTCAAATGTTGTATAGAGAACTTCACATGCCGAACTTGACTGTGGCTCTACATAATTAACATCAGCAAATGAATTATTGCTTATATGATGATCTATGCAGATAGTCTTATCAGCATTTTCAAAGCAGCTCATAAATGGTTCAATTCTATCCATTGAACTGCAGTCAAGTACTACGAATAAATCAAAATGCTTATCCTCAGCCTCATGCTTAATATCATTAATACCAGATAAATAATTAAATTCATCTGACGGCTTTTCAAGATAAACAGTAACCTCGCACTCAGGAAGATTCTTCCTGATATAATTATATAAACCTAATGTTGAACCAACACAGTCACCATCAGGACGGATATGTCCTGTGATACCTATAACCTTTGCATGTCCGATTTCTTCAATAATATTCATGACTAACCTCTTTATTCTGTCTCGTCTTCAACCTCAACGTGCATCTTATTATCATGTTCTGTAACTTCATCAATAAGCTTAGACATATTAATACCATACTCAATTGACTGATCAAGAATGAATCTTATTTCAGGAGTATTTCTTAAATTGACAGTTCTTGCAAGCTGTCTTCTTATATATCCTTCTGCACTCTTAAGACCTGTAATCGTATCCTTCTGTGACTTTTCATCACCAAGAACACTTATATATGCCTTACATGTCTTAAGGTCAGAGCGACCTCAACCGCTACAACCGAAGTCATAGGGTTGATTCTAGGGTCTTTAATCTCACTTCTGATTATATTACTTAATTCTTTCAATACCTCTCCGTTAATACGGGTATTCTTTACACTATTTTTACGCATATATTCTCCAAATAAAAACTAAATCCTATCTTGGCACTTCAACCATGATATGTGCTTCAATCATATCCTCTGGCTGGATATCATTGAACTTTTCAAATACCATACCACACTCAGTACCTGCCTTGATTTCCTTAACCTCATCCTTGAAGTGCTTAAGAGATGCGATAGGTCCTTCATAAACCTTTCACTTCCTCTTGTTATACGGACAACAGAATCTCTTGTAATTCTTCCCTCTTCAACGATACAGCCGGCAATATTACCAACTCCTGAAGCCTTGAATATCTGCATGATTCTTGCATGACCGATAATCTTTTCTTCATAGATAGGCTCAAGCATACCCTTAAGGGCTGCCTCAACATCTTCAATAGCATTGTAGATAACGCTGTAAAGTCTTAAATCTACCTTTTCTCTCTCTGCAACAATTCTTGCCTGATTATCAGGCTTAACGTTAAATGCAATGATGATAGCATTAGAAGCAGATGCAAGTACTACATCGGATTCATTAACATTACCAACACCACCATGAATTACCTTAACAACAACCTCTTCATTAGAAAGTCTTACAAGACTTGACTTAACAGCCTCAACAGAACCCTGTACATCAGCTTTGATGATAATATTAAGTTCCTTCCATATTACCAGCCTGAATCTGCTCAAAGAGTGCATCAAGAGATACCTTATGCTTAGTATCATCAAGAAGCTTCTTTCTTCCCTCGCTGATAAATGTCTCTGCTATACTTCTTGCTTCCTTCTCAGAATCTGCAGCCATAATGATTTCACCTGCATTAGGAACATCATTAAGACCAAGAATCTCAACCGGAGTAGATGGTCCGGCAACCTTTACTCTGTTACCCTTATCATCAATCATGGCTCTTATCTTACCATAGCAAGAACCTGCTGATACAGCATCTCCCACATGAAGAGTTCCCTTCTGTACAAGGATAGATGCTACAGGACCACGTCCCTTATCAAGCTCAGCCTCAATAACAATACCTCTTGCCTTTCTGTCAGGGTTAGCCTTAAGCTCATTAACCTCTGCAGTAAGAAGAATCATATCAAGAAGCTCATCAATACCCTGCTTAGTATGTGCTGATACTGGAACAAATGTAGTAGAACCGCCCCAGTCTTCTGCAATAAGTCCATACTCAGTAAGCTCCTGCTTAACCTTCTCGATATTAGCATTAGGCTTATCAATCTTATTGACAGCAACAATAATCTCAACACCTGCTGCCTTTGCATGGTTAATAGCCTCAATTGTCTGTGGCATTACACCATCATCTGCAGCTACAACAAGAATAGCAATATCTGTAGCCTGAGCACCACGCATTCTCATAGCTGTAAATGCTTCATGACCCGGAGTATCAAGGAATGTAATAAGATTACCATTTACATTTACCTGGTAAGCACCTATCTTCTGTGTGATTCCGCCTGACTCCTTAGCTGTCACATGAGTTTCTCTGATTGCATCAAGTAATGAAGTCTTACCGTGATCAACGTGTCCCATAACGCAGACAACTGGTGGTCTTGGAACAAGCTTATCCTCTGGTTCTTCATCTTCCTTAAGAAGTTCTGCAATAACATCAACCTTCTTCATGCTCACATATGCAGTTGAACTCAAGAGCAATCTCTTCTGCTGCATCGTAATCTATCTCTTCGTTAATAGTAACAACCTTACCCTGTAAGAACAGCTTCTTAACAAGTGCTGCAGGAGCTACCTTCATCTTATCTGCAAGTTCCTTGATAGTAAGAGTATCTGGAAGAACAAGCTGCTTGATTGTCTCTTCTTCCTTTCCTTCTTCTCAGGCTTTGTCATAGGCTTCTTATCAAATCTGCTGTTAGCGAACTTAAGATTTTCCTTAGCCTCATTATCTCTCTTTCTGTCATTCTTCTTGCTGTCTATTCTTGAATCATGTCTTCTTGAATCTGGCTTAGCTGAAAAATCAAACTCTTCCTTAGGTGCAGAATCTCTTCTGTCATTATTTCTTCTCTGACCTCCGTTAAATCCTCCACGGTTCTGGTCATTATCCTTTCTGAAGCCGCCATTTCCAGACTGTCCGTTTCTGTCATTTCTGAAACCGCCGTTATTGTTGCGGTCATTGTTTCTATAACCGCCATTATTATCACGATTACCATAACCACCATTGTTGTTACGGTCATTATTTCTGTAACCGCCATTATTATCACGGTTGCCATAACCGCCATTGTTGTTGCGGTCATTGTTTCTATAGCCGCCATTGTTACGGTCATTATTTCTGTAACCATTATTATCACGGTTACCGTAGCCGCCATTGTTATTACGGTCGTTATTCCTGTAGCCACCGTTGTTATCACGGTTACCATAACCACCGTTATTATTACGGTCATTATTTCTGTAACCGTTATTGCCTCGGTCGTTGTTTCTATAACCGCCGTTATTATCACGGTCATTATTTCTATAACCGCCATTATTACGGTCATTATTTCTGTAGCCGCCGTTGTTATCGCGCTGTCCGTCTCTGTTATTATTATCTCTTCTGGAATTCTTATCCCTTGAACTGTTCTGTGGGAAATATACCTGTGAGATATGCTTCTTATCATCAGCATTGCCAGACTTATTCTGTGTTCCCTGCTGTGGCTGCTTTGGAGCCTGATTCTGCTGTCTGTTATCCCTGTTATCATTCTTTACAGGCTGTGACTGCTTTGCTGGCTGTGCTGCCGGCTTATTCTCAACCTTAGGTGCGAGCAAACTTCTTTCTCACACTTGAAATTTCTGCATCTGTAAGTCCGCTTACAGGCTTATAAGTCTTCTCGCTGTTGCTAAGCATATCAGTAATATCCTTAGATGTTATATTTAATTCTTTTGCCAATTCATGTACTCTCATATTTGCCATTTAACCTCTTTTCCAAATAACAGCACTGCTGTTATTCTAAACCCTGTTCAAAATATTTTTCTATGGTCTTTGCAAATCCTTCATCAAGGACTGCCAGTGATGCGCGGAATTCCTTTCCTATCGCGTGGCCAACACTCACCTTGTCACTAAAAATGTATCGGAACCTTGTAATAAGTACACATATTTGTAAACATTTTCTTAGTATTATCTGAAGAATCATCTGCAACAATAACTGTGTATGCCTTTCCGGTTTTAACAGCCTTCTCTGTTGAAAACTCTCCGCTTGCAACCTTTCCGGCTTTCTGCGCAAGTCCAATCATATTAAGGATTTTCTGTTTATTTTCCAATATTATTCAGCTCCTTTGCTAACTCATCATAGACAGCAGAATCTACTGCCATCTTAAATGACCTTTCAAGTCCCTTATTCTTAAATGCTTTAGACAGGCAGTCTTCATTCGCACATATATAAGCCCCTCTGCCATTCTTCCTGCCTGTAGCATCTATAACAATTGATTCATCCTGTGTCTTCAGAATACGGATTAAGTCCTTCTTATCCTTCATCTGACCGCAGCCAATACACTGTCTTTGTGGAATCTTCTTTACTGTAGCCACTATGCATCACTCCTAATAATTATTCTTCATCAAGGCTTATTTCAGATGGTTCAACATACTCTTCTTCTAAGTTCTCTTCTTCTGTATGTTCTTCAGGTTCAGCCTCGCTCTTAATATCAATTCCATATCCTGTAAGCTTTGCAGCAAGTCTTACATTCTGTCCCTGCTTACCGATTGCTAAAGAAAGCTGCTGCTCAGAAACAACAATCTTAGCCTTCTTCTCTTCATCATCAGCTACTGCTGAAACAACCTTTGCAGGGCTTAATGCGTTAACAATAAGCTGTGCTGAATTGCTGTCCCACTCAATGATATCTATCTGCTCATTGCCAAGCTCATTAACAATAGCTTTAACTCTTGCACCGTTAATACCGACACATGCACCTACAGGATCTACATTTGCAACATTAGCTCTTACTGCCATCTTAGTTCTTGATCCGGCTTCTCTTGCAATACCCATGATTTCAACAACGCCGTCTTTAATCTCTGTAACTTCTTCTTCAAAAGCTTCTTAACAAGCTCCTGTGACTTTCTTGAAACTCTTACAACAGGACCACCCTTTTCTCTGTTAATTACATCAACAACATATAACTTAATTCTGTCGCCTGGTGCAAACTTCTTATCCTTGAACTTGTCATCAGCCTTAAGAACTGTCTGGAGTCTTCCAAGATCAATTGTAAGATCACCATTGTCAGCAACTCTCTGCACAATACCTGTAATAAGTTCCTTCTCCTTAGAATGATACTCATTATAAAGAGCATTCTTTTCCTGCTCTCTGATAGTCTGCACAATAGTATTCTTAGCATTCTTTGCAGCTTTTCTTGAGAACTCCTCAGACTTAACTTCAACAGTGATAACATCACCAAGCTGGCAGTCAGGCTTAATCTTTCTGGCATCTTCTAATGCAATATCAGTACCTGATACATATTTTCTTTCTTATTCTCTCTGTTCTCTGGAATAATAACTTCCTCAACAACAGTTCTGTCAGAATAAATGTGGAAATCACCTGTTCTTCTGTCTAACTCAACACGACCATTATCAGCCTTATCAAACTCAGCCTTGTACTCATCCATAAGAGATTTCTCGATAGCTGCAAACATAATCTCTTTATCGATTCCATTCTCCTTCTCAAGAGCATCAAGTGCCATAATTAATTCCTTATTCATTGCTTTTAATTTCCTCCAAAATATATTATACTTCATCTACAAATGCCCATCTGATCATAGCCAGATTACTTCTGTCAAATGTTTTAGTTACATCATCAATACTGATTGTTACCGTATCTTTATCATATTCCTTAAGAACCCCGGAATATTCCTTAGATTTATCAACAGGACTGAATAATTTAATCTCAATCATTCTGCCAATACTCTTTTCATAATCCTTCTCTTTCTTAAGAGGTCTTGTAAGACCCGGAGAACTTACCTCAAATATATACTGGTCATCAATGTAATTCTCCCTGTCCAGTATCTCATTGAAAGCTCTGCTCACATTCTGGCAGTCATCAATAGTAACTCCGCCTTCTTTGTCAATGTAGACACGCAGATACCAGTCGCTGCCTTCTTTCACGTAGTCAACATCAAAAGTTCCACGCCGTTAGCTTCAACAACCGGCTGTATAAGTTCTGTTGTCTTAGCTTCATAGCTTTCTTTTCCCATGCAGTACTCACCCTTTCTAAAAGTATTCAGTTTTCTTATATATGAACGAAAGAGTGGACATCTCTGCCCACTCTTTCCGTATCACATATAGTAGCTTGTAGGGGAATCGAACCCTGATTCCGCCGTGAGAGGGCGGCGTCTTAGCCTCTTGACCAACAAGCCATAGCTTTCGTTGTCTTGCAGTTGTGTACCGCAGCAACAATGATATCTTAACTCAATTATCGTAATCCGTCAAGCACTTTTTGAATTTTTTAATATTTTTACAATAATCATTCAAAATCTTCAAAAGCGCTTAAATACTGGATTTCAAGCTAATTAATAATCTTATGCAAAACTAAAAATTGCTGTAAATACTCCCGCACTTGCGATTCCCATAATCACTCCTGCAAGTAAACTCCTAACAAAACTGCTATTATACTCTTCTTAAATCCCATATCAAGAAAACTTGCTGCAAGTGTTCCCGTCCATGCACCTGTTCCCGGAAGCGGAATTCCAACAAAAAGTAATAATGCTACAAAAGACCTCTTCCAGCCTTCTCCTTAAGCTTCTCTCCACCCTTGTGTCCTTTTTCAATACAGAAAGTAAAGAACTTTCCAATATATTTCTTATCCTTTCCCCACTCAAGAACCTTTCTTGCAAAAGGTAAATAACCGGTACAGGAAGCATATTACCTATTACGCACACAATATATGACTGTAACAATGGTAACTGGAATCCCTGTGATACAGGAATTGCACCTCTAAGCTCAATAAGTGGAACCATAGAAATAAGAAAAATATACAAATACTTTTTAACATACTATCTCCTATTTAATTTAATAATAAACAGAATTGATAATACATAATATTCGTTAAAAAATCAAGTGTATTATATATTCTCAATCTGCCAGTCAATCGGTTCTACCCCATTAGCCTTTAAAAATTCATTGCACTGGCTGAAATGTCTGCAGCCAAAAAGCCTCTGTACGCAGATAACGGACTCGGATGTGGTGCTTTAAGAATAAGATGTTTCGGATTATTAAGCATTGATGCCTTTCTCTGTGCAAGGCGACCCCACAGCATATACACAATAGGTCTGTCCTGCATATTGACAGCATTAATAACTGCATCCGTAAACTGCTCCCAGCCGTGTCCCTGATGTGAATTAGCCTGATGTGCTCTTACAGTGAGTACTGTGTTAAGCAGAAGCACTCCCTGGTCGGCCCATTTCTTAAGATATCCGTTATTAGGAATATAACATCCACAGTCATCATGCAGTTCTTTATATATATTCTTAAGTAGGCGGTGCTTCCTCTCCCGGAAGTACTGAAAAAGACAGTCCATGTGCCTGATGTACATTATGATAAGGATCCTGACCAAGTATCAGTACCTTAACCTTACTAAGCGGTGTAAAATGAAACGCATTAAATATATCATCTGCCGGAGGATATACAACATATTTGCTGTATTCATTCTTAACAAATGTAAATAATTCCTTGTAATATGGCTTGGAATATTCCTCCTTAATAGCAGAAGCCAGTCATTATCTATCATTGACATATCCATATCCTCCTACATACGCATAGGAATACCATTATCTGCAAGGTATTTCTTAAGCTCCATAATATCAAGTTCCTTATAATGGAATAGTGAAGCTGCAAGTGCTGCATCTGCTTTTCCCTTAGTAAATGCATCAAGAAAATGTTCTTTACTGCCTGCACCACCTGAAGCAATTACAGGTATTGATACATTTGACGCAATTGTATTAGTAAGCTCAATATCATATCCAGCTTTCGTTCCGTCACAGTCCATACTTGTAAGAAGAATCTCTCCTGCACCGAGCTTTTCTGCTTCATAGCCCATTCTACAGCATCCATATGCATATCAACTCTTCCGCCATTCTTATATATGCTCCAATGACCATCACTATTCCTCTTTGCGTCAATTGCAACTACAACACACTGGCTTCCAAACTTATCAGCTGCATCAGATATAAGCTGTGGATTCATAATAGCTGCCGAATTAATTGATATCTTATCAGCACCTTCTCTTAAAAGTACCTTAAAATCATCTGTGCTTCGTATTCCACCGCCTACAGTAAACGGAATAAACACTCTTTCTGCCACTCTTCTTACAAGATCAACAGTTGTGTTTCTTCCATCACTTGAAGCTGTAATATCAAGAAATACAAGTTCGTCTGCACCTGATTTATCGTACATTGACGCAACCTCTACAGGATCCCCCGTGATCTCTTAAATCAACAAAATTAGTTCCTTTGACAACTCTTCCATCCTTGCAGTCAAGGCATGGTATAATTCTTTTAGTAAACATCAGCAACTCCTTTTAGCAATTATAATGACGCAAAATTCTTTAATATCTTAAGTCCGACATCACTGCTCTTTTCAGGATGGAACTGGCATGCAAACACATTGCCGCTTTCAACCGAAGCATGAATATGTGTAGTATACTCCGTAGTTGCTGCCACAATCCCTCATCTGCTGCCTTAAGATAATAAGAATGTACAAAATACACATACGGATTACGCTTCAAGTCCCTTAAAAGTCTCGCTTCAGACTTAATATCAAGAGAATTCCATCCCATATGCGGAATCTTGAAACCATCCTTAGCAGGAATCTTTAATATCTTTCCCGGAAGAATATCAAGTCCCTCCGCCCCGGAGTCTCATCACTTTCCTTAAATAAAAGCTGTAATCCCAAACATATTCCAAGGAATGGGGTTCCATTACCTGTCACCTTCTTAATAGTATCAACTAGTCCGAACTTATCAAGATTGTTCATTGCATCACCAAATGAACCAACTCCCGGAAGAATAACCTTATCAGCCTGTAAGATTTCACTTGAATCTCTTGAGACTAAAACTTCCTCTCCTAATGATACCAGAGCCTTTTCAACACTCTTTAAGTTACCTGCGTCATAGTCAATAATAGCTATCATTGTACTGCCTTTCCGTATTCCTTTATTTTTAAGTAATAGTTAGTAAAATCACTGTTTGACATATCTGCCAGTGATATTCCCTGTGCTTCAGATATCTTAAATGTATTCTGTAAAGCATCAATTACATTCTGATATTCTGCCTTAAACTTATCATCAATTCCAAGTTCCTGTGCTGATGAACGATATGTATTATATCTGTCTATTCCCTTAATCAATGCATTTAATGCTTCAGTTTTCATATTAAGACTCATATAATTATTATAAGAATCATACTGTCTTCTGACATACATTATAGTTGATGCCTGCTCATACAGCGTCTTATCATTAGAATTAAGTTTCATTCCATTAAGCTTGGAATAAGCTTTGGCATACTCACCATTATTATAATATGTCTTAGCCTGTGAAGAATTAGTATTATAATATAAAGCCGAATTCAACATACAGACAAGCACTACAACTCCAGCAACAAAAAAAACAAGCATAATTAATGAAACTGGCTTAATTTTAAGAATATCCCCCGGTTTTGGAGGTTCTTTAGTTTTCTTCTCTTTCTTAGGCTTAGGCTGCTTTTCTTTTTTAGTCTTTGCTGCTTTCTTCTGCTCTGCCGCCTGCTTTTTCTTTTCTTTCTTTTCTATAGCTGCAGCCTTTTTTAACTCTTTATTTTTCTGTTTTTCTTCATCATCGAGTCTTTCAGCCTCTTCTTCTGCTTTTTCCTCTTCTATTCTTTTTGCCTTCATCTGGGCGAGCCTATACCTGAATCTTGCAAAAAAGCCTTTCTTAGGTGCTTCTGAATCATCGAGTGTATTCTTATTACCGAATACATCTTTTATTATCTGTTCATTCTCATCCTTAGGTTCTCCATCACCAGTTTCCTGCTTATCTGTAACCTTTTCCTGTTGTGAAATATTTCCATCATTGCCATTATCTGAATTATCATCATCAGAACTCTCATCCTCAAGACTATCAAAAAACACTTTCTTTATCTTCTTAAAAAAGTTATCTTTTTTGGGTTTTTCTGGCTTTATTTTACTCTCATCAACCTTAACAGTTTCTTTATTTTCTTTAAGATCTGTTTTTCCTTTTTCAGTCTGTGCTTCTTCCAACGCCTGAGCCTGTGCCTTTGCTTCCGCATTTTTAAGTTCCTCATCAGGATTTAACAAATCATCTATTGAAATGCTGTCAGTATCAGACTTGACATCTTCAATCAAATCATCAAGATTCATATTCATAAGTCTTTTCATGTCATTATCCGACAATTCCATATCATCATCAGATGTTATAGTTGCTCCAGCTGCTTCTTCAACCGGTGTATCCTCTAACATCTTATCTACCGCCTCTTCAGCCATAGCATCCTTTTTTTCCTCTGTATCTTCTTCACCAGCATTTTCTGATTCTATTTTCTCCCTTACCTGACGGGCTATCTCTTCCGGATCTTTCTCCTTAATCTCCTGCTGCCATTCACTTTTAGGTTTTTCCTGTTGAGAATCTGCCTGCTCCTTTTCATTAATCGAATCAAGCAATTTATCCAGATAATCTTCTTCCTTATCAGACAAAATTCTCACCTCCTGAAATCAAAATACATTAAAATATTAACATAAACATTGCTTATTAACAACATTTTACAAGTTCTTTTATAAACTGTGCTCCATTCATCTCAAAAGCACATGCCCTGTCCCCGATTTCCTTAGGAATCTGGTAAAATGTACTGTGAACACGATACATCTTAGCCTTCTGATTAATCATCACAATTCTTTCAAATGGCCATCTTATAACATTAGGGTTAGAAAAATCTTCTCCCAGTTCCACAATAACCAGCTTCTTTGCAAGTGAGGATGACAGCCATTTATTGTAGAAATCCCACTGTTTCTCCTCTTCTTCAGCATTATTTTCATTGACCGGACAGACAATTCTTCTTTCATTAAGTCCACAATTCCTGATCGTACCAGCTTTATCAGTAGACACAATAAAGTAATTCACATGTTCCATAGATGCAAACAGCTTTTTAAGATTGTCATATATTTCTGTATCATCAGAAGAATATATTTCTTTTCCCAAGCCAAAAAGTACATAATCAGCACTCTTTATATCATCAATTAAATCATTATAAATCATAAGTACCTCCATTTCATAACCATATGATTATAACATCTTTTGAGAGGGTTGTCATCGCTACCTGTTTTGCGCGAGCAGCGATATGCCAGAACTATGTTCTGGCATTGTCGCGGCGCTCCTCGAGAATCTATATAAAGTTCACAGTTTGTGCAAGCACAACTGTGAACTTTCCATATCTTCTCTCATCGCTGCTCGCGCAAAAAAAGACGCCCCCCATGTCAGGCGGCGTCCCATAAGAGGAAGTGTAAAATGAAGAAAATTATCTGAGTAATTTATCTATTTCTGATACAAGCAGTCCGATTTCCGGCTTTGACAACTGGACATCTGCACCAAGTGATTCTCCCTTTGCTCTCATCTGTTCATTAATAAGTGATGAGAATATAACAACAGGAATATTCTTTAACTTGTCATCAGACTTAATAAGCTTTGTAAGTCTGTGGCCATCCATAAGCGGCATCTCCAGATCAGTGATAACACAGTCTATATCAAGCGGTACTTTTCCTGCCTTGGCATCTGATATAAAATCCCATGCTTCCTGACCATTATGACATAATGTAAGATTATCATAACCTGATTTAACAAGTGAATCAGATATCAGCTTAATAAGAAGAGGTGAATCCTCTGCTATGACAATATGTGCTTCACTTCTTGGTCTGCGCTTCAAGCTTGAGAATATCAGAAGTCTTAAGACCTGTCTCGGACTTATATCTGATACAATACGCTCAAAGTCAAGAATAATAATAAGCTGACCGTTAATCTTAACAATTCCTGTGGCAATTCCGTTGTCAGCAGTACTTATTGTTGTATCTGGAGTAATAATATCAGCCCATGATACTCTGTGGATTCCAACAACTGTATGTACATGAAAAGCGACATTCAATTTGTTGAAATTAGTTATAATAAACATATCCTTCGAAATATCTCCTGGGAGCACTTTTAATAACCTTAGCAAGGTCTACAACTGTTATCATTAAATCTCTTGGCATGAATATTCCTTCTACACTAGGATGTGCATTCGGAACCGGTGTAACCGGACTATATGGCACAATCTCTTTAATCTTGGCAACATTAATACCATAATGATTATTCCCTATTGTGAATTCAAGAACCTCTAACTCATTAGTTCCACTCTCTATCAAAATATTAGTTTCCATATTAAATTCCTCCATGTTGTTCACGAACAACTTCTATGTGAACATTATAACAGAAACATATTAAAAACAATGAAATAATGAAAAACTTATCTTACAGGTCTTATAATGCTTCTGCTGCACAGATAAGTTATAAGGAAATATCCTCCATAAATAACAGCAACGAATGCGAGCGTAAGCCCTATAGACGCTGCCATTGAACTCATTCCCATAGTTGCAAGAATTATGTTAATAAACTTAATTCCAAACACAGAATGAATAAGTGCGAGAATCAGCGGAAACGCAAAAAATATTCCAATCTGCTTAAAAAGCGCCATATCAATCATTCTCTCATCTACTCCAAGCTTCCTTAACATTCCATATCGTTCCTTATTGTCTGCACTGTCTGACAATTCTCTCAAAGCAAGAATTGCCGCACTGCTTATAAGGAATATAATTCCTAAATATAAGGCAATAAATGTAACTAACGCTCCAAGCCCGACACTGCTTTCAGCCAGGTCAATTCTGGAATTCCAGCTAATGAAGCTCTTCTTAAATGATATATTTTTCATTAAATTGTCTAACTGTGTTTCAATAAAATATCTTTCTTCCTTAGTGTCTGCCCTATAGTCAGCACTAAGTCCCATATTACGTACCTGCTGTGGTTTTACCGCATTATCAGGCACAACAAGAATCCCATCATTCATATTCTGAACACCAATCTGTACAAAACCATCCATGCATTCACTATATCTTGGTTTATACTCTTTTCCATTGACAGATAATGTAATTCCTTTCTTTAATGCCTGATTCCTTATCATAACCATGTTCTTATAATCTGCCACTATAATATATTCATCGTCATTAAGTTCATACGTACTATTACCATACAGTCTTGCAACAGAATTATAATCGCCAATAGTCATTACCGGCATAATAGTATCTGCCATAAACTGATAATCATCTGTATTAATATCCCCTAATGTATCTTTAACTGTCAATCCGGTGTTGTATATATTATATTCTGCAACATCCTTAAAATACTTCTGCGCATCAAATCCACTGTTATTAAGTGTTTCTATTATACTTAATTTGGAATCTTCCAGCATTTCCCTGTCTTTTTCATTCATATCCTGTGATGTGGCATATGCCTCGCTCATCGCATCATATGAATATTTTGCAAGCTGTACATCAACAGGACACATACTGTCCAGATCCTTTGAAAGCGAATCCTTCATTGAAAGTGCTGCAGAAAGCACGCTTATTGTAATAAAAAGCATGATACATATAACAGTTGTCGAGAATACAGTAGTGTTAATCTTGCTGCAGAACTGCCTTAACACAAAGCTGTTCACACCTTTATAATACACACTCTTAATACTTGTGAATATTCTTATCATAAAACCTGAGACTGACCAGAATATTAAAAATGTGGCAACACAGCCAAGTGCAATAGGAATACCTATTTTATCAAAAGTATTTAAAGTTCTAACACCCCTTGTAACCATCCAGTATGCATAAGAAAGAATACCAACACCTATGATGAATACTATTGTACATATAACCGGGTTCTTCATAGTAACCTTCTCAGTTTTTTTGCCTGCGTTTAGAAGGTCAATAAGCTTACATTTGCTGATACTGAATGTGTTAAATATCATAACTAACACATACATAATTGCAAAATATATTAAAGTCTTGACGCATGCCTTCATTGAGAATATGAATTTAAACTTAGTCATATCAGCATCAAACATATTAGCAACAATCACGCTCATAAACTGTGAAAGGATTGTACCAATAACAAGCCCTGCCACAAGTGAAACAATGCCGATAAGCAATGTCTCAAAGAAAAGAATCACTGAAATCTTTCTCTTGCTCATTCCAAGTGTAAGATATATGCCAAACTCCTTATTACGTCTTTTAATAAGAAAACGGCTTGCATATATAATCAGAAATCCAAGTATGCACGATACGAATACGCTCACTCCTGAAAGCATGTCATTCATCAGCTTGATAATATCCATCACATTTGCTCTTACATCAAGCATAACGCTCTGGCTGTCAATTGCATTAAACACATAAAATATTGCAACACCAAGAATAAGAGTGAAGAAATAGACGGTATAATCCTTTAAACTCTTCCTGATGTTCTTTAAAGATATCTTAAAGAGCATTATTAAGGTCGCCTCCTAACAATGTCACAACATCAATGATTTTATCAAAAAATTCTTTTCTTGTAGATTCGCCTCTGCGTATCTCATTGAAGATTTTACCGTCCTTGATAAATATCACTCTGCCTGCGTAGCTTGCTGTAAATGCATCATGCGTTACCATAAGAATTGTTGCCGAAAGCTCAGTATTAAGAAAATTAAAACTCTCAAGTAACATCCTTGATGACCTTGAGTCAAGCGCTCCTGTCGGCTCATCAGCAAGAATAAGCTTTGGATTCGTAATAATGGCTCTTGCACTTGCTACCCTCTGCTTCTGTCCGCCTGACATCTGATAAGGATATTTGTTTAATACATCTTCAATACCAAGCTCTCTTGCAGTCTGTCTTACTCTTAATTCGATCTCCCTAGCCGGAACATTCTGTATAGAAAGCGCCAGTGCAATATTTTCAAATGCTGTTAAAGTATCAAGAAGATTAAAGTCCTGAAAGATAAAGCCTAACTCCTCTCTTCTGAACTTGTTAAGCTTATTTCCCTTTAACTGGGTAATTTCATTGCCTCCGACATATATCTTACCTGTAGTCACTTTATCAAGTGTTGATATACAGTTAAGAAGAGTCGTCTTTCCTGAACCGCTCGCTCCCATTATAGAAACGAACTCTCCCTTTCCAACCTCAAACGAAATATTGTCAATCGCTTTGGTAAGACTTGATTTGTTTCCATAATACTTTTCAATGTTATCAATCTTAAGTATTGTTTCCATAATAATAATTTCCTTTCATTTAGATTAATTATGTTTTACCACTTAACTAATCCGGTGTCGTTTGTTCAATATTACGGAACATTACATTTTTGTAACATTACGCCAGTACTATGTAATGATACTACTAACAGGTTTTATTGATAATTCTGCCATCTGATATCTCTATAATCTCATCAGATAGCTGGTCAAGTTCTTCTTTATCATGGCATGCAATAATTATAACCGCATCTCTTTTCTTCTGTTCATCTAATATATCATGAACCTTCTCAACACTTACCTCATCAAGTGCATTAATCGGTTCATCAAGAATGATTATATCAGGGTTTTCCATAACTGCTGCCGCAATTCCTAACTTCTGCTTCATTCCCAGAGAATACTTTCTGTAAGTCCTCTTGTCATCCGGATCAAGTCCGATATCTTCAAGTGCCTTTCTTATCTGTTCATCACCAATTCTGTTCTGAATAGATGCCAGCACCTTAAGATTCTTAAATCCTGTATAATTACCTATAAATGCAGGATTCTCAATTAACACGCCTATACTTTCTGGAAATGAGATATCTTTTCCAAGTATCTTTCCATTAATATCAATTATTCCCGAATCCGGAGTAATAAGCCCGCATATAGCACGCATAAGCATAGTCTTTCCCGAACCGTTCTTTCCTCTTAATCCATATACCTTTCCACCTGTAAATTCCAGATTGATATCCCTTAATATTGGTGCTTTCTTAATCGTTTTATTAACATCTGTTATTTTAATATACATTTTTTAATCCTCCCTCACAAGAATATCTTTTTTCTTAAATCCAATCATTCCAACCACATACACGACAATATACACAACAATGCATACTGCAGCTGACTGCCATACCTGTATTCTCTGTGCATTATACACACTGCTTCTTACCACCATCGAATTATTTCCTATCATAAGCGGATTGTTTATAAATACTGACATAACATTCCATGCCATAACTGCGAGCATGCCAATCATCGGATTCGTAAACATGGAGATTGTCATCTGAACCAGTGCTGTTACCAAAGAAACAACAACCGGCATTACAAGCATATACACTATAATCCACACGTTTGCCGCATTATCCGGAACAGATTTATTACTAATCTTTTCAAAAAGCTCATAATTAATCTTCATACTCAGGTTTCCATTGCATAATCCATATACAAATGCTGTTGCATACTGAATTGCATATACAGAAAGCACAGTCAGGCAGTTCCACAGACATTTACTGTTCCACCACAACCTTCTGCTTCTGCATTTCATAAGAAAATCAATCCCTACGCCTTCACAATCATCATTGCAATAACTGTATATCATGAATGGCACAAGAAACTGAATCAGCATCCATACAAAAGGAAATACAATCTTTCCCTCCTTAATAATAAGAACAGGATCATAGCCTCCCTGAATAAAGAATATCGTATCCATCATTCCGAATTCATGATTTCCTAATATTATCAGTACTCCGGCAAGCATAAGAACAGCAATTAAATATCTGAATCTGTCAGCATAGAAACCTCTTTCAATATCATGCCATATAACGCCTCTTATACTTTTGTTACTCATCTTCTTTTTTATATTCATAATACTCACGCTTTCTTTGAAGAATAAGACCGCAATAATCAGAACAGCCATAATTAAAGCAGCTATGCCAAGCTTTCTGGCGCACTCTCCGTAACTATACCATGCAGCCCCGAATATAATCAGCTTATGGTAGGTAAGCGGTATAAATATATCTGCTCCGCAAATATAATAACAGCCACACCTGATATAACATCTGACGAAAATATTATTTCAAATATAATTCCTATAAAACATGTTATTGCAATCATCAAAGCCATTAATATCCAGTAAACAAACATTACTGCATACCTGTTACCTGACCTGCCGGCAATACATCCAGATTCATTAATTTATAACTTGAATAACTGTTCCAGTTAAAAACACATCAAACTTAGTTGCTGCATATGCAATTGCAGCCAGTTCATATATTAATGACAACACTGCCGAATACACTATCGTACAGATACTCTGCCACAGATATATTCCGCTCTCGAACTGTATTTCAGAATTATCATTGGATCTCTGTCGCATTTCATCATTCTCTGATTACAGACAGCTGCTATAATCATCATCAGCGGAAACACATAATTCTGTGACATACAGGTCAATACATCTAATACACACGGTGTTCCCGACACATTTCTCTGTAAAGTTCTTAAGAAAACCGTAAGCAGAACTTCCTGTGAAATAACTGCTCCTGCAATCCAGAACAGCATTTCCCTGTTAACATATCTTCTTCTTAATTCATTCCACATATTATTTACCCAATCTCACATACTTACCCGGAGTTACTGAGAAATACAACTGCCATTCTTCTTTGTTCAGCTTATCAGCATTTATGCTGTGAGGAAATGATATGCTGTGGATAAGGAAAGGTACATCTACAGTAATGCTTGTCCCCTGCTCAAACTTAGAAAAATTAACATCTTTGTTAATATCTCTTATATAATCATTAGATATTCCCTGTGAGAAAGCTCCCGATGCCAGTCTGATATCTGCATAAGGAAATCCTTTCATCTCTCCCGTTATATCTAAAGTACATTGCGCAACCATAACGTATATTTCATCCTGTGTATCACTTCTGTCTTTTCGTTTATCAATTCCATACTCATTCATAAAATCATCAATTGACATAACCTTATAGCTGTTAACACAAGCCGAATATCCGCTAAGTTCAACCTGTTCATTAATCTCATATTCAGTGACACTTCCCTGTGGATACATATTATTGACTTTAACTATATAGAACGCTGCCACTCCCGCCAATATACATACTAACGCTATTATTAATATTTTCTTCTTCATATCAGATTGCATCCTTTCTTCTGCTTCGTACAAAATACGATACTGTTATCAGCACTATTAACATCACCATATCAATTATCATAAATTTCAGTTCAGAATAACGCAGTTTGGATGCTGTCAGATATTCCATAGGGCCATCTCTTCCAATAGATGAACAAACAATATAATAAAAGAAATACATCATGAATGGTGTAAGTGCGACCATAAACCTGTTATTTACAAGGTCTGCAAATATGTATGCAATACAGTTAATTAGTCCAAATCCCACAAATGCAAATAAAAATACTATAACAGCCATTGCAAATGGTGCTTCAAAAAATAAATCTCCAAAAACTGACAGTTTTGAGAAATTAAACTGTGAGCTGACCGACTCTGGCTTAAAAGCTGGCAAAATCATAGCTGTCACAACAAATGATATAACAAGCGGGAAGCTTGCCACAAAGCCACCAGCCATAAACTGGGTAAAAAGCTTTGCTTTGTAATACTTCTTTTTATCAATTCTTGTAAATATATTATTAACATAATGCTTCTTCACATCCATCAATATGCTTATAGAATATGGCAATGCTGTCAACAACGGCATAATAAAGTAATAAAGAAATACATAAGACCCCGGTCTTACCCCCATCCACTTCATATACAATCCCGGAAGCTGTATACCGCTGTATTTTCCCATTTCAAGCAGTTTATCTAATGTTTTTCTTGCTGGAATAATCTCGTTCCATATATTAAATCCAACAATAACTAATCCTATTACTACAGATATTATAAGCATCTTATTCTTAAATGCTCTTTCCAATTCTATTTTAATTAATTTATTCATTTTCTCCTCCTGGTTCATGTATGATTGCTAATGTTCCTTTGCATGGTGACCCCTCAATATAAAAATCTATTGCTAATATTTCATTCTCAAATTCTTCATCTGTTATAAGATAGTATAATGTTATTGTTTTTGTTTCACCCTTTTCAAGATGAACATTTCCATGAGTATTGTCTGAACTTATCCCAACATTTTCATAATTTTCAATTTTATTATATGTACCATCTTCATTCAGTTTTACAGAATACCATAATGTATGGAATTCATTATCATTATCTAATATTATATCATTATCATTAATATCTTTAGTAACCTCTAACTCTATCATTGCATAGTAATAATCTGATATAAAATTATAATCTGCATCAATACTATCTTTCTTATCGTCTAGTCCAAATCTTATTCTATTCACATCAAAATTACATTCTCTGGAAATATTAACGGTTCTAACAGATATATAAAATACATTATATGTTTTCCGATTATTTTCATCATATTTATATCTTATATCATCATCCCTCAATTCAAACTGCTGACCTATATACGCCACATCTCTTTTACTTAAGTTTTCTTCTCTTGCAGAATCATTACCTGTATTGTTTTGATTTTCATTTTGTATATTTGTCTGTTCCTGTTTTGTTTCAAGTGTCGGCATTTCTTTTGTCAGCTTATCTATTGTTCCATTCTTAACACCTATTAGAATTGACAACAACAATACTGATATAATGCCTATACTAATTACTGCACTTTTTATTTTCTTCTTCATTTTTTCCCTTTTTAATCAAGAGATTGTATATTATTATCTGATATACAATCTCTTTTTTACAAACAATTTAATCAGATTTTATACACTATCTGGACTCCATAAAAATTTTACTGAATACTCACTTCCTGTATTACTCTCACATTTAACAGCTGCATAACTATATCCATTTTCTTTTACATAATTGTACATCCATATCTCATCACTTGGAAAAACATCATAATCAATCAAATCAAAATCTTCATAATAATTACTATATCTATCAGAACCAACAAGTGATGCATTAAATGAATACCCATTAGAAGAAGATTCTCCTTTTATATATCCACAAGATGTATCTTGTTTCATTCTACCACTTGTATAATGTAGATACTCTCCCTCTGCCTCATTAAATGACATTCTAACTTCAGTATCTGTGCAATTATTAGCCCACACTACACCACCACCAATTGACATTACCATTGCTCCTGCTGCAACTATTGTTGTCAGCTTTCCTGTTAGTTTCTTTAAATCCATAAAGAAATCCTCCTTAGATTTTAATCAGATACATAAGTACCTGTCTGCTTCAATGTATCTTTTATATTTATCAATTTCAATAGTCCATGCACAAGCGGTCGTTTTTTGACACAAGTGGTAAATATTTCATGAAAATGCCCTATCTAATTTGTCTCTGGTTCATGTACGATTGCTAATGTTCCTTTATCCGGTGACCCATAAATATGAAAATCTATTGCTAATGTTTCATTTTCAAATTCTTCATCAGTTATTAGAAAATACAATGTTATTGCTTTAGTTTCCCCTTTTTCAAAATATACATTTCCATGCTTATCCGGTACATCTGAACCAACAGCTCCGCTATTACTGATACGCTGTAATGTTCCATTGCTATCTATCTTTCCTATATACCACATTGTCTGGAACATACTTATTTCTCCATCAGGCGGTACATCATGATCATTAATATCTTTGTTAACATTTAATTTCACAGTTACATAATAATAGTCTGATATGAAATTATTATTATCATCCATGCTGTCTTTTTTATTTGTCAAACCATAATCAATCCTTTTTATATCAAAATCACATTCTCTTGATATATCTACTGACTTTACGGTTACATTGAAAACATTATATGTATCTCTATTATTTTCATCATATCCATACCTTATATCCCAATCTATTAATTCAAACTCCTGTCCTATATTTACTATATCTCTTTTTCTAGAATTTCTTACCCTAGCAGAGTTGCTACTGCTTTCATTTTTTTCAGACTCGTTTTCTGCTGACTTCTCCGTTTCTGTCTGACTTGTTGCAAGTGTCGGCATTTCTTTCGTCAACTTATCTAGCGTACCATTCTTAACCCCTATTAGAATTGCCAATAATAATACTGCTATAACTGCTATACTTATTACTGCACTTTTTATTTTCTTGTTCATATCTTCTCCTTATACTAGAAAGACTGTACATTGAATTTCATCAACATACAGTCTTAATGTAATTCCCTATTCACTTCTTTTCAAGAACATATGCACAAGCGGTCGTTTTTTGACACAAGTGGTAATTATTTACTAAAAAGATTAGCTGATTTAATTTTCTTCTGGTTCATGTACGATTGCTAATGTTCCTTTGCATGGTGACCCATAATAATGAAAATCTATTGCTAATGTTTCATTCTCAAATTCTTCATCTGTTATAAGATAGTATAATGTTATTGTTTTAGTTTCACCCTTTTCAAAATGTACATTTCCATGAGTATTGTCTGAACTTGACCCTACATTTTCATAATCCTTAATTTTATTATATGTACCGTCCTTATTAACCTTAACACTAGTCCATAATGTTTGTAAATTATTATAATCATCTGCAAACATTTCATTGTCATTAATATCCTTGGTTACTTCCAATTCAACCGTCATATAATAGTAATCCGATATAAAATTATCATTATTATCCATACTATCTCTTTTTGTACTCAATCCGAAATCAATTCTATTAATATCAAAGTCGCATTGTCTAGAAATATTGACGCTCTTAACAGTTATATAAAATACATTATAAGTTTCTCGATTATTCTCATCATATGTATATTTTACGTCATTATTTCTTAATTCAAACTGCTGACCAACATTTGCTATATCTCTTCTGCTAGAATTTCTTATTCTCACAGAGTTACTGCTTTCATTTTTTTGAGACTCATTTTCTGCTGACTTCTTTGTCTCTTCCTGTTTTGTTTCAAGTGTCGGCATTTCTTTTGTCAGCTTATCTAGCGTACCATTCTTAACCCCTATTAGAATTGACAATAATAATACTGCTATAACTGCTATACTTATTACTGCACTCTTTATTTTTTTCTTCATATCTGCTCCCTTTTAGAAAAAAGATTGTATATATATTATGATATACAATCTTCTTTCTAATAAATAATTTAATTAAACTTTAGACACTATCTGGACTCCATAAAAATCCAACTGAGTAATCATCCCCTGTATTACTCTCACACTTTACTGCAGCATAATTATATCCATTTTCTTTGACATAGTTATACATCCATATCTCATCTCCTGGATTAACATCATAATCAATCAATTCAAAATCTTCACAATATCCCGTTTCATCCACCCCAACAAGTGTTGCATTAAAAGAATATCCGTTCGATGATTCTATACCTTTGATATATCCACATGATGTATCTTCTTTCAATCTACTAGACGTATAATCCAGATACTCCCCCGCAGATTCATCAAATGACATATGGGCATACTCATCTTTGCAATTATTAGCCCACACTACACCACCACCAATTGACATTACCATTGCTCCTGCTGCAACTATTGTTGTCAGCTTTCCTGTTAGTTTCTTTAAATCCATAAAGAAATCCTCCTTAGATTTTAATCAGATACATAAGTACCTGTCTGCTTCAATGTATCTTTTATATTTATCAATTTCAATAGCCCATGCACAAGCGGTCGTTTTTTTGCACAAGTGGTAATTATCTTGTTTTAAAAAACTTATTTAATTTGCTTATGGTTCATGTACGATTGCTAATGGACCTATAAATGGTGAATTTTTAAGGCTAAAACTTATAACAAGTTTATCATTTTCGACTTCTTCATCCGACAATATATAATATAATGTTAATGTTCTTGTTTCTCCTTTTTCAAAGCTAAAATTTGTTTTTCCAATTTGATTAGTTTCCGCATCAGAGCCAACACATGCACTAGTTTTAAATGACTGTGTTGTTCCATCGCTATTCAATTTTAATATAGACCAAGTCGTCTGAAAAACATTCATATAATCCATCACATCATTATCATCAATATCCTTTGTTATCTCCAATTCTACTGTTGCATAATAAAAATCTGATATAAAATTATTGTTTTCATCCAAACTTTTTTTCTTATTATCCAATCCAAAATCCAACCTGTTAATATCAAAATCACACTGTCTCGATATCTTGCAATCATTAACTTTTACATGATATATATTATATGTAGTTCTATCATTTTCGTCGTACTTACGGCCATCTATTTTTCTACGTATTACAAACTCTTCTCCATATTCAGCAACCTCGATTCCATCATAAGGTTTACTTTCTGTAGAATTATTTCTCGCATTTACCGTTGCCTTTTCTGTCTCTGCCTGATTTGTTGCAAGTGTCGGCATTTCTTTTGTCAGCTTATCTAGTGTACCATTCTTAACACCAATTAGAATTGCCAATAATAATACTGCTATAACAACTATACTTATTACTGCACTCTTTATTTTCTTCTTCATATCTTCTCCTTATACTAAAAAGACTGTACATCCATCAATGTACAGTCTTAATGTAATTCCCTATTCACTTGTTTTCAATAGCATATGCACAAGCGGTCGTTTTTTGACACAAGTGGTAATTATTCTTTATCTTTCTTAACATATTTGGTCGAAAGGAATATATGACATGTTACCTTTCCTTCCTTTTCCTCATACCTGATTTCCCCATTATATTTGGCAACAATATCCCTTATGCTCTTCGTACCAATTCCATGATTATTCTTATCAAGCTTAGTAGTCAGGAACGGATTCTTTCTGTTAAGAAATGTTTCTTTAACAGGATTTTCCACATCCATAAATATTCCACCTCTGCTTGTTATCTCAACATTGACATACGGATCACTGCATTTTGCTGCTGCCTCAATGGCATTATCAATTACATTTCCGGCAAGAATACACATATCTATATCATCAATCAGTCCAACCTGACCAAGTACCATACATGTAAATGCTATATTCTGCTTTTCACATTTATCATTCTTATCATTAAGAATATAGTTGAGCGTTCTATTATCACAGTATTTTCTATAAGCATATGAATTGATTTTCTCACTCATAATATTCTTTAAGAAATCTTCTGCCTTATCATAATTGTTGTCATCCATATAACCAATTGCAGAAGTCAGGCACTGCTTAAGGTCGTGTCTTAACTTTCTGCTTTCTTCATACATTTTCTGGACACGTTCAACCTCAAACTGTTCGTTAGCATATTCTATCCTTTTATTAATCTCCTCTGTCCTGTTAAAAAAGTCCGCATCCAATGTCCGATTATTTCAAATGTTAAAACTGTCACAATTAATATTCCAGCGGTCTCTACCCCATAATTATATGTGTCATATATGCCTGTTCCAAAGAATAATCCCGCCAGCACTGAACTTACACATATCTGTATGAACATCATTTCCAGATTATCCAATTCCCTGTATTTTATAATTACTGCAGACAGATAGACTACAAACATATATAATTCCACAATCAGATATACGATACATATTGCTATTATATCAGCCTGATTAGCAGATAATATGGCTATGCCGATACAATTTATCAGTGATATTTCCAGTAGTACCTTAATTGTTATCTGTTCTATATACTGTACAATCAGAATGGCAATGATAATCATTAGTTCCATTATCACCCATGGATTGATTCCATAATATGTCATTATATAGACTGCTGCCCGCACCCACTAACAGAACCATCTTAATCACATGTATTATATTATCTCCCGTCAGCTTCCTTATCTTGTCCATAATAAATATTACACCTGTATTCATTACACACAGGAATACACATGTAAGCACTATATTAATTATATCCATCATACCTGTTTCCTACCTGTTATTATCAAACATGAATTTTCTGTATTCTTCTATGACATCTTTCTTCCTGCGCTATAGGAACACGCTCGTTATTATACATCACAAATACATCGTTATCTTCATCAATGCACTTAATATATTTCATATTAATAAGCACTCCCTTGCTTGACTGCACAAATCCATATTTTTCAAGCTCTGCAACATGCCTGGTATATGAATCTGCCAATAATATTTCTCCTTTAAGACTTTTGACACATATCTTCCTTTTCTGCGTTGCAATTGAAACAACCCTGTCAACATAGAATTTCTCTCCACCCAGTTCTATTACGCCTCATCTTTATCAGTTTATCAACTATCTTTACCATCATTCTTGTAAATTCACGGTCAAATCTGTCTTTAACTATATACCCAAGCGGTCTGAATCTGAATGCTTCATAAACCAGATTCTCATGAGATGTAACAAATATTATAATTGCGTCATTATTCATTAATACTATCTGTTCCGCAATATCAAATCCATTCTCCTCACCCAGTTCAAGGTCAAGAAACACCATATCGTAAGCATTGTCAGGATAATTATTAATAATTGTCTGACCATCATTGTAGATATCTACCTGACAATCCTCACCCTGAAAATACTGCTTAAATACGTCTTTTATTGTCGTCCGCTCCTTCTCACAGAACGCTCTGTCATCATCACATACTGCCACTTTCATTGCTGTCTGTTATCTCCTTATAGAAATCATTCTTGTAAAATGTAATCTTCACCCGTGTATATTCGCCCTTTACCGACTCAATGGTTATGGCATGTCCTAACTTGTCACAAAGCTTCTTTACAATATAAAGTCCCATTCCTGTTGCCTTGGAGAACTCTCTTCCATTCTCCCTGTAAATGATTTGTCAAAACTCTCGGCAAATCTGACGCATTTATGCCAATTCCATTATCCAGTATTTCAAGGACAACACATTTTTATCCTCTGCTGCCGACATCTTTATATACGACTCTGCCTTTGTCTTATCCTTGTACTTTATGCTGTTATTCACTATCTGGTTAAGCATGAATTCCATCCACTTTGCATCTGTAAGAACAATCCTGTCTGCATTGCTCACTTCAAATGTGATATCATTTTCAAGCAGATCATACTTATTCTTTAATGCTACATTACTTATAATCTTAGACAGTCTGGCATCGTTAATTATATAGTCTTTTTCTGCATTTTCGCTTCTCACATAATAAAGAATCTGCTCAATATAGTTATTGATTCTGCGAATCTGCGTATTCATCCTGTCCGCAAATTCTTTATCACATTTATCCATGTTATTATGAAGCATAAGTGTAAGTGAGGCTATCGGAAGCTTTATCTCATGAATCCACATTTCAACATACTCTTTGAACTGCTCCATTCCCTGCCTGTATCGTTTAACATTCTCCGTCATCGACCTGTCTATGTCACTCACAGAATCATAGAAAATCTGCCGCTTCATAGAAAGCCGGCCTGACAAGTGTCTCTGTAATAAGATATTTTTCTTCAAGTGCAGCTATGTTAATCTCCAGTTCGTCATAGAACTTCTTTCTGTGGTAATAATCTGCCAGCACAACTGCAATATAGCATATTATCATTATACATATTTCTGCGATTATCAACTGTACAGACACCTTGAATGCCGCCATCATAAGTACGCTTATGATAAGCATTGCCACAAATATGCACACTGAATACAGTCTGTCTTTAATATATTTTCCTAACCTCATACAAGAATATATCCCTGTCCCTTTCTTGTCTCAATAACATCTTCCAGACCAATATCTTTAAATCTGCCTCTTAATCTGCTTATATTCACAGTCAGCGCATTGTCATTAAGATACTCCTCATTGTTCCACAGCTCAGTCATAAGCTCATCTCTTGAAACTATATGCTCCTGTGTGATAACAGATACATGAATATTGTCATTTCATTTTTAGTAAGAGTTATCTCTTCATCCTTATACTTAATTACACCCTTGTGTGGCAGTATTTCCATTCCACGGTAAGTTGTTGTATTATCTGACTTCGCACCAAGCCTCTTAAATACTGCATTAATCCTTAACAGAAGTATTGTCGGATTATACGGCTTTGTTATATAATCGTCTGCCCCATAACTCATGGAAAGCACCTCGTCAGCCTCGGAATCCGCTTGTAACCATAATAACCGGCACATCTGATTTACTCCTTAACTGCTGCAAAGCATTTCCCCATTCATATACGGAATATTGATATCAAGCAGTACCAGGTCAGGCTCTGCAGCAATAATACTGTCACATGCATTTTAAAATCAGTCAGTACAACCGCTTCATACCCTGAATTTTCCAGCAGTTCCTTAAGCTCCCGCTATATCTTTATCATCTTCAACAATCAAATTCTGTTCATTATAAGTTCCTCACTGCATTTTGATATAAATGTATTGTAAACTGTTTCACTAAAAAGACAGAGAAAACTCAAAAGGTTTCTCTGTCTTTTGATAAATATAAGCTGTTTTCAGGTCTGTAACTGATTCCACTTCCTGTTAGAAGCTGTGGCCACCGCCGCTTCCTCCACCGCCGCCGGATGAGCCTCCTCCGCCACCTCCGCCTGACGAACCGCCAGAACTTGATTCTCGTGGAGAATATGTTTTGTCTGATGTGTAAATACAACATTACAATTATTAAATGCCCTGTACTCAAACAATCCATTCATAAGGCTCTTTGTTGATGCCTTCCTCTTTGAGGAGTACACACGCACAATTATATAATTAATGACAACTACAATAACAACCGCAAGCAATGCATTACTTATATATTTCATTGGCTGTGCAATCTTTCTTCCCTGAAGCAGCGTATATTCCTGCTCATACACCTTCATCGCACATATATAATAGTCTGCATCAGATGCATAAGTATACACATTGTCAGTAATTGTTTCTGCATATGCCTTATTAATTGTCCTGTTAATAGCACCATTACTATGTATCCATATATTTCTGTTATCCATATCAATAACGAATATCGTTCCACTCTCAGAGCCATATTTTCTCTGTACAAAGACTTAATATAACTTTCTGTCGAAGTGCTGTTATAGCTTATAGAGTTAAACATAACATTACCATAAGTGGTAATTAATTTCATCTTCTCAAGGAGCATGCTCTTCTCAGCAACTGATAAAGAAATGCATCATCAACAATCACTGCTTCATAGCCTGTATCCGGATTAACATAGCAGAAATCTGATTAGCATAATCTTCAACCTCATAGCCTGTATCAGCGTATACTCTGCCTCCGCCAATGCGATAATTAGAACTGCTACAAGAAAGGTCAGTAAAATGTTATTTTTCTACGCATTATCATTACCTCCCTTGTAATTATCAAACTGTGGTAGTCTTCTTGTTGCAAGCACATTGTAATACTTAATAAGCTCAACAAGTGTAAACATCAGCGAAGCAAGCACAAATATAACTGCACCATAATAAAAGGTCAGATACCGGATTAATAAGCAGAATCAGTGTTGAAACAGCCAATGCTACAAGTGCGCCTACACTTCCCGGCACATTTTTCCTCCTGATACTTCTTTATATGTCTTGCAATTACCAAGCGTAATAATAACGCCTATAGCAAAACACGCCGCACTGACGAAAAAAGAGGAACCCACTGAAAATACTGCACTAAATATAGAAAAAGCAAACATAAAATTAGGAATTCCAACCATGCATATTGCAAATATAACAACAACCTTCAACAATGGTGCCATTTTATTTTTTTCTTTCTTACTTACTCTGTTAATCCTTGCATTATTTCTGCCATCAGCCATCTGTTTTGCCAGATTATCATTATCTGTTCCGGCTTTATATCTGCGGCTGGAAAGCTTTGATTCTTCCCATGAGCCTCTATCATCAAGCTTCTGGTCCCGTCTCTTTATTTTTCCCAGTTCAAACACATACAATATAATTGTAATCAGTGCTATTACAGCTGCAACATTAAGTGTTACCTTCGGTCTTAATGTGAAGAACATATTAAGTAATATAAATATCGGAACAGCCAGAAGTGCTGACCCAGCAAAATATCTGCCAATAGAAACCGGTAAATCTGCCGATACTTTTCCAGTCTGACCATTGACCGTTGCATATGCAACTCTGTCCCTGTTCCTATACGACAGAAACCACACTGGATACAATGTCCTGTCAACAGACTCAATCACCGCATTACATTTTGATTTAATAGTACTTTCTGTTTCATGAAGTGATACCCCTCCGAGCGGGATATTATTGGATACATAATCATATGTCTCTTCACCAGCCATATCAATTGCATCATTCATATAAACATCACACCCTACATCTGCCGTATCAGCATAAAATCCGCTAAGAAATGCCGGCGTAAATCCCGCCATATTCTTAACATCATACGGTGCAATCGCCTCACTTATATTATCATCAAATGAAGATGACGCATCAAACGATATTCCCTTATACTGACAGTCCATATCACCGTTAATACTAAAGTGGTCCGTATAAATGTAATCTCCCCGTCTTTTGCTTTTCTCTCCTCTTAATACAACATGACCTTTCTGTGATACATGATAAGCCCAGTATGGCATATAGATTCCCCTGAAACCATCAATATATTTTTCATCTTTTAATTCCTTAGGTGCAAACCATGCACGCTTCATCATCTTCTTATATTGATTCTTACAATCCTGCTTGGTTTTGCTAAACGGAATAATATATCCCGGACGGAGTTCTTTGGAAATTCTGCTTTCCAGAACTGTAGATGCTCCACAGAAGCTGCAGAAATCAGCAATCGTATTATCTGTACTCATAATTTCACCGCCACACTGCGGACACTTGAATACCGTAACATCATACTCCTTATTTTCTTCAGCCGAATTTCCTTCTCCAAGCTTATATGGATTATAATGTGTATTACAATGCTCACATAACATCGACTGTGACGATATATCGAAAATTAACCGTCCGCCACAATTAGGACACTGATACATTCATTCTCTCCCCTCATATGTAATAACTTAATTGAAAGTTATGCTAATTGTAGCACCCATTATTACTCTTTTCAAACCCACATTTAGTATGAAAACGCACAAAAAAAGCAGGTCCTGCGACCTGCCTGCATACATTATATTTTATATTGCTCTTTCAAAACTGCACATTAAAATTCTTTCATCCGATTACTCTTAAGAATAACTCTCTTTGTTCTATCCAAACCGTCTTAACCTTTTCTCTTGGTTAAGCCCTCGACCTATTAGTACAGATCAGCTCCATATGTCACCACACTTCCACCTTCTGCCTATCTACCTCGTCGTCTTCAAGGGGTCTTACTAACTTATGTTATGGGATATCTCATCTTGAGGGGGGCTTCACGCTTAGATGCCTTCAGCGTTTATCCCGTCCCGACTTGGCTACCCGGCTATGCATTTGGCAATGCAACCGGTGCACCAGAGGTCAGTCCATCCCGGTCCTCTCGTACTAAGGACAGCTCCTCTCAGATATCCTACGCCCACGCCGGATAGGGACCGAACTGTCTCACGACGTTCTGAACCCAGCTCGCGTACCGCTTTAATGGGCGAACAGCCCAACCCTTGGGACCTACTACAGCCCCAGGATGCGATGAGCCGACATCGAGGTGCCAAACCACTCCGTCGATGTGAACTCTTGGGAGTGATAAGCCTGTTATCCCCAGGGTAGCTTTTATCCGTTGAGCGATGGCAATCCCACTTTCATACCACCGGATCACTAAGTCCTACTTTCGTACCTGCTCCACCCGTCGGTGTCGCAGTCAAGCTCCCTTCTGCCTTTGCGCTCTTCGAATGGTTTCCAACCATTCTGAGGGAACCTTTGAGCGCCTCCGATACTCTTTCGGAGGCGACCGCCCCAGTCAAACTCCCCACCAGACATTGTCCCCCAGCCGGGTCACGGCTGCAGGTTAGAAGCCCAGTACTGCAGGGGTGGTATCCCAACATCGACTCTGATGCAT